>Ga0302319_10004933_pt1 | contig 27148 bp, 17 predicted proteins | sample Bog_T0_2_FD_203319 | JGI IMG/M metagenome (GOLD analysis project Ga0302319, IMG submission 203319) | Peat permafrost microbial communities from Stordalen Mire near Abisko, Sweden - Bog_T0_2 | ecosystem: Environmental > Terrestrial > Soil > Wetlands > Peat | place: Sweden: Abisko, Stordalen Mire... | reverse complement strand
TTGAAGAGCCAGCTTTTTCTCGGCGCGATGGCGCTGCTCGGCGCGTTCGGCGCGCTGCGCTGGCACGGCTGGCTGCACATGGAAGTCGGCGACCTCGTGATGTTTTTTTTCCTCGCGAATCTTTTTTTCGATCCCGTGCAGGCCATCGGCAATCAATTAAATCAGGCGCTCATGGCGATGGCCGGGGCGGAGCGGTTTTTTCGGATGCAGGATCAAAAACCGGAATGGCGCGACGCTGCCGATGCGAAAACGCTGCCGACGATTCAAGGCCGTGTGGAATTTGAGTCGGTCAATTTTGAATACAAAGCCGGCCGCCCGGTGCTCGAAGACATTTCGTTCGCGGTCGAACCCGGACAATCCGTCGCGCTGGTCGGCCACACGGGCAGCGGCAAGACCACGCTCGTCGGTTTGCTGCAAAAATTTTACCTGCCCGCGCGCGGAAAAATATTCGTGGACGGCTTTGATTTGAATTCCGTCACCAGCGATTCGCTGCGCTCGCAGATGGGCAGCGTGCAGCAAAATAATTTTCTCTTCACCGGAACCGTTTTGGACAACATCCGTCTCGCGCGGCCCGCAGCGACCGAAGCCGAAGTGCGCGCGACCGTGGCCGCGCTGGACTGTCTCGACCTGCTCGAAGCGCTGCCGCAAAAATTGCACACGCAGGTTTCCGAGCGCGGCACGTCCCTGTCTTTTGGCCAGCGCCAGCTCATTTGTTTCGCCCGCGCGATGCTCGCGAATCCGCGCATCGTGGTTTTGGACGAGGCGACGAGCGCGATTGATTCCGTCACCGAAGCGCGTTTGCAAAAAGCCTTGGACATTTTATTGAGCGGGCGAACCGCCTTCATCGTCGCGCATCGTTTGAGCACGATCCGCAAGGCGAATTTGGTTTTGGTTTTAGACCAGGGAAAAATCGTCGAACGCGGCACGCACGAAAGTCTGCTCAACGAAAATGGCGTTTACGCGCGGCTGCATCACGAATTCGTCAGCACCCAGCCCAAATGACCGCCGGAAAATTTATTGGCCGAAAAACTTTTTGACCACCGCCGCCACGCGCTCGATTTGCGCGTCGGTCAATTCCGGATAGATCGGCAGGCTCAAGCATTCGCGCCCGGCCTTTTCGGCGACCGGAAAGTCCCCGTTTTTGTAGCCAAGGCTCGCGTAGCATTTTTGCAAATGCAGCGGGAGCGGATAATGCAGCGCGCAGCCGACCTGGTTTTCCTCCAGAAATTTTTTCAGTTCGTCGCGTTTTGGGTGGCGCACGACATACAAATGATAAGCGCTTTCCGCAAAGCTCGCTTCGAGCGGCAATTGCAGCGGCGTGCTTTTCAGCAATTCGTGATAGCGATGCGCCACGCGGCGGCGCGCGTCCGTCCATTTTTGCAAATGCGGCAATTTCACGCCGAGCACCGCGCCTTGGATGCCTTCCATGCGATAATTGAAACCCACTTCGTCATGATAATAACGAACGGTCGAACCATGTTCGCGCAGGGCTCGCGCGCGCTGGGCAAAATCCGCATTGTTGGTCACCAGTGCGCCGCCTTCGCCGGCGGCGCCAAGATTTTTGCCCGGATAAAAACTGAAACAGGAAATTTCGCCGAACGTGCCGATGACTTTGCCGTTGAATTTTGCGCCGTGCGACTGCGCGGAATCTTCGACCAGCGGCAATTTATGCTTGCGGCAGATTTCCAGGATCGGCTCCACGTTGAACGGCTGACCGTAAAGATGCACCGGCATGACCGCCTTGGTTTTCGGCGTGATCGCTTTTTCAACCAGCTTCGGATCGAGATTGAAGGTCGCATCATCAATGTCCACATATACGGGCGTAGCGCCCACATACGAAATCGCCCAGCTCGTCGCCACAAATGTGAACGGCGTGGTGATGACCTCGTCGCCCGGTCCTACATTGAGCAGCAGCAGCGCGATGTGCAATGCCGACGTGCCGCTGTTCATGGCCACGCAGTATTCCGCGCCGCAGAATTTCGCAAAATCTTTTTCAAACTGCACCACGTCCGGGCCGAGGCAAAAGGAGCAGTTGTCCAGCGTGCGGGCGATGACGGCGTCGAGTTCCGCGCGCAGCGGTTTCATTTGGGCGCGCAAGTCAAGGTAAGGAATCGGTTCTGACATTTTATGGTTATCGGTAAAAATTCAAGCGGCTGAAATACTTTTAATGATTCGGATTGGATGCTACGCCAAGGAAATCGGCAGGCAAGTTTAACCTTTTCCGTTCGCCATCAGCCCCGATTATTTGCGAAATGAGCCGGTAAAATCATCCGTCGCCGCGCATGAAATTTTCTTAACAGTTTTGGATTCCGCAATTAACTGATGCAGCTTCATTTCCCAGGCTGCGCCATCCATCGGCAGTTCAATCGTTTCTCCGAGCAGCGACGAAAACCCCATCGCGTTCGCCAGTTCCAGCGAATGCAGACCGTCCGCGCCCGGCGCGATGAGCGGTTCGCCATCGAGTATCGCATTCACAAAATTCTGCGTCAGCACCGCATGCGGCGGCGCGGCGTTCTCAAATAAAATTTCTTCGTCCGTTGAGTCCGGCTTCACGAAACCCTGGGTCGCGGTGCGGCTGAATTCCAGCATGTTAACCGCAGTGCGCGTGAAAATCAGTTGGTTGTTTTCCAAAACCAATCGCCCGCGCGTGCCGGCAATTTCCAAACGATTGGTTCCCGGCGCTTCGCCCGACGAGCCGACGAATGTGCCGGTCGCGCCGTTTGCCCATTCCAGATACGCTGTGACGTTATCCTCGACTTCAATATTGTGAAAACGGCCGAGCTGGCAGAAACCACGCACACGCTTGGGCTGGCCGCATAACCACTGCAACGTGTCGAGATGATGCAGGCATTGGTTGAGCAACACGCCGCCGCCTTCGCCGGCCCACGTCGCGCGCCACGCGCTGCTCGTGTAATATGCCTCCGTGCGAAACCAGTCCGTGCTGATCCAGTTGATACGCACGATTTCGCCGAGCGCGCCGCTGCGGATCAGCTCGCGGATTTTTTCGTAACGCGGCTCGGCGCGCAGTTGAAACATGCCGGCGAAAACCAGCTGCGGATTTTTTTGATGCGCGGTAATCAGTCTTTCCGCATCGGCCTTGTGCGCGGCGATCGGTTTTTCGACCAGCACATGAATTCCATTTTCCAATGCCGCGATGCCGAGCGCGGCATGCTGCCAATGCGGTGTGGCAATAATGACCGCAGCCACTTCGCCAGATTTAATGAGCTGAATCGCATCGCCAAAAACTTTCACGCCGCGCTCGTGAAATTTTTCCAGCTTGTCCGGCGACGAACCGCACACGGCGGCAAGTTCGGCCCGCGCAATTTTGCCGGCCAGCAAATACTCCGCATGAAACTTGCCGATGTTGCCCAGGCCGATGATGCCGATGCGAACGGGATTCATATTGGTTCGCAAATTTTTAACCGTCCGCCGGCAAAAGGCGAATCTTGATTTTGCGGGTTTGCGCGACGGCGCTTGAGTTCCTTCAATTCACGGCCTAAATTCTGCGGCCATGAGCAAACCGTTAAAAGAACAAGTCGCGGAAACTGCCGCGTGGATCCGCACCTTGCGCACGGAAGTCGGCCGCGTGATTGTCGGGCAGGAACAATTGGTCGAGCGCTTGCTGGTCGGCCTGCTCGCCAACGGCCATGTTTTGCTCGAAGGCGTGCCCGGCCTGGCCAAAACACTTTCCGTTCGCACGCTCGCGGCGGCCGTGAATGCCAGCTTTCGCCGCATTCAGTTCACGCCGGATTTGTTGCCCGCCGATATTGTCGGCAATCTGATTTATTCGCCGCAGGACGGAAAATATCACGTCACGCAGGGCCCGGTGTTCGCGAACTTTGTGCTCGCCGATGAAATCAACCGCGCGCCGGCGAAAGTCCAAAGTGCGCTGCTCGAAGCGATGCAGGAACGCCAAGTCACGCTCGGCGGCGAAACGCGCAAATTGCCGTCGCCGTTTCTCGTGCTCGCCACGGAAAATCCGATCGATCAGGAAGGCACGTATCCGTTGCCCGAAGCGCAGGTGGACCGCTTCATGTTCAAGGTGATTTTGGATTATCCGTCTTTCGCGGAAGAGCGGCATATCTTGGATCGCATGGCGTTCACCGCGCCGGAAACCGTCATCAAGCCCGTCGTCGGCCTCGACGAAATTCTGGCCACGCAAAAAATCGTGGATCAAATCCACGTGGACGAAAAAATCCGCGACTACATAGTCAAAATAGTTTTTGCCACGCGCAAGCCGGACGAACACAAACTTGAGCTGAAACATTTCATCCAGTTCGGCGCGTCGCCGCGAGCGACGATTTATCTGACTATCGCCGCCAAAGCCTGGGCGCTGCTGCAAGGCCGCGACTATGTGATTCCCGAAGATGTGAAAACCATCGGCCCCGACGTCCTGCGCCACCGCATCATCCTGACTTACGAAGCTGAGGCGCAATCCGTCACCAGCGACGCCATCGTGAAAAAGATTTTGAACGCCGTGCCTGTGCCATGAAGAGCATTCGATTTACGATTTACGATTGACGCGCGTCTGGTCATGCGGCTCGTAATTCGTAAATCTTAAATCATAAATTTCCCATGACCGTCACCGAACTGCTCGAAACCGTCCGCCGCGTGGAGTTGCGCACCAACCGCCTCGTCAACGACACGATGGTCGGTGCTTACTTGAGCCATTTCAAGGGGCGCGGCATGGACTTCGAGGAGTTGCGCGAATACATGCCCGGCGACGACGTGCGCAACATAGACTGGAACGTCACCAATCGCCTCGGTCGTCCGTTTGTGAAAAAGTTCCGCGAAGAACGTGAACTTGCGGCGGTGATCGCGATGGATGTCTCCGGCTCGTCGGCGTTCGGTTCGGGCAATCTTTCCAAGCGCGAATACGCCGCCGAAGTTGCCGCCACGCTGGCGCTTTCCGCCACGCGCAACGGCGACAAAGTCGCACTGTTGCTCTTCACCGAAGAGGTTGAATTGTTCATTCCGCCACGCAAAGGCCGTCGCCACATCTTGCGCATCGTCCGCGAAATGCTCGCGTTCAAGCCGAAGCATCGCGGCACAGATATTCCCGCCGCACTGGCGTTTTTGAACCACGCGCTGCCGCGCCGCTCGATTGTTTTTTTGCTCACGGATTTTTTGGAGAGCACAACGAATCCCTCACCCGGCTTCGCCACCCTCTCCCCATCGGATGGGGAGAGGGACGGGGTGAGGGGCCGCGACGTCATCCAGGAACTCGGCATCACCAACGCGCGTCACGATCTCGTCTGCCTGCACCTGCACGATCCGCGCGAAAGCCGTTTGCCCGACGCCGGCCTGCTCACGATTGAAGACGCCGAGACCGGCGAAATTCTGGAACTCGATTCCCATCGCGGCGCGGTGCGCGCACGCTTTGCCGCGCTCAACGAAAACCGGCTCGCCCAATTGGATCAATCGCTGAATCGCGCCGCCGTGGACACGCTGCGCCTGAACACGATTGAGCCGTTTGCGCAAACGCTGCAACGCTTTTTCGAAATCCGTCGTGCACGGAGACGCCGATGAGAAATAAATTTTATTTCACGCGGCTGGTTAGGGCGGCAAGTTTTGTGGCCGCGATTTTTTGCGGTGCGCGATTATTGGGGCAAACGAATTCTGGGATGACCAATGCGCCGCTGAAATTATTGCCGCCGTATGGCGAACTGCCGCCGACGTTTTGGGAACAAAACACAATGGCAATTTCATTTGTGGGACTTGGAGTCGTCGCGCTCGCCACGTTTTTTCTCTGGCTTATTTTCCGCACGAAAGCAAAAAAAATAATTACGCCCGAAGTTCAAGCGCGCGAAGCCTTGCACAAATTAAGCGCGCAGCCGGAAGACGGCGCGGTTTTGAGCCGTGTCTCGCAAGTGCTGAGAAATTATTTTGTCGCCGCGTTTCAACTGTCGCCGGGCGAACTCACGACCACGGAATTTTGCCGCGAAATTTCCCGCAACGAAAAAGTCGGCGCGGAACTTTCCGCGGCGACCGCAAATTTTTTGCGCGCGGCGGACGCGCGCAAATTTTCCCAATCAGCCGATTCGGAAAAATTGGATGCGGCAAATCGCGCGCTTAATTTGATCGAAAAAGCGGAACATCGACGCGCGCAATTGCTACAGCTTGTCGAAACGCTGAATGAAACTTCGCGCGTGTGATGGAAAATTTTGAATTTCAATTTCCGTGGCTGCTCGGCCTGCTGGCGCTGCTGCCGGTGTATGCGTTGCTGCGCGGCAAGGTCGGGAAATTATCGGCGCTGAAATTTTCCAGCGCGGAAATTGCACGCGCGTCCGGCGCAAAAGCCAGAGCGGCGGCGGGACGATTCTTGTTTTTTCTGCGCGTGCTCGTCGTCGCTCTGGGCATCGTCGCGCTCGCCGGGCCGCGGCTCGCCAATTATCACGTCGAGACCGAGACGCCGGGAATTGACATCATGCTGGTGCTGGATTTGTCGTGGTCCATGGTCTCGGTGGACATGTCGTTGCCGGGCGAAAAAATCACGCGCTTCGACATCGCGTCCGAAGTGCTGGGTGATTTCATCGGCAAACGCCCGAACGATCGCATCGGTCTCGTGGCATTTTCCGGCGAACCATATCTCGCGAGTCCGCTCACGCTGAATCACGACTGGCTCGCGGACAATTTGCACCGGCTGCACATCGGCACCATCGGCGATCTCGGCACGGCCATCGGCGACGCGATTGTGGTCGCGGCGAAACGCCTCAAGTCGGTGCCCAACGCCAAGAGCCGCGTCATCATTTTGCTGACCGATGGCGACAACAACAAAGGTGAAATCGAACCGCTGCCCGCCGCGCAACTCGCCGCCGCCGTGGGCTGCAAAATTTACACCATCGGCATCGGCATTGACAAACCGTGCTATATGCCGGCTTTCGATCCGGCGACCGGAAAATTAAAACTGGATGGCAATGGTAATGTGATTCCGACGCTGCTGTTGCAACCGGCGAATTATTCCGTCCTTGGCAAAATGGCCGAGTTGTCGCACGGAAAATTTTATCGCGCGACGAACCGGCGCGAATTGCTCAATATTTACAACCAGATTGATCAACTGGAAAAAACCGAGGTCAAACTGAAACGTTATGCGACCTACGAGCCGTTGTTTCATTGGCCGCTGCTGGCGGCGCTGGCCGTGCTCGCGCTGGAACAAATTTTGGCGAACACCCGTTTTCGCCGCGTGCCATGATGGATTTTGCCCAACCGCATTTTGAAGCGCCGCGCTGGCTGTGGCTCGCGGTGGTCGCGCCCGTTTTGCTGGCGTGGCTGCAATGGCGTGCGGCGGCGAAACGCAAATCACAGCTCGCGCAAATCGCGTCGCCGCGTTTTGTGGAAGAATTGACGGCATCGCACAGTCCGTCGCGGCGCGCGTTGAAAAATTTTCTGCTGCTGCTCGCGTTTGTTTTCGCGGGCATCGCGCTGGCGCGGCCGCAATGGGGCGAATTCAAATCGAGCGGGCAATTTCTCGGCGAGGACGTGGTGTTCGTGGTGGATTGTTCCTACAGCATGTTGTCCACGGACGTGCGGCCGAACCGCCTCGCGCGCGCGAAATTGGCCGTGTCGGATTTTGTTCGCACACACGGACGCGGGCGCGTGGGTCTGGTCGCATTTGCAGGCAGCGCATTTTTGCAATGTCCGCTGACGCTGGACTACGATGCGTTTCAGGATTCGCTGAATGCGCTGGATGAAAAAACGATGCCGGTGCCGGGCACGGACATCGGCCGCGCATTGCTGGAAGCAAATCACGCGATGGGAAAAACCAGCCGGCGCAAGCTCGTGGTGTTGCTGACCGACGGTGAGGATTTGGAAAATGGCGGCGTGCGAACCGCCAAAACATTGGCCACCAACGGCGTCGTGGTTTTCACGATTGGCATCGGCACGCCGGCGGGCAGCGAAATTCAGATGCTGAATCCGGCGGGACAAATGGAATTGGTGCGTGATGCCAAAGGCGAGCCGGTGCGCAGTCAGCTCGATGAAAAAACGCTGACGGCCATCGCGGCGGCGACGGGCGGAAATTATTATCCGCTCGGCCGGCTCGGCGAAGGTCTGGCGCGAGTGCGGGCCCAGGTCGAGACCTTGGATCGTGAGGAAGGCCGGCAACGTGCGCACACCCGAGGCATTGACCGGTTTTACTGGCCGGTCGGTTTTTTATTGCTGGCGGTGGTTGCGGAATCCTTGATCGGCACGCGGCGCAAATTGGTTGTTGCATGAAATGCGCATGAAAAATTTTCAAAAATGTTTCTCGGCGCTGCTGATTTGTTCGGCGGTCGTTTTTGCGGGCAACGCTACGCTGGTTTCGACGAATGATCTCACGAATGTCGACCATTCAGTTTCTATGCCATCGCCGGAAACGGCGCGTGGTTGCTACAATGCCGCGACAAAAAAACTGCACGCGGGAAAATGGGATGACGCCGAAGCTTTGCTCGAAGCTTCACTCATCAAACAGGACGAGCGCGTGCAACCGGCGGCGCTGTTCAATCTCGGCGAGGTCCGGTTTGCGCAGGGAATTGAAGAATTGAAAAAAGCGCCGGCGGGGGCCACGCAGCGGAGCCAGGCGGCAACGGCGGCGGCCGCGGGCGCGATTCAACAAGCGGTGGATGCGCTGGCGAGCAATGATGTGCAGCAAATGGTGGAAGCTTATCTGGCCGGTCGCGGCGTGCGCAAAGACATGCGCGAGGCGGCGAGAGCCGTTCAACGCGCGTTGGATGAGCACGGCAAAACGCTCGCCAAATGGCGTCGCGCGCTCGGTGATTTTCAAAGCGCGGCAGAGTTAAATCCAGCCGACACCAACGCGACGCACAACGCCGAGGCGGTGCAACAAGCCATCGCAAAACTGGTGGACAGCATCCGGGAAATGCAGCAGGCCGCGGCGAACCTGGGCGGCAAGCAGGCGGAATTGAACGGGCTGATGAAACAGTTGAAGGGGAAAATTCCCGCGCCGAACATGCCGCCCGGCGCGTCCGGCGGCAAAGATGAGGATGAGGGCGATGACGGCGAAAAACCGTCGCCGGAATCGTTGACTGGAAAAGAAGAATCCGACAAAGGCGGCGGCGGGCAGGAAATGAATTTGCAGATTTCGCCCGAACAGGCCGGACAGTTGATGAACAGCATTCAGCCGGACGGGAAGCAATTGCCGATGGGCCAGGGCGAATTGGGTGAGCCGAAAAATCGTGGTGGTCGTATTTGGTGAGCAACGTGAACACGCGCGGAAAAAAAATTATTTTGCTGCTGCTGGTTTTGGTCATCGGCCAAAGCCCGTTGGCGCGCGCCCAGCCGGTGGTGAATCCGACGGCGGACCAGTTGATGCAAATCATGCGGTCGCAGGCGGGCGTGAATATCGCCGCACCGGTCACGGCCACCGCGTCGTTTGATCCGCCGCAGGTGCGGCCCGGCGAAAAGGCCGTTTATCGCGTGGTCTTCAACGCGACGGCGGTTTCGGTGCACTGGCCGGAAAAAATTCCCGCGCCGGCCGGATTGAACATCCATTTGAATTGCAGCGGCCAGACAATGCAGCCCGTCGGCGGCGAGTATCAAAACTTCGCGACGTTTGATTACGATGTCCGCGCCGATGTGCCGGGGAAATTCACGATGCCGGAATTCACGGCGCAAGTTTATGGTCAATCCGTGCCCATTCCCGCCGCGCAACTCGAAGTGAAAACGGATTTGCCCGAGCCGCACGAGCCCGCGCGGCAACTGCTCGTCGAACCGTCCACGACCAATGTTTTCGTCGGTGAAAACTTCACCGTCAGCGTGCTGTTGCCGGCCACCGCCGCCGGTGCCATCGAAGGCGTGTCGGATGTGCAGCTCAACGGCGAAAGTTTTGTGGTGGACAAAAATGCGGTTCGCCAGTCCATCCGGCAGATCGCGCTGAACGGTCAGAACGTGACGGCCTACATTTACGAAGCCAGCGTGACGCCGATCGCCGCCGGGCAATTAAATTTGTCGGCGCAAGGCTTCACGGCCGGCATGAATTTTGGCGGGCCGATTTCGATCACCGGGCACCTCACGATTCCCGGCGGACCGCCCAAAATGATTTTGCTCGATTCCGAACCTGTGGCGATTCACGTGCGACCGTTGCCGAGCGAAAACGAATTGCCGGGTTTTCTCGGAGCCGTCGGCAGCTACGCGTGCGATTTTCCCAGCCTCACCACCAATGTTTTAAAAGTCGGCGAACCGGTGCAGCTCACCATTGTGATTCGCGGCCAGAAAAATTTGGGCCGCATCAATCCGCCGCTGCCGCCGCCCGCCGATGGCTGGCAGATTTTTCCCGCAACGCGCGGCGGCCTCATTCCACCAACCGCCGATAAAGATGCAGGCGCGAGTTTCAAATACACTTTGATTCCATTGACGGCAACCGTGCATGCGACGCCCGCGATTCCGTTCAGTTGTTTTGATCCGGCGCGCGGCCAATATATTGACCTCTCGATTCCGTCGCTGCCGGTCACGGTTCTGGCCGGTGAATTACAAACGAACTCGGATGCCGCGCTGATGCTTTCGGAAAACCAATCGGCTGACGAAATAAAATCCGGCCTGAGCCAACTCGCGGCGTCGCCGGGTTGGCCGACGCGCAGTCTGGTGCCGCTGCAACTACGCGGCTGGTTTCCGCTCGTGCAAATTTTCCCCGCGCTCGGTTTCGGCGGTTTGTGGTGGTGGGATCGCCGCCGGCGATTTCTTGAACAGCATCCCGAAATCGTCCGCCGTCGCGCCGCGCGCCGCGCGCTGCGGCGCGAAATCCGTTGGTTGGATCAAGCCGCCGCCAGCGAAAACGAAACCAGCTTTGTCCAGCACGCGGTCAACGCCCTGCAAATCGTCAGCGCGCCGCATTATCCCGCCACGCCGCGCGCCTTGGTTTGCGGTGATGTTTTGCAAATTCTCACCACACCGGAGCGCGATGGCAAAGCCGGCGACCTCGTGCGCCGTCTTTTTACGACCGCCGATGCGACCGCCTTTGCCAATGTCACAGAAAATCGAATCTCGCTGCTCGCCGAAAAACCCGCGTTGATTGCAATTTTGTCGAAGCTGGAGGCGCGCCTGTGAATTTTCAAATCAAACATTTGTCTGCCGGATTTTTGGCGCTGCTGGCATTGGAAACCAGTTCGCTGGCGGCGGGCGAAAACGAGTTTCGCGCTGGCGTCGCGGCTTACGAAGCTGGTCAATTCGATGCGGCGGCCAAGGCATTTGGTGATGCGCTCGGGGAGCAAAAAGCTTCCGGCACGTTGCTCAATTTGGGATTGGCGGAGTGGCAGCGCGGGCGCGCTGGTGCCGCCATCCTCGCGTGGCAGCAGGCGAGTTGGCTGAATCCTTTCGACCATGCGGCCGCGGAAAATCTTGTATATGCGCGCGATGCGGCCTCGGTGAACCCACCCGAATTGACTTGGTTTGAAGAAGCCTCGGCCTGGCTGCCGGCAAATGGCTGGACGTGGCTGGCGGGTTTGAGTTTGTGGCTGGCGGTCGGGTTGGTGACCGTGCCGGGATTTTTCCGAATCCGCAAAGCCGGCTGGCATCAAACCGTGGCCGCGCTGGCCCTGGGAATTTTTCTGTTATGCCTCGCGCCGTCGGTTGGAATTTTCACGCGCGCCGGCCTCGGCATTGTCATGGACAAAAACACCTCGCTGCGCCTCACGCCGACGCAGGCGGCGGAAGTGATCGCCCAGCTGCCGCCGGGCGAACCGTTTCGCGCGCTGCGGCAACGGGGGAAATATTATTTCGTGCGCACGCAAAACGGCGAGGGCTGGATCGCGCAGGAACAGATTAGATTTTTTTGCCCGCGATAGAAATTGCGGCCGCCGGCGAAAAAATCAATTGCTTTCGTTCAGCAATCGCACCGGCCCGAACAGACCGGATTCGATCAGCGGCGTGCCGGCGGTGAGTTTGCGGATGTTGGTGCGCGTGAAATGCTGGTCAATCGGTAGCGCCGCGTCGCCAATGATGCGGTTCGGCCAGAAGTTCACGACCTCGATTTGAAGTTTATTTTCGCCCGGTTTCACGGCGTCCGAAACATCCACGCGCCACGGCGGGCACCAGACGATGCCGCAGGATTTGCCGTTCACTTTTACTTCGGCCAGTTCGCGCACGCGGCCCAGATCCAAAAATAATTTTGCGTTTTGCGTTTTAACTTTTGCATCGGGCAGATCGAAAGTTTTTTCATAAACCGCCGTGCCGGAATAAAATTTTATGCCCGGTTCCGGCCGTTGCGTCCAACTGGTGAGCGTGTCAAACGGCGCGGATTCCGGGCCGCCCCATTTCGGGTCGAAGTGAACCGTCCACGCGCCGGAAATTTCTGAAAGCGTGGAAAAAATGTGTCTGTTGGATCTGGCCAGCGCCGGATGCGCGGAAACCGGTTCGCGGAAAACGACAAACCACGAGCCGCACGCGGCAAAATCCAGCGGCACAAAAATGCGCCCGGCTTTTTCCTCGTAGGCGGCGGCAAATTTCCGCTCGCCGGTCACGGCGTTCCATAATTCCGGGGCTTGGCCGGCGACGCGAAAAGCGCAATTCACCGCGACGGCGTTGGTGGCGCGGTTGGCGACGAAATAAATTTCCGCGTCCTCGGTCGTGCGATGGATGAAATCCAGCGGCAGGCCTTCCGCATCCAGAAATTCGCAGTCCGGCGGCACGCCATCGGCCCGCAACACTTCGCGTGCCGATTGGTCGGCGATGACGCGGCCGGTTCCGACTTTGCCGCCCCACAATTCGTCCGCGAGTTTTTGCACTGCGGCATCGGTGGCCGAAAAATTTTCCAGTGTCTCGCCGCGTTCCGGTTTGGGGCCGATGACCGTTGCGCCGGCGGCAACAAGTTCCTTGATTTTTTTCAGCACCGCCAAGGAAATGACATTGTGCTCTGGTAAAACGAGGACGCGATAGTTGATGCCGTCGGGCAGGAAAATTTTCCCGTCCTTCACGCGCGCGCGTTCAATCAGCGCCTCCTCGGTGATGACGTCATAATCATAACCGGGCTGGATGTGCGCGGGATCGGATTTTTTTAGCTGCGCGAAATTCGGAACGTGGTCGCCGTAATAAAACAAAACGTCCGCGGCAAAATGGCCCTGTTGCAGCATGAACTGGCAGCGGTCAATGTAGCTGAAAAAGGGCGCGGATTTTTCCCACCACGTCACTTTGGGATTCAGGTGCGTGCCGGCAAAATATTGCTGGCCGGGGATTCCCGTCTCGTCCGGCGAGCAGACGAACGCGTGCCACACGAGGCGATTCATGCCTTCACAGAGCGCTTTGTCAAACGACGGTTTCAAATTGTCCCAGATTTTTTCCTGCCAATTCGGGCCGATGGTGGTGAAGCCTTCGTCCTGCGTGATCGGGTGACCGTAAGTGTGCGCGGCGCTCGCGGGCTGCTTCACAAAAAAACGGTTTTCGTCGCCGATGCGGTGGGTCCACGACCACGCCCAGAATTCGCTCATCGGCACGTCGTCCCAGCCGAGGCAGCGCTGCGCATCAATCGGCACCGCGTGCGGCCCGCCGCTTTCGGGATGGATTTCCAAGCCGTGCGCGTGCGCCTTGTCGCGAAAAAGTTTGTAGTGATTGTCAATCGCGAGGTCGCCCAGCGTCTTCCGATAATCAAACAGAAAACGGTCGCTCGCCTCGCGGCTGTCCACAATTTTTCCGGCGAGCACCGGCAGCCACGGCAACAAATCGTAACCGTGACGTTTTTGAAATTCCGCGCGCAGCGTCGGCGTCCAGTTGGCCAGCTCGATTTCCCAACTGTCGGTGTGCAGATATTTCAAGGTGCTTCCGGCGAACGGCCCGGCATCTTGAATCAGCGGCTCGACAATGGCGTTCCAATAATTTTGAAACGCCGTCGCGTCATAAACATCAATCGCGAATGAATCGTGCGCCGCGCCCGGTGCGCGTTGCCAGCCTTCGCTGCTCGTCGAAACGTAGGCGTGATCGCCAATGGTGTAGCCGAAACGAAAAATCTGCCAGTCGCCGGGCGGCGCGTCCCATTTCAAAATTCCATCGGCGGAAAGATTTTTGGTCAAATCCAAAACATCGCTCGCGTCGGCGTCCGGCTCGCCGGGCGTGGCGGGAATTTCCTGGAACAACGGCTCGGACGACGGCGTGGAAAACGGTTCGAGCGATTGCTGCAAGGCTTTCTGTTTCCAATTTTGCAGCGGCGGATGCGCGGCGGTGTTTTTGATGCGATAGGCGACCACGGCGGTGTCGCGGTAAAAATCTTCGCGCGCGTTAGGTTCCGGCAGTCTGATTTCAACGTTCGTGCCGCCGGTGATTTTCAGTTCCGACCAGACATATTTTTTCGCGGCGTCTTGCTTCGTCACGCCCGGGCCGCCGAGATTCCAGCCGCTCTGGATGTTCAAACTCATTTCGAGGCCGAGGCGATTGGCTTCGCGCAACGCGTGTTTATAAAGTTCACGCCATGCGGGTGAAAAAAAAGTCGGGCCGTGCGGCGCCTCGGCGTTGCCATCCTGGCTGGAACCATCGGCGTCAATGATGACCGCGCCGCCGAAGCCTTTGGCCTTCATCTGCTCCAAGTCGTGCGTGATGGAAGCCTTGGTGACATTGCCGTTGAGCCACCACCAATAGGCGCGCAGACGTGCGGCGGTCGGCGGATTATCCCAGCCGGTTTCCAGCGGCGCGGCAGTGACGGCTAGATTCAACGCCATCGCCCACGCGAGGAAGACCGCCAAAAAATTTCCAGGCTTCATTTCAATTGGTCACACTATATTGGAGGCGAAAAAACTGGGGCGCGAGCTGAAAAGGAAACTGAGCCTGGAGCAGCGAGCTCGTGCCAAAATTTTGCAAGACGTTCACGGTGGCGGGCGCGGTGTTCGTCCAGTTCAATAAATCGTCGGAGCTTTGGAATTGGCGGGCGACATTGCCGAGGGCATTGCGTTCGTGAAACTGGATGGCGAACTGGCTGGCAGAAAATATTGCGGCACGCACCACCGCATTGGTGGCGTCGGAGACGAGCGGATTGCCACCCACGGCAAATTCCAAAAGGTTCGGCACGCCGTCGCCATCGGGGTCAGCCGCCGCGGTGCCGGTGGCGGAATTGGTCAGTTGCGCGTCGGTGAAATTTTGCAACAGCCAGTCGGCGAAGGTGCCCGGCTGGGCGCGCTCGTAAAAATCCAGTTCCGCCAACTGCACGTTGCGCGGATCGGTCGGCGAGCCGCTGTCGTAGGCACTGGTGATGATGATCGCGGCATTGGTGGCGTAAATGGGTCGGGGCAATTCGACATTCAGCGCCGTGAGGGCATTCCCGGTGCCGGACCAGACATTTGAGCCGGTCGACGGAATGCCGCTGGCAGGAATGGGCGTCGAGATGTTGCAGAACATCAGAAAATTCGACGGCCCGTAACCATTGTTGGCGTTGCGCGGAACCTCCAGAAAGCCTGAGATGGCCACCAGGCGCGAAAAATTGACGAGCAGCCATTCGGGATGCGTGGGCGTCGGACCTTGGCCGGCCACGGTGCCGGAGGAAACCCAGAAGGTGGCGGTGTTATTGTCCACCGCGTTCGTCGGCGGATACCCGCTTTGACTTGATGACGCGGTGACGCTCGCGACGCCAAGTTCGTAAGGCGGATAAGTGGGATTCGTGGCAACTAGGGAGACCAGCGCGGAAACTTGTGCGGCCCCGCTCGCGCTGGGAAAATTCAGCGTCGCGTTGGTGCCGGAAATAATCCAACTGACTTGCGCGGCAAGGTTGGAAGTTTGCAGCGCGCTTTTACCGGGAAAGAAAATGGCGTAGCGCGGCGCGAGCTGGCTGCTCTCCACAAACGAAAGCGCGTCCTCAGCTTCACCGGATTCGCTATAACCCGCCGTGTCCGTCCGCGTGTAAGTGGTGTTGGCCACATAATTAAAATATCCCGCCGGCCCGGCCAGCACGCCGTAGCGCCCGGAAACGCAAAGCCAGTTGTTCGTGACATTACGCGTCACGCCGGACAAGGCGTTGATGGTCGTTGAACCGTTGGTCCACTCCAACAAACGCGAGCCGCCGGTGAGTGGATCGTTTTCGATGCCGCAGACGAAACTGCCGCCGCTGGTCGCAACCGAACCGGTGTTGAGCGTCGGCACTTCGATGATGGCGATGCTGTCGCCGGTGGACTTGATGTATTCCTCGGTGGTGCCGAGCGAACTGGTGAGTTTCATTTCCGCACTGAAACCCACGGAGTTGCTGGCGTAACTCACAATCGTTGCGCCCGTGGGATTGCCCAGTGCGCCGAGGCCGATGACGCCCGGCAAGCGCGGCGAGGAAATAAACGCATTCGTCGGAACCGATAGCGCGACGGGGTCAACATTTGCGAGCACCCGCGCGCCATTCCAACTGATCGAAAATGTTCCGAACTGGCTGCGCTGATGGATGACCTGCACATCGGTGTTATACATCAGCGTGTTGGTCGGCGCAGTCATCGGGCCGGTGGGAAAATCCGCGCCGTTCCAATGCAGCCAGGCAATCGCGGTGCGCCGCGCTTCGACGGCTTCGCGATAGAATAAAATGCCGCCGCCGGGGTTTGCGCTGATGCCGACAAATGTGCCGTCGCCATTGGAGATTTGATGATAGCGGACGCATTGGGCCAACTGGCTGTCCGCCCAGCGCGCGATGGGATCGTTGAAATGCGTGGTCATCCATGTGATGAAAGAATTCTGTTCAAAGTCGCGCACCGACCAGTCCACGCCGGCGGGATAGGCAAAATCGCCGGTGGAGGTGACGAGCGTGTTGAGGTTGTTCGTCCAGACGGCCATGACATTGTGTTCGGCAAACGGCTGAAGTTGCGCAGCAATGTTGGTGTTCGCCAGCCGCGCCATCAGCAGCGAATCGCCGGAGGACATGCCCGCGACCATCTCATAAGTCGGATGATAAAAGCCGTGATTCTCCAATGCATAACTCGGAAACAACGTCACGGTGGAAACCCACGAGGCCAGCGGATCGCCGGTGGTGTTGGGCGTGATTAAATCGGGATAGGCGACGGTGTAAGTGTTGGCGAGATAACTCTTGGCCATGTAAAGCCAGTTGCTCGCGCTGGCGTTGTTGGTCATCCACGCCGCCGCGAGTGACAGTATATTTCCGTCCCAAGCATTCTCCTCCGCCTTGGTGTCGCCGTCGCTCAAGATGCGCGTGCAGGGCGGGATCGTGGCACGGTGGTTCGCCTCGCTGATCACCACGGTCTGCACGCCGTTGACCGTGGCGGCTGGTAAATTGGACTGCAACAAAAGACAAGCCAGTCCCATCGAACCCGACCACTCGGCAGTCTGCCAGTCCGCGCCGCCCTGCGAGGTGCAAGTGGCCAGTGTGCCGCTGCTCCAGCCCCACTTGTTGCCGCTGACGGTGTTGTAAGTGCCGGAGACGTGCGTGTTGTAATCGTAGTTCAACGCCTGGCGGACGCGGGAAAGCCGTGTGGCGTAGCGGGGATCGTTCGGCAGCGCGAGGCACAACACCGCATACGCCACGGCGATGCCGCTGTTGCCGCGAATGCCGCCGTTGCCGGAACTGCCGCCGTCGCCCCAGTAACCGGAATCCGGAATCGTGCTGCTCGTGGTCCAGATGGATTCCGCGTAAGTCTCGAAATTCGTAAGGCACGAAAGATAGATCTGTTGCGAATTCGTCTGCGCGGAAACCGTCAGCATCGAACTGCAAAAAAAAGTGACGCCCGCGATCCGCCGGCAGAGCAACGCAAATTTTTCGTGGTAATCCCGCATAAAATATTTTGGCGGAAATGATCGCTTAAAAATCAATGCCCGCAACTGGTTTCATGGAAGCCACCTGCGCCGCCGTCAGACTGCCCCAGTCTTCCTGATACGCGAAAAGACGACGGCTCGTGTTCCACGTCGTCATGAAATACATGTCCTGAAATTTTATCCACCGCGCCGATCCATCGGCGAACAAAATATTGCCGCCATCGGGACATTTCAGGCCATCGCCCGGTCGCGGATGCGGCACGCGCACCGGTTCGCCGGCCACATAACCATCCGCGCCCCAGCCGATGTCCGCCGGCACGGTCCCCGCCGACGTAAAATTGGCGTTGGCTTCCGCCGCCAGACACCAGTTCGGTTTGGAACTGCCAAGCTTGACCGGGCTGGGCGGATTTTGAAACGTGCCTGCCGAGTTGACCCAGCGGGTGATACCGCCAAGATACTGATAGCCCAGCGCGATTTGGGGATTGCCCGAAGAATAGTCCACGCGCGGCAGATAATTTCGTTCCGGACAACTCCAGATATTGTTCTGCTCGCTCGCATTGGTTTTGATCAACAATCCATAGCCTTTCAAAATGTCCACCATGCTGATGTCAAACGCCAGCGGATGAAAATTGGGATTGGCGGAGACCAATTGCGGCGGCGTGGCGTTCAGATCCAGCGGCGAATACAGCCGGTCGCCATTGTCGCCCGCATACATGATCGCGCCGATGCCGATTTGGCGGACATTGTTCAGACATTGAATTCTTTTGGCGCGCTCCTTGGCGCGGGCCAGCGCGGGCAGCAGCATCGCCGCCAAAATCGCGATGATCGCGATGACGACCAGCAATTCAATCAAAGTAAACGCTGTCGGCCGGCCAGCGTTGTTTTCAAACGATTTCATTTTCTAATTAAAATCACCGGCCCGCAGCGAAACCAGGCGCTGCGGGCCGGAAGGCTTCAAACCATGTTTTCAATTTTCCGCCCGCACCCACGCGGACGGAAATTTTCACCCGTCTTTTAATTGTTGGTGTTGCTCAAAATGTAGAACTGCTGTTTCGCCCCCGCACTGACCGCGTTGGTGCCGATGAAAGTATAAGCACCATTCCCGGTCAAAACATTCGTGGCCACCGGCGTCCACTGGTTGCGCGGCAAAGCGAGATTCGTCGCGCTCAACAAATAATAAGCATCGCCCGCCTGTCCATTCGTGGCAGTCAGAACGATATTGGCCCCGTTCAAGCTGATGCCCGTGATGCCCGTGGGATTGGTGAAAACTCCCGGCCCCGTCACCGCCACCTGCAAGCTGCCGGACCCAGTGATGTAAGTCGGCGTCGTCGTGTTGTTGTAGACACCAAGAGGTTGACTCACTCCGTTAAGCACCAGCGCGGCTACGGTGTTGGTCACCGAGAAGTCCAGTTGCAACGTCGCCCCGTTGGCCACCGTCACCGTGGATCTTGCCGCCAGCGTTGGCTGGCCAACTTCCAGCGTGCCGCTGTTCACGGTCGTATTGCCCGTGTAAGCATTGGTGCCCGCCAGATTCAGGTTGTTGCCCAGACCGTTTTCGACCAGCGCCACATTGCCGGCGATCACGCCGCTGTAAGTGCTGCTGCCACCGGTAAGATTCAAGGTCAACGTGCTCGGCGACGAAGCGCTGTTGGTTATCAACTCCGCGAAGGCCGCGCCGTCAGCCAAGCCGGTCAGGATCTGGCTGAATCCGTTCAGGTCGAACGAGGCGTTGGCCGATGCCGCGAGGGTCAATGCAGCATTCGTGCAGAGTCCGTTATTGGCTCCGATCGAAACGGTTCCCTGGTTGACATTAAACGCAGTATAATTGCCGCCGCCGCTGAACCGCACAAAACCGTTGCGCGAACCCACCACGCCGGTTGCCGTATTGGTGATCGGTCCCGTCACATTTAAATAACCGGAGGAAATCGGGCCGATGAAATCATTGCCATTGACCGGCGAAGAATCAAATTCCAGCGGTCCGCTGATGGTCGTGATGGTTCCATTGGTGTTATCATTGACCATCAACAAACCGGTGGCAGTTCCGGGCGAAACGGCGCTGGCCAGGATGAAGTTGGTAAGGTTCAAACCGTCGCCGATCACAAAGCGACCGGTGCCCGCGACCGTGACGGTGTTGGGGCCGAGCGCGCGATTGGCGTTCACGTTGATGACCGGGCCATTTAAAGTGAAGCCGTTCGCAAAAGTATTGTTGGCGCTGAAAGTCAATGTGCCGCTGCCCACCGCCGTCAACGCCGCCGCACCGGAAACAACATTGCTCAGAGTAAGCGTCGCTCCGCCATCCAAGCCGATGGTCGAATCCGATGCCATGTTGATCGCGCCGGTCTCAACGGTAAGTCCCGCGCCGCCTTTGCGCAGCGCGCCGTTGCCATCACCCGCACCGTTTAGCGTCAAACCTTCCGCTACATTCACGTTCGCGGTGATATAGAGTTGCCCGCCGCTGGCGATGATCGTGCCACTGCTCGTTGACCCCAGACCGGTGGCGCTTTGCAGATTAAGAATGCCTTGATTAATGAGCGTGGGGCCGGAGTAATCGCTGTTGCCCGTGATGGTCACCGAACCGCTGCCGTCATAACTCACCGTCCCGGTGCCGTGAATGGAGTTGCCCGCAATCAACGTCGCATCTCCGCGGTTGAAAGAGAGCGTGGCATTATTGGTGATCTGCGCCGTGCCGAGTGAGCCGTAGGAATCGCCGTTGCCGATTTGCAGTTTGCCGGCGGAAATCGTCACGGCGCCGGATAGATTGTTAGTCAGGTCAATCGTCAACGTGTCGGAGTTCAGCTTGGTGATGGTCGCCTGGCCCGTAAGCAAACCCAAGTTGCCCGAGGAAGTCAGCATATAGTCGGTTGAAGCATTGACGGTGATGTTATAGGGAATGATGGTCTGCTCGATATCCACCGTGGGCGAACCGCTGCCGTTATTGTCAAACAACACGCCGTTCGTTTGGGTGAACGCGATGAGACCGCCGCCCAAGGTGTTGATCCAATCGAGCGAAGTCGTGTTCCAACTGTTATCCGCGCCACCATGCGAGCCGTCCTGCCATTCCAATGTGGGGGGTAAAAACACGCTCAAAGTAACCGTCGAACTGTTCGTGATGTAAGTCGTCACGCCGATGGTATTCGTGGCATAACAAACGATGCTTGCACTATTGTCGGTCAGCGCGGTTACGAAGGAGTAACTGGCATTGGTCGCACCGTTCACGAGCGTGCCATTTTTGAACCATTGATAAGTGATGGGCAGATAGCCGACCGCCGCCGCCGTAAATGTGGCGGTCTGGCCCGCCGGCACGGAAGTGCCCGTCGGCTGGGTGACAAAACTTACCGGGCCATTCGCCAGCACGATGTTCGGACCCTGATCATCGCTTTGCTTGATGCTCAATGGCGAAAGCGCGCCCAAATAAAGGCGCAGCTCATCAATGTTTGCCACCAGATTGGGATCGGCCGAGAAAAGCGATTGACCGATGAAGGAGATCGCGTCGTTGACGTTGGCAATGCCCACCGTCATGTTAGTATTGACCGATTCCAGCACGCCGTTGGTATAGATGGAGAGCGTCTTGTTTGGTGGATCGATCACACAGGCCACGTGTGAAGTGAGGCCGTCCAAATTGCCGGCGGCCGTGACCGACTGTTGAAAGGAGTTATCGCTCGGGCTGATGATCAGCCCTTGGCCGCTGCCGTTATGGGGTGAATAACAGACATAGTCAACGCCCGCGATACCTTGACCAAGGATATAGTTGGTATTGCCGAAGGCGAAGACATAGGCGTTGTTGGCATTTGCGCCGTAAGTGGCCCAGAACTCCACGGTCAAGGCGGTGGCATTCGCGGCGGTGAAAAGATTCGGCGGCAGTTGCATGTAGGTGCCCGCCGTGCCATCCAGCACCAGCGCGCCATTGGTGATGTAGGCGTCGCCGAAATTGGTTCCCGTCGCGCCGCCGATGCTGTCCGGCGTGCAGACCGCGCTCGTGGTGAGGTTGGTGAAGCTGGTGGTGAAACTATAACGGTGATTCAGGAAATTCGCCGCGCCCACCACCATCAAGGCCGGGGAGCTGGTCGCCGAAAATCCCGCCGTGTTCGTCACCACCACATCATAATAGCCGCCGTTGGTCGCCGCGACATTCGCGATGGCATAACTGGTGTTGGTGGCACCCGCGATGGAGTTCGAGTTGAACCGCCATTGATAACCGAGAGTGGTCAAGCTGGACGCGCCGACGCTGAAAGTCACCGGCTGATTATAATCGATATTCTGGCTGATGGGATTTTGCGTGATGGTCACCAGCGGCGAGTAGAACTGCATCTGGTTTGCGGCGCGGGCCACGCTGCTGATGCGCACCTCGTCAATCGCGCCCAGAAACGTCTCGCTGCCCGAAGGACGGCCGCGATTGCCGATGACCAATGGCCCGGTCACCGCGCCGGCCGCCGTGCCCAAGGTCAATGAAGCCGGCGTGCCCAAAACATGAGCGGCACCCAGGGTTGTGTCGAGTTTCGTCCAATAAAGTGTCGCTGTCGAGCCATTGTAAACTACCGCCACATGATACCACGTGCCGGCCGCAAACGCATCCGAGCCCGTCGTCGGAATGGTGGCGGAAACCGCTTGCGATCCGGTGATGAATTGAAACTGTAACGATCCGCCGGTAATCCGAAATTGAAAGCCGCGACCGCTCGGACCGCTGCTGTCGGTGCAAATAATTTCCTGGTTGCCCGCCGTGGAAGTCGGCTGGATCAACGCTTCCAGCGTGAAGGGCGTCTGGCCGCCATTGCCGATGTTGAGCTTGGACATCGGCAGAAAATCAACGCTGCCGCTGCCCGTATCCGCATCATACTGTCCGTTTTTATTGTAATCGTAACCGAACTCATAACCCGCCGTGGTGTTGTTTTCGCATTTGTTAAAATTGGTGGGCGGAGCGGAAAACCCCGTGGCGCCCAACATGGTCGTGACCAACGGCGGCACCGCCGTCGCGCTGGCATAATTCACACTATACAAATTGCCCCCCAGGCTGCCGACATTGGTGGTCACGGAGCCGCCGGCTGCTTCATCCAAATGGAGCAGCACTAGGGTGTTCGCGTCCGGCGTGTAAGGGCCGACGACGGCGGCCAGGAGAATATATTGCGGCAAAATGAGTGCCAGCCACAGGCCTAGAGTGAGTTTGAGTGCTTTCATAAAACGCTGAGGGGATTGTATGGGTTTGGATTGACTGATTTGTGTAGCTGACAATCTAGCACACCCACCGCCCTATCTCCATCCCGCAAATACGGGAGCCTGGCAACGAGCCCGGTGGTCACCTCCTGGTGCTGCGCAAAAAAATAAAATGGCCGGGACAAATTACTGTCCCGGCCTTGATTTGGGATGAGCGGCGGCAATCTACCGCCGTGAGACGCCAACCTGGCTAGGTGGCCATGCACGAGACCGGATTGCTCCAGGCGCTGTAGCCCGTGCTGCCGCCAATGGCGCGCACCTGCACGCTGTAGATGGTTCCCGGCACCAAGCCCGTCACCAGAATGCTCCGTGCCTGAGTGGAAAGGCCGGCTTCCTCCCACGCATCACCCGTCACGCATTTTTGAATCTGATACGTCCGGGCATTGGCCACCGCTTGCAGCCGCAGCGTGAACTGCGTGCTCATGCTGTTGTCGATCGCCAGGATCACCGGCGTATCCAGCGGCGATTGCGCGCGATTCGTGCTCACGGCCTCGAAGCCCGAGCTCAGCAGCGTGGCCAACGACTGCCCCGCGACGCTTTGCACATAGGCCCCGACCTGCCGCAGCGCCAGCACCAGCTCAGCGCGCGCCTCTTCCCGGAGCGCGATCAACTGCGAGCCGCCCTGCAACGCCGCCAGCAGCGCGTTGTGAAACCCCAGCCGGAGCGCGCCCAGTTCCGCCATCGTCAGCGGCGACGCGGGGAACGCCGGATTGCCCGTCATTTTCACCACCACGTTTGCGCCGAAGCCATCCAACTTCGTATCCGGCAACACACCGAATGCATAGGAGACCCGATAACTAATACCAGCCATAACTGTCCTTTCTCTTTTGATAACCGAACCGTCCCACCGGCAATCCTGCCGGCTACCAAGACCGTTCTTGAAACTGCTTATGCTAAAAGGATGCCAACCGGTTTCTCGGCCTTTCCGTCCCCCGCCAAAAAAAACGCCCCCGCCCGCAAATATTTTGCAACCCATTTGAAAAAGCCTGTTTACGAAAAAAACCATTCTGCCGCCGCCGCGCCCATCCCGGCGGAGCCCGGCAAATAAGTCCCAAAAGCGGCTGGAAAAATTTTGCCGATCGGCAAATTCGCTGTAGGAAGGATTCCTAAAATCTTGTAGGAAAGCTTCCTACAAGATTTCAAAAAATGCGTTTTTTGAGCCGGAAACTGCCGCGACCAAGTTAAGTCCGGGTTTTTTATGCCCTAAAAAACTTCGACCAAACTAAGTCGCGGCCCGACCAGACTAAGTCACGGAGATTTACGCCCTAAAAAATCGCGACCAAACTAAGTCGCGCCGCGACTTAGTTTGATCCGAAAAGTTTGCGCCCTAAAAAAACCGGACCAAGTTAAGTCCGGAATTTTTGCGTCGTAAAAAATACGTTTTAAACCAAGTCCGGCGCGGATGGAGTTAAGTCGAAATTTTTTGCGTCGTAAAAAACGCGGATCAAACCAAGTCCGGCATTAGATTGGGGACATTGGGGATTGACCGACCGGCCAATTCCGGTTTTCTGCACGGTCAGAGCCGGCCGCGGACGACGAAGCCGCGGCCGGCGCACCAGAGCGGCTCGCTTTCCGAGAACCCAATGGGTTGCAGATAACTAACGACTCCTTACACAACGGAACCCGACGTCGCCTCCGGGAGTGCTCGGCCCGAGCTGGCAGCGGGTAGCGCAGCGCAAATCGTCGGCGTAGACGTCCCAACTGCCACCGCGCATCACCCGGCCCGCAATGGGCGGACCGCTGGGGCCGCGTGGATCGGTGCCGCCCAAATAAGGGCTGCCAGCCGGATAGGGCGGCGCCGCATAACCATCCCAACACCACTCGAATTCATTGCCCGCCATGTCATACAGACCATACCCGTTCGGTGCAAACACACCCACCGGACTGGTATAGGCGTAGCCGGTGCGATTATAGTTGGTGTTGTAGCCGGTATAAGGTGAGACATCATAACTATAAACGGCAGGGTAGGCCATATAGTTGGCCTGACTTGGGCTGACCGTGTCGCCCCACGGAAACCGCCGCCCGCTTGGCCCTCCCCGCGCCGCCTTTTCCCACTCGGCTTCCGTGGGCAGACGGCAGCCATCCGCCGACCAGTTCACATTGGTAACCGCCAGCTGCGCGTTGGTATAAACCTGCGTGAACGCCGCGTCCGTGTAATATACCGGCGTCAATCCCGCCTGCTGCGACCGCGCGTTGCACCACTTGACACAGTCAAACCAATCCACGTCATACACCGGCTGATTGGTTGCCTTGCCCGTGCCGGGATAATCGAAACTGTAGCCGTTGGTGATCGCCCAACGATAAACCGCCTGCCACTGGCCATAGCTCACCAAATTGATGTCCATGAAAAAAGCCGATACGGTGACATTCGTGGGGGCATTATCATTATTCGGAACGAGTCCATCCAAAGTGTCGCCGATGATGAATGTCCCCGCCGGAATCAGCACCATCCCGGCGGGCGCGTTGAAAGCAATGATCTGGTTGGTGTTGAATTGTCTGGTGACGGGAAGCTGGACGTAGTCCACCCAATTGGTTCCCCCGGGCAGGGACGCGACCGTCTGGACGGTATAGTTCGTGCCCGCCAGTGCATTGCTCCACACCAGCGAGCCATCGGCCCGGACGGCGGTGATGGTGGTGGCTGCCGGGCCGGAAATCCGGAAAAAACGAGCGTTTTGGGCTACGGCTGAATGAACCCCGGTGAGCAATGCCAGCGCCATGCGCAGCGCATGATGTTTTGTTTCCATACCACTTTGAGGATTAGGCTGTCTTTTTTATGCCTGGAAAAATGGAAATGCAAATTAAAAATGGCGTCACACCAGTTTCTTCGCAATCTGCTCGTCGAGGATTTCCTGCACGGTCAAGGCGACGATGACTTTGTGGCTGCGCTTGAAGAACGCATCTATCTCCGTCAACGCATCCGAACTGAAATCGAAAGAAATAAAGAAACCTTTCTCGCAATCCTCACGCATCATCACGGCCTCGAAGGCATCAATGTCCGGGCGACCGGCCTTGTCTTTTTGCTTCACCTGGATGGGATACCAGCGTTCTTTCAAACCGAGTTCGCCTGCCTGCTGCTTGCGCGGCGCGGCGCTGGAACTGACGGGATAGATGCGGCCATCCACGCCCATGTCGCCGACCTGCACCTTGTTCGGGATGCCGCCGAGGGCGATGACGGCCCAGTTCTCAAATTCAAACGGCGGGATGACGCGCAGCTTCTCCACCGTCCACGGCAGGTCGCGGACGACGAAGCCGCGTCCGGCGCTAGAGAAAGCTAGATCATCGTAGCTTTATTCCACGCAGATTCAATTAGGTCGGAGAAGGAGTTGCTTTTCACAGCTTCTTGAATTTGTTTGCCGTCAATCGGGACAATTAAAAGCCGTTCATGTGAACCTCGAAGCATTTCTTTGGTAATAGTGTCGGCGAAACCGTTCCATGAAATGAGAAATCCCAAAGAGCATCTTGCGTTGCGATTTTCTATTTTACTTCTGAAAACTACAAACTCATTTTTTCCACACTTCTTTGACCAGTTTTTGCATTCCGCGAGGATGATTGCCTCTTCTTTATGAAATATGAAATGACTGCTGCCATTTCCGATTTCCAGATCAATTTCTTCGGTTTCAGTAATAATGTTGTTTTTCCAAATTCTAAATCCAGCGACTGTGCTGAACAAAGCTGTAACAAGTTTTTCTAGCGTTTTCCCTTTTTCGGCGTTGGTTTCGGCTTTTATTGTTTCTTCTAATAGTTCTTGCAAGCTTTTTGTTGTAGCTGTGCTTTGCCTATTTTCTGTTTCAACCGCAGTTTGTATTATTTTTGTTTCAACTGCGCTAACAGAAACTTTTTCGAGTTGAAGAATTTCATCAATCGCAGCGACTGATGCTCTGGCTAAGTCTGGAAGCTTTGCGTAATAAGCCATCGGGTAATCTTCATCTTTTGGAGTTTTTGGCGCATCAAGAGAAGTCGAAAAATCAAAATCCGGCAAACGCGGAAATAATCCTTTTCCAACCAACCCAATATAGCCATTTTCTTTCCAATCATAACGAGTTGTAAAAAGTGGACTGCCCGGCTGTTGCAATAGTGAAAGCTGAAAAAGAGCGTCATACCAAAGGGAATCATCTTTGTTCTCTGTTTTAGAAAAACCCGAAAGGACATTCCGCCACAATGAGCAAGCTATTTCGGAAGGGAGTTGATAAATCAAGTTAGTCGCATCTTTAGCTAGATCAATTAACCGACGTCTAGTCTGAAACGTTGATTCCGATTCAGATCCAATTTCACAATTAATGTCGAAGTAATG
>Ga0302319_10004932_pt1 | contig 27158 bp, 27 predicted proteins | sample Bog_T0_2_FD_203319 | JGI IMG/M metagenome (GOLD analysis project Ga0302319, IMG submission 203319) | Peat permafrost microbial communities from Stordalen Mire near Abisko, Sweden - Bog_T0_2 | ecosystem: Environmental > Terrestrial > Soil > Wetlands > Peat | place: Sweden: Abisko, Stordalen Mire... | reverse complement strand
GTCATGGATGGTCCGCTGGGGCAAGTGAGCGTGCCGTTGGACAGTGCCGTCATCCTCCCGGGATTGAAACGCGGACGAGTGGTGATGACATGGAAGCAGATTCGCCAGTTGGCGCAACCAGGCTCGGATCCTTCAGCGAACGACAATTTGGAATTGGAGCTGCCGTTGAAGGTCATTGCGCCCATGTTCATGGCGGCGCAGAAAGGGGCAGTCCGACCGCAGACCAAGGCAACAGTTTCCACGGAAATCCCTGATTTGTTCTATGGCTTTCCGAAGCCGGGTGCCGCCGCACCTGCTGCCGATCCAGCTCCGGCTGCCGCTCCGGCCCCGGCCCCGGCCCCTGTCCCGTCTGCTCCTGTGATTCCGGTGGTGCCACCGCTGCCGCAGATGCAAATGGAGCAAATGCAGGCGGACACCAATTTCTATAGTTGGACGGAAAAGGGCGAGACGCCGGGGGAGGAAACCCGTGAAACAGATTTCTTGAACCGGCAGACCCACCCAAAGGATGTGGTTGCCCAAGCGGCGGCGTTGCCGGGAGTGGCAGGTGCGGTGGTGGGCATGCAAGATGGGCTGCGGGTAGCCAGCCAAGTGCCGACGGATCTGAACCCCGATACGCTGGCTGCCTTTTTGCCGCAGATTTTTGAGCGAGTAAACCAGAGTACGCGGGAATTGCGCATGGGAGCGCTGAATAATATCAGCTTTACTGTTGGCAAGGTGCCGTGGCGGATTTACCGGGTGAACGCAGTGTACTTCGCCATATTTGGGCGCCCCGCCGAACCGCTGCCATCGGCAAAACTAGCGCAATTGGCAGCGCAACTGGACCGCAAAAAACCCCAATAAATTTATGGCCATAATTAATCAAGCCACCAAGGAACTGCAGGTTAAGATCGTCTATTACGGTCCCGCGATGGGCGGCAAGACGACCAACCTCGTGCAGGTTCATGACCATGTGCAGACCGCCGCTGGTAACAAGGGTAAATTGGTTTCCCTTGCCACCAGTTCGGACCGCACTCTGTTCTTCGATTTTCTACCCATTGAGGCCATGACGATAAAGGGCTTTAAAACGAAGTTTCAGCTTTACACTGTCCCCGGTCAGGTGATATACAATACGACAAGACAATTGGTATTGCGTGGCGTGGACGGAATAGTATTCGTTGCGGATTCGCAATATGAGAAAATGCCTGAAAACGTTGAAAGTTTTCAAAACCTTGTGGATAATTTGAATTCGCTTAAGATCAACCTGGCGGAAATTCCATATGTGCTTCAATACAACAAGCGCGATCTCGCCAATATCGCCCCGATTGAATACATGGATTTTCTGCTGAACAACCGCGATACGCAGGTGCCGTCCTTTTCCGGCACCGCGCACAAGTGCGAGGGTGTGTTTGAAAGTTTGAACATGATCACGCGGATGTTGCTCCAAAAGTTCATCAACCAGTCCGTTCCCCAATACGCGTGACATGTCTACCCTGCCCCAGCTCATTGAAGAAGATATCCGAAGGTTGGGTGAAACCCTCCGCGAATATCTTACCCAAACCGATGCCACGTTGGCGCTCATTATTGACAAGGGCGGATTTCTAATCACGCACCAAGGCGATTCCGGCGAGGTGGATCTGATGACCATCGGTGCGCTGGCTTCCGGCGCTTTTATGGCGAGCCAGACCATCGCCGGATTGGTGAATGAAAAGGACTTTAATCACACCGCGTTGCAGGGTGAGAAGTTCAGCTTATTCACGGTCAATGTGGACGAGCATTGTTTGCTGGTCGTCGTTTTCCAATCCAAGACGGGCATTGGCGTCGTGAAGTACTATTCCGCTGCGGCTGTTAATCGTCTGGCCCGGCAACTCGCTGTGGCTCGTGAGCGCGACCCAGAAGGCGGCCTTGACTTGTCTGAAATGAACGTTGCCGACCCGCAAGGTTTGTTTCGCAAGAAAGATGATTAGTGCGGGTGGCTGGCCGATGGCGGCAGCAGCCCCATTCCGGTGAATGGTCGGCGGTGGTGATTTTCCTGGTTCTACGTTTCATCCTTTTCTTGCTGAAAGAAAAGGTGCCTTCCTTGAATTATTTGCTGGTTTGCCAATGGCAGCGGCATTAGGCTGACTGCAGATTCACCGTTCCAACTATGGACATTGTTTTTAACTGCCTGAACTGCGATCAGGAGCTGGCGGTAGACCAGTCCGGCGCGGGTTCACAAATCGAATGCCCCTCCTGTGGCGAAACGATCACCATTCCCGCCGCTTCCAAGGTGACGACGGGTTCATTGCCGGCCGCGCCGGGGGAGTCCACGGCGGCCGCGCCGAGCGCGATAAACACCTCGGCAGCCGCCAAGGTGGAACTGCACCTCAAGGTGCCAGTGCATGATAAACCGGCTGAGTCGCTGATTGGCAAGGCGAAGCCGCCGTTGGAAGTGGTGCAGAAGGGGGCGGGCAAGCGTCTCCGCATTCGCACGATTCGCCGCGCGGCCTGCGTGGAAAATGGACATGATCTGTTTGATGATAAAGTGGCGAGCTTCCTGCAAGACGTTGGCGAGTCCAACATTGTGAGCACCCACGTGGTGGTTTATGAGCAATTTGACGTCGGCATCCAGAAAATTATGACGGATTATGGGCTGCTGATCATATATCGTGGTTGAATCGCTTTGACTTGGCGAAAGCAGGCCGTTAACGTGCGCGCATGAAGCTTCGGTTTTCAATCTGGCTGGTGGTGTCGTTGGTGGTATTGCTGCCATCCCGCTCGCCCGCTCCTTTGGTATTTGTTCCTGGCGAGGGTTGGTATTACGAAAGTTATGGCGAATCCGCCAAATGGCAGCGCACGCGGGCCAAGGAGCAGTTGGAGGTGGCGGAGGAGGCTTTTAACCGGAAGGACTACAGCGTGGCTTTGCACGCGGCCAACCGCGTTCTGCGCATCTGGCCGCTATCGGATTACGCCCCCCGCGCGGCTTATTTGGAAGGGCGTTGTCTGGAGACCAAGCATCAGGACGAGGCGGCCTTCAAGGCTTACCAGCAACTCATTGATAAGTATCCCAAGAGCGGCCAATACAACGAAGTTCTCTGGCGGCAGTACGATATCGCCGATCGTTTCCTGGCCGGTGAATGGTTCCGGCTTTGGAACCTGATTCCCCTTTATCCTTCCATGGATGAGACTGCCAAGTTGTACGATAAGATTGTTAACAACGGTCCGTACAGCGAAGTGGCTCCCCATGCGCAGTTGCGGATTGGCGCGGCCCGCGAGAAACAGAGAAATTACGCCGACGCCGTGAAGGCCTATAGCACGGCCGCCGACCGCTACCATGACCAGCCCATTGCGGCTGATGCGATGTTCCGGGTTGGTTTGGCGTGGGAAAAGCAGGCCGACACTGCTGAATATGACCAGGGTGCTGCCGCCCAGGCCATCAATGCTTACACCGATTTCATGACATTCTATCCGGATGACAAGCGGGTGGCGGAGGCCCAAAAGTCCATCACCAAGCTCAAGGCTGAGCAAGTGCGTGGCAACTTCGAAATCGCCGAGTTTTACGAGCATGGTCACAAGTGGGCCGGTGCCATCGTTTATTATAACGCCGTCTTGCAGTTGGATGCCAATTCTCCGCTGGCTGCCCAGGCCCGGCAGCGGATCGAGGTTTTGAAACCAAGGCTGGCGGCGGCCACGCTGGCAAAATAAAATGCGCGCTTTCAAATTTATCCTTTCCGGTTTGGTTGCGGTTTTTCTGGTCGGTTGTGCCGGCTACCACCTTGGGCCAGTGAACGGCGCAACCGCCGGGGCGAAATCCATCGAGGTCCAACCTTTCAACAACCAGACGCTGCAGCCGCGTTTGGGTGATGCCATTACCCAATCCTTGCGTGAACGTCTGCAAACCGACGCCACTTATCGGCTGACGACCCGCGAAGGCGAGGGCGACCTCGTGGTCACCGGGGTGATTCACCAATACGCGCGGCAGGGACTCGGTTATTTGAACACGGATGTGACCACGCCGGAAAATTACCGGGTGGATTTGGTGGTGCATGTCACGGCGCGGGACCGGCTTTCGAACCGGCTGATTCTGGACAAGGATGTGCGAGCCCATACCTTTGTTCATATTGGCAATGATCTGGCCAGCGCCGAACGTCAGGCACTGCCCATTTTGGCGGAAGACCTGGCGCAAAACATAGCGGAACTGCTGACTTCGGGGTCCTGGTAAGCGTTTTTTTGAAACCTTTTGCCCGGCAGGCCGGTCTGTCTGGATGATGGTTCATTAATCAACACAATATGAAAATTAGCCTGACAACAATCACTTGTTTTGCCTTCGTGGCGGCGGCGTTGATCGCCACGCCTATCCCCAGTCGCGCCGGGGATGACACCAACGCTCCGGCGGCGGCGGTGCCAAAAAAGCACGCCGGACTGCCCATGCATGGCAAAGTCGCCGCCGTGGATGCCACGGCGATGACGTTTACCATCAACACCAACACGATTGCGATCACCTCCGCAACTAAAATCATGAAGGCTGGCCAGCCGGCGGTCTTTGCGGATATTACGGTTGGCGAGAACGTTGCCTGTTTTTACAAGAAGACTGACGCTGGTCAGCTCACGGCCGTTTCCGTGAGGATTGGCGAGAAGAAAAAGAAGGACGCTGCGCCGGCGGCGGACAAGTAAACGGGGGGGGCTTGCCTTCACGCCGCCGGTTCGCCAGCGGCGTGATTTAATTTTCCACCGCCAGGGGAAGATAGATGTGAAACGCGAGTCCGCTGCCGGGTTCACTTTCCAGGAAGATCTCGCCGAGGTGGGCCTGAATGGTTTCGCGCACTTGAAACAGTTCCAGACCGACTTTGGTGCCGCCAGGGCGCCGGTTGCGGAAGGGGTGAAAGATGTGTTCCCGGGCGTTTTTTTCCAGGCCTGGACTGTTGTCCTTGACGGTGAGGCAGGCATGGGGGCCGGGCTGCAACTGGCTGGGCACGCCGGCGGGCGGCCGCACGGTCGCGCAGCGTTCGAGGGAGATGACGATCCGTCCCCGCCGGTCTGCCAGCCCCTGCCAGGCGTGCAGACAGAGATCCATGATGGCTTGGTGGATTTGCGCGGAATCGGCGTTGACTTTGGGGCAATCGGCGTGGATGTGGGCCACGAGCTCCAATTTGGCCGGGATGATGGTGCGCAAGATCTGGAGGCTTTCCTCAATGACCGGTTGGAGCCGGATCGGCTTGAAATCCGGCGGTTGCCGCTGGCCCAGGAGGCGAAGCTGATGCACAAAATCCCGGGCATGATTGCTGGCCTCGAAGATTTGCTTGAGGGTGTCGCGGGCGGGATGGCCCTCCGGCAGATCCATGGCCACCAGTTCGGCGCTGCCGAGAATGCCGGCAATTTGATTGTTGAATTCGTGCGCCACGCCGCTGGCCAGTTGGTTAAGGGCCTGAAATTTTTGGGCCTGTAACAAGCTCAATTCCGTGGCCAGCCGCGCGCGTTCCCGCAGGATTCGCTGCGTGACATCCAATAATTGCCCCTGGACCATCCATTGCTGGCCATGGCGGATGGGCCGCCCTTGCTCCCAGACGGTGAGCCAGGCTCCACTGGCCTGCTGGAGCCGGTATTCCACGGCGAACGGATGATTATTCGCCACGGCGGTCTTGATCACTTCCAGGACGGATTCAAGGTCGTCGGGATGGATGCGCGGCGCCAGATGAAACGGTAATGCTTCCGGCTTGATTCCCAGCAAGGTGGGTGAGCCGCTGGCCTGTTCCAGCGTGCGGTGCCGGTCCACGCGCGCGCGATAAACCAGGCCGGGAAGACTGTCCAGCAAGGCGTGCGGCGATTCGGCGGCCGGCAGGGATGGCAGATGAGATTTCAATTCCTGGGTGACATCATGAGGGTGGAGTGGGGCGTCGGGTTTCATGGGCACGCTGGCAAAGACACGGCTTTATTTTGACTCATGCCAGCGGCTTTGTCCATGGCCCAGCCGCAAAATAATTTTCAAGATTGTTTAAGTCCCGCGCGTTCCCTCCGATGAAAGTGTTGTCGCAAGACAGGCGGTCAGCAGCCTCAAAGAGCTGACGGGGCCAAACGGCACCTTACCCCTAAACGAGGTGCCCGCGACATGGATGTCGCGCAAGTAAAATGCCCCGCCAGGGGCGACTCACGGAAAGAGTAAGTTATGGTCATCAATACAAACCTGTCGGCGTTGAATACAGCGTCGCTCCTGATGCAATCGCAGAGCAAGCTCAGCAATTCTCTGCAACGCCTGTCTTCTGGCTCAAAAATCACGTCCCCCTCCGACGACAGCGCCGGTCTGGCGGTGTCCATGAAATTGAATGCGCAGATGGCCCGCATTACGGCGGCGTCCAACAACGTCAACAACGCCGTCTCGTTCAGCCAGACGCAGGATGGTTATGTGCAACAAGTGAACTCCGCGTTCAGCCGCATGTCGGAACTGTCCGTCCTCTCGCAGGACGTCACCAAGACCACGGCGGACCGCGCCTTGTATCAGCAGGAATTCCAGGCGCTGGGCAGCTACATCAACAACGTGTCCACCAAGGATTTCAACGGGGTCAGCCTGTTCAACGGTGCCACGTTGAATGTCACCACCGACAGCGAAGCCAACACCTTCGGCATGGTGGGCATCAATCTGGCCAACACCACCTATTCCACCGCCACGGCCGACAATATCACGTCGGTCACCGGTTCCTTGAAGGCGTTGACGGATGTGAAAGCCGCCATCTTCCAACTCGCGTCGGACCGTGCGAACATTGGTTCCAACGAAGAAACCCTGTCCTATTACGGCAACCAGCTTTCCACCCTCAAGAACAATCTCTCGGCGGCCAACAGCCAGATCACGGATGTGGACGTGGCGACCGAAAGCACCAACTACGCCAAGGAAAACATTCTGGTGCAAACGGGCACGGCGATGTTGGCGCAGGCGAATTCAATGCCGCAGTCGGTGTTGAAGCTCCTGAGCTAAGGATCGATTTCTGCCGCTGGGCAAAGCCCGGGCGGCGAGCTGCCGCCCGGGCGTTCAGAATGGTAGCAACGTCCGGGGAAGGAGCCAGTCGCCCAACGCAGAACAATCAGAAACAGCCGCCGGCCCCTGGCTGGCGGGCACTCCCCGAAAAAAGCGGGCACGCCGGCCAACGAAGCCGCAAAGTCCAAACGCAGGCGGGATTACGATCCAGCAACCCTTTTTCCCGCCATCAGGTTCAGTCCGCTGCTTGGTTGAGCGCGTTCTGTCCCGAGGGAAATTCCCGCCTGTGTTTGGATCGCGGAACCCCGCCGGAAAGAAGATTTCTGGCGCGTTGCCGCCCTGGAACTGCCGGCCCGGCGGCCGCAGAAATCAAAACAATCCCTCGCGGGTGCCTTCACGGAACGAGGGGCATTTTCCACCAGCCAATGAAGCGGGCTAAATGCTTCCTCCCGTCAGCGGATTAACGCTGGCCAGACCATTCAGCCGCCCTCATTATACTGGCGGAAACCACCATGTCTTTGTCCTGCCAACCATTTCCATCGGCGGCGGTCGCGGAAGTAAAACGCGGCCCGGCCCCATCCCTGTGCGCATGAACCCCCAGCCTCCCACGGTCGCCCCCGCCCCCGCCCGCTTGGCGGCGGTCGAACCCGCGCTCTTTGCGCGGCACAATGACGCCCGCTACCGCACCCCGGTGGACCTGCAGGTCACGCCCACGCCCGGGGCGCGTTTTCTCGTGGTGGGCGGCTGTCTGGCCCAGCCCTTCCCGGAGATCGCGGCGATGCTGGATCCTGCCATGCGCGGCGATTTCGTGCTGCTCAACAATTTTGACACCTTCCCCGAACTGCCGGCCCCGGCCGCGCAATATGCGTTTCAAATCATCCACCTGCCCCTGCGATCCATCTTGGGCAATGCGTATTTTTATCTTCCAGATGACGGTTCCCAGCATGAGGAATTTCTCCGCCAGACGCAGGATTATCTCGCCCGCTACCTGGCCAACGCCATGCAGTTGAACCGCCAGCACAAGCTGCTGACGTTTGTGCTGGGTTTTTTGGTGCCGCAGCAAAATCCGCTGGGCCGCTTCCAACCCCGCTATGATCTCCGGAACGTGATGTGGTTCATCGAGCGCCTCAATCAGTTTCTCGTGGCGGAGACGGCCCGGTATGAAAATGCCCATTGGGTGGATCTCGACCAACTGGCCGCCAGCATCGGGAAGAAGTCCTGCCAGGACGACATGGTCTGGTCTTTCACCCATGGAACCACGCTGAGCGATGGCGACCACGACCACGATTTGCAGCGCCTGGAGCCGCCGGTTTCGATGCAACACCATTATGTGGCGCGCTGGCTGGAGTTTTATCAGGCCCTCCTGCATGAGGTGTTTGCCATGTACCGGACCACCCTGCAACTGGATGCGGTCAAGCTGGTGGCGGTGGATCTGGACGACACGCTTTGGCGCGGGGTGGCGGCGGAAGGCACGCTTGGGGTGGCGGAAGGCTGGCCCATGGGCTTTATGGAAACCCTGCTCTATTTGAAAAAACGCGGGATCATTCTGGCCATTGTCAGCAAAAACGATGAGCATTTCATCCAGACCAACTGGCAGCGGATCGTCGGCGGACAGATCCGGTTGGAGGATTTCGCGGTGCGGAAGATCAATTTTCAAAGCAAGGTGCAAAATCTCGCCGAGATCCTGCGCGAGGTGAATCTGCGGCCGCAAAATGTGGTGCTGGTGGATGATCATCCGGTGGAGCGCTCGGCCGTGGAGCAGCAATTGCCCGGTGTGCGTGTGCTGGGGCGGCATGTGTATTATCTCAAGCGCATCCTGCTCTGGGCACCCGAGACCCAAACCCCGGTCCTCACCTCGGAATCGAGCAATAAAACCGCCCTGGTGCAGGCCCAAGTGCAGCGGGAAGCCGTCCGCAAAACCCTGTCGCCGGAGGAATTCCTCCAAACCCTCGGGTTGCGCGTGTCGCTGTTCCGCCTGGCCAGCGTCCGGGACGTTCACTTCAACCGGGCCTTGGAATTATTCAACAAGACCAACCAGTTCAACACCATCGGGCGGCGCTACACCCTGGCGCAATGTCACGAATTGCTGGCCGCCGGGTGGCAGTTGCACGCTATTGAGGCCCGGGACCGGTTCACCCAATACGGCCTGATCGGTGCCGCCTGGGTCAATCAAGACTGCGTTGAACATCTGGTCATGAGCTGTCGCGCCCTGGGCTTGGGTATCGAAGAAGCCTTTTTGGGCGCGCTTTCCCGCCAGTTGGCGGCGGCCGGGCGCACGGAAATTTCCGGGCGGTTGGTGCCCACGGAGGCCAACCTGGCTTGCCGGCAAATCTTTGCCCGCAACGGCTTCACGCCGGCTCATGCCGATCGCTGGATCCGGCCACTGGCTTCCCCGCTGTCCATTCCTGCCCATCTGGAGTTGATTCCTCCGCCGGATGTCTAAGCTTCCCGCCGGGCATGCCTGATTGCCTTCCATCTCCCTCCGATTGCTGCCGCCCCGGGTTTTAGCGGTGCGAAAAATATTTTCAAACCGGCTAAAGTCCGCGCCCGGGGTGCCGATACCTTGATTGTTCGACAAGAAAACTTAGCGGTGTGGTTCACCGGTAAACCTGGTCGATAAGCAAACGGTCCCCGGCGGCCGCAAACAGCCGGAGGGAAAAATCCGGGCGGGTGCCCTCTCAAAAACCCGCTCAGCGGCAGGGATGCCGCTTAACAAATCATCTCTCCCGCAAGGGAGTGACTCATGGAAGGAGTCAGTTATGGTCATTAATACAAATACTACCGCACAAAACGCAGCCACCTTGCTGCAACAATCCAGCTCCAACTTGAGCATGTCGCTCGCGCGTTTGTCCTCCGGTTCGAAGATCACTTCGCCGGCTGACGACAGCGCCGGTCTTGCTGTGTCAATGAAGCTGGGGGCGCAAATCGCCCGGGTTGGTGCCGCGCAGAACAACGTGAACAACGCCATTTCATTCAATCAGACGCAGGATGGTTACCTGCAAAAGGTGAATGATGCGTTGACGCGCATGAGTGAGTTGACCGTGTCGGCCCAGGACGTCACCAAGACGACCAGTGATCGCGCCCTGTACCAACAGGAGTTCGGCACCCTGCAAACCTACGTCAAGGATGTGTCCACCAAGGACTTCAACGGGGTCAGCCTGTTTGACGGGTCCACGCTGCAAGTCACCACGGATAGCGATGGTAATAAATTCCAAAATGGCGGCGTCAACCTTAACGCCGGAACGACCTATACGACCGCCATGGGGAACACCACGAAAGTGGATTCGCTTACCGGTGCGGCGTCGGCCTTGACGGCCGTCAAGAATGCCATCAACACGCTCGCCTCGGATCGCGCTACGATTGGCGCCAACGAAGAATCCCTGGGGTATTATAACGCCCAGTTGAGTTCGTTGAGCAACAACTTGTCGGCGGCCAAAAGTCAAATCACCGACGTGGATGTCGCCACCGAAAGTACCCAGTACGCCCGGAACAACATCCTGGTCCAATCCGGCACGGCGATGTTGGCCCAAGCCAACTCGATGCCCCAGTCAGTCTTGCGCCTCCTGTCATAGACGGGTGCGCCCTCCTGACCGGTGAAAATTCTCGGACGGCGCCCGGCGCCGTCCGAGTTTGGCTTTCAATGATGCGAATCATGACGGGGCGGAAAAAACGGAAATAAAAATAAAGTTATGTCCAGCACAGTAACCAGCATCGGCACGACGACCAGCAACGCCAGCGCCACCGCCACCAGTCTGGCCGTGACCGGCCTGGCTTCCGGCATGAACTGGTCCACGATCGTCACCGAGTTGGGCAATGCGGAGCGGGCACCCGAAACCCAGTGGGTGCAGGAGCAAAACACCAATGCGACCAAGAACGCCGCTTATGCCACCGTTGCCTCCGACCTGACCACGCTGCAGCTGGACGCGCAGACGCTCTCGGATCCCTCCTTTTACCAAAGTGCCGTGGCCTCCAGTTCCGATTCCTCGGTGGCCACCGCCAGTGTCAACACCGGCACCCCGGCCGGCAACTACGCTTTTAATATTTCGCAATTGGCCACCGCCGCCCAATTGGTCGGCACTTCGTATGTCAGCCAGGTGCTGGACCCCGGCGGCAATCCGGCTGCCGTGACCATTGGATCGGCCGGCTTTGGCACCCCCGTCACCGCCGGGGTGTTCACGGTAAACGGCGCGCAGGTGACGATTGCCACCACCGACTCGCTCCAGGATGTCTTCAACGCCATTGCCACGGCCACCACCAACAAGGTCACCGGCAACAAGGTCACCGCCAGCTATAATGCCACCACCGACCAGATTTCCCTGGCCAGCAGCGACGGCAGCGCCATCACCCTCGGCAGCTCCTCCGACACGAGCAATTTCCTTTCTGTGGCCAGGCTTTACAACGACAATGGCACCGGCACCAACAACACCGGCACGATTTCCAGCACCTCGTCCCTCGGGCGCGTCAACACCTCCGCCGTGCTGGCCAGCGCGGAATTAAAAACCCCGGTTGCCGCCGGCTCCGGCAAGTTTACGATCAACGGCGTCAGCTTCGCTTACAACCCCACCACCGATTCCATCCAAGACATTCTGAATAACATCAACGAGTCGACCGCCGGCGTCAGCGCGGCGTATGACTCCATCAACAACCGCTTCACGCTCGCCAATGTCAACACGGGCGACGTGGGCATCTCCGTGCAGGATGTCACCGGTAACTTCCTGGCCGCCACCGGCCTGTCCGGGGGCACATTGAACCACGGCAACAACCTGCTCTATACTTTGAACGGCAGTTCCCAGATCATCAGTCAATCGAATGTCATTGATGACACCAGCTCCGGGGTCACGGGGTTGACGGTCACGGCGCTGGACAAAGGCACGACCACGGTCAGCGTCAACTCCGACACCGCCACCATCAGCAAGGCCATCCAGAAATTCGTCACGGATTACAACACGATTCAGTCTTACATGACCAGCCAGCAGGCCGTGAGCACCGCCGCCGACGGCACGGTGACGGCCGGCACCCTCACCGGCGATTCGACCACCAGTGAAATCATCACCAACCTGCGCTCGCTGGCCAATACCGTGACCAACATCGCGGGCTCCTCGGGCAGTGTGAAGTCACTGGCCGATCTGGGCTTTCAGAGCAGCGGCAACAACAACACGATTTCCTTGAGCGACGCCTCGGCGTTGACCGCCATGCTGACCAGCCATCTCAATGATGTCCGGGGGATGTTTGCCGACACCACCAGCGGTTTGGCGGTCCAAATGAATGCGTATGTCAACACCACCAATGGCACCAGCGGCATTCTGACGACGCGGCAGGCCAATCTGACGCAGCAAAATGCGGATATTACGACGCAGATTTCCAATCTGGAAACCAAGGTCAGCAACGATTCCCAACAGTGGAGTTCCGAATTCCAAGCCATGGAAACCGCCGAATCCCAGACCAACCAGGAACTGACCTACCTGTCGCAGGGCGTTTCCAACGGCAGCCTTTGACACCATGAAACCATTCATCCCCAACCTTGATCCCCGACTGGAGCGCCGCCTTTGCGCCCGCGGCAGGCATGGTGCGGGAGCGCGGACCTCCGGTCTGCGGTCTGGCCGCCCCGGGGGCGTCCGGCATGGCCCCACTCTTTCACCGGTCCGTATCATCCGCAAACCGGTGGCGCGCTCGCTGTCCAGTCTGTGGCACAGGTTCTGTTTACTTCACCGCAACCTCGCGTTCACCGGCCAACGGTGGCGCCCCTCCGGCCCCGCCGCGCCCCGACACGGCCCGCCGCAGGATGCCTCTCTTTTCGTGGTTGAAGTTCATGGGACTGACAAACTCTGGACATGGATGGTCCAGGTGCGACAACAGCGTTCTTGCTCCCACGCGAGCAAATTTCGGGTGGTATAGGACTTCCCATGAATTTTGGTGCCTGTTCTGGCCGCGGCCACCGCCGCGGGCTGGAAAAAAGATGGCGCGCGGGCTGGCTGGCTGGACTTTTCGCCTTGAGCGGAGTTCTCACTGGCGGGCAAGCCTCGCCGCCACATACTGGACGCGATCCGCGTCCGGACAACGTCTTTGCCTATCCGGCAAAGCTATCACTCGACCTCCGGCGCGTGGCGGTTTTGCCGCTGGCGGCCGAAAACTCCGGCAGCAGCCTGCCCGAGGGGTGTGCCGCCCTCACGCCAGTGCTGTGGGAGCAATTGATCAAAACCAAGCGGTTCGAGGTCGTGACGGTCGAGCCGAAAGCCTTGCGCCGGGCCACGGGCCAGGTCAACTGGACCGGGACCGAGTCGTTACCGACGGACTTTCTTGGTTTTTTGCGCCGTGAATATGCCTGTGATGGGGTGTTGTTTGCCGAATTGACCACCTATCGGGCCTATGCCCCGCTGGCCATTGGCTGGCGGTTCAAACTCGTGGATGCCCGCTCCGGCCAGATTTTGTGGGCCTCGGATGAGTTGTTTGACGCCGCCAGTCCCGCTGTGGCCCGGGCGGCCCAACGTTTTGGTGAACCACGCTCTTCCTGGCTGTTCGGCCATGAAGACAACTGGCTGGCGGTGAACTCCCCCAGCCAGTTCGGCCGGTTTGCCGCCACAACCGTACTGGACACACTGCCCGAACGGTGATATGAACATTATAAGGCTAAAGTTATTATGAGCCGCGCCGATGACCATTTTGAAATGGATGAGTGGCTGGGCAGCCGCTCCCAACATTTTTATAAAATTATGATTGTTGAGTTTAACACAGGTGGAACCAATTACATACCGGTTCAGAAGGCCTCAGCGAGGCCGGCCGAATCGGCTCCCACCGCGGATGCGTCCGTCGCTTTTTCCTCGCAGTCACTGCAGGATACCATCAAGCAGTCCGCCCAGAGCCGCCCCGAAAAGGTGGCTCAGGCCAGCTCGTTGTTGAATGATGGTCAATATCCTTCAGATCAAGCCTTGAACCAGCTGGCTGGCTTTCTGGCCAGCCGGATCTAGTTGTAACGATAACCGCTTTTTGCCATGCCTGCTGCCAATCCTTGGAAGTCGTATCGCCGGATCGCCACCCAAACGGCGCCGCCCGGTCAGTTGGTATTGATGCTGTTTGATGGGGCGCTGCTCTCGCTCGACCGGGCCCTGCTCGGGTTCAATTGCACGGACATCGGGGAACGCAACACCGCCATCCATAATAATTTGCAGCGGGCGGTGGATATCATCCGCGAATTGGACTGCTCACTGGATCTTGCTGCCGGCGGCCAGCTCGCGGACACCTTGCGCGGCCTCTATGCGTTCTTTGAACGCCGCTTGGTGGAAAGCAATCTCAAAAAATCCCGCGCTGGCATTGATGAGGTCATTCCCATGCTCAAGCAGCTTCGCGATGCCTGGTTTCAGATGCTCAGCGTCGGTGCTCCCTCGCCCGGGAGTGAGTGGTCGGTGGGCGAACTCGCGCCGGTATGAGCGCCGAAGGCGAATTGCTTCGGGCTTATCACCAGTGGCGGCGACTTGTCTTGACGGAAACCAAGGCGATTCAGACCCGCAACTGGCCTCTGCTATCCGACTGTCATCTGGCCATCCGGGATTATCAAACGCTTGTGACCACACTCACCCAGGAAACCCGCGCCGAATGGCGCAAGGCGGGCGGGGAGGTGGCTGCCCGGGAACAAAACCTGCGCTCCTTGGTGGCCGAGTTGGTGGAGCTCACCCGGCAAAACCACGAGCTTCTGCAAGCCCTGACGGCCGCCGCGCGTAAACGGCTTGACCAGATTGGCACTGCGGGTCATCATCTCAGGCAAATCCGCCGTTCGTACGGCTACTTCCCCGTTTGCAGCCGCCGTGTGTGAGTTTCATCTGGGGAGCGCATGCATTCTCCAGACGACATTTTGTTGCCGAGCGACCCGATTCTCGTCGTGGATGACGAGAAGATCTTCCTTTCCGCCCTGCAACAGACCCTCCAGCGTGCCGGCTACACCGCGATTGCCCACAGTTCGCCGCTGGCCGCGCTCGCTGAACTCGAGCGCCGCAAATTCTCCGTCATCATTTCTGACCAGTTGATGCCCGAATTGTCCGGCTTGGAGCTGCTCTCCAAGGCCCGACAAATCCAGCCTTATGCCACCCGCATCCTGGCCACGGCCGTGCTCAATCTCGACACCGTCATTGCCGCCATCAACAAAGGCGAGATTTTCCGCTTCATCATCAAGCCCTGGCTGCACGAGGAGTTCATCGCCACCCTGAAAAATGCCATCCAGCGGCATCAGCTCATCTGCCAGAACGCGCGTTTGCAGGAAGCCACGCAAACGATGAATGCCCAGCTGGTCGAGCTCAACCGCTCCCTTGAGCAGCAGGTCCAGCTCACCAGCCGGCAGAACCAGGAACTGGCCCAGCTCAATTCCGCCCTCGAAACCAATTTGTTCCGCTCCCTGGAACTCTGCACGCATACCATGCAGACGTTCTACCCCTCGCTGGGCAACCAGGCCCGGCGCGTCACCGAACTCTGCCGCGCCATCGGCCAGATCGCCAAGCTGCCTCCCGAGGAGGCGCGCGTGCTCGAAAGCGCCGCTCTCCTGCACGATATCGGCCTCGTCGGCGTCCCCCGCCAGATTATCCGCCGCTGGCAGGAAGACCCCGATTCCCTTGCTGAACCCGAACGCGTGCTCATCCAGCAGCATCCCATCCTGGGACAGGAACTCGCCGCCTTTGTCAGCCAGCTCGACAAGGTGGGCGTCATCATTCGCGGTCATCATGAACGCTACGATGGCCACGGTTACCCCGACCAGTTGGTGGGGGAAAACATCCCCTGGCTCGCCCGCCTCCTCGCCGTTCCCGTGGCTTTCGCGTCCTGCCGCCTGACCGATGCCGACGCGGTTGAACGAATCAAGCTTGGCGTCAGCACCGCCTTCGACCCCGAGGCGCTCAAAATCTTTCTACGCGCGCAGGCCGTGGCTTCCGTGCCGCGCCGCGAACGCCAGATCTCCCTCGGCGAACTCCGGCCTGGCATGGTGTTGTCCCGCGGCATCTACACCCCGAGCGGGCTGCTCCTGGTGCCCGAAGGCCAACGCCTCAACGCCACCTACATCGAAAAGGTCTTGAATTACAACCGCGTCCAGCCCCTGGTCCAGACCCTTACAGTGTATTGTTAAGGCTGTTTTTCTGTCGTATGCAAAATTCACCAAGCAAAATGATGACCGCAACCCAAACGCTGATCGAAGCCTTGCAATGGCGCTATGCCACCAAGGTTTTTGATGCCACCAAGAAGATTCCCGCCGAAACCTGGGCGGCGCTGGAAGCGGCGCTCGTGCTCACGCCCACGAGCTATGGCCTGCAGCCCTATCAATTCCTGATCGTGCAGGATCCGGCCAGACGCGCCGCGCTGCTTCCCCATTCGTGGGGGCAAAAGCAGGTCGTGGATTGCTCCCATTTCGTCGTGTTCACCGTCCGCACGGAGATGACGGGGGCGGACGTGACCCGGCTGCTTGCGCGGATCAGCGCGGTGCGCGGCATCCCGGCGGAGTCGCTGAACTTTTACCGCGACATGATGCTCGGCGATGTGGTCAACGGCGCCCGTGGCAAAGCCGCGCACGAATGGGCGGCGCGGCAGGCCTATATTGCCCTGGGCAACCTGATGACCGCCGCCGCTGTGCTCGGGGTGGATGCCTGCCCCATGGAGGGCCTCGCGCCCGCCGAATACAACCAGATTCTAAACCTGAACGGCAGCGGCTATGCCACCGTGGTGGCCTGCGCGCTGGGCTACCGCGCCGCCAGCGACAAAAATGCCAGCCTAGCCAAGGTGCGCTATCCGGCAGCGGAATTGGTGCGGGTGGTGTAGGCGCTGGGCGCGGCAGGTCCTTTTGATTTCGTTGCCCATTTGGGATTTCGGGTTTAAATGAGATGGCCTGGCTGGCCCGGGTTTCACGGCGGCTCGTGGTTTGCCTTCGGTTTCAGCCCATAGATGAAAAAGGATTCCGGCGGGATGGAGCCAAAGGCAAAGGGCAGCGGTCCCCAGCCTGGCGAATAAAATCCGCCGCCCACGCTGGGATTCATGGTGGCCACGCACGGAAAATCGGGCAGGGTCAAGTCTTCCCGCAACTCCAGCAGTTCCGGCGCGATCACGATTTCACTGGTGTTGAGTTGTTGCACGGCCAGCAGGTCGTCCGGAGCCAGTTCCAGATGATCATGATCCAACGGGCGGGCACCGCCGGATTGCATGTAGTATTGAAAGCCCCAATGGCCTTTGAAGCTGAGTTTTCCGGGGCCGGCGGCATGCCGGGCACAAATCATCCCGGCCGCTTTGCGCGTGGTGCTGGCTTGGGCAAAATCCGCCTGGGCCACCGCGAGGCTCAACATGGCGCAGGCGAGCAAGGCCGCTTGCGCCCCGGTGGGAATGGCCGTCCGGTCCCGTTCCAACCGGCGGGCAATCAGCAGCGCCACTGCGGGCGCCATGGGCAGGAGGACGCGGGCATTTATGAGCCAGTAGAACAGGGGGGCAAAGGCAAACACCCCGCCCACCCAAAGAAACAGCAGCCAGGACGCGGCGTCACGCTTTTGCCAGACATCGGTGGTGGCGAGCGCCAAAATGCCGACGCCGCCCACGGTCCAGAACCACATTTGCCCTTCCAGCCAGAGCAGGGGGGGGCCGGTGAACCACTGGTATTTGACGAGCAGGCCGGCGGCCAGCGCCAGGGCCACCAGCAAGGTCCCCGCGCCGGCCAGCCACAGCGCCGCGCGCCGCCGCCACAGCCAGGGCAGGCAAAACAGGGCGATGGCAAAGCCGCCGCCGGAGACGGTGAGGGCATTGACGATTTTTAAAAACCAGATGACAGTGCCGCCGGAAGCCTGGGCCTGGGTGGCGCGACTGGTATGCGCAAATTGAATGGAGGCCAGAAAATGCGATTGACCGTAAAGGTGGAGCGTGAGCCATTCATAAGCGCAAAATGTGGCGAGGGGAATCAATAAGGGGAGGCACCAGCGGCCGGGCTGGCGCTGGGTGATAAGACCATAAGCGGCCAGGAGGGGCAGCAGACAGAGTCCGTTGTATTTGGCGAGCAGGGTGAGCGCCATCATTGCCCCGGCCAGCCACAGTTTGGACGTCTGATGGGGCTGGAATCCCTCCACCCAGAACACCATGGCCCAGGTCCAGAGCGCCAGCATGAGGACGTCGCACATGACGGTGGTGGCGGAAACCAAAACGCCGGGGACGAACAGCGTTGCCAAGGCGGCAAACATTGGCCAGCGGCAAAAGTTCTGCGCCAGACGCCAGGTGCCCAGCACCAGCGCCACGGCCGGCAGCAGACACGCCAGGTGCAGGCCGGGTTCGCTCCAGCCAAAGAAGCCGGCCACGGCCAGATAATACGACATCAACGGCGGATTCTGCATGGCTGTCCACATGGGTTGGAAGAAGCCAAACCAGTTGATGCTCATGCCGTAGGGAGTGGTGGGATGCGCGTGAATTTGCTGGGCAGCCCAGACGAACAAAGGGTCGTCGATGTTGAAGGGCTTGGAAAGAAACGGCAGCAGCGCGGCGAGCGTCAGCAGCGTCAGCGTCCAGCGGGGATGCCGGGCCCACCACTGGCGGACAGATTCAATACTGCGTTGGTCGGTATTCATGCGTATTGGTCAGCCATCACCGCAGCCAGTCATGGCCGGTGCTATTATTGGGCGTTCGCTTTTGGGGGTCGCTTCAGGTCGTAGAGAAAAAACCATTCCGGCGGCACGGGGCCAAAGGCAAACGGCAGCGGGCCCATTGCGTGCGAATAGAATCCGCCGCCCACGGCGAAATTCATGGTGGCCAGCCCCGGAAAATCCGGCAGGCTGAATGCCTCCCGCAACACCAGCAGTTCCGGGGCGATCTTGAGGCCACTGGTGTTGATTTGTTGGACGGCCAGCAGATCGTCGGGAGCCAGTTCGATGTGAGCCTCATCGAGCGGGCGGGCGCCGATGGATTGCAGGTAATATTGAAAGCCCCAGTGGCCTGCAATGCTGATTTTTCCGGGGCCGGCGGCATGCCGCGCCCCAATTTCCACGACCGCTTTTCGCGTGTTGCTGGCCTGCTGAAAATCCGCCTGGGCCACCACCAGACTTAACATGGCGCAGGCGGCCAGGGATCCTTGCGCCCCGGCGGGAAGGGTCGTCCGGTTGCGTTCCAAGCGGCGGGCGACCAGCACGGCCACTGCGGGTGCCATCGGCAGCAGGACCCGAATGTTGATCGTCCAGTTGAACGAAAAGGCAAAGGCAAAGACCCCCGCCACCCAGAGCAGCAACAGCCACGAGGCTGGGTCACGCTTTTGCCAGACCTCCAGCCCGGCCAGCGACAAAATCCCCACGCCGCCCGCCGCCCAGAACCACATCTGGCATTCCAGCCATGGCCAGGAACCAGTGAACTGCCCGTAATTGGTCATGAAGCCGCCGGTCATCGCCAGGGCCACCAGCAAGGCTCCCGCGCCGGCCAGCAGCAGCATTCCCCGCGGCCGCCACAGCCAGGGCAGGCAAAACAGCGCGATGGCAAAGCCTCCGCCTGAGAAGGTCAAGGCATTGAGCATTTTGGAAAAGAAATTGAACACGCCGGAAGCCTGGACCCACTGGGCGAATTGGCAGGAGACGAAAAAGTGGGAACGTCCATAAACGCGGATGGTCATCCATTCGTAGGCCAAAAACATGGCGATGGGGAGCAAGAGAAAAAGGCACCAGGAGCCCGGTTTGCGTCGGACGATCAGGCCGTAAGCCGCGAGGAGGGGCAGGAGGCAGATCCCGTTGTATTTGGCCAGCAGGCAAAGTCCCATCAGCACTCCCGCAACCGACAGTTTGGCGGCGCGGCCTGACGGCAAACCTTCCACCCAAAACACCACGGCCCAAGTCCAGAGCGCCAGCATGAGAACATCACACATGACGGTGGTGGCGGAGACAAAAACGCTGGGAACAAACAGGGTCGCCAAGGCGGCAAACATCGGCCAGCGGCAAAAGTGACCGGCCAGACGGAAGGATCCCAGGACCAGCGCCACGGCGGGCAACATGCACGCCAGGTGCAATCCCGCTTCGCTCCAGCCCAGAAAGCCGGCCCCGGCCAGATAATACGACATCAACGGCGGATTCAGCATGACCTTCCACATGGGGCTGGGAACATTAAACCAGTTGACGCTCATGCCGTAGGGCGCGGTGGGGTGAGCATGAATCTGTTGGGCCGCCCAGACAAACAAGGGGTCATCCAGGTTGAAGGGCTTGGAAAGAAACGGCAGCAGCGCGGCGAGCGTCAGCAGCGTCAGCGTCCAGCGGGGATGCTGAGTACACCAGTTGCGGATGGAACTGAAGCGGCCTGGATCTGAATGCATGGGAATCCTTTACCGGTCTGGACGAGAATAGACGAGTTGAAAGTCCCCCGGTTCCAGCCAGCCAGCGGTGTTGAGCGTGCGGATGAGCGCGTATTTGCCCCGGGTGCGGACCAGACGCACCGGTTCGCCGGCGGCGAGGGTGGTGATGGTTTCACCGCCCTGCGTGGGGGTCAGCCGCAAGGGGGTGTTGCGGTTCAACACAAAACCAATCCGGGTCCGGCTCACGACGCCAACATTGGCGGTGAGGCTGAAGAGAAACCCGCCGCAGGCCAGCGCCGCGAGCCATTGATGCCAGCCGGCCTTGCGCCACCGGAAAATTCCGGGCAACACCATCAAGCCCACAGTCAGCCACAAGGTGGCTCCCGCGAGCCATACCCAGGCGTTGGGCGGCAGCCAGGTGGAGACGGCTTCAAACCATTTCAATGGCGGCGCATCCACCTGGGCGACCTGCCGGGCAAATTGCAAGTCGGCCGCCGCGCGCGCATCGTAGGGATCCAGCCACTGGGCCCGCTCCCAAGCCAGAATGGCCGCGCCGCCGTGGCCCCGCTGCCATTCGGCCAGGCCCAGATTCACCAGGGTGCCGGCGGCGGGACGGGCTTTCGCCGCCTGGGCAAACGCGGCCGCCGCCTCGGGGAATTGTCCGGCGCGGCTTGATTCCACCCCTTGGGCAAACAGGTCGTTGGTGGCCGCGCGGGCGGGAGCGACCAGACAAAGCAGTACGATCAGAATGAGGGGGTAATGACGAATGACGAATGGCGAAGGACGAAGGAATGACGAAGTGCGAATGACAAATAATGGCTGCTTTGGGTTGGCGCAGGAATCCGCCGTCCTGCACTTCGTTGGCGGCGGGAGCGGGGGGAGCGCGAGCGCTGCCACCAGGCCACGCCTCAAGGTGCCTGCTCCGCAGGCAAACAAAGTCGCAGCGCGACTTTGTGCACCCCCTGCATTCGCGTTCTGGTTTATTTGCGGCATCACAGCTTTTCCTCCAATTGTTGCAGGACGGATTCCACGCCGGCGGTCAGCTTGGGCAGTTGAAGTGGCGAGGTCGGCGGTTGGGCGGCATATTGGGCATCGGCGGCGGCGAAAATCTGCCGGACCGTTTCTGCGGCGGGGCCGTTTTGCGCGGTTGGATCCAGGTGCGCGAGCACATCGGCGCTGACGAGCGCCCGGGGGTCCGCCGGGAAATGGGGAGCCACGGCAATGTTCATGGCCTGGGTGGCGTGGCGGACATAGGCCGGGAGATCGCCGGCGGCGGCGGCTTGCTGGAGCTGCCGCTTTTCCCGGCGCAACGCGCGGCGGGCCTGGGCGCGGCGCACAATTTCCGGATGCGCCTCCAAATAGCGGCGGCGGCGATCCCATTGCCACAAGGCCAATAATCCGGCCAGCGGCAAGAGTTGCACGCCGATAAACCAGCTTTGCAATTGCAATGGCTGCAAATTTCCCACCTTGCCGGGCGCGGGTGCCAGCGAGCTCAATCTCAGCCGGGCCTCGGATTTTTCCCCGGCTTCCGCCGCCGGCGCTTCCAGCGGCAACCCTTCACCGACCACCGTCACCGGCAGCGGCGGAATGGTCAAATCCACATATTTTGCGGTTTCCGGGTCGAAATAACTCAGGGGGATGGCCGGGGTCGCCTGCGCCTCGTCCGTGAGCGGAATGAGGGTGAAGCTGGTGGCGGGCGGAGGATTGGCAATGACTTGCCAGTCGCGTGAAACAGGCGCGGCAGGCGGCACAAACCGCGTCAGATCCCCTTCACCATGAAAGGTCAGGTCGAGCTGCACCGGTTCGCCCAGATGCAGACGATTGGTGCCGAGGCGAGGCGGATCGTGGGAAAATTTCCCGATCGCGCCGGTGAATCCCGGCAATTCGCCCTCGGGCAGCGGGCGCACATGAATGGTCACCGGTTTAGAAATCAGCAGCAGGTATTGCGGCGGGCCCCCGGGCAGGCTGACTTGGCCGCGAATGGTAATGGACCCGCCAAAATCGCGGCCGGAGGTGAACCCCTGGGCCGTGAAGGTCAACGGGCCGGCCGCAATCGGGGTCACGGTCAATTCGCAGGTGAACGCCTGTTTTTCCTGGCCATCCAAGGTGACTCTTTCGATGACTTGGCGGGACGGTGTTTTATCCACCATCAGGCCATCGCCCCGGAGCTCGATTTCGCGCAGCGCCTCAATCTCATTGGCGGGGCCCGCCGGCAGCATCACCCGCACATGAAAGGGCTGGCCGAGGAACACATTGGTGGCCGAGGGTTGCAACACCACGCGCCGCCCGGGTGGCCGGGCAAAGTTATTGGTGGTGACCTCCAGCCGGGCCGCCGGCACCATCACGGCGGCCCCGGCCACATCCACGTTGAAGTTCGCCACGGTGTATTGCCCCTCGGCTGGCGCGGTGGTTTCATAGACAAACGAAGCGATCGGGCGGAATCCCCCTCCCTGCATCAGGGTGATTTGGCCGCTGCGTTTGGGGCCGAATTTCAATTCCGCCGGCGCGGGCAGGGCGGGCGGCCAGGCAATGGAGGATTCCGTGGCATCCACGCTGACGCGATACAAAACGGTTTCGCCCGGATGCGCCACGGGTGGATCGAACATGGCCGTGGCGGTGACGGGGGAGGACACATCCACCCGCGGTTGCGCCACCTGCAATTGCAGCTGGCTGCCTTGGGGGATATGTGGCGAGGGTTGCGCACGGAGGATCCCGGGCAGCAACAGAAGGGCGAGGGCCACGAAATTGCCGATGGCCGATTGCCGATGGCCGATGGGGCGCGATGGGGTCCGGTTGGGGGTGTGCGAACAGGGGGGCGCAGGTTGGGAAACCTTGGGCGCAGGAGTGGTTGCGCGCTGGCAGCGCTTGATTTCCGTTTCAGGCCGGTTTTGGCGCGGGCGCAAGGAAAACAGAAAGCTTGTGCCGGAATGCGGAGCGGATGAAACCCTTTCAGGGTTGGGGTTGGCGGGCGAAGTACCCGGGGTAGCGCGATCGCGCAACCCCGGGCTGAATGAGCGAACGCCTTTGGCGTTCATGACTGGACGATGGTTTGAGATAAAAGCCATGGTTCTGCTGGCGATGGTTCGGCCAAGGTATTGCTCCGCAGAGTCGGATAGTGTGCTGGTGGAGTTCATCGAATCACCAATTGCGTCCTTTCCGGTCCTTCGTGGGCTTGCCTTCCTTGTCGCTCATTTCCAGGCGGCGGGTGCCGTCGAGCGAAAGGCCGCTGAGAATCTGGCTGGCCTGATCCGGGGAGAGCGGCACCTGCAGCTGATCGCCCTCGCGCCCGGCGTTTTCCTTCTGCCCGGCCAACGATTCCGGTTTCAAACCCTGATCTTCGTCATCCTCGTCGCCCGACGATCCCGGGGGCGCGTTGGGGGCGGGAATCTGGCCTTTGAGCTTGCTCAAGAGCTTGCCCAAATCCTGCTTTTGGCGGCCCATCAGGCCCATCATCTCCTGCATTTTGCGGATGCTGTCCACGAGCCGGGCGATGCCGCGATCCACGATCTCCGCGTTACGCACGGCATTGGTGTCCCCGGGGTTCATCTCCGCCACCCCCTTGAAATCATCGGCCGCGCGCTGCCATTGTTCGAGCGTTTTTCCATAGGTTTCCAGGGCGGCGGCCACGGCCTTTTCGGCCGCGCGCAAATCATGCCGCGCACCACGGCCCTCCAGATACGCGGCAATCAATTTGCCGAGCTGGTTTTCCGCGAGGGCGGATTCCGCATGGCGGACGGCTTGTTCGCCGGCGGCCAGGGCGGTCTGGCCCTGGCCGGCCAGTTTTTGCGCGTCCGGCCCTTGTTTCAGCCGCGCCAGCCCGGCATCAAACCGCGTGTGGCCCACATTGTAAAGGGCCGCCGGCTGCACCGCCTCATCCTGCGTGGCGAGCGCGGCTTGGAACAGCTTCTCCGCCTCGACATAGTTCGTGGCGGCGAGCAGGCGGGTGCCGGCATTATAAAAATCGCGGGCGGTGACCGGCGGGGCATTGGTTTCGGCCCCCCAGGCAGACCCACTCGCGGTCAGAACGCAGGCCACGAATATTTTCCGGAGAAAGGGGAGGTTCATGCGTTGGTTGCAATGGGTTTGCGCCGGGTGCCCAACAATGATTCCACCACCATGCCGGCCAGCGTCAGGGCCAGCGGCCAATAGAAATGATCCATGCCGCTTTGCTGGGCGGATTTCGATTCTTGGGCGGCATCCAGCGCGTGCATGGCGGAGCGCACTTTGATCAAACCATCGCCCAGCGGGCCGAGCGGATAGTAACTGCCGCCGGTGAGCCGGGCGATTTGCCGCAGGGTGTCCTCGTCCAGCCGGCTGTGAACGATTTCGCCTTTTTCGTCGCGCAGCAGTTCGGGCTGCCCGGCGGCGTTGTTGGTTTGAATTTCTTTTCCGGCCGGGGTGCCCACGCCGATGGTGAAGATCACCACGCCATTGGTGGCCAGGCTTTGCGCCGCCGCCACACCGGATTTCTCTTTCTCCGTGCCAATATTCACCGTTTCCAAGTCCTCGCCATCCGTCACCAGGACCACCATTTTGTGGCGGCTGGTTTTATCCATGGCATGGTAGGCCTCGTTCAGCGCGCGTCCGATGTCGGTGCCCTGGACGGGCATGGTTTTCTCGTCCAGGGCCAGGAGCGATTCCTCGAACGCATCGGTGTCGAACGTGAGCGGGCATTGAATGAACGCGCTGCCGGCGAACGCCACCAGGCCCAGGCGGCCATGGCTCTGGCGGCGCACGAAATCCAGGACGGAATATTTGGCCCGCTGCATGCGGGTGGGCATGACGTCGGTGGTGGTCATGCTCAGGGAGCAATCCATGACGAACACGACGTCTTCGCCCAGCCAGCCGTTGTTGGCTGCCACGCTGCCCCATTGCGGCCGCGCCAGCGCGAGACCGGCGAGGACAAACACCAGCAGCAGCAGGCCCTCTTTCACGCCCCGCCGGAGCGGACTATGCGACGCCGTGAGTTCGCGCACGAAGTGCGGCGAGGCCATGCGGGCGAGCTGCCGCGCGCGGGCGCGCGCGGCGTGCCAGTTCAACCACGCGAGCAGCACGGGCGCGAGCAGCGCCAGCCACAGCCAGCCGGGTTCGGCAAAATGGAAGCCAAAGTTCATGCGGTTCAAGGCACGCGCCGGTAGCGCGTCCGGGTTAAAATGATTTCGGCCGCCAGCAAAACCAGGGCGGCCAGCAAGGGCCATTGGAACAGCGGCTGGTAGGTGGCAAACCGCCGCAGCTTGACCTCGGATTTTTCGAGGTGGTCGATCTGGTTGTAAATGTTTTGCAGTTCGCGCTGGTTGGTCGCGCGATAGAACTGGCCGCCGGACAACGCCGCCATTTTACCGAGCACCGCGTAGTTCGCGGGCTGCAACAGGAGCGTGGGCACGATGTTGCCGCTGGCATCCAGCAGGAACTGGCCGGTGGCGGGGTCGAACCGGGGCAGGTTGCAGGGCTGTTCAATGCCGATGCCGATGGCATAGATTTTCACGCCCAGCGCCGCCGCGAGCTGCGCCGCCGGCAGCGGATCAACTTTGCCCATGTTGTTGTCGCCGTCGGTCAGCAGAATCATGATGCGGCTCTTGCTGTTGGGCACGGCTTTGAGGCGTTGCGCGCCCACGGCCACCGCGTCGCCAATGGCGGTGCCGAGGTCGGAAATGATGCCGATGTGCAGGCGGGCGAGGTTTTCGCCCAGCCAAGTGTGGTTCAAGGTGAGCGGGCTGGTCAGGTACGGCACGCCGGAGAACGAAATCAGGCCGATCCGGTCGTTGGGGCGCTTGGCCACGAAATCCTTCAGCACGCTGGAGGCAATCGCAAAGCGCGACAGCTTCTCCGCAGGTTTGCCCATGTCCACCGCCATCATGGACCAGGATAAATCCAGCACCAGCATGATGTCGATGCCCGGGGTCTCGGTTTCCACATGGTAATTGGCCAGGCGCGGGCCGGCGAGCGCCCCGATGGTGAGCGCCACCACGAGGAGGCGCAGAAACAACAACAGCCGGCCGGGGGCCGAGCGCGCCTGCGCCCCGGCCGCGCGGGCGATGTCGGCGCTGGAAAACACGAGCGCCGAGAGGCGGCCGACTTTGCCGCGCAGCAGCGCATACACCGGCAGCAGGCCGAGCAGCGCCAGCACCCACGGGTATTGAAATTCGAGTTCGCCGTTCATGGAAGCAATTCTTTAACCGCAGAGAACACAAAGATCACAAAGAAGGAAACTTTTTCCGCTTTGCGTTCTTTGCGGTTATTCATGGTCTTGGTTGGCATGGATTGGCGTCTGTCGGCGGTGATTTTCCGTCCAGGCAAATTTGCGGATTTCAAACTTGAAGGAACCGAAATTGATCAGCAGGCCGTGTTCGAGTCGCGCTGATTTCAAATAGCCTAGAATCTGCGCCTCGTGTTCCGGGGCAATCGTCTTCGCCGTTTTTAACTCGATGATCAAACCGCTTTCAACCAGCAAGTCTGCCAGATAATCGCCAATCAGTGTCCCGTCCTCGTCATACACTTGAATCGGGTGCTGCTGTTTGACATCCAGCCCCGCCTTCCGCAACCGATGCGCCAGCGCATTCTCATATACTTTTTCCAAGTGACCGTGACCGTGATACACATGAATGTCACAGGCTATCTGCCGCACTTGATCGCTCAACGCTTTGATGTCTTTCATAAATGCAGTTTTTTAACCGCAGAGAACACAAAGATCACAAAGAAGAAAGCTTTTCCCTCTTTGCGTTCTTTGCGTTCTTTGCGGTTATTCATGGTCTTGGTTGGCATGGATTGGCGTCTGCCGGCGATGATTTTCCGTCCAGGCAAATTTACGGATTTCAAACTTGAAGGAACCGAAATTGATCAGCAGACCGTGTTCGAGTCGCGCTGATTTCAAATAGCCTAGAATCTGCGCCTCGTGTTCCGGGGCAATCGTCTTCGCCGTTTTTAACTCGATGATCAAACCGCTTTCAACCAGCAAGTCTGCCAGATAATCGC
>Ga0302319_10004930_pt1 | contig 27169 bp, 18 predicted proteins | sample Bog_T0_2_FD_203319 | JGI IMG/M metagenome (GOLD analysis project Ga0302319, IMG submission 203319) | Peat permafrost microbial communities from Stordalen Mire near Abisko, Sweden - Bog_T0_2 | ecosystem: Environmental > Terrestrial > Soil > Wetlands > Peat | place: Sweden: Abisko, Stordalen Mire... | reverse complement strand
CCTTGTGCTGGCCGCGCAGTTCAACAGCTTCCGGGACCCGCTGGTCATCCTCGGGGGCTCCGTTCCGCTGGCGATCTTCGGCGCCGCGATCTTCATCTTTCTCAAGATGCCGAACCCGAACCTCCACTTCTGGACGGACGGGTGGACGACGACGTTCAACATCTACGCCAAGGTCGGCCTTGTGACCCTCGTCGGCCTGATCGCCAAGAACGGAATCCTGATCGTGGAATTCGCCAACAAGCTCCAGCTGCAGGGCAAATCCAAGCTCGATGCGGTGCGCGGGGCGGCCTTCACGAGGCTCCGCCCGGTCCTGATGACCACGGTCGCCACCGTGGCCGGGCACTTTCCCCTCACCCTCGTGACCGGGGCCGGCGCGGCCGCCAGAAATTCCATCGGCCTCGTGCTCGTGGGGGGCCTGAGCATCGGCACGGTCTTCACCCTGTTCGTCGTTCCGTCGCTGTACATGCTCATCGCCAAGGACCACGCCCGCGACGCCGCATCCGAGGAGGCCGTCTCCACGCTGAAAACCATTCCCACATGAACCTCCCCCCATTCCGACACCTGTGCCTTCTAGCCGGGTTCGCAGCCGCGGCCCATGCCGGCGGTTCCTCCGGCCTCCCGGCCAAGCTGGATCTCAAGGATGCGATCACCTATGCGCTGGACCACAACTACGCGATCCTTCAGGCCCGGGAGCAGATCCGGGAGCAGGAGGGCGTGATCCTGCAGGTCAAGGCGGCCGCCATCCCGAATGTCACGGCCCTCGGGTCGTACCAGAAGAACGCCACGGCGATCTCGCAGACGGTTCCCCCGTCTGACCGGGAGTGGACCGCCGAGCTCAAGGCGACCCAGACCCTGTTCGCGGGCGGGGGCGTGAAGTCCTCGGTCGAGAATGCCGAGCTTACGCGGGATGCGGCTCTCTTTGACCTGCAGGCGACCGTCAACGCGGCGCTGCTCGACGTCCGGACGAAGTTCTACAATGTGCTGCTGGCCCGGGACAAGGTCCGCGTCCAGGAGGAAAACGTGGAGCTGTCCCGCCGCCAGCTCCAGGACACCGGCAACCAGTTCCAGGCGGGTTCCGTCTCCAACTTTGAGGTCCTCAGGGCCCGTGTCGCCCTGGCCAACGCGCAGCCCGACCTCATCACGGCCCGGAACGATTACCGGATCGCGATCGAGCAGCTCCGCCAGTCGCTGGGCGCGCCGTCAGGACCGGAGGCCGCAGGGTCCCCGTTGGAGGCCGAGGGAAGCCTCGATTTCGCGCGCGAGGAGTTTGTCCTGGACTCCTCGCTGACCACGGCCCACGAGCACCGGCCCGAGCTGCTCCGGATCTCCAAGCAGGAGGAGGCGGCGGAAGAGGGAATCCGGGTGGCCCAGTCCACCTACTACCCGAACGTTTCGGCCTTTGGCGGATATGAGTACGGCGGGGTCGGCCTGGCCTCCGGCGGCAATTTCAGCGCCAACGGCTGGCTCTTCGGGGTGCAGTCTTCCTGGGCGATCTTCGACGGCCGCGCGACTGCCGGGAGGGTGCGCCAGGCCAGGTCCCTGGCGCAGCAGGCCCACCTCCAGCTCGCACAGGAAGAGCTGGCGATCGATGTCGACGTGAGGCAGGCCTATTCGTCCTGGCAGGAAGCAGGCGAGCTTGTCGCGGCCTCGCAGCAGACGGTCGGGCAGGCTGCCGAGGCACTGAGGCTCGCGAACACCCGGTTCGCAGCCGGCACGGCAACCCAGCTCGATGTCCTGAACAGCCAGGTTTCCCTCACGCAGGCCCGAACCAACGAACTTCAGGCCAATTACACGTATCTCGTCGCGGTGGCGACCTTGCGGGATGCGATGGGTACCGCGGACGCCCTGGTAGGGAACTGATCGCATTTCCATGAAAATGCTCCGCGCCGCCTTGATTGCAGGTGCGGCGACCGCTGCCCTTGGACTGGGGTTGGCGGCCCTGGTGCTCAACCCAACGCTCCAGACTTGGGTGCTGCGCCGGTACCTTGCCGCAAATCCGTCCTACGGAGCCACGGTGGGACGGGTGGCTGTCGGCCTGGGACACATCAGGATCGAGGACCTCAGGGTCGAGCGTGGCGGACGGACGCTGGCATTGCCCTCCGCCGAAATTGACCTGCCGCTCCTCGGCGACCTCTGGAGCCGCGAGCTGAGGATTCGCGGGGTTTCGGCCCGGGGATGGACCCTCGACGCCTCGCGCGCTTCCTCGACCCCCGCGGAACGACTCATCGGAGGCGAGCCGCTCGCGAGTCCGGAGCTTGAGGCCTTGAGCTTCGCCCTGGCCCTCCCAAATCGGTTCCCGTCGCGAGTCCTCGGGTACAAGCTCTCGGGAATTCCTGGTTGGGGAGGGCTTGCGCTGGAGGGGTCGGTGATCCTGCCTTCGACCGGCCAGGGGCAGGCGGCAGGCGGCGCGCTGGCAGTCGGACTGACCGGCAGCCCGACGACAACCGGGGCCGCCTATTCCCTGAACCTCTCGGAGGGGGAGCACATCTTTGCGGCCTTTCGCGGGCACTGGACAGAAGCAAACCAACGACTGGCAGGGCGGTGGAAGGCGGATGTGGACGGCGCCGGCCGTGTGCTGGCTCCCACCCAGGGCGAGGGCAGTTTTGAATGCACGGACGCAGGAGTCCGCCTGGAGGGGCGGCTGTCGGCCGGCGCCAGCGGGTTCGCCAGGATCCTGCCGCAGGGAGACGCAGCTGCGGCGATGAGAGTTTCTGCGCAATTCGACGTTGTGTGCCGGCCGGGAGCCTGGCTTGTGAACCAGCTGGTGGTCGAGATCGGCAATCGCTCCCCGGTGCTGGACGTCGCGGCCCTTCAGGCGTTTGAATTCAACCCGTCCACCCGGGAGCTGAGTCTGGCTGACTCCCGGAAGGACCTTGCAAGGGTCTCGGTTCGCGGGCTGCCCGTCGACTGGATGGGAGGTTGGTTTTCCCTGCCGGCGATTTCCGGGGGGCGCCTCTCCGGTGACTTGATTGCGACTCCCCGGAACGGGGGGCTGGGCCTTCGGTCCCAGGGGCACCTCTCCGTTGACGGGGTAACCCTGGCGGGGGCAGGGGGGGCGCTGGCGCGACGGCTCGATGTCACCGCGGACGCCGACGCCGAGATCCGCCCGGCCGGATGGCAGGTTGATCTGGCGTCGATGGAGGTGAAGGAGGGGAGCGCCCGCCTGGCCGCCCTCCATGTAAAGTTTGGCAGGCTCGCCGGCGACACCCAGCCGCTCAGGTTTGCTGGACGCTTGAGCGCCGGCATCCCCGGCCTCCTGGCCCTTGGTCCGCAGCCCCCGGTCGTACCGGAAGGAGGGATGCTCGATTGCATGTTCACGGGCGCCTCAAAGGCGGCGGGAGGGATTGCCGCCGGGTTCGAGGCGCAGATCGGGATTTCCGGCCTTTCCAGCAGCGAAGGGCCGATGCCCGCGCTTGGCGCGGCAATGCGCGCCGACTTCGAGTCCGACGGTCGCCTGGTCTTCAGCGCGCCGATCCACATCGATCTGGAGGGACGCGAGTCCGACATCCGCCTTTCGGGAACGCTGGTTCGGACCGGGGACGGTGTGGCCATGGATCTCCAGGCGACCGGGACCAGGCTCTTTGTGGAGGACGCCAGGCTCCTGGCAGCCCTGGTGGCCCCGGTGGGAGGCGGGAGGCCGTTTTGGGGCGGTACCAGCGGCCAGGTTGCATTTGCGGTAAAACGGGCGAGCTGGCCGGGTAACTTTGAAGTCGCCGATCTCAACGGGATGCTCCGCCTGGGCACCGGATTGGTCCTGTTCAAGGACGTGCATGCGGGGCTCGACGGAGGCAGGGTCAGTCTGGACGGTGTTCTTTCGCCGGCAGCCGGGGCGTCGGCCAGCCCGGTCTTCAAGGCGGATGTAACGCTCGACGAATTCGATTTCACGCCCTTCTTCAGCGCCCTGGACTCCGGCCGTCCGCCGACCCTTGAGGGGAAGTTCGACGCGACCGGGCACCTGACGGGGACCGGGTGGGACCTCCTCCATCTTCCGGGCCGTTTGCAGGGAGAATGGAAACTCACGAGCAAGGGCGGACTTTTTCGGGCGCTCCCGGCCGGCGTGGACCTGAAGGCCGAGTCTCCGGACAAGATTGCCGTCCTTGGGAAGTTCATTGGGACTGTCGCGGACACTGTCACGTTTCGCAAGGACCCGCACAGCCTGGAAAGGAAGGCGCGCGCTGTATCCGAGTTCTCCAAGGCGGTGACTGCCATCCGCTACGATCGCATCGACATCGCGTTGAGCCGGGTGGACTCGCAAAACATCGGGATCGATGGATTTTCGCTCATTTCCCCGGAAATCCGGCTGGAGGGAGTGGGGAGCGTGGTCGCGACCCCCGGGGCCGCCCTGCTGGCCGACCCGCTGGAACTCGACCTGGAAATGCGAGCCCGCGGCCACATCGCCGACCTGCTGAAGACGGCCGGGCTTCTCGCGGCTGACAAGGACGATCTCGGCTACTCCGCGTGCACGCTTCCCTTTACCATCGGGGGAACCCTGGTCCGGCCGGACATGGGCGAATTCCGCGACTCGTTGCTCAAGCTCATGCCTTGATTTACCAGGGTGTTGCGTGAAAAAAAAGGATTGGGGAAAAGGCCGCTTTGGGTTCAGAGTGCCGCCGTGGTATTACCCCTGCCATGGTTTTACTGAGACTCCTGCTCCGGATTCTCTTCGGCTTCCGGGCGCATAATCTGGCACCGCTCCGCACCCCCGGGCCGGTCCTGCTCCTTCCCAACCACGTTTCGTGGCTGGACTGGCTGTTCCTTGGGGCCGTGCTCGACCCGGACTGGAAGTTTGTGACGTCCAAGGCCACGGCGAACACAAGCTGCCTCCACAGGTGGATCATGACCGGCCGCCGGACGATCCCGATCGATCCGCACTCGCCCTATGCGGTCAGGACGATGGAGGAGCATTTGGAGAAGGGAGGGCGCCTTGTGCTTTTTGCGGAGGGTCAGATCTCCGCCACCGGATCGCTCATGAAGCTGTACGATGGCACCGGCTTCCTGATCCGGAAGGCCGACGCAAAGGTGATCCTTTGCTACCTTCGCGGGGCCAATAGGATCTGGTTTGTGAAGCACCGGGGATGGCGAAAGTTCTTCCCGCGCGTAAGCGCCCACTTCAGCGACGTGCAACGGCCGCCTGCGTTTGGCGGGATCCCGCACGCCGAGGAGCGCCACAAGCTGACGGACTGGGTCCGGGATCGGATGGTCCAGCAACAGTTTGACGTGGAAATGGAATTTGGCCCGTCCAACGCACTCGCCGCGGTCGCCGCGGTCGCCGGACAGATCCCGGGACGCACCGCAGTTGAGGACTCGACGGGGAGCATCCTGAGCTATCGGAGGCTGATGACCGCCGCCGAGGTCCTCGCCGGTGCCTGGCTCCGGCTGGAGGTCCGGGGCGAACGGGTGGGCGTGGTTCTCCCCAACGTGGCCGGCCTGCCCGTGACCCTCCTCAGCCTCTGGGGAGCGGGCGCCGTACCGGCCCTGCTGAACTATACATCGGGTGTCCCCGCCCTGCTTCGCTGCGCCGGGGTCGCCGGCATCAGGCGGGTCGTCACTTCCCGGCGTTTTTTGGAAAAGGCGGGGATCGATCCCCGGCCCATCGTCGCGGGGGGCCTGGAGCTCATCTTCCTGGAGGACGTTCGAGCCGGTGTCCCAGCCGGAGCCAAGTTGTTGGGATTGCTCCGCAACGTTGCGTCGCCCGGCGGCCGTTCGAGGAAGGCTCCGCTGAAACCGCAGGATACCGGGGTGATCCTCTTCACCAGCGGATCCGAGGGGACTCCCAAGGGAGTCGAGCTCACCCACCGCAACCTTCTGGCAAACGTCCGGCAGGCGATGGCTTCCGTGGACCTCACCGATGACGATCGCTTCTTCAATGCGATGCCGCTTTTTCACTGCTTTGGGCTCACTGCGGGCACGCTCTTCCCCCTGATCCGGGGGTGCGCGACGTTTCTCTATCCTTCGCCCCTCCATTACCGCACCGTGCCGGCGCTTGTGTACGAGCGGAGGTGCACGGTGCTCCTCGGCACCAACACCTTCCTGAACGGGTATGCCCGAAAGGCCCATTGCTACGACTTCAACACGGTTCGTTTCCTGTTTGCAGGGGCTGAGAAAGTGCAGGCAGCCACCTTCGAAACCTGGGCGCAGCAGTTCGGCGTCCGGATTCTCGAGGGTTACGGCGCCACGGAGTGCAGCCCGTTCATCAGTGTCAACACCCGGATCCATCCGGCCCAGGGTTCCGTCGGCCGGCTGCTCCCCGGCATGGAGGGACGCCTGGAGCCGGTCGACGGGGTTGAGGAGGGAGGCCGGCTGCTTGTCCGGGGCCCGAACGTGATGAAGGGCTACGTGAACACGGATGCCAACGAAAGGTTCAAGGCCCTGGGCGGATGGTACGACACAGGCGATATCGTGAGCATCGACGAGAAGGGGTACCTTACCATCCGGGGGCGCCTGAAGCGGTTCGCCAAGGTGAGCGGCGAGATGGTGAGCCTGGCTGCGGTCGAATCCGCCCTTTCCGGGGCGTTCCCGCATTTTGGCGAGCGGTTCCAGGTGGCCGTTCTTGCATGCCCGGACCCGGAGCGCGGCGAGTCGCTGGTCGCGGTCACCAACGAGCCGAGGCTCACGCTTGCCGACATGCGGACGGCAATCCATGCGCGGGGCCTTGGGAATCTCTGCTTTCCGCGGGAATCCGTGGTGGTCGAGGCGGTCCCGCTGCTGGTCGCCGGGAAGGTTGACTACCCGGCGTGCCAGAGGTTGGTCAACCGAGCGCCAGCGGAAACGAACCTGCGTTCCACGGAGGTTGTCCAACTGATGTAGAGATCTCGCTGAGGGCGGCGATTTCCGAGGAGTTGAAAAGGAGGCCCCCGGCCGCCCTGCTCCGCGCCGCCCACTCCGCTTCCGGCTGGCCTGGAAGCAGGACCTTCTCGTTTCCCGGGCCGCGAATATCCGCGAGCACGGCCTGGACGTTCTGGATCTGGCTTCGTCCGAAGGCAAACGCCCCGCCGCTGACCGCCTCGGGATGGATCACCTGGAAAAAAAAGGAGGGTGTGTGTTTTTCCCCGTCCCCGGCCCAGCGGCTCCGCAGGGTCGGGAGCGAACCCCCGATGAATGCCGCGACCAGCTCATTTACGAGCGCGAGCCCGTAGCCCTTGTGGCCGCCAAAGGGAAGAAGGGAGACCGCGGCGGCGGGGTCGGTGGTCGGGTTTCCGTCCTTGTCCACGGCCGCAAGCGGCGGCAGGGGGCGGCCCTCCCGCTTGAATTGCTGGACCCGGCCCATTGCAACGACCGACGTGGCCCAGTCCACCACGACCGGGAATCCGACGGCGTCCACCGTGGGGAAGCCCCAACTGTGGGGATTGGTGCCGAGGGTCGGGGACTTGCCCCCGAAGGGAACGACTTCCGCGAGTCCCGCGGTGCAGTTTGTGTAGGCGAGGTAGCCCTTCCTGGCGGCGTCCATGACGTAACCGCCTCCCCAAAGATAGTGGAACGCGTTGTCGACGGAGACGATTCCCACGCCGTGGCGGTCGGCCAGCTCGATCGCCGCCGCCATGGCCCGGTAGGCCACCGACTGGCCGAGCTTGCGGTTGGCATTCCAAACCCTTGCGGCCGTGAACCGGGACGGCTTCTCCTCGATCTGTGCGCGCGGCACGCATCCCTTGGAACCGCTCCCGAGGACCTCATCGAGATGAATCGCCTTGATTGCGTTGTGCGTCCGGATCCCGTGGCGGGCGGCCTCGGCGCAGCTGCGGGCGGCCTCGGTTGCCTCCTGCTCGTCGTATCCGCGGTGCAGGTAGGCGGCGCGGACCAGCCGGTCGTGAAGTGCCTCGGGGACGATGTGAAACGCTTCCATGGGGTTCGTTGCGTGCCTGGTCCAACTTCAATTCGTGGAGCCGGCAAAGGGAAGCTCTTTATCGGGTTGAAGGTTTCGCCCGGGGGAATGATGGTGGCCGGCATGGATCCGTTTGTGTCGGCGACCCGCACTCTGGAACGCCGCCTGGGCCCGCGTGTCGTTCGCACCGGGGCCAAGGCCCGCTTCGACGCGTCCTTCGACGGCAGCCGCCTCCAGTTTCTTCCATGCGCGGTGGTTTTCCCGCGGACCTATTCCGACTTGGCCGCGTTGCTGGAACTTGCAAACCGGAAACGGGTGCCCGTCACCGTCCGCGGGCGCGGGACCTCGCTCACGGGCTCCGCCTCTCCGATCGGCGGCGGGTGGGTGGTTGACTTGCTCGCATGGAACAAGATCCAAATCGACGCCGAGTCCGGCCTCGCGCAGGTTCAGGCGGGCGCCAAGGTGGCCGACCTTCAGGCTGCTGCGGAAGCCGCGGGATGGTTTTACCCGCCGGACCCGTCGTCGAAGGAGTATTGCACGATCGGCGGCAACATCGCCTGCAACGCAGGCGGGATGCACGGAGGCAGGTACGGGGTCACGCGCGACTTCGTCCTGGCGCTCAAGGGTTTTCTCCCGACAGGCGAGCTCGTCGAGTGGGGGACTGCGACAAGGAAGTTTGCGGCCGGCTTCAACCTCCGGGACCTCTGGATCGGGAGCGAGGGCATGCTCGGCATCGTGACCGACGCCACGCTCCGGCTGATCCCGCGGCCGTCTGCGCGCTGGACGATGCTGGCGGCTTTCCGCGACGAGGCCTCGGCCTTCCGGGCGGCCCGCGCCCTCTTCGCCAGGAGGATCCAGCCCGCGATCTGCGAGTATCTCGACCGGGCCGCGGTCGCCTGCACGGAACGCGCAATGAAGACGACGATCTTTCGGGGCCAGCCGGGCCGGGCCCTGCTCCTGATCGAGTTGGCCGGCTCGGCCGGCGAGGTACGGCGGGACCGCGGCGCGCTGGAGTCCTGGGCTCGGACCCATGCCTCCGGCTTTCGGGCGGCGCGGAGCCGGGTGGAGGCCGGTCGCCTCTGGGCTGTCCGCCGCCGCTGCTCGGGAGCGATGTTCCAGATGGGGGATGCCAAGCTGAACGAGGACGTCGTCATTCCCATGCGCCATTACGAGCGGTTCGGGCGCTTCCTGGGCAGGCTCAGCAGGGAGTCCGGCCTGCCGATTCCCACATTTGGACACCTCGCCGACGGCAACCTGCACGTGAACATCGTCTATCACTCCGCCGTGCCGGCGGAGTGCAGGGCGGCGGAGAGGGCTGTCCGAAGGCTGATGGAAACCGTGGTGGGCCTCGGCGGAGCCATCTCCGGCGAACATGGCATAGGCCTCGCGAAGACGCCGTTTCTGCGCCTGCAGCATTCGCCGGCGCAGGTGCGCGCGATGCAGGCCGTGAAGCGGGCGCTGGACCCGCGCGGGATCCTCAACCCGGGGAAGATGTTCAAGGTCTTCCGGACGTGGGAGCACGCCAAGCTCAAGGTGGAGCTTCCGTGGGACCCGGTCGTGAGGAAATCGTAGATCCCCTACCTCGGGTCGTAGTCGAGGTAGGGCCCCAGCCACCTCTCGGTGTCGGCCACGCTGAGGGCCTTCCGGCCGGCATAGTCCTCGACCTGGTCGCGTCCGATCCTGCCGACCCCGAAATACCTTGATTCCGGATGGTTGAAATACCAGCCGCTGACGCTGCTCGCCGGAAGCATGGCGCAGTTCTCCGTGAGCGTGATCCCGGCCGCCTCGCCTGCCTGCAGCAGGCGGAACAACCCGGGCTTCTCGGTATGGTCGGGGCAGGCCGGATAGCCCGGCGCCGGCCGGATTCCCCGGTACTTCTCGCGCAGCAGCTGTTCGAGGGAGAGGTCTTCGGTCCTGCCGAAGCCGCAGGCCTCCCGCGCCTTCTTGTGGAAATATTCCGCCGAGGCCTCGGCCAGGCGGTCCCCCAGCGCCTGGGCCATGATCGCCGAGTAATCGTCGTTGCGGGCGCGGAACTCCGCCGCAAAGGCGTCGACCCCGTGCCCGGCCGTGACCGCGAACCCGCCGATGAAGTCGATCCGGCCGGACTCCCTCGGGGCCACGTAATCGGAGAGCGCGGTGTTGAACTGGTCGGCCGGCTTCTGGAGTTGCTGCCTCAGCGTGTGAACGGTCGCAAGGATCCCGCTGCGGGTATCGTCTGCATAGACCTCGATGTCATCGCCCACGGAATTGCAGGGCCAGAACCCGATCACCGCCCTGGCCGTGAACCGGCGCTCGGCAACGATCCGGTCCAGCAGGGCCCGGGCGTCCGCCAGCAGCCGGGTCGCCTCGGTTCCGACCACGGCGTCCGAGAGGATCTCCGGGAAGCGCCCGTGCAGTTCCCAGGAGCTGAAGAAGGGGCCCCAGTCGATGAAGGGCACGAGCTCCCCGAGGGGAACCTCCGAAAAGACCCGCGTCCCGAGAAATTCCGGCCTTGGGATGTCCACCGTGGCCCAGTCGAAGCGCGGGCGGCGCTCCCGGGCGGCGGCGAGGGAAAGGAGGGGCTTGCGGGAACGCCGGGCCTCGAACTCCTCGCGCTGCTTTTCCTGCCTCGCGGCAGCCTCCTTGAGAAAGGCCGGCTTTTGCCCCGGGGACAGGAGCGAGGACACGACGTTCACGACCCGCGACGCATCGAGCACATGCACCACCCCATGCGGGTATTCCGGGGCGACCTTCACGGCGGTGTGCGCCGGGCTCGTGGTGGCCCCGCCGATCAGGAGCGGCACCGTGAAGCCCTCCCTCTTCAATTCCCGCGCCACGTGCACCATCTCGTCGAGGGACGGCGTGATCAGGCCCGAGAGGCCGATGACATCCACGTCCCTCTCCCGCGCGACCGCAAGGATCCGTTCGCAGGGCACCATCACCCCGAGGTCGATCACCTCGTAGTTGTTGCAGGCCAGCACGACCCCCACGATGTTCTTGCCGATGTCGTGGACGTCGCCCTTGACCGTCGCGATCAGGAAGCGGCCGTTCGCCCGGGTGGCTCCCCCGGCGGCGGCGAGCCTGCGCTTCTCCTCCTCCATGAACGGGGTGAGGTAGGCGACGGACTTCTTCATCACGCGGGCCGACTTCACGACCTGGGGCAGGAACATCTTCCCGGCGCCAAAAAGGTCGCCGACGATCCGCATGCCGTCCATCAGCGGGCCTTCGATGATGTCGAGGGGCCTGGGGTATTTCAGCCTGGCCTCCTCGGTGTCCGCCTCGACATGGGCGTCGATGCCCTTGACCAGCGCATGGGAGAGCCGCGACTCCACCGGGCCGGAGCGCCAGGCGTCCGCCGGGGACGGCGCGGCCGCAACCGGCCCCGACTCAACGGCGGAAACCTTGATCTCGTCGGCGAACACCGTGAGGCGCTCGGTTGCGTCCGGCCGGCGGTTCAGGAGCACGTCCTCGACGCGCTCGAGCAGGTCCTTGGGAATCTCCGCGTACACGCCGAGCATCCCGGCATTCACGATCCCCAGGTCCATGCCGGCCTCGATCGCATGGTAGAGGAAGGCGGTGTGCATCGCCTCCCGAACCGCGTTGTTGCCGCGAAACGAGAAGGAAACATTGGAGACGCCACCCGAGACCCTGGCCCGGGGAAGCGTCCGCTTGATGATCCGCGTCGCCTCGAAGAAATCGACCGCGTAGTTGTTGTGCTCCTCGATGCCGGTCGCGACGGTGAGGATGTTGGGGTCGAAAATGATGTCCTCGGGGGGAAACCCGATGCCCTCCGTGAGAAGCTTGTACGCGCGCGTGCAGATGCGGACCTTCTCGTCGCGCGTCGCCGCCTGCCCCTTCTCGTCGAAGGCCATCACGACCGCGGCCGCGCCGTAGCGGAGGATGAGCCCCGCCCTGCGCAGAAACTCGGCCTCGCCGTCCTTCAGGGAAATGGAGTTCACGATGCCCTTTCCCTGGAGGCATTGGAGCCCCGCCTCCAGGACGGACCACTTCGACGAGTCGAGCATCACCGGGACGCGGGCGATCTCCGGCTCGGCGGCGATCAGGTTGAGGAACCTCACCATCGTCGCCTCGCCGTCCACCAGCCCCTCGTCCACATTGATGTCAATGAGGTTGGCGCCGCTCTCGACCTGCTGGCGCGCGATCGCGACGCAGGCGTTCCAGTCCCCCGCCTTGATCGCCTTGGCGAACCGTGGGGAGCCCGTGATGTTGGTGCGTTCGCCGACGACCAGGAAAGAGGACGCTGTGCGGGTCACAGGGGGAGCAGTCTGCCGTGGGCGGCGGTGCGGTCAAGGAACGGCAAGCGGTTCGAGGCCGCTCAGGCGCAGTTCCGACGCGCGGGGGCGGGGAGCCCTGGGAGGGCATCCCCGCACCGCCGCTGCGATCGCAGCGATGTGCGCGGGCGTGGAGCCGCAGCACCCGCCGACCAGGTTCACGAACCCGCTGCGCGCAAACTCGCCGAGGACGGAGGCCATGTCATCGGGAGTCTCGTCGTAGCCCCCGAAGGCGTTGGGGAGACCGGCATTGGGATAGCACGTGACGTGGCACTCCGCCAGGCCTGACAGTTCCTCGATGTAGGGGCGCATCTGGCGTCCGCCCAGGGCGCAGTTGATCCCGACAGAGAAGGGCCGGGAATGGCGGATGGAACTGTAGAAGGCCCCGACGGTCTGGCCCGACAGGGTCCTTCCCGAGGCATCGGTGATGGTCACGGAGATCATCACGGGCAGGCGGAATCCCTTTTCCTCGAAGATGGATTCGATCGCGAAGAGGGCGGCCTTGGCGTTGAGCGTGTCGAAGATGGTCTCGACCAGGAGGGCGTCCACGCCCCCCTCGACGAGGGCGCGGACCTGTTCGCGGTAGGCGTCCACGACCTCCGACCAGGTGACGGCGCGGTAGTCCGGGCGGTTGACATCGGGCGAGAGCGAGAGCGTCCGGTTGAGGGGACCCACGGCGCCGGCGACGAAGCGGCGGCGGCCCGGTTCCGCCCGCTCGGCCAGGACGGCGGCCCGGCGCGCGATTGCCGCGGCCGCGCGGTTGATCTCGGCCGCGAGCCCGCCCGTCCCGTAGTCGCCCTGCGAGATCGACGTGGAGTTGAAGGTGTTGGTCTCGACGATGTCGGCGCCGGCCGCGAAGTACTGCGAGTGGATCGACTCGATCAGGTCCGGCCGCGTGAGGCAGAGCAGGTCGTTGTTGCCCTGAAGATCGCCGGGATGCGCGCGGAAGCGTTCGCCCCGGAAGTCGGCCTCGGCGAGGCGGTGCGTCTGGATCATCGAGCCCATGGCGCCGTCCAGCACGGCGATCCGGGCCGAGAAGAGCGCCTGGAGCGCATCGAGGGTGGGGGAGGGAAGGGTGGGCATGGGTTTAGAGTTGCATCAACATATGAAGATATGTTGATATGAAATGCAAGCCCGTCTTTCGCCTGATAGATGAAGATGCGCAAACAAAGGTGTTGCGCAGCGCAATCCCAGGGGGGGAGACTCGGGCCGACCGGCGTTCTTTTCACCACCCAAGATACATGGGCTGTCGCACCACGACAGCCTGCCAGGGGAAGGCCGTGAAACACGGCCACAGTAGCGCTGCGGTAACGCATCACAGACCTCCACTGCACGGAAGCGTGCGGGCAAAGCCAATCGGTGTCGCACCGGTGAAGGCGGAGGCGAGGAAGCCGGCTTGTCCGGCGGGAAATGCGGAGTCCGAACACCCTGCCTTGGGTTCCTCACAGGTCCTTCGTGCCCTGCACGAAGGACCGCGTTCGAAACTTCATCGCATCAATGAAGCGTGAGAGCGACCCGCCCGCATCAAGGTTCAGGTGTCTGCTCTTGGCTTTTCATCCAGACAGACACCCATGACCCCGTCCTCCCCGTCCCGCCTTGCGGGACTTTCCCTAGCCGCCTGCGCGGCGCTCCTTCCCCTGCGCTCCCGCGCCCAGGACCCGGCCCCGGTCGATGTCCTTGGCACCTACGTCGTGTCGGCATCGCGGACGCCCCAGGACCCGGCGCTCACGCCGAGCACCGTGGCGCGCCTGTCGCTGTCCGACCTTCAGGCGGCACAGGTGGGGAGCCTCGGCTCGGCGCTCGGCGAGCTGCCGGGCGTCTCGGTGGCCGGTTCCGGCGCAACCGGGGGCCAGACCTCGGTTTTTCTCCGCGGGGCCAGTTCCGACCAAAGTCTGTTCGTCGTGGACGGCGTTCGCCTGAACACCACCACGGTGACCTATTACAACCTGCTCGGAGGAGCGAACCTGGCCGGCCTTGACCGGGTGGAGGTGCTGCTCGGCCCGCAGAGCACGCTGTACGGCAGCTCCGCCATGGGCGGAGTGATCCTTCTCGAGACTGCGCGCGGGGACGGGCCGGCCTCCGGGAGCATCTCGGCCGAGGCCGGGTCGTTCGCGACAACGGCGGAATCCATCACGGAGCAGGGGAGTTCCGGGCCGCTCGACTACAGCGGCTCCCTGAGCCTTCTGGACACCGACAACGACCGCGCGTACAACGGATACAAGAGCTGGAATTATTCCGGGCGCCTGGACGGGCGAATTTCTCCGTCCCTGCTGGTCGGCGGCACGATTCGCGGCCAGGTCGGGCATTATGAGGAGCCCGGCCCCACCACGTATCCCTCCCCGGGCGATGTGCAGACCGTCACAGACCTTGCCACCGCCTACGCGGAGTACGACGGGGGCCCGCAGCTCAAGTCGCGCCTGACCGCGGCTTGGTACCAGGATGAGTACGCCTGGGACCACGGAAGCCCGGACGCCTACTACGCCCGCAACACGCGCGACATTCTCGAATGGCAGAACACCTGGGAGGCGGCCTCGTGGGCCGAGCTGGTCGGGGGGATTGACTACGAGGGGTCCGGCTACGACGCCGACGGGGCGACCACGGATCACTCCCTGGCGGGCTACCTCTCGGCCACCCTCCACCCCGCCAAGGACCTCGAACTGACAGCCGGGCTTCGCAGGGACGACTTTACCACGGTGGGTGCGGCCACGACGGGACGGGTGGGGGCTGCGTACCTCCTGGACCAGGGGGCCACCAAGCTGCATGCCACCTACGGGACCGGGTTCAACGCGCCGACCCCGGACGAGCGCTACGGGGAGCCTCCTTACCTCCTGCCGAACCCGGGCCTCCAGCCGGAGCGGTCCCGGGGGTGGGACTACGGGGTCGATCAACGGTTTCTTGGAGGGCGGCTCACAGCGTCGGCCACGGTCTTTGGGAACAGGTTTCGCGACCTGCTTGAGGACGAGATCACGAATCCCGTCACCTATGCGGGCCAGGAGGTGAATGTCGACCGTGCAACGACGCGCGGGGTCGAGGCCGCATTTGCCGCGAAGCTGACGAGGCTGGTGTCCATCCGCGCCAGCTACACGTACCTGGATGCGGCGGATCCAACGACGGGGGAGCGTTTGGTCGAGCGGCCCCGCCACACGCTCGACGCCGGACTGGAGGCGCAGCTCGCCAAGGGTTGGCTTGCGGGCGGGGGAGTGCATCTTGTCGCCGACCGGGTGGACGGCGCCTATGCGCCGGAACCCCTGGGTGGGTACACGACCGCCCGGATCTACACCAGCTACGACCTGAATCGTGGAGTGACGCTCAAATTGCGGGTGGAAAACATGCTCAACCGCGGCTATCAGGAGGTGGTTGGCTACCCTGCACTGCCGTTTGCCGTTTATGGCGGCGTCGAGATCCGGTATTGAGAGCCCGACCCTGTGACCATGCCAATCCTGAAACGAGCGGCCATTCTCCTGGTCGGCTTCGCGGCCGCCCTGAGGGCCGGTCCAGCTCCCATCCGGGTCGTCTCCCAGACGGTCGGGACGGATGAGCTTCTTCTGGCGGTCGCGGCACCGGGCCAGGTTGCGGCCCTAAGCCATCTTGCCCGCGACCCGGAGTTCTCCGCGGTCGCGGAGGAGGCGAAGGCGTACCCGCAGCTCCAGCTGAACGGCGACGCTGAGTCCGTGATCAAGTTTGGCCCGGCCCTGGTGCTTTGCGCGGACTACAGCCGGCCGGAGCTCGTGGCCCAGCTCCGCCGGGCCGGCGTCCAGGTCATGATCTTCGACCATTACAGCACCATCGAGGACGCCTACGCGAATCTGAGGATGCTGGCACGTTCGCTTGGAACAGGGGGCCGTGCCGAGTCAGTCGTTGCCGACTGCAGGGCCCGCGTTTTGGCCCTGAAGAAGCGACTGGAGGGGGTGACGCCGGTGGGCGTCATCGCGCCCTCGACGTACAGCCTGCTGCCGGGGGCGGGAACCACCTTCCAGGACCTCTGCGACCATTCCGGGGCGGAAAACCTGGCGGCCACCCTGGGGCATCTGGTCGGCAACGCGCCCCAGCCGTCCGAGCAGATGCTTGTGTGGCCCGTGGACTTCGTGGTGGTTGCGGGCACGACTCCCGCGAAGGGGCTGGCACCCTACCTGGACACGCCCCCCTACGAGTACATGGCGGCGGTGCGCGACCGGCATGTGGTTCTTGTGCCGGCGTGGGTGCTCGGCTGCGTGTCACACCGCCGGGTCCTCGGGTATGAGATCCTGGCGCGCACCCTCCATCCCGAGGCTTTCCGATGAAGGCGCGTTCCCCCGTCTCGGAGCTGGCCCTTCCATTGCTTGTCGCGGCCTTGGTCGTGCTCGCCGTGCTTGCGCTGGGCTATGGCGACCTGCGCCTGTCGCCGGCGAGGGTTTGGGCGGGACTTTGCCACGAGGACACCTTGGCGGCGACCATAGTGTGGCAGATCCGCATGCCAAGGGTCCTGGTCGCGATGATGGTCGGCGCCGGGCTCTCCGCGAGCGGCCTCGTCATGCAGGCATTTTTCAGGAACAGCCTTGCGAGCCCCGGGCTGCTCGGGGTGAGCAGCGGCGGAGCTGTCGGGGCCGTCGTGGCGATCGCGCTGGGCTGGGCGTCGTCGTCCCTCTGGACGTTGCCGGCGGCGGCCATCGTGGGCGCCTTCCTCGCGACCGGCGCCGTCCTCCTCCTCGCCCGCCACGGGGCCAGCAGGGAACGACTGCTCCTGGCCGGGGTGGCGTTGAACGCCCTCCTGGCATCGATCACCAGCTACCTCCTCTCCCAGTTCACGGGACCCTTTGAGAAGAACACCCAGATCCTGTTCTGGCTTTTGGGCGGCCTTGAGGACCGCACGTGGGAGCATGTCGTCATTGCCCTTCCCATCGTTGCGGCGGCGGCCCTCCTGTGGCCCCTTGGGCGGCCCATGGACCTTCTGAGCCTCGGCACGCGGGAGGCGCAAAGCCTTGGCGTCGACGTCCGCAGCCTGCGCCGCCGACTTCTCGCCCTGGCGACGATCCTGACCGCCCTTGCCACCGCGGTTGCGGGCACAGTCGGGTTCGTGGGCCTGGTCGTTCCCCACATTTTTCGCCTGCTGGTCGGGCCCGAGCACAGGCGCCTGGTGCCGCTTTCGCTGGTCGGCGGGGCGGCATTTGTGCTCGCGTGCGACCTCGCGGGGCGCGCGGCCGGCGGCCTGCGGCTGGGCGTCGTCACCTCGCTCGTCGGGGCCCCGTTTTTCCTTTGGCTGCTCAGGAGGCTCCCATGACGGCCCTTGCAATCACGAACGCAACGGTGCCGGGACGTCTCGCGGGCGTGTCCCTATCCCTGCCCCGCGGAAAGCTTGTGGGGCTGGTCGGTCCCAACGGCTCGGGCAAGTCGACGCTGCTCCAGCTTGCCGCGGGAATCCTCCCGCCGCACGGTGCGGTCGAATGGGCTGGCCGGCCGCTTGCGCAGATCCCGGCTCTCGAGAGGGGCCGATGCGCAACCTGGGTCCCCCAGGATGCGCAATTTGAATTTGGCTTTACGGTGCGCTCGGTGGTGGGCCAGGGCCGCTATGCGCATGGCGACGACGCTCGGGGGGTCGAGGAGGCCCTGGCGTCGTTCGACCTGCTGTCGCTCGCCGACAGGCCGGTCAACCAGCTCTCCGGAGGCGAGCGGGCGCGGGTCCTGCTGGCGAGGGCGGTGGCCACGGCGGCGCCCCTTCAGCTCTGGGACGAACCCCTTGCGGCGCTCGATCCCCGGCATGCGCTCGAGACGTTGCGGCTGGCCCGGGAAATCTCAAGGCGGGGCGCGACCGTGCTTTTCTCCCTCCACGATCTTCGCGCCGCGCACGGACTGGACCTGGTGGTCGTGCTCCACGAACTGCGGCTGCGCGCATGCGGCGCCCCCGATGAGGTTTTGACGGATGCGCTTTACCTGGACATATTCGGGGTGAGGGTCGTGCCTGCGCCGGGACTCTCCCTCGAACTACCATGACCAAGAATCACGAACCGGAATCGGAGGCCGGGCACCGGGAGCGGATGAAGGCGCTCCAGACGGAGATGCGTGCGGCCATGCGCGAGGCGAAGGACCGCCGCGGCCTCCTCATCGTCCACACCGGCGATGGAAAGGGGAAGACTACGGCGGCCTTTGGGATGCTCGCACGCTCCCTGGCACACGGGCAGAGGTGCGCGGTGATCCAGTTCATCAAGAGCGGGAGCGACGCCGTCGAGAAGCTGCTTCGCGGGCCCCTGCTTTCGTGGCATCGGGTGGGCGAGGGCTTCACCTGGGACACGCAGAGCCGCGCCAGGGACATCGCGAGTTGCCAGGAGGGGTGGCGGCTTGCGCTGGGGTACCTTAAGTCCCCCGAGACGGACTTCCTTCTCCTCGACGAGCTCAACGTGGTCCTTGACTTCAACTACCTCCCGAAGGACGAGGTGCTGGCGGCGCTCCGGGCGAAGTGGCCCAGCCAGCACGTGGTCGTGACGGGAAGAAACGCCTGCCCGGAGATCATCGGGCTGGCGGACCTGGTGACCGAGATGAGGGAGATCAAGCACCCCTTCAAGGCGGGCGTGAAGGCGCAGGTCGGGATTGAATTGTAGCTGGTGTTTCTGTGGCGGGCGAACGGGGTGGGCTGCCTGCATTCGAGGCATGAGTTCGCCACCATCGAAGTGACCAGCTGCGGAGTGGGGCGCCGCAGAGCCATTGACTGGTAGGGACGGGCGGCTCCGTCCGAGCTTGGAGGTAGGGACGCCCGGCCCGGGCGTCCGTGCCTGCGACAGGCCCATTCGAAGAACCCGGACGGGCGGGCCGCCCGTCCCTACCTCTCCAACTACCTTCAGCGCCTGTCGCGTTGATGGGCCCGTGCCTTGAGGCGAACACTCCGCCTCGAATGCAGGCAGCTCCATCCCCTCCCGTGCCGCCATCCCTCCCTCCTCCCGCCTTTACCAAGTTAAACAAGGAATTCAATTCCCGTTCGCAGGACATTGTTGTTCGCCGTCCCCATTTTCCGTTTGCGCGGAAGCGAGGCGGCAGCACAACGTACCTGCTTCATGTATCTTCGGGCGCTAAAACTCCAGGGGTTCAAGTCCTTTGCGGACGCGACCACGCTGCAGTTTGAGCCCGGGGTGACGGCGGTCGTCGGGCCCAACGGGTGCGGCAAGTCGAACATCGCCGATGCCATCCGCTGGGCGCTCGGCGAGCAGAGCCCGAAGGCCCTCCGCGGAGGAAAGATGCAGGACGTGATTTTTGAGGGTGCGGAGACCCGCAGGGCGGCACAGCTGTGCGAAGTTTCGCTTCTCCTCACCGACTGCGAGAAGCAGCTCGGCGCCGAATTCCACGAGATCGAGATCATGCGCCGCGGCTACCGCGATGGAGGAGGGGAGTACTTTTTCAACGGCCAGCCCTGCCGCCTCAAGGACATCCACAAGCTGTTCATGGATACCGGGATCGGCCGCACGAGCTATTCGATCATGGCCCAGGGCCAGATCGACCAGATCCTTTCGTCCAAGCCCGAGGAACGCCGGATGGTCTTTGAGGAGGCTGCCGGCATCACCAAGTACAAGAGCCAGCGGCGCGAGGCGTTGCACAAGCTTGAATTGACCGATCTCAACCTCGCCCGGGTATTTGACGTCGTGGGGGAAGTCGGGCGGCAGATCGGCAGCCTCCGGCGCCAGGCGGCCAAGGCGATGCGCTACAAGAGGCTTTCCCACCGGTTGAGACACCTGAGCCTTGCCTGGAGCGGCTTCCAGTATGCGAGGATCACGGCGGCCCTCGGTGAACTTGAAGGCCAGGTCACCGGCCTTCGTGCTGCCGCGGCGGCGCGTCGCGCCGCCCTTGAAGCGCGCCAGTCGGGCCTCGACGAGCGCAAGCAGCACCGCAGCCATTTGAACCAGAGGGTCCAGGCGGCTCAGGAATCCGTCTATGACCTGCGCTCCCAGAAGGAACAGGCCGAGGCCGCGGCCGCCCTGGCCCAGGCCAAGAGGGCGGGCCTCGAGGATCGGCTGGCGGCGGCCCGATCCGGGCTCACCGAGATCGAGATGCAGATCCGCGAAGTCGCCGTCCAGGCCGACACCGGCGCCCAGGACAAGCAGATGCAGCTCAACCTGCTCGGCAGTTCCGATGCGGTCTACCAGCAAAGGAACCGTGAACTTGCCATCAGCGAGGGCGCGCTCAGCCAGCTGGAGCGCGACCTACAGCAGGCTAAGTTTGAGATGCTTCAGTTCGAGAGCACGATTGCCCGCCTCCGCAGTGACAACCTTGCCCATGAGGTCGATGGCAAGACCACGGCCCACCGGCACGATTCCCTGGCACTGGAACTCGGCGAAGCCAGGCGCCAGCACGGGGCGCTAGCGGGGTCCGTGACTGGGCTCGCAGCCACGGTCGAGAGGGCCCTGGCCGAGCAGGTCCGAGCCCAGGGCGAGGCTGCAGCCTCGCTGGAATCCCTGACGGGGCTCACGCGGGAATTCAAGGAAGCGCAGCGGGCGCTCCAGGAAACGGACCGCCAGCTGGCGCAACGTGGTGCGCGCCTCAGGCTTCTCCAGCAGCTGCAGGAGCGCTGGGAGGGATTCGGCGAAGGGGCGAAGGCCCTCCTTCAGGGGCGCCTCGACTCGGCCCTGGCGGGGGCGAGGGTCGCCGCGATCGCACACGGGCTCAGGGTGAAGTCTGAATTTGGCCCGGCCGTCGCGGCGCTCCTGGGCTCGGCCGCGGAAGCCGTGGACGTGAGCGATGCCTCGGTTGCCCGTAGAATCCTGGACCGGCTCCAGCAGGAGCGCATCGGTCCCGTCATCCTGCGGATCGGGGACCAGGGAAGGCCGGCGGCCCCCGCGGCCGGATTGCCCCCTGGGCTGTTCCCCGCCTCCGAGGCGCTGGACTCGGGCGAGGAAGGCCACGCTGCGGCTGCCCTGCTTTCCTCGTGCTATATCGCCGACGACCTCGACACTTTCCTGTCATTCTGGAAGGCCAATCCTGACTTTTCCTTCCTGGCGGTTGCGACGCGCCAGGGAGAGGTTGCCGACAGGCGCGGCCTTGTCTTCGGGGGATACCACGGGACCTCCGCGTCCACCGGCGGAATCGTCCAGCGCGAAATCGACCTGCGCGAGACCGCCAGGGCGCTTGCCGAGGACCAGAGGAAGCTTGAGGAGCAGAAGGCTGCGATCGAGCTCCTGGCCGCCAGGCTTGCCGCGGCCGAGCACGAGGTCGAGGCCCGGAGGGCGGCGGTGCTATCCGCAACCCAGGGTGCCGCAGGACCCCAGGCCGAGGAGCGCGAGGCAAGGCGCGCCCTGGAGGAGGCCGCGGGCCGCCTTCGCACGATGGAGCGGGAGCTTTCCGAACTCGAGAAGGCCCGCGACGAGGCCCAGGTTCGGTGGGCGAAGGCTCAGGCGAGCCTCGCCGCCGCCGAGCAGTCCGTTGCCGCCCAGCGCGAAAAGATCGCAGCCCTGGAAACCGGCGTTTCGACGGCGCGGACGGACCGGGACGCCAGGCGCGACTCGGTGGCCCATGCACGCCTTGAGCTGGCCGAGAGGCGCCAGAAGGTGGAGGTCCTTGACCGCGGCCTGGACGAAATGGACAAGCGTCGCCTGCAGCTTGGCGAACTGCTCGAGCAGAGGCAGCAGGAGATCGAGGGATGGGCCGGGCAGGTGAGCGAGCTTGAAAGGGCCGGCTCGGCGGAGAGTGCTGGCGCAGCCCGGCTGGCCGAGACCCTGGTCGTTGCCCAGGAGCAGGTGGAGAAAATCCGCGGCGAGCTGGTCGCGGTCGAGGGCGAGATCGGCTCCATGGACGCCGCACAGGCGGGGCTTCGCGAGGAGTCCGACCAGGCGCACGAGGTGCTGAGCGCGCACGAGGTGAAGTTTGCCGAGGACAGGCAGCGGGCCCAGTTCATGGCGGACGAGGTGAGGAGGGAGTTTTCGGAGGACGTCGCTGTTGTGGATTGGAGGCGCCTCCTCTGGCATTCCTCGGACGAACCCGAGGGCCTCCAGACGCTCGATCTTGACGAGGAGTCCATCGAGGAACCCGTCGCAGGCGCCCCGGCTCCCCAGTCCCCGCCTGCAGGTCCCCAACCCAAGTCAAAGCCCCGCAGGCACAAGGACAGGGGGGAGCCGGCGGAGGGCGATCTCGCGGCCCTGGATGCGACAAACTGGGACGAGATCAAGGTCGAGACGGATGCCCTGCGCGGGCGCCTCGCGGGCATGGGCGCGGTCAACCTCGTGGCGATCGAGGAGTACGCCGAGCTCAAGCAGAGGCATGATTTTCTCCAGAAGCAGAGCGGGGACCTGGTCAGCGCGAAGGCCGAACTCCTGAAGGCGATCGAGGAGATCAACCGGACATCGCAGCAGCAGTTCGAGGTGACCTTCGAGCAGATCAAGAAAAACTTCTCCTACACGTTCGAGATCCTGTTCGGCGGCGGGCGCGCGGCCCTTGAGCTCGTCGAGTCCGCGGACGTGCTTGAGAGCGGGATCGAGATCGTCGCCCAGCCCCCGGGCACGAAGCTGAAGGGCATCAGCCTGCTTTCGGGCGGCCAGAGGGCCCTCACGGCGGTGGCCCTCCTGTTCGCGCTCTACATGGTGAAGCCGTCCCCGTTCTGCCTGCTCGACGAGATCGACGCGCCCCTCGACGAGTCCAACATCTCGCGCTTTACCGAGCTGCTGAAGCGCTTCGTCCTGGAGTCCCAGTTCATCATCATCACCCACAACAAGCGCACGGTGTCCGCCGCCGGGACGATCTACGGCGTCACGATGGAGGAGCGCGGCGTTTCAAAGACCGTTTCCATGCGGTTCAACCACGAGCGCGGCGATGTGGAGGCTCCGCGTCCCAACCTGGCCGAGGCGGTCGTGGCTTCGCGGGTGACGCCCTGACGCCGGGTGCGGTCGCCGGATCCCCCGATGAAGTTCCTCCTGGTCGACGGCTTCAACCTGGCGTACCGCTGCTTCTTTGCGGTGCCCGAGTTGACGCGGTCGGACGGGTTTCCGACGAACGCCCTGCACGGCTGGGTGAAGTCGATCTGGAGGCTGGCGGACCAGGAGAAGCCGGATGTCATCCTCGTGTTCTTCGACCTCGGGGGGGCCCAGGATCGCCTGGCGCTTCATCCCGAATACAAGGCCAACCGGGCCGAGATGCCCGAACCGCTGGCGCGGCAGATCGAGCCCCTGAAGGCCCTCACCCGGGCGATGGGGCTCGTGGGGGTGGAGCAGGAGGGCGTCGAGAGCGACGACCTGCTGGCGTCCCAGGCCGTGGCGCTTGCGCACGCCGGCCATGAGGTGCTCATTGTCAGCTCCGACAAGGATTTTGCCCAGGTTGTGGGCGACCGCATCCAGATCCTGCTGCCCCCTCCGACCGCGAATCCAAAGCTCGGATGGCGCCGGTTGGATCCCGCGGGCGTCGCCGAGAAGTTCGGGGTGCCCCCCTCCAGGATCGCCGATTACCTCGCCTTGGTGGGCGACACATCCGACAACATTCCCGGCGTGCAGGGAGTCGGGCCCAAGACGGCGGCGAAGTGGATTGCCGAGTTCGGCGGCGTCGAGGAGATCCTCGGCAGGGCCTCCGAGCTTCAGCCGGAGCGCTTCCGGGCTGCAGTCGCCGAAAACGCTGAACGACTGAGGGTAAACCTCAAGCTGACAACCCTTAACCTCAATCTGCCCTCCGTTCCAGCCGTCGTGACACAGCCTGACACCGCCGGGCTTTACCGCATGCTTGGGGAGATGGAAATGAGGTCTGCACTCGCCGAGGCCCGCGACAGGTACACCCAACCGGAGCTGTTTTAGGCGCCGTCCAAGAAATAGCTGACAACCGCCCTGTCCGCGGTTTCCATCGGAGGCGTGTCCGAAAAAAAACCTCTCCTGATGCTCGGGTTGCCCAAGGGCAGCCTCGAAGCATCCACGATCCACCTATTCGCGAAGGCCGGCTGGAAGATCACGGTCAGCTCGCGATCCTACAAGCCGTCCATCAACGATCCGGAATTGGACGGTCGTTTTGTGAGGGCGCAGGAGGTGAGCAGGTACGTCGAGCACGGATTTTTTGACTGCGGCATGACCGGTCAGGATTGGATCCAGGAAAACGGCTCCGATGTCGTTCCCGTCTGCGACCTGGTCTACAGCAAGGCATCGGTGCAGAAGTCACGCTGGGTCCTTTGCGTTCCGGAGGACTCGCCGGTCCGGAAACCCTCCGACCTTGCGGGCAAGCGCGTGGCCACCGAACTCGTGGGCACCGTTCGAAGGTATTTTGAGGCGCTGAAGGTGCCCGTGGAGGTGGAATTCTCCTGGGGAGCGACGGAGGTGAAGGTTCCCGACCTGGTCGACGCCATCGTGGACATCACCGAGACCGGGAGTTCGCTGCGCGCGAACAAGCTCAGGATCGTGGACACCCTCCTCGAGACAAACACGAAGCTGATCGCCAACAAGAAGAGCTGGGCCGACCCGGCCAAGCGGCGCAAGATCGAGACCCTCGCCCTCCTCCTGCGGGGCGCGCTTGAGGCGGAGTCGAAGGTGGGCCTCAAGATGAACGCACCCAAGAAGTCGCTGGAGGACATAATTGCCGCGATCCCCGCGCTGCGCAACCCGACGGTGTCCCCGCTCAGCAGCCCGGACTGGGTGGCCCTTGAGACGATCATCGATGAAAGCGTCGCAAGGGAGATCATACCGCGGCTCAAGGAACTCGGCGCCGAGGGAATCGTCGAATACCCGCTGAACAAGGTCGTCTATTGACCCACATCGCCCTTCTCCAGCACGCCTGCGTGGCGGACCCGGAGGCCAACGTCAGGAAGGCGCTGGCCCTGGCCGGCCGCGCGGCCGATCGGGGGGCGCGGATCGTGTGCACCCAGGAGCTGTTTCGCTCCCGGTATTTCTGCCAGAGCGAGGACTATGACTGCTTCCGGCTGGCGGAGACGATTCCAGGGCCGACCACGAAGGCCTTCCAGGAGCTCGCCGCCAGGCGCGGGATCGTCGTCATTGTCTCACTCTTCGAGAAAAGGGCGCACGGGCTGTACCATAACTCCGCGGCGGTGATCGACGCGGACGGCACGCTCCTGGGAGTCTACCGCAAGATGCACATCCCGGACGACCCGCTCTACTACGAGAAGTTCTACTTTGCACCGGGCGACACGGGGTTTCGCGTGTGGAAGACCCGGCATGGAACGATCGGGGTCCTGATCTGCTGGGACCAGTGGTTCCCGGAGGCGGCGCGGCTGGCGGCGCTCCAGGGCGCGGAAATTCTCTTTTATCCGACCGCCATCGGCTGGCACCCCGGGGAGAAGGCGACCCTGGGCGCGCGGCAGCGCGACGCCTGGGAAGTGGTCCAGAGGGGCCACGCGGTCGCCAACGGTTGCTACGTGGCCGTATGCAACCGGATTGGTCGCGAACGGCCCGCGGGCGGCCGGGGGCTGGAGTTCTGGGGGGGGAGCTTTGTCGCAGGGACAAGCGGGGAAATCCTCGCCAGGGCTCCCGCCGCGAGGGAGAGGATCCTCCTGGCCTCGGTGGACCTGGCCAGGATCGACGACACCCGCACCCACTGGCCATTCCTCCGCGACCGGCGGATCGACGCGTACAAGGACCTCACAAGGCGTTTCCATGACTGAGAAGACGCCGTCCTCCCTTGGGTTCCGGTTTCCGGCGGAGTGGGAGCCGCAGGCCGCCATCTGGCTGTCCTGGCCCACGCGCCGGGAGACCTGGCCGCGGCAGTTCCGGCCGATCCCGGGGAAATTTGCCGAGATCGCTTCCCAGGTCAGCCGGTGGCAGAAGGTGCGCATCAACCTTGCACGGCCCCTGGAGCGCGGCGTGCGGGCCCTCCTCCGGCGCGCCGGGGCCGACCTGGGGAACGTCGAGTTCTTCGATCACCCCACCAACGATGCCTGGTGCCGCGATCACGGCCCCATATTCGTCCGCAACGACCGCACTGGGGAGGTTGCAGTCACCGACTGGGACTACAACGCCTGGGGCCGAAAGTATCATCCCTATGACAGCGACAACCGGATCCCGTCGCGCATCGCCCGGGCGATGGGGATGCGCCGATTCCGGAGGCGCATGGTCCTGGAGGGAGGCTCCATCGATGGAAACGGGGCGGGGGTGCTCCTCACCACGGAGGCCTGCCTGCTCAACCGCAACCGCAACCCGCGGCTCAAGCGCGCCGACATCGAGCGCAACCTTCGCCGCATGCTGGGCGCCCGCTCGGTCCTGTGGCTGGGGGAGGGGATTGTCGGCGACGACACCGATGGGCACGTGGACGACCTGACCAGGTTCTTCAGCACCCACGGGGTCGTGACGGCTCTTGAGGCGGACCGCCAGGATGCGAACTACCGTGCACTCCGGGAGAATCTCCGGCGCCTTCGGGCGTGGCGCACCCCCGCCGGGGGCCGGCTCAGGATTGTGGAGCTCCCGATGCCTGCGCCCTGCTATTTCCGGGGCAGGAGGCTGCCCGCCAGCTATGCCAATTTTCTCGTCATCAACGGTGCCGTGCTCATGCCGGCGTTCCGGCAGCCCGCCCGGGACGCCCGTGCGGCCGGGATTCTTGCGGACTGCTTTCCGGGAAGGAGCATCGTTCCCATCGACTGCCTGGAGCTTGTCCTGGGGCGCGGCACCCTTCATTGCATATCGCAGCAGCAACCCCTATAGTTTGCCGATCCTCCCGATGACCAGACTCCCCAAGACAGCGCTCTGTCTCCTCGCCGCCTGCTTCCTGCTCAGCGCGGGATGCGACGAGCTTCCAGATTCCATCCGCGATCGAATCGACGGGGCCGAACCGCCGCACGTCCGGGTGTTCCCCGCCGACCAGAAGACAACGTATGCCGCTGTGCTCGAAGCGGTTGACCAGATCGGATTTCGATTCGAACGGGGAGGATCCGCCACGGGCAACCTCGAGGCCATCAGCGGCCTTGCCACGGGCGACGACCCGGGAAGCACGAGGCAGTTCTCCCTCAAGGCAAAGCTGAGCCCGACCCTCGACGGGGGCACGGAGGTGCGTGTCTGGATCAAGGAGATCATCGAGGGCGACTCCGAACACCAGCAGGGGTTTGCGACCGAGAGTCCGTTGCGGGACACCCCCCTGTACGAGGCGTTTTTTCACGCAATCCAGCAAGGGACCGGCGGGGGCAAATAAGTTGAACTATTTTCTTTCCCCCATG
>Ga0302319_10004927_pt1 | contig 27173 bp, 16 predicted proteins | sample Bog_T0_2_FD_203319 | JGI IMG/M metagenome (GOLD analysis project Ga0302319, IMG submission 203319) | Peat permafrost microbial communities from Stordalen Mire near Abisko, Sweden - Bog_T0_2 | ecosystem: Environmental > Terrestrial > Soil > Wetlands > Peat | place: Sweden: Abisko, Stordalen Mire... | reverse complement strand
CGCCGTTCCGGCCACCAGCACGGCCAGGTCTGTCCAGCGAGTGTGCGCGGGCAGGTATGCGCCCAGGTCGCTCTGCGCGAGTTGTTGCAGACCAATCAGGGCCGCCCAGACCGCGGCGCCTGCAGCCAGCGCGGCCAGCAGGCAGCGGCCCATCTCCGCGTAGTCCAGGCTGGCCAGCGAGACCATGCGCCGCTGATGGAGAAGCACGGCGATGGTCACGGTTTGCAGCGCGATTCCCAGATCAGAGGCGACGGCCAGCCCGATGGCGCCAAACCCGTGAAAAAGCGCAGCATAAACTGGCCATGAAACCACGGTGACAACCGTGCTGGCCAGCATGGGCAGGAAGGTATTGCCGGCGGCGTAGAAGGCGCGCGCGTAGATGGCCTGCGCCGACCAGAGGAATAACGAGGTTGAGAAGACGGCGAAGTAGAGGGCGCACAGGCTGGCGTCGGCGGCGGAAAAGCGTCCGCCGATGCAGATCAGGTCAACCAGCGGCACAGCCAGCGCCACCATCGCCGAGGCCGCCAGCAGCCCCAGCGAACTCACGCGCGAGACCGAGTCGGCCACGCCGATGGCGAACTCGTAATGGCGCTGCTTGCTCCACAGGCTGGCAAAAAAGGGCATGGAAGCAGCGCCGGCGGCTTGGGCAAGCATGGCCATCGGAGCCATGAAAAGCTGCTTGGCGTAGCTCATCAGCGAGACCGCGCCATCGGTCTTCGAGGCAAAGTGAAGGATGATCCAACCATCGGCCGTCACCAGCGAAACACCGATCATGAGCGGCAGAGAGAGGCGCACCCACTCGCGCAGCCCTTCGTCGCGCCAGTCGAGAAGAAGCCGGAAGCGTGTGCCCGCGCGCCGGGCGAAGAGCGCGTTCAACAGAAACGGTCCCAGGAACGCCCCTGCCGTAGTGCCGACCGCGAGCGACGAGACGCCCAGCCGATGCACCAGCAGGACGCCACCCACGATGGTGCCCAAACCATAAATCAGCGGCGCTACAGCCTGCACGCTGAACTGCTTGCGCACCAGCAGCACCGCGCCAAAGACGCCGCCGGCAAAGAAGAACAACTGCGCGGGCAGCAGAATGCGCGTCAGTCGCGCGCAGAGCGCCGCTTTCTGAGCGTCGAAGCCGTCGAACCACCAGTGAATGTAGAGCGGCGCAAAGACCTCGGCCAGCAGCAGCACACCGCCTAAAACCAGGCACATGGTGGTGAGAATCACCGAGAGGGAGCGCTCACCCTCCGCCTCGCGGCCGGTTTCGCGGTAGCGGGTGAGAATGGTGACAAAGGCGATGGAGGCCGCGCCACCCACCAGAAAATACGAGATCATATCCGGCAGAACAAAAGCGGCGTTCAGCGCGTCGGCGTCCAGTCCGCGGCCGAAGAGCCAGAGAATGTATTTGACTCGCACCAGGCCGATGATGCGCGACAGAAAGGTCGATGCCATCAGCAGGATGGTCGCCGTGTAAGCCGTATGTGTGCGCGATGGGCGCAGCAAGCCCAAGGCGCGCGCCCATCTGGAGTGCGCCGGCGCGGAGAGTTGGCTTGAGGGCCTCGCTTTCACTTGATTTGATTCTATCGGGGCGAGGGCCTTGACTGAAACTGGCGGCCAGCAACCATCCGGACGGCGATCAGCGCCGCGCGATTTTTGGGGATTATTTTCGCGAAATTACCTCTCTCTGTACGAAAACGAAGCACTCTGGCACCAAAACGAAACACATGGCCCTCCAAAGTTGTAGCGGATTCATTGGATAGGTACTCAGCGAAATCTCTCCGCCGTAATCTCACGCCACAGTCATCTTTTCCGATAAGGGAAGTGTGGAGCAAATAGCCCGCTTGATTCTGGCCCGTTCAATGGCCGCAAGCGCGAACGATCAACGGTCATGGTTCCGCGGAGCTGGGAGTCGGAATGCTACACGTCGAAATGAAGATTTGCGAAACGGATCGGCGGCAAGAGGATGCGCGGCTGGCCGCGCTCGTTTCCACTGATATTCTCGACACCCCGCCCGAGGCCGCATACGACACCATCACCCGGCTGGCTGCCGAGTACTTCCAGGCCAATGCTTGCACCATTGCCTTTGGCGACGAAAGCCGCGTCTGGATGAAGTCCTGCTGGCGGCAGACGGTTCGCGAACTGCCGCGCCAGAACTCCATCTTCGATCTGGTCCTGGCAACGGATGCTCCATTGATCATCTCCAACATCCACAATCATCCCGAATACAGCGCTCTGTTTCCTCGGTTCAAGCACCTCGGCATGGCTTCCTTTGCCAGCGTTCCGGTGCGTTCCGCCGACGGCAAGATACTCGGAATCCTGACCATCTTCCATAACAAGCCCTGCGCGGAGATGACCCCGGATGCGATCCGCACCCTGGAAAGCATGGCCGAGATGGTCTCCAGCCTGCTGGAGCTGCGCAGGCTGCGCAAGAGCCTCAATGGAAATGGAAATGGGCAGAGGCGTGTGCGCGCCGCGGCAATCGTGAAAGGAAGCTGGCCGAGCAAGGCCGATATGCGCATGGCCCTCGACTTGAACCAGTTCGTGCTCTTTTACCAGCCTGAGATTGACCTGGCAACGCGCAAGATTACGGGCCTTGAGGCCCTCATCCGCTGGATTCACCCCCAGCGGGGAATGATTTCTCCCATGGACTTCATTCCACTGGCCGAAGAAAGCGGGATGATCCTGCCCATCGGCGACTGGGTGCTCTCCCAGGCCTGCAACCAGATTCAATCCTGGTGCCAGGAGGATATCAGCCACGGCTCACTGCGGGTTTGCGTCAACCTATCCGCCCGCCAGTTCTCACGCGAAGGCTTGGCCGACCACGTTGAGGCCTTGCTGCTGCAATCGGGCATCTCCAGCCGCCAGCTCGGACTGGAGATGACCGAATCGAGCCTGATTCCCAACATGGGTACCGCTCTGGAGGTTCTGGGCAGCCTGCGCCGGTTGGGCGTCTCTCTGCTGATGGACGACTTTGGCACCGGCTACAGCTCCCTCAGTTACCTGCATTCGTTTCCCTTTGACGTGCTCAAAATCGATCGCTCCTTCGTCATGCGCATGAGCGAGGGCGACCAGCCGCTGCACATCGTGCGCACCATTATCGAGCTGGCCCGCGTGCTGGGCATGGACGTGGTGGCCGAGGGCATTGAAACCTGCGAACAATACCGAGTGCTGCGCAAGATGGGCTGCCGCTTTGGCCAGGGCTATCTCTTCGCCCGCCCGCTGACCGCCGAGGCCGTCACCAAGCTGCTGCGCCTTCCCGGCCGGGTTCTGCCTGACCCCGAGATCGTCGAACTGGTTTGCGCCTGACCGCCGTCTGCGGCAGCCCCGCCCAAGGCACACCTGTTGGCCGCGATTGACTCCTGCTTCCGCGAAACCTATACTTCGCTGGATGGAGCAACCCAATGAATAGTCCTCTGAATCTGAAATGCAGATGCCTATCTATCTTCGCAATTTTCTTGGCCATGCTGGCTGTGGCGGCCCACAGCGGCGCGCAGGCGCCTGTCCCTGTGCTTTCATGGCACTTTGATGAAACCAGCGGCGACACTGCCGCGGAGCAGATGCGCCACGCCGATGGGAAACTCTTTGGCGTTTACTCTCACATGAACGGCATCACCGGCAGCGCGCTGCGGCTGGATGGCGAAAGCTCCGGCGCTCGTGTACCGGGCGCTACCGTTTCCGCGCTCTCTTCCGCCTTCACGGTGGAGGCATGGATCGCCATTGATGTCTATCCCTGGAACTGGGCGCCGATTGTGGACCAGCGAAAAGACGGTGAGGACGAGCGCAACGAGACCTCCGGTTTCTTCTTTGGCATTGACTCCCTGGGCCACCTCGGATTGCAGGCCGAAATTGGCGGTGAGTGGCTGGCGCTCACCTCCGCCCAGCCGTTGCCGCTGAAAAAATGGGTGCATGTCGCCGCCTCCTTCAGCGAGGCCTCCGGCATGACCTTGTTCGTCAACGGAAAGCCTGTTGAAACCTTGAAGACGCAGGGCGGTTTTATTCCCGCCACGGGCACGGACCTGCTCATCGGGCGGGCGCGGTATCCCATGCTGCCCGAGCATTGGATTCATCCCAAATTCGCGGTGCGATACTCCTTCGCCGGCGTACTCGACGAGCTGAATATCTTCGACCAGGCCCTCCCGGCGGAGCAGATTGAGGCAGAATTCGGCCGTGTGCAGATTCCGCCAGACGACCCGCTGCACTATCCGAAGCTGCCCTCCGGCCCTCCCGGCGCGGGAACATTTGGCGCCTACTACGCGTCGCTGAAGTACGACGAGTTATGGGATGCGCCGCGCCGCATCGGCAGAGACTCCGATGTGGTGGTGCGCTTTGATGACTCACCAGTGCGCTTCGTCTCCTGGCAGGGAACCAGCTTTATCCCCGCCTGGGTTACCGAAAACGGCATCTGGTTTACCGATGAATTTGTAGAGACCTGGGGCAAGGATTTCTGCCCCGGCGGCGAAGACTGCGAGCCGATGTCCGACAAGCAGAACCGCTACGCGCACGTCCGCATTCTTGAAAACACTCCGGCCCGCACCGTAATTCACTTCCGCTACGGGCAATGCGAGGTGGAAAACTACGAGTGCGCCCATCCCGATCCCTACACCGGCTGGGTCGATTCGGCCGACGACTATTACACCGTCTATCCCGATGAAGTTGCCGCGCGCAAGACGGTGGCCTGGTCCTCGAATCTGACTGTGCCGCCCGAATTTCAAGAGACCATCATCATCAACCCGCCAGGCACGCGCCCTGAAGAGAACATCCAGAACGACGCACTGACCTTCGCCAACATGAAGGGCGAAACGCATACTTATTCCTGGCTGCATCCACCCAGCCAGATCACAATGCCGGCGGGAGCCAACATTCAGAACGTCAATCTCAAATCGCAATGGAAGCCCTTCCAGATCGTCATGCCCGACCGCCCGCACATCGATGTCTACGGGGGCGAAAAAACCTATTCCCTCTTCGAGTGGTACAACCACTGGCCGATCTCGCAGGTCAAATCCAGCGGCATCTCCGCCATCGCTCCCGACCGGGCCTCGCACTCATCGCTCTCTCACATTGAGGGCCAACCTTACCAGCGAACCGCGGACACGATGACCAAAATCATGCTGGTCGGATTGACCAACAAGCCGGCAGCGGAGTTGGCCGTGCTGGCGCGCTCCTGGGCAACGCCGCCGGAGATGATAATTGCCGGGAACAGCTACTCCAGCGATGGCTACGACCCGACGCAGAGAGCCTTTGTATTGAAGAGAACCGTCATCGACGCGACTCCCTTGCGCCTGAGCTTCAAGGCGACAGCCGATTCGCCGCTCTTGAACCCGGCCCTGGTCGTCGAGGGTTGGGGTGAGAGCGTTCCCGCGCTGGCGGTCAACGGAAAGCCCGTCGCCTGGGGAAAGGATGCGCGCTACGGGCTGGTGGGGACGTTGGATCATTCCAAGCTGGTGGTGTGGTTGAGGATGAAGGCCGAGGCGGAAACGTCCATTGAAATCCAGTAGGCGGGGCCGGTCAAGATTCACATCAACGCCAGCCAGTCCGCGCCCTGGGCGAATCGGTTCTCCAGGGAGGAGATTGCTCGTGAAAACCCTCGCGGCCCTCTTGTTTTCCGCCGCCTTGCTGCCCTCTGTGGCGGCGCAGACGGGCGCATCGGCCAACCCAAGCCCGCGCCCGGCCAAAGTCGAAATCAGGAAGGAGAACGGCCACTTCCGTCTCTACCGCGACGGCCTCCCCTATTTCATCAATGGCGCCGTCTACATCGGAGACGGCGCCGGCAAGTTTCCTCTGAACGATATCGCTTCCTGCGGCGGCAACTCGATCCGCATGAGCGCCAGACTGGACGGCGGCGAGACGCTGCGGACTCTTGAGGAGGCGCAGCGGCTGGGAATGACCGCTCTGGTCAATCTCCCCATGCGCATGGAATCGGTGAGCAACTTCAATTACAGCGACCCTGTGGCCGTGAGCCGCCAGTTCGACGAGATGAAGAAGCTGGTCATCGCGTTCAAGGACCATCCCGCGGTGCTCATGTGGGCCATCGGCAACGAACTCTCGGTGGATTACAAAGACCGGAATGTCTGGAATGCGGTCAATGACGTCGCCAAGATGATTCATGCGGTGGATCCCAATCACCCGGTGCTCACCGTGATCGGCGACGGCGGGCTGAATGGAGGCGACATCGGGGAGATTCAGCGCCGCGCTCCCAACCTGGATCTGCTGGGGATCAACTACTACCAGGGCATCGAGGATGTTGCCGCGATAATTCGGGCGGAGCATTGGGATAAACCCTATCTGGTGACGGAGTGGGGGCCCTCCGGCGACTGGCAGGTCAAGCGGACCGCGTGGGGGGCGTCAATCGAGGAATCCAGCACGGAAAAGGCCCAACTCCAGATCGATCGCTACCGGAATGCGATTCTCGCGGACTCCGAGCGTTGCCTTGGCTCATACGTCTTCATCTGGCATGATCGCCATGAACGGACCGAAACTTGGTACGGAATGTTTTTGGAATCGGGCGAGCGGACCGAAAGGGTCAACGCCATGCAGTATCTGTGGACGGGTCAGTGGCCGGCAAAGCGCGCTCCGGTCATCGAGGCGTTGACCATTGACGGCAAGCTGGCGGCCAGCAGCGTCTATCTGAAGCCGGGAAGCAGCCACACCGCGACCCTGCAGGTGCGCGCGAGAGACCCGAAGGGAGATCCTCTCGTCCTTCGCTGGGAGATCATGCACGAGGTGATGCGGGCCGGATACGCAGGCATCGGCGAAAAGCGCTCGCAACCGATCTCCGGAGTGATACAAAAGGCAGACGAGCGCGACATCGTCTTCACGGCGCCAAAGCTGGAGGGCGCTTACCGCGTCTTTGTCTACGTGCTCGACAGCCAGGGCAATGCCGCCACCGCCAATATTCCTTTTTTTGTGCGGCCGTGACAGCGTTTGGGATCGCTGAACCAGGCGCGGTTGAGGAATTCTCCATTTCGGGAGATTTGCATACTCTTTTCCTTTATTAGAATCGGCGCGCACCGTGCATGGGAAATTCTTCACACTTGCCGCCTGCCGAGCGCTATTCTCCAAGCCATGCAGCAGTCAACGGCAACCGCGTCCTCCCCATCCTCCCCCAGCTTTGCCGCTCTGATGGCTGCGCTTGCCGGCTCGAAAAACCACGGCGGCAGCTCATCGCCACCGAAGAAAAACTCCGCCTCCGCTTGGAACGATGACGAGCTGGCCGACGACATTGCCACACTCAGCTACGAGAGCGCCCTGCGCGCCCACGCCCGCTACCGCTCACCTGTGCCCTCTCATCCCGCTCCTTCCAATTTTGACCAGTCGCTCACGCAAGCCCTTGATCCCAAGCCAACCCGCTTAGTGGAGACCCCCTCGGATCTCTCCGCGGCACTTTCGCAAACGGCGCTTCCTCCGGCGAAAGATCCAGAGCCGGAGGCCAGCCGCCTTCAGGCCGTGCAGCCTGAACGGAATCTGAAAGGGGCCAGCATCACCATCCGCATGAGCAAGGAGGAGTGCGCGCAACTGCGCCAGCGCGCCGCCGAGGCCGGACTGACCGTTTCGGCGTATCTGCGCTCTTGTACATTCGAGGCGGAGTCGCTGCGGGCAATGGTCAAGGACACTCTGGCCCAGTTGCGCACGGCCACGGCTCAGCCAGCGCCCGCCGCTGAGCCGCCGAGCAGCGCAGGTCTGGGCAAGCGTTTCAGTAAAGTGGCCGGATGGCTGACTCCCCGGCGCGACAGCGGGCGGGTAGCCCGCGCCTGATTATTGATTCGGCTAGAAATACTTACATTCCGTGCATCCATGCTGTCATCCTGAGCGAGCGGAGCGAGTCGAAGGACCTGCGTCTCGTACTCTGTCGCAAGGGTGGAAAACCTTAACCCTACAGGAGGGCAGGATCAATTCTCCACTTCCAGCACCAGGCATTTGAGGTACTCAGTCTCCGGCAGGTTCAGCACTACGGGATGATCGAGCGCCGCGCCGCGCCGTTCCAGCAGCCGCACACGTCGGTGCGCATCCGTGGCGGCTGAGGCGACGCTGGCCTCCAGATCGGCCCAACTCACGTGATGCGAGCAGGAGCAGCTCACCAACAGGCCGCCGGGGCGCAGCATCTTGAGCGCTCGCAGATTCATCTCCTTGTAGCCGCGTAGCGCACCCTCGACGGCGCGATGGCTCTTGGCGAAAGCGGGAGGATCGAGCACAATTGCGTCGAAGTTCTCGCCCGCATCGGACCAGTCGCGCAGAATCTTGAAGGCGTCGCCCTCCACCCACTCCACCTGCGCGGTGAGCCTCGCGCGATTGGCCGCGAGATTGCGCTCGGCCACCTCCAGCGATGCGCGGGAGGCGTCGATGCCCGTCACCTGGGTGCAAACCTCGGCCAGATGCAGCGCAAATCCGCCCTGGTAACAGCAGACATCCAGCGCGCGACCTGTTGCGCCAAGCTTGCGCGCCCACGCGGCAGCGGCGGCGTAGTTGGCTCGCTGGTCGAGGAATGCGCCGGTCTTCTGCCCGGAGTTGGCGTCGTAGTGAAAGGTGAGGCCGTTGAGCCGGAATTGCGTGCCGGCGGGCGCGGCTGCGTCCACAGCAAACAGCGGAGCCGAACTCGGAGCGGCCAACCCCTCCAACTCGCGCACCCGCGCATCGGGCCGTTCCAGAATGGCCGCCGGAGCCAGTTCTTCGCGCAGCACGCGCACACAGCTCGCGCGCACCGCCGCCGAGTCCAGCCCCTTGGCCAGCAGTTGCAGAATCACCAGATCTCCGTACTTGTCCACTACCAGGCCAGGCAGCTCGTCGGCCTCGCTGAAGCAGAGCCGGCAGGCGTCGTTCTGCTCGTCGAGCAGCGGTTTGCGCCGCCGGATCGCCGCGCGCAGGCGGCTCTCCATCAGCGCGAGCCATTCCTCTTCATTGATCGCCTCGCGCGCCACCAGCCGCAGCGCAATCTGTGAAGCGGGGCTGTAGAGCGCCGTCCCCAGCAGCAGGCCGCGGCTGTCGGCCACCGGCAACAGCGCCGGAGGTTCGCCCGCAGGCAGTTCAACAGACTCAATGTCGGAGGCGTAGACCCATAAATGGCCTGAACGCAGCCGGTCAGCGGCGCGGCGGTTGATCCTGGCGCCCAGGGCTGAAGTCAGTTTCTCGTGCATTGGCTTGGCGGGCGGCGTGGACTTCGGCGTCTTTAGAGTGGCTGCAGTTTGCGGTGTGCGCGGCTTGGTCATCTATGGTTCATCTTACCAAGAAACGAAATCGCAAGTGAGCGCGACGGCACAGCCTCCGTCTCGCACTTACTTCCACCACGAGTAGCCGGCGGAGAACTGCACCGTCTTATTCATGCCAGGATTATAGTTGCCCAGGCGGGCATTGGAGATATGAACCATCTTCACGGCCAGGTTGATGCTGCGCCCGGAGTCATTGAAGATGTTTACCCCGGCGCCGTACTGCGGCGTAAAGTTGAAGACGCAGGTGCTCCCTTCCAGAATTGGGACCTTATGATTGGTCCATAAGACTCCTCCGCCTAACTGCACCCAGGGAACAATGCGCGACCGAATGCGCCGCGCGAGATTCCAGCGAAAGATGAAAGGCGTGAGAGATGCGCCGCGACTGCTATAAGACGCTAACTGGACGGAAGCGGGTGGCATAAGATTGCCGGCGAAGTACATCGTCTGCGTCTGGCTCGGATAATATGCCAGCCAGAACGGAATAACCTCGGCCATCGCCTCGCCGCGGCCGCGCAGCAGGGATGGGCCATGCGGAGCGGTCAACATCCGGCCCGCCTCGAAGCCGGCCGAGGCTAACTCCACGCGCAGCGCGAAGTGACCTGCGGGGTCATCGATCTGGTACGCGGGCGGAAAGCCTCCCGCGACAAAGCCGCCGAGCTGCCAAGAGGGATGCAATAAGGAGCGATGCAATCCGTTGTCTTGGCTTGCGGGCGGCGGCGCCGGGGCTGACGCAGTTTGCGCAGGCACGGCGTTCGCGGGCAGGAAGAAGGCTGCGATCCAAAGGGCGGAGGCAAGGGATCGGCGGGAGCCGGCGCAGTGCTTTCCTCTTCTGGAATTCATTCGGCATCCTCCTTTCAGGAAGTCTTTGTCCACTTCTTTATCGGCGCCGGCATCCAATCGGAGAGATCAATCGCAGGAACGATGAGCCCCCAGAGACTGCGGAAGTAATTAGGAGCTGTTGACATGCTCTCCCCTCGGCGCCGGCTTCGATGGATATTGTTTACAATCGAAACCAGCGGGGTATAGACTACGCGCGGTGATCGGCTTTCAATTCTGTCTCAACTGGGATATGTCATGAAACGAGTTTTTGTTCACACAGTGTGCGCCCTGGCTCTCAGCCTCGGCTTGGGCGGCCTGATTGGCTGCGGCGGCTCTTCCAGCAGCGGAGGCTCGACTCAGGGCGCATCGATCTCCAGCTTTGAGGCTTCTCTTTCAACCATTACGGTAGGATCCACCACAAATCTGACCGCTTATTTCGTGAACGGAACAGGCGTGATCACGCCGGGTAACATCTCCATAACCAGCGGAGTGCCGGTGAACGTCACTCCAACGGCGACGACGACTTATACTTTGACGGTAACGCCAGCCAGCGGAACGGCAGTGACGCAGACAGCTACGATTACCGTGGATCCGCTGCCATCGATCACCAGCTTTGTGGCGACTCCGGCGACGATCGCGTCAGGGTCCAGCACCGGCGCCAGTCTGACGGCTATTTTTGCCAACGGCACGGGCGTCATCACGCCGGGCAATTTGAGCGTTACCAGCGGGACGGCAGTGAGCGTAACACCCACGGCGACTACGACTTATACGCTGACGGTAACTCCTCCCACCGGAACGGCGCTCACGCAGACAGCTACGGTGACGGTGCTGAGCCAGATTACGGTGGACCAGTCCACTTTAGGCCCGGTTGTGACGGACCAGATTCTGGGCATGAATATGGCCGTCTGGTACGACATCGTGGCCAACAAAGATGGAGTTGTGAGCGCCTTCCAGGAGGCCGGCATCAAGGCGGTTCGCTGGCCGGGCGGCTCGGCTTCCGATGTCTACCACTGGGCGACCAATACCGAGTGTGGCGGCTATACTGTAGCGACTTCCACCTTGTCGAATTTCTACAACGACATTGCAGTTCCGGCGGGGCTGGATGTGGCGCTTACTGCGGATTACGGCACGGACGCGGCCTGCACCGGAGGCGGCGACCCCACCGAGGCTGCCGCATGGGTGACTAACGCGCTCGGCTTCGGCCTGACGGTAAGCCATATGACGGTGGGCAACGAGGAGTACGGAGACTGGGAGACAGACAATCACACCAAGCAGCACGACGCGGCCACTTACGCCGCCGCGGTGGCCGGGGCCAGCGGCTACTATGCGCTCATCAAGGCGGCCAGCCCGAATACGCTGGTGGGCGTCGTGGTCAATCCGGGCAACTCTCCCGCGTGGGATCCGACGGTGCTGGCCAATGCGCCCTACGACTTCGTCGAATATCACTACTATCCGGAGTCGCCGGGCGGCGAAAACGATACCTACATCGTTGATTCCGCGGCGACGGGGCTGACCCAGAATATCAACACCCTCAAGGCGGAGCTGGCCACGGCGGGCAAGCCGAACACACCCATTTACGTGGGTGAGATCGGAGGAACTTCCAGCAATCCGGGCAAACAGAGCTGGTCGATTACGCAGGGCTTGTATGCCGGCCAGGCGCTGGGCGAGATGATGAACGATGGAGTCTCGCGCCTGACCTGGTGGATCGGCTTTGGCAATTGCAACGGCCAGGCCGGAAATGACAGCTCCTCAATCTATGGTTGGCAGGACTTCGGGGCCTACAATGTCTTCTCCGATGGGCCTTCGGATACTACCTGCGCTGGAGGAGGGCCTCTCGGCACCATGTCTCCCACCGCGCGCGCCTTTCAACTCATGAGCAGCGTGGCCATCAACGGCGAACACTCGCTGACTGCAAGCGTGAGCGGCGATACCTACGATGTGCGCGCCTACGCGGCGACCAATCCCAATGGCGGCACGGCGCTGCTGCTCTTCAATCTGAACCAGACCGCGAGCGAGACGGTTGCGGTGGCGCTCTCAGGGCAAACCACGGCTTCGACGGTCACTGTGGAGACCTACGACAAGTCGATCTATGACCAGACCAACGCGGCGACTCCCGTCTGGGCGCCGCCCACAACCAGCACCATCAACTCACCGACTTTGCCGCTGACGCTGAACCTCACCCCGTGGAGCATGAACGTGGTGATCATTCATTAGTACCGTGACCGCGTGATTGGGTAATTAATTGAATGTAGCGCCGGCCTCCCGGCCGGCTGTAACGCGGACGTCCCCGTCCGCGCTTGTCCATGATGAATTACCATTTCATGCGGTCTATGCACGAGACGTAATACAATGCAGGCTGTCCTTTACGGGGCGGCCTGCATTTTTTTGGTGGAAACGCGGAATAGCGCACTTTACTGATAGTGTAATAAAGCTCCGTGCCCCATCCATTTCACGTTCTTTGTGAAATGGATGGGGCACCACGAAACCAACCTTATAGCAAAGATGAAAATGCCCTACTCCTCGTTAAGCGCCGCCTGCGCCTCTTGGGCAGCGAAGTTCTGGCGCTGGCGTTCGACGTGGTAGCGCAGGAGCAGAATGAGCACTCCCCAGGCCAGCCAGGCCAGCACATTCCAGCCGAAGGCGTGCAGCATGGCGGGGTCCTTGATGCCCGAGTCGGCGTCGCCGCCGAAGACCGGCGCGGGATGCTGGGTGCGCCACCAGCGGTTGGACATATAGACAATCGGCACGTCGAGCGCTCCGAAGATGCCCAGGACGGCAGCCAGCGTCTGCACCTGCGGCCCCGCGGCAAAGCGGCGCAGCAGCAGGTAGCTGACATAGATGAGCCAGAGGACGAGCGTGGTGGTCAGGCGCGCGTCCCATGTCCACCAGATGCTCCACGCGCGGCGCGCCCAGATCGGCCCGGTGATGAGCACGACGGTGCAGAAGACGACGCCCACCTCGGCTCCGGCGACGGCCCAGGCGTCGGCGGCCTGCGCCCAGGCATCGTGGCTGCGGCGGAAGCTCAAATAGCCGATGGAGCCGGCCAGCGAGATGGCGAAGAAGAGGAAGGCGCTCATCGCCGAGGGCACATGGTAGTAGAAGATGCGCTGCACCTCGTGCATGGTGGCTTCGTCGGGAGCGACGTAGATGGCCTGGTAGAAGCCCCAGACCATGAGGGCAGTTGTAATTCCGGCGAAGTATCCGAAGACGAATTTCTTCATGATTTCAATCCCCACTTTGGATTCCGCAAACTAATTCCCGATAAATCTGGCTCCCCAGATCAGCAGCGCCCCGCCGAGAAGAATCCGATAGATGGCGAAGATGGTAAAGCCGTGCTTGCGCACCCAGTGCAGAAACCACTCGACCACGCCCAGGGCCACGATGAAGGACACGAACGTGCCGATGATCAGGACAATCCAGCGGTCGCCGGTCATGGTCACGTGAGCGACGGCGGTTCCGGCGGCCTCGGCCGCCTTGCTGGGATGAAGTTCCTTGGCCAGATCCCAAACGGTGGCGGCAAACATGGTGGGAATGGAGAGCAAAAAGCTGAATTCGAGCGCGGCGGGCCGGTCGAGGCCGGCAATCTGGCCGGCGGCGATGGTGGACATGGAGCGCGAGGTTCCTGGAAAGATGGCCGAGAGCGTCTGGCAGAGGCCGATCCAGATGGCCTGCGGCAGCGTCATCTCCTCCACGTGGGTGGTGCCGGCTTCGTAGCGCTCGCTCCATACATCGACGATCCACATTACGACGCCGCCGATGAGCAGCGCCAGCGCAATGACCTTCAGGCTGCCCAGGTTCTTCTCGCTCCATTTATGCAGCAGCAGCGCCGGCGCCGAAGTAAAGGCAAAAGCGATCAGTGTCAGCGAGATGGGGTGGTTCAGCCAGGTGCGGTCGCCATTTTCGCCCTTGGGAAAGGTGCGCATGAAATCGACGATGCGGCTCAAGAAGAGCAGCGCCAGCGCCAGAATCGCGCCCAGCTGAATGACGATGGTGTACATCTTCCAGTAGGCGTCATCCAGCGGAATCTTCATCAGCGCTTCGGTGATGCGCAGGTGCGCCGTCGAGCTGACCGGCAAAAACTCGGTCAAGCCTTCCACAATCCCCAGCAAAACAGACTGAATGTAAACGTTCAAGGAGCCTCCCAGGCGCGCGTCACTCCCGGTCGATGCCGTAGACGGGAACGCCCTCGTCTAATTTGAACACAAGCGCGGCTGCTCTGGCGGTGAAATCCGATTGCGGGAACTTGTCTTTTAACTTTGCAGCCAGTTCGCGGGCGCGATTGTGCTCGGCGTCGCTCTTCTTGTCGTGGCCTTCGGCGGCGTGCATATCGGTGAGCACGGCGTGGCGATAGACCGCCTGATAGAGGGCCTGCGCGGTGCGCGGACCGTCGGGATATTCGCCGGCGTACTTCTCATACTCCTCGGCTTCCTTCTCCGGGCACTTGGGCGCGCCCTGCCAGTCGCCGCAGAGCTTGTTATCGAGCAGCGTGAAGGCGGCCAGCGCGGCCTGGCGGCTGTGCGAATAGAACTTGATGACCTTCTTCAGCTCGTCCTCGTCCATCTGGTCGCGCAGATAAGGATCGCGCTCGCGCGCCGAGGGGCGCGAGGCGGCGTCGGCCTTCTGCAACTGCCAGAGAATGTCGGCGGCGCGCCATGCGGCCTCGGCCACCAGCGGCGAGTTGGGATAAAGCTCAACCAGGCGGCGATAGAGCAGGCGGGCGCTCTGTGCGGCGTTGATGGGGCCGCGCGGGTCGCTCGCCAGCGACTCCTGGTTGGCCGCTTCGCCCATCAGAATCAGATCGCCGCCCGGCGTGGTCTCAATCACCACGCCTTTGGCCTCCATCCAGCCGGAGATGGGCGGCGTCACTTCGTCGTGGCCGACGATGGGGAGGTCTTTCTGGCGCATCTCCTGGGTGTCGGTGTTGGCGTAGACGCGCAGCCAGGGGCCGCTATGCTCGGCCACCACCATCTCGCGGCCAATCTGTACCTTGTCCACCTTCTGCGAACTGGCGTCGGGCGAGATGTAAAGCCAGCTCACGCGCAGAGGCGTGGCGCGCGGGCCGGCCATCGGCTTTTCAAGCTGCTCAGGCTTCTTTTGGGCTGCGGCGGCGCAGGCCAGAGCCAGGACGAGGGCGAGGCTGATAGGAGCGAGAGTGCGGAGCTTGGTCACAAGCAAAATCATAATTCAGCGACGCGCCAGAGCGATTTCGGTGAGCAGCCTATGCGTCGTGCTCTCCCATCCTACAGCCAGAAGAAACCGGCCCGCCTCTCGTGATGAGGAGCGGGCCGGTTAGGTTTTGGAACAGCAGAGGCAGGTTACTCCTTGGCCTTGGCTGCCGCTGCTGCTGCTTTTGCTACGTCGGCGGCTAGCGCGCCCAGGTCGGCGGCCAGCTTCTCGGTGGAGAAGGCTTCGATCAGGTCGCCTTCCTTGATGTCGTTGAAGCCGCTCAGGCCGATGCCGCACTCCATGCCGTTGGTGACTTCGCGGGCATCGTCCTTGAAGCGCTTGAGAGAGTTGACCTTGCCCTTGAAGACCTGTTCGCCCGCGCGCATCACCTTGATTTCGGCGTCGCGGCGGATGGAGCCGTCCTGCACACGGCACCCTGCGATGGTGCCGACCTTGGGAATGTGGAAGACGTTGATAACCTCGGCGCGGCCCAGGTAGTTTTCCTTGAATGTGGGGTCGAGCAGGCCCAGCATCGCCAGGCGCATCTCGTCCTGCAACTCGTAGATGATGGAGTGCAGGCGAATCTGCACGTTCTCCTGCTGCGCCAGCTCGGCGGCTTTGCGCTCCGGGCGGACGTTGAAGCCGATGATAATAGCGTTCGACGCGGTGGCCAGAAGAACATCGGATTCTGTAATTGACCCGACGCCTGAGTGGATGACCTTGACCCTCACCTTCTCGGTGGACATGAGAACCAGCGAATCGGCCAGCACTTCCACCGAGCCGGTAACGTCGCCCTTGATGATCAGCGGCAAATCCTTGACGCCGGCGGTGCGAATCTGCTCCGCCAAACCTTCAAGCGAGACACGGCTGCTCTTGGCCAATTGGGCGTCGCGCTCCTTCATCCTGCGGTATTGGGCGATGCCCTTGGCCTTGTCGCGGTCGGCGACCACCAGGAAGGTGTCGCCGGAGTCGGGCATGGCTTCCAGGCCGAGGACTTCGACCGGCGTCGAGGGACCAGCCTCTTCGATGGCGCGTCCGCGGTCGTCAAACATGGCGCGGACCTTGCCGAAGGTGTTGCCGACGATGTAGCTGTCGTTGAGGTGGAGGGTGCCATCCTGCACCAGGACGGTGGCCACGGCGCCGCGCCCGCGGTCGAGCTTGGCTTCCAGAACCGATCCGACGGCCTTGCGGCCCGGTGTCGCCTTGGGCGCGCGAATGTCGGAGACCAGGCAGATCATCTCCAGCAGCAGGTCAAGGTTAATCTGTTTCTTTGCGGAGACCTCGACAAATACGGTGCCTTCGCCTCCGGCTGCCCACTCTTCGGGAACCAGGCCGCGGTCGGCGAGCTGCTTTTTGACGCGCTCCGGGTTGGCGTTGGGCTTGTCGATCTTGTTAACGGCGACGATGATGGGCACTCCGGCGGCCTTGGCGTGGTCGATGGCCTCAAGCGTCTGGGGCATGACGCCGTCATCGGCGGCGACCACGATGACCACGATGTCAGTGACCTTGGCGCCGCGCGCTCTCATGCGGGTAAAGGCTTCGTGGCCGGGGGTGTCGAGGAAGACGATCTCGCGCCCGGAGGCGGGTGAGCCTTCCTTGGCGAACTTCACCTTGTAAGCGCCGATGTGCTGAGTGATGCCGCCCGCCTCGCCGGCCGCCACGTCAGTTTTGCGAATGGCGTCCAGCAGCGAGGTCTTGCCGTGATCGACGTGGCCCATGACGGTGACCACGGGAGAGCGTGGAACTTCCAGTTCGCCCGTGTTGTCGGCTTCGAGAACCTCTTCGATGGCCTGGTTGGCGATCTCTTCCTCGTAGCTGATGACGGTGGCGGCGGCGCCGAACTTGGCGGCCACGTCCTTGACCATCTCAGCGTCAAGGGATTGATTGACGGTGACGAAGATGCCGCTCATCAGCAGCGTGGCGATCAGGTCCTTGGCGCGGACTTCGAGCTTTTCGGCCAGGTCCTTGACGCTGATGCCCTCTGTGACGGTGATCTCGCGGGTGATGGGCAGCGGTTCTCCGCCATATTGCACCCCGCCATAACGTGGCGGCGGCACAAAGCCCTTCATCGGGCCTTCCTTGGTCTTTGGATATTGCGTCTGGCGACCGCCGCGGCCTCTGGAGGGGGCGCGCTGCGGGCGTGGCGCTTCGCCCGTGGGCGGCGCGCCGCCAGGACCGGGACGCGGGCCGCCGAAGCCGCCGGGACGTGCCGCTCCTGCATAGCCGGGTCGCGCGCCATAGGTGGGGCGGCTGCCAGGCGCTCCAGGAGCGCCGGTTCCACCCGGTCCAGCGTAGCCGGTGCGGGTGGGGTGCTTGGGACGCGGACCCCCGGCAAACTGGCCAGCCGCTCCGGGAGGGCCTCCGGTGGTGCGCTGCGGATAGCTGCCTGGACCAGAGGCTCTGCTGCGGTCGAAGATGGGCTGGCCGCGGCGAGGAGGACCGCCGGCGGCGATTCCCGTGTTGGCCTGCGGCGGAGTTACTACCACCGGAGGCGCTGTGTAAACCGGACGAGGCCCGGTCTGAGGCACGATCATGCGCCGCGCGGGCAGCGCAGCAGTGGGCGATGGCGTGTGCGTGTGCCCTTTGGTGCGGGGCGCGGGCGACTGCGCGGGCGCAGCGGCGGATGCAGGCTCGGCAGCGGCGGCAAGAGCTTCCTTTTTGGGCGCAACGGCCGGCGTTTCGGCCACCGGAAGAGTCGCAATCGAAAGAGAATCAGCCGCTTCCGCGACCGTGGCGGAGGCGGCGAGCGCCGTGGGAACCTCGGTTGCGGCAGCGGCAGCAACTTCAGAAGCCACAATCGGCGGTGCGGCTGCCGACTCGGCAGCGGGTGGCTGAGCTTCGCGGAGAACGGGCGCAGCGGGCGGTTTGACCACCACCGCAACGGGTGGGCGCAGCGCAGCGGCGGCGCCTGCTGGAGCCTTGGCGACCACCGGTCCAGCCGGTGGACGCGAGGCAATGGCGGGCGGAGCCGGCGGATGGGCGATAATGGGCGGCGCGGAGCGAGGCAGCGGAACGACCTTGCGCGGCTCCGGACGAGCGGGCGTAGCGGCGGGCGGCGCCACGGAGACAACAGGCGGCGCAGGACGCGCCGGCGTCTGCGCGGGAGGAGCAGACTGCGGCTTGGCCGGGGCATGACTCCGCCGCGCGGCCTCCTCCTCTTCCTGCTTCTTGGCCAGGACGGCCTTCAGAACGTCGCCGGGTTTGGAAATATGCGAAAGATCAATCTTGGGCGCAATGCTCTGCGGGGCGCGAGAAGCCTGCGCGCTCGACTGGCTCGCGGGCCGCGAGCCATGCTCAAAATGCGAGCGCACCTTGTCGGCCTCATAGTCCTCCAGTGAACTGGAGTGGGTCTTGCCGGCGTCCAGGCCGAGCTCTGCCAATATATCAAGAATCTGCCGACTCTTGACTTCCATCTCGCGCGCGAGATCGTTGATTCGAACCTTACTCATCCGCCTCTTTTCAAATTGTGCTTCCCAAAGCCGTTAGTTGCTCATAGCTACCTCATGGCATTGGCTGGTTTTGTAAAATGTTCCCTGCATGGGCTGGCGAGACGCGGCGCATCTTATGCGCCGTCCTCTTTGGCCGCATGCTCATCCGTTGTCGCGCTTTCTGTTTCAATCTCTTCCAGCAGCGGCTCTTCCGTGCTTTGAGCATCCTGCTCTAGCGCCTCAACCGGCCGGTCCTCAAACGTCTCCACCTCCGCCTCATCGGCGGGAGGAATATCCTCGACGGCCGCTTCGGCCTCGGTGCGGTACTCCTCCGTATCCTCTTCTACTGTATGGAGGTTCTCCTCTTCGGCAGCGCGCACATTCTCCGCTTCGGTGATCACCGCTGCGGCGTTTTCCGATTCCGCTTCGCCGGTTTCCCGCACCGCTTCACGTCCTTCAGGCGCGACCGCTTCAGAACTCTCGGCTTCCGCCTCATCCGGCTCGCGTCCCGCCTCGGCCTCTTCAAACTGGCCGAAGTAGTGGCGCACGGCAATGCTGATCTTTTCCAGCGTCTTCTCGCCGATGCCGGGAATCTCTTCCAGTTGCTCGGGGGTCATATCGGCCAGCGTCTCCACGGTGGTGATGCCCGCCGCAACCAGCTTCTGAATGATGCCGTCGCCCAGCTCCGTCACTTGCTCGATGGGCGTCGCGGGTCCGCCGGTCAGGTCCTGCATCTGCTGCTCGACCTCTTGCCGCTTCTCCTCTTCGCTCTTGATGTCGATCTTCCAGCCCAGCAGCTTGGCCGCCAGACGAACGTTTTGCCCCTTCTTGCCGATAGCCAGAGAGAGTTGCGTGTCGTCCACAATCACTTCGAGCTGCTTGTCGGTCAGGTCGGCGATGGAGACACGGCTCACCTTGGCCGGCTGCAATGCCTTCTCGGCAAAGGTGGTAATCTCGTCCGACCACTCGATAATGTCGATCTTCTCCCCGCGCAGCTCGCGGATGATCGACTGCACCCTCATGCCCTTCATGCCCACGCAGGCGCCCACAGGATCCACGTCCTTGTCGCGGCTCTGCACGGCAATCTTCGTGCGCTCGCCCGCCTCGCGCGCAATGGCGCGGATCACCACGGTGCTGTCATAAATCTCCGGCACCTCTGACTGGAAGAGGTTCTGCACCAGCTCCGGCGCGGCGCGGCTGACAACCACCTGCGGCCCCTTGGCCGCGCGGTCCACCTTGAGCAGAACCACGCGCACCCGCTCGCCGATGGAGAACTGCTCCAGCCTTGATTGCTCCCGCTTGGGGCAGCGCGCCTCGGCCTTGCCCAGGTCATAAATAATGTCCTGACCCTCGATGCGCTTCACCGTCGCGTTAAGCACTTCCTTTTCGCGGTGGGCGTACTCCTGGAAGACCGTGTCGCGCTCGGCCTCGCGCACCTTCTGGAAGATCACCTGCTTGGCCAGTTGCGCGGCGATGCGCCCCAGAGGCGTGGTGTCGCGATAGAAGCGAAGTTCGCTGCCCACTTCCACATCCGGCGAGAGCGCCTGCGCCTCGGTGAGCGTGATCTGGTTCAAGGGATCCTCGATCGGCTCATCGTCGGCCACCACCGTCTTGTAGATGTAGGCCAGAATCTCGCCCGTCTCCTTGTTCAGCTCGCCGCGCATATTCTCCTGGGTCTTGTAGAATTTGCGCGTGGCCAGGGCGATGGCCTCCTCAACCGCGCTCACAACAATGGCGGGGTCGATGCTCTTCTCCTGGCTCAAAAGCTCGATGCTCTGATACAAAACGCTGGCCATACTCTGCTTGCTCTCTCTTGTTCGCTCGGCCCAGGACGATTCGCGCCCCAGCCGGTTGCTGTTTCCATTTCCTTGAAATCAGGGTCTAGTCCCTGTTCCCTAGTCCCTATTCCCTGCTCCCTGCTTCTACTAAATCTCCGGCACCAGTTGCGCCTTCTCGATGTTCTCCAGCGCAATCTCCACCGTGCTCACGCCGGCCTTCCGGCTCTTGCTGTTCTGCTTCACCGCGTTCAGGTCTAGCGTAATCGTCGCGGGTGCCCCAGCGGGTGCCCCAGGTCCCTCGCCTTCGGGGACCTGGGAAATAAACCCCGCCAGCCGCCCCTGCCAGTGCCGGTTATTGCGGATCGGCTCGAAGGTCTGCACCTTGACCAGCGAACCGGCAAATCGTTGATAATCCGCAGGCCGGGTGAGCTTTCGATCCAGCCCCGGAGAGCTGGCTTCCAGCGTATACTCCGCGCCCGGAACCAACTCTTCCACGTCCAGCAGTACGCCAAAATCCCGGCTGAAGGCCGCGCAATCCTCGTGCGTCACGCCCGAAAGCTGCTCCAGGCGATCAGCGCCAAGCCTTCCCTCAACCAGAAACTCCGGCAAATCTTCAATAGTTCCAGCAGCAATCGCCGCCTTCAGCCGCGCGCGGCCCTCAGCGTTCTTCTCCAAGTAAACGCGCAGAGTGCGCTCTTTCGCCGGGCCGATGAACTCAATCTCCACCACGTCCAGCCCATGCGAGGCGGCCACGCGCTCCGCCGCCAATCGAATTGCTTCCAGCTTGACTGCCATCGTTTCCTGCACGCCAGCCCATTCCAGGCCAAAATACCATCGCAAATGCCTGAATGGACGCCAATTTCCCCCGAAAAACCCCAGCTTTTGCCGCAAATAAAAAGTGGGCTGTAAGCCCACTCATCTCTCCGCCAGCCGGTGCGGTCACGGCAACTCAGGCGGACAAACTCGTCTGCATCGTTATCATACGTCGAAATGCCGCGGAATTCAATGTATAAATGGTGAAACCGGAATCCAAAGTGAAGACGGGTTGTGGTTTCCTGAGATTTCGCCCAGAACCGCAACCTCCCAATCCGTAAGGCCCGAAGAACTTATCCGAAAATAAGCAGCGCCGAAAAGAAGCAGCGCCGAAAATAGGTAGCGCCGACCTCCTGGTCGGCTGTCCTGTGGGTCTCCCGACCCACAGGTGACGTCTGGCGGCGTGGACGCCGGTCAGGAGACCGGCGCAACAATAATTCTCAATTTCCAGATATGCCCTAAACGGATGCGCGCGCCTCCAATTCGGCCAGCCGCTTGGCCAGCAGCGTTTCCAGCTTCACCAGCGCGGCCGAGAAGCCTTCAATGCCTTCCTTCAGCTTGTCGGTGGCCATGCGGTCGGCGGCGTGCATCGCCGCAAATGTCTCTTTGTCCACGTCGATCTTCAGAATCGCCATCGATTGTGCGGCTTCCGGCGAAAGCTTGCGCGGCAGATCGGCTTCGGTCGACTCCAGCTCGGCCAGCAATTGCGGCGAGATGGTCAGCAGATCGCAGCCGGCCAGTTCCGAAATCTCGCCGATATTGCGAAAGCTCGCGCCCATCACCTGCGTTTTGTATCCGAATTTCTTGTAGTAGTTGTAAATCGCGGTCACGGATTTCACGCCGGGATCATCCGCGCCGTTGAAATCCTTGCCGGTATCCTTCTTGTACCAGTCGAGGATGCGGCCTACGAAGGGCGAAACCAGCGTGACGCCGGCCTCAGCCGCCGCAACGGCCTGGTGCAGGCCAAACAATAGGGTCAGGTTGCAGTGGATTCCCTCGCGCTCCAACCGCTCAGCGGCGCGAATCCCCTCCCAGGTTGAGGCGATCTTGATCAGCACGCGCTCGCGGCCAATGCCCTCGGCGGCGTACTGCTGGATGATGCCGCGCGCCTGCGCGATGGTGGCCTCGGTGTCATAGGAGAGGCGGGCGTCCACCTCCGTCGAGACGCGGCCGGGAACAATAGCCAGAATCTTTTTGCCGAAGGCGATGGCCAGCCGCTGAAAGGCGAGGTTGGCGACGGTCTTTTCATCGGCGGCCTTGCCCAACTCCTGGCGCGCGGCCAGCAAAACGCCGTCCACAATCGGCTGATATTGCGGCAGTTGGGCGGCGGCGGTAATCAGCGAGGGGTTGGTCGTCGAGTCCTGTGGGCGAAACTTGCCAATCGCCTCAATGTCGCCGGTGTCGGCGACAACCACTGTATAAGTGCGCAATTGTTCGAGCAGATTCTTCGACATTCGTCCTCCAGGGCGTACGCTTTCGAATCCAGTGTACCCCTGCTCCGGCTCATCCGGTCGGTCAAGGTTGCACATCAAGCTGGCCTCCTTCAGACAGATCGTTTTACCAAAGCAATCCGCGCGCTTATACTGGTTCCGCGCTGAGATGCGTTTTTTGAACTATCTTGGGGCCTCAGGCGTCCATTCGTTCAGCGTCCTTAAATCAACATTAGGAGATCCAACCGTGTCCGTGCGAATTCGCTTGCTGGTACTCTCTGTCTTTGCCTTCCTATGCCTCGTGCCTGGTCTTGCCTCCTCCCAGGCCGCGCCGCCCGCGCACGATCACTTCCGCGTCGCCATCTACATTCCTGTCGGCGTGGTAGAGAGGATGCAGGATCCGGCATGGCTTCAGCACTCCTGGGATCAGATCAGCAGCCAGGTCCATGTTGACAAGGTCTACGTCGAGAGCTACCGCAGCGGACTTCTGGCCACGGATACGCAATTGCAGACCGTGAAGGCGTTCTTCACGGCCCATGGAGTGCAGGTTGCGGGCGGCATCGCCTTTGTGGCCAGCGGAGACAACGCCGGCCGCGTCACTCCGGTTCCCAAGATTGCCCATGAGGATGAACTCGGCTTTTTTGGCTCGTTTTCCTATACCGATCCGGCGGACCGCGCCTATGTCAAGCACGTCTCCGAGGTCACGGCGCGCAACTTCGACGAGATCATGCTCGACGATTATTTCTTCAACAACACCAAGCGCGACTCGGACATTGCCGCCAAGGGCGCGCAGAGCTGGACAGATTTCCGCCTGAAGCTGATGGACGAGGTTTCGCGCGATCTGGTCGAAGGCCCGGCAAAGGCCGTCAATCCCAAGGTCAAGGTCATCATCAAGTTCCCCAACTGGTATCAGCACTTCCAGGCCAACGGCTACGATCTTGACAAGCAGCCGAAGATCTTCGACGGCATCTACACCGGCACGGAGACGCGCGACCCGGTTTTCAGCGGCCAGCACCTGCAGCAGTACGAGAGCTACGAGCTGATCCGCTACTTTGACAACATCGCGCCGGGGCGCAACGGCGGCGGCTGGATCGACTTCGGCAACCGCTATATCGACCGCAACGCCGAGCAGTTGTGGGACACCATGCTGGCCAAGGCGCCGCAGATGCTTCTCTTCCAATACAGCGACCTGCTTCGCTCATCCACGCTGGGAGATCGCGCGGCCTGGGCCAACCTCGACACCACCTTCAAAGCCGGCGAGCTGCAGCAGTGGAGCGACCGCGGCGGCGCCACGGGCGTGGCCAATCAAGCCGCCATGGCCGGCTATTCGCTCGACAAGGTCAATGCAATTCTGGGCAATCTGGGAAAACCCATCGGCATTGCCAGCTATCGGCCTTATCAATCCATCGGCGAAGACCTTCTGCGCGACTACTTCGGCATGATCGGCGTTCCCATCGAACTGTATCCGGCCTTCCCGTCCGAGGCCAAGACGATTCTGCTCACCGAGGACGCCAAGGCCGACAACGAGATCGTCAGCAAGATCAAAAAACACCTCGAAGGCGGCGGAAACATCATCATCACCTCCGGCTTGTTGAAGGCGTTGCAAGACAAGGGCCTGGACAAGATCGCCGAAATCTGCAACACCGGCAACGTGCTCAAGATTCCTGGCGCTGCCGGCGACGTTCTGGTGCCGGAGATTCAATTCATGACCAACGACGCATGGGCGCTGGTGGCTGCCACCGCCAACGGACACGGCGCGCCACTGCTCACCATGGATCGCTACTCCAAAGGCATTCTTTTTGTGCTCACGATTCCTGAGAACTCGAACGACCTTTATTCGCTGAAGCTCTCGGATCTGAATGCGATCCGGCAGTATCTTCTGCGCGATTTCCCGGTCGAGATCGACGCACCCAGCCAGGTGAGCCTCTTCGCTTATGACAACAACAGCTTCGTGGTCGAGTCGTTCCTGGATGCGCCCACCCCGGTAACGGTCGGCACACTCGGCTCCTTCACCAGGCTGCGTAATCTAGTCACTGGCGAAGTGGTCGAAGCCGCCAAGCCCGTCGCGGACCCCAACACCATGCGCAGGCGCCGCAGGCTGCCCGCGCGCACCGAGTTTCCCATCACCGTCGAGCCGCACAGCCTTGCGGCCTTCGTGATGGAGTAGTACACAGTATATTGGCGCGTTCTACCCAACGTGGAAGGCCGCGCCTCTCGCTCAACAGCGTCTCAGGCAACCACCTGAAACTCAACCACAAAAGGAGATTTACCAATGTCCGTTCGAACCCGCTTGATGATGTTGTTCTTTGCCGCATTGATTTGCCTGACGCCCGGCATGAATCTGGCCCAGGCCGCGCCTCCCGCGCACGATCAGTTCCACGTCGCCATCTACATTCCCGTGCACGTGGTCAAGCAGATGAAAGACCCCGTTTGGCTCCAGCACTCCTGGGATCAAATCAGCAGCCAGGTTCATGTAGACAAGGTCTACATCGAAAGCTATAGCAGCGGGCTGACGGCCGATGACGCCGAGTTGGATGCGGTGAAGAAGTTCTTCAGCGAGCATGGCGTCCAGACCTCGGGCGGCATCGCCTTCCAATCCGGCAGAAGCACGCAATCGCCGGAAGAGATCGCAGACGGCAACTTCATCTCGTTTTCTTACACCAATCCCAAGGACCGCGCAGCGGTCAAGCACATCTCCGAGCTGACGGCGCGCCACTTCGACGAAATTATGCTCGACGACTTCTTCTTCAACAACACCAAGCGCGACTCCGACATTGCCGCCAAGGGCGCGCTGAGCTGGAGCGACTTCCGTAACAAACAGATGGACGAAGCTGCCAAGAACCTGCTGGTGGACCCGGCCCGGGCCGTCAACCCCAAGTGCAAAATCATCATCAAGTTCCCCAACTGGTATCAGCACTTCCAGGCCAATGGCTACGATCTTGACAAGGAGCCGAAGATCTTCGCCGGTATCTACACGGGAACCGAAACCCGCGACCCGGTCTTCAGCGAGCAGCACCTGCAGCAGTATGAGAGCTACGAAATCATCCGCTACTTTGACAATGTTGCGCCGGGGCGCAACGGCGGCGGCTGGGTTGACACTTACGGCAACCGCTATGTGGATCGCTACGCCGAGCAGTTGTGGGACACCATGCTGGCCAAAGCGCCGCAGATCCTGCTCTTCCAGTACAGCGACCTGATTCGTCCGGCGGTGATGGGCGAGCGCGGCGCCTGGAGCGGCCTTGATACCAGCTTTACCGCCGCTGGACTGGATAAGTGGAAGGCCCACGGCGGCGCGACGGGAGCGACCAACTACGCTGCCGTGGCCGGTTATTCGCTCAACTCGGTCAATGCCGTTCTGGGCAAGCTCGGCAAACCCATCGGCATCGCCAGCTATCGGCCCTATCAATCCATCGGCGAAGACTATCTGCATGATTACTTTGGCATGATCGGGATTCCGACCGAGCTGTATCCCGAATTTCCTGACAAAGCCAAAACAATTCTGCTCACCGAGGACGCCAAGGCCGACAAGGAGATTGTCAGCAAGATCAAAAAGCACCTTGAGGGCGGCGGAAACATCATCATCACTTCGGGTTTATTGAAGGCTCTGCAAGACAAGGGGCTTGACAAGATCGCCGAGATCTACAACACCGGCAATGTGCTGAAGATTCCCGGCGCCACCGGCGATGTGCTGGTTCCCGAGATTCAATTCATGACCAACGACGCCTGGGCGCTGGTGCAGGCTACGGCCAACGGCCACGGTGCGCCGCTGCTGACCATGGATCGCTACTCCAAGGGACTGCTCTATGTGCTCACAATTCCTGAGAACTCGAACGACCTCTACGCGCTCAAGCAGTCGGATCTGAACGCGATCAGGCAGTACATTCTGCGCGGTTTCCCGGTCGAGCTGGAGGGCCCGAGCCAAGTGAGCCTCTTCGCCTATGACAACAACTCCATCGTGGTTGAGTCCTTCCTGGACGCGCCCGCGCAGGTGACGGTCGGCACAATCGGTTCCACTGCCAAGCTGCGCAATCTGGTCACCGGCGAAGTCGTGGAAGTCACCAAGCCCGCTCCGCTAAGCGCCGAAGAGTGGTGGCGCCGCTCGCGCAATCCGCGCACCGAGTTCCACATCACCGTTGAGCCGCACAGCTTTACAGCGTTTGCGTTGGAGTAGAGGAGTAATCACCACGAAGCTCCTGGCGCGCAAGCGCCGTTTGGCCCCACCGCAGGTGGTGCTGTGCCCCATCCATTCTGTCACTGAAATATCTATTGTCATCCTGAGCGAACGGGCCCCCAGGCGTTTTCTTCAGCCTGGGGGTGGTGAGTCGAAGGATCTGCGTTTTCAAGGATGAAATGGGTGGGAAACCACCAAATCAACCATACAGGAACAGTAAAGTGGCAGGCCGCGCCTCTCTTTTTGGCAATCGATCACTTGCAGTCTATCTCTGCTATATTGTTGACGGTTGACACTTCGGTCAAGAAAGGAAACTCCATGAATAGGAGAAGCTCCTGGCGCGCAAGCGCCGTTTGGCCCCACCGCAGGTGGTGCTG
>Ga0302319_10004926_pt1 | contig 27175 bp, 24 predicted proteins | sample Bog_T0_2_FD_203319 | JGI IMG/M metagenome (GOLD analysis project Ga0302319, IMG submission 203319) | Peat permafrost microbial communities from Stordalen Mire near Abisko, Sweden - Bog_T0_2 | ecosystem: Environmental > Terrestrial > Soil > Wetlands > Peat | place: Sweden: Abisko, Stordalen Mire... | reverse complement strand
GACAAATTGGCAATTCAAAATTCAAAATTCAAAATTCAAAATGTGAAGACTTCGCTGAAGGCGACGCCGTTTATCGGTTCTTTGAATTGTTTGATCTGGCGAACGTGCCAAACGCGAAGCGAATTTTTGAACTCGCGGCGGAAAAGAGGATCCGCCTGACGCCGCCGCCGAAGCCGATGTTCGAGGAGAAAATGCTGTTCGCGCTGTTGTGGAACCGGAACCTGCAAGATTTCTGGCGGCAGGAGCTGGGCGAAGGCTTTCTGACCCGGCTGAAAAAGATCGTGCCCTACACCTGGTTGATGGATCCGGCCCCGCTGCCGCCGCACGCGGCGATCCCGGAATTAAATCTGACGGACTGGTCGCAGCTCAAGAAGATGTCGCAGCGCGAGCGGGATTTGATTTTGAAGGTGTCGGGCTTTTCGGAAAACGCGTGGGGCGCGCGCGGCGTTTTCCTGGGCAGCGACCTGTCGGGAGCGGACTGGAGTGCGGCGGTGGACGCGGCGCTGAAGAATTTCGAAACCTCACCGAGCGTGCTGCAGCGCTTCCACAAGCCCGCGCTCGTTGAAACAGCCTGGTTTGATTTTGCGGAGAACAAACTGGTGCCGATGAAGGGCCGGGCGAGGCTGTGTCCCTATTATTTCGTCAGCGGCGAGGGAGACAACTTGCATTCCGCCCTGGGCGGCGTGTTGGCGACAATTGTTCCCGCCGACAAAAAAATTGTCCACGGCATGACGGACGCGGTGCTGGCCCCGTGCTCGGGTTGAATTTTCAGGCCGACCCGGAACTGCCATCACTTCCAATAATTCCAGTCCACGTCGGGGAAGAGGTTGTCGCGCGCCTCAATTTCAGCCAGCCATTTTTCGTCCACGGTCGTCGCCGTCAACTGGTCATGCAGCGCGATGAAGCGGAGCAGATGGTCCTTCACACGACGGCGCGCGTAGGCGGGGCTCGTGCCGGCGCGCAAAATGAACGGCCAGTCGCTCGCCTGCGCCAGCAGCAATTCGCGCGCGGCCTGTTTCAGGGCGCGCGCCTTGAGGCCGGTGGCGCGGGGGAATTCCTGCGCGAGCGCGGTCATGCGTTCCTGCGCGATCTGCAGGTGCGGATAAATCCATTCGTTCGACTCGTTGAGCCACGCACGCAGGTGGCCTTCCTCACCCCAGGTGGACGCGCTCGGCGTGGCGATCTGGTTGCTCGGATGCCGGTGCAGGTATTCACCAGGCGTGATCAGCTCGACGACCTTCTGGTCGTGAAACGCCTGGCGCGCGAAGAAGTCGAGGAACTCCGGCCCTTCATACCACCAGTGGCCGAACAGCTCCGCGTCATACGGCGCGACAATAAGCGGCGGCCGATCCAAAATGCCCGCGAGCCGCTCGACCTGGGTGACGCGTTCGTTGAGAAAATGCCGGGCATGTTCGCTCGCGGCCTTGAGCGCATGGTCGCGCTGGTAAATCTCCTTCGGCCCCGCGCCGCCGGTGATGCGGAAATATTTCATGCCGGTGAAGCCGCGGTTTTCTGGCGAGGGCAGGTGCGGCTTGACGTAGTCGAAATCGAGGTCGAAGCCGATGTCGCGGTAGAAATCGCGGTAACGCGGATCGCCCGGATAACCCTCGTGCTTGCTCCAAACCTGGCGCGAGGAATCAAAGTCGCGCCCGAACGCGGCGATGCCGTTGGGTGTGAACACCGGCGCGAACGTGCCGTAGCGCGGACGCGGACGCGCGTGCAGCACACCGTGCGTGTCGAGGATGAACCAGCGGATGTTCGCCTCCTGCAAAAAAGCTTCGACGCCGGCAATGTAAGCGCATTCCGGCAGCCAGATGCCGCGCGGGTCGCGCCCGAAGCAGTTCCGATAATGGTCGCGCGCCGTTAGGATCTGCGCGCGGATGGACGGCGGATGACTGGCGAGCAGCGGCAGCAGGCCGTGCGTGGCACCGGTGGTGATGATTTCAATGCGGTCTTCGTCCTGAAACCGCTTGAAGGCTGCGACGAGATTCCCTTCGTAATAGCGCCAGGTTTCGCGCGCCAGGGAAAATTTGTGGTGATACATCCACGCCAGCTCGCGAAAGGCGCGATCCCAGTGGGTGCGGTGGATTTCCTTGTCGGCGAGTTCGATGAGACTGTTAAGATGCCGTTCATAACGTCCGCGCAACAGCGGGTCGAGCAGCATGGTGCAGAGCGTGGGCGACAGCGACAGGGTGATGTGGGCGTCAATGCCGTCGCGCCGCCAGCCTTCGAGCGTCTGGATGAGCGGGACGTAGGTTTCCGTGATGGCCTCGAACAGCCAGCTTTCCTCCAGAAACTTTTCATGTTCCGGATGGCGCACGAACGGCAGGTGCGCGTGCAGGACAATGGACAGGTAGCCTTGCATGTCAGCGGGGTTCGGGACTCATTCGTCCAGCTTGTTCGAAATCCACTCGGCGATCGCCCGGGCCTTGATCAAAACAACCAGGCCGATCACGGCGGGAACACATTTCAACACGCAGGGAAAAACCAGCATCGGCTCGTGATGCGTTGAAGACACAACCCAATAAAGCGCGAGGTTCACCAAGGTCATGGCCAGCAGCGAAACGGCGATGAACCGAACGAGCATCAGGGCTCCGCGATCGGGCGCGTCCATAAAAAATCAGAGGTTTTCCGGCAACGGCGCCTTGAGCGCGGGATCCTGCGGATGCGCGCCGACATCGCCGAGATATTCTGTCGCGCGGCTGAACTTCAGGCTGGCCGCGCGCGCGTCCGTGCCGTCGGCGGAGACCGCCACGGCGGGCAGATCATATTTTCCGTCCGGCAGCGCGAAGCGATAGCTAAAGGAACCGTCGGAACGCAGTTTGATTTCATGTCCGCCGAGCGTCACCTTGGCGTCCGGCTCGGTCGCGCCGTAGATGATCAGTTCCGCGTTGACGTTGAACCAGAAATTTTTCGGCAAGGTGATGCCGCCAAACGGGCTGGACATGCTGGACACGCCATATTGCGACACCCCAAGCGAAGAAATCTCATGGGCGATGCGGCGGCTGATGAGTTCGGTGATTTCCAGCGAGCCCATCCAGACGCGGCGCACCGAGTCAATGTTGATGATCTTGGCGAGCGCCTGCTCCTGCTGTGGCGTCCAACTGGACGGCCGAGGCGCCGGCGTTGAAGCCGTAACCCGCGGCAGATCGGGATAGCCGAAGCGGCGCAGCTCCTCCAACGCCTGCGCGAGCGGAAGATTTTCACAAACAGCTGCCTTGATGAGCTCCAACAGCTTGGCGAAGGGAAATTCAAACGGGATGGTGGCGAATTCAGCATCCGTCTCCGAAGAAACAGCGTCGGGCGGAGTCATGGTTCCGCTCGAAGTCGAGACACGCGTCCATTTGCCGAGGGCGGAATAATAGCCCAATTCGGCGACATAGGAATCTCCCGCGCGCTCGACGTGCGTGAACCAGTGGCGCGATTCCGGATGGACATGAATTTCGTAGGTGGGGTGGCCTTCCATCTTGTGCGTGTAAATCCGCACCACGAGATGGCCGTCGGAAGACTGCGCGTTCAGCTTCAACTGCTGGTCCCGCGTGAGATCCCAGTGGACGTAGAGCCAGTGTGGGTCGCGCGCGGTAAGGAAAAGTTTTTTGGTGCCGTAGGATTCGGGCAGTTCGGTCTCCGCCGTCGGAAAACTCTGCACCGGCGGCGTCGGACCCAGGGAAAATTTTTCGCCGGGGCCGCTCACGGGCAGCGGTTCCGGCGCATCGCCCTCGAGCAGAATGGGCGGGACTTCATTTTTTTTGCGGCGGGTGTAGGAGCGGCGGACGTGGGTTTCGGTGGTGACTTCGGTCTTGGATTCGGCGGATCTGGCGGCGGGTTTCGATTTGAAGATTTTCCTGGCAGCGTTCACCACGCCTTCAACCAAGGTTTTTTTGGCGCTCTTGGATTTTGGGGGTGCCTCGGTTGTTTTGGGTGGGATGACAACTTTTCCCGGCGGTGACTGGTCAGAACGCGCGGAGGTATTTTTCTTGGCTGACATGGGTGCTGGTTTTCCTTTCATAACCGCTTTTCCCTGGTTTCCGGCGATTGGTAGCGCCGACGTGTAAGATTACGAGCACAACCGCGCGGACGCAACGGGAATTTTCACATCGTCGGCAAAAAAAATCCAAACTTGCTTGCCAGCAACCTTGCGGAGGTGTTTCCTATCTTCGGGGTTATGAATCAGGGCAAGTCCCATGACGGAACCGGCGCGCCCACAACGATTTTTATCGTGGATGACGAGCCGATGCTGCTGGAGCTGGCGGCGGCGATTCTCCAGCCGCTCGGCTACAATGTGCGGACGTTCCGCGATCCGCGAACGGCATTGGCGGAATTCCCCGCCGTCAAACCGGCGCTCGTTGTGACGGATTATGCAATGGGCGCGATGAACGGCATGGATCTGATCCGCGAATGCAGGCACCTGAACCCGCTCCAAAAAATGATGCTGTTAAGCGGCACAGTGGACGAAAACATCTACGCCGGCTCCGACACCAAACCGGACATTTTCCTCGCCAAGCCATATCAAATCCGCGACCTGGTGGAGTCGGTGCAAAAACTGACTGCTGGTTGAGCCGTCGCCGACCTGCTTTTTTTGCTGGCGCAGGAGATTTTGCGGTTGTAAAGAATTCGTCTATGAAAAAAATATTCTGGATTGGCGGGATCGTGATTCTTTCCCTCATTGTGGCCGGGGCTTTCGTGGCCGCCTCGTCGCTTGACGGAATCATAAAAGCGGGCGTGGAAACCTTCGGGCCGCGCATGACCAAAACCTCCATCAATTTGGATTCGGTTCATATCAGCCTGCTGACTGGCTCGGCCAGCGTCAAGGGGCTGGTCGTTGGCAATCCCAAAAGTTACAAAACGGCGCAGGCCATCAGTGTCGGCCTGGCGGCAGTCGGCATAAACCCCTTTTCCATCTTGTCAGACAAAATCATCGTCCGCACCGTGCACGTCGAGTCCCCGGAAATCACTTTTGAAGGCGGACTGGGCGGCAACAACTTGAGCACAATTTTGGCAAACGTAAATGAGTTCACCAAAACAGGCGGCATGCCCTCCACCAATGCGGCCGCCAGCCAGCCGGGCAGGAAAATTGAAGTGGATGATTTTCTGATCACCGGGGCCAGAGTTCACGTCAGCATCACGGGCCTTGGCGGCAAGGAAACCACCCTCCCGTTGCCGGACATCCACCTCACCGACTTGGGCAAAAGCACTGACGGACTTACTCCCGCCGACCTGACCCGTGCCGTGCTAAAAGCCGTCACGGCAGCCGCTGTGAAGGCGGTCGCCGCTGGTGCCGCCGACCTCGGCAAGAACGCGGGCGCTCTTGGCAAAGACGCTGCCAAAGATGCAGCCGAAGGCTTGGATAAAATCAAAAACGGGCTCGGTGGCCTGCTTGGCAAGTAAGGTAAAAAATTTCCCCGCGCGGGCGACTTTTGGATTGCCAACGCGGTGGTTCGCTTTTATACTCTCGTCACAACCCGAGCGTTAACCTTATGTATTTTGGCGTTGATTATTATCCTGAACAATGGGTCTTCCCTTACGGCGGCAGCGCCGAAAATCCCGAGGCCGCTTGGGAACACGATGCCGAGCTGATGGTAAAGGCGGGCATCAATGTCGTCCGTATTGGTGAATTTAGCTGGGGCCTATGTGAACCCGAAGAGGGCAAATTTGATTTTGGCTGGCTCCAGCGGGTCATGGACATCATGGGGCGGCACGGCATCAGCGTCGTCCTGGGCACCCCCACCGCCGCGCCACCGATCTGGCTCGCCAAAAAACACCCGGAAATTCTCCCGCTCGATGAAGACGGACGCCTTAAGCACGAAGGCACGCGGCGGGCGGTCTGTTTGACGAGCGGTGTTTTTTGGGAATACTCCAAGTCTATTGTCACCGCCATGGTCAAGGCGCTGGGCCAGCATCCGCAGCTGATCGCGTGGCAGCTGGACAACAGCATTGGCGGGGAAGAAACGGAATTTTCATTTAATGAAGCCACCCGCGAGGAATGGCACCTCTGGCTGCAGGCCAAATATCAGACCATCGAACGACTCAACGAAATGCTTGGCCTTCGTTTCTGGGCGCAGACCGTGACCGCTTGGGACCACGTGCCCATGCCGATGCGCACCCCGGCCAAGCATAACCCGGCATTGCTGCTGGACTGGAACCGGTTCAGCAGCGACACGATGGTGCAGTTCATAAAAATGCAGGCTGATCTTTTACGCGAACTGTGCCCGCAGCATCCCGTGACGGTCACGATGCGCGCCTTTATTTGCAAGTTTGATCATTTTGACATGGCCGACGTGGTGGACTTTGTTTCCATCGAAAGCAACGTCGCCGTGCAGGCCAAGGCCGCCGAACTGGCCTGCGACGTGGACATGCTCCGTTGTCTCAAAAAATCCGGCATCAAAACCCCCGATGGCGACGTTGGCTTTTGGGCCATGGAACAGAAGGCCGGCCAGTCCAGCTGGGAGGAAGTCAACTCCCTGGTGCGTCCCGGCCTAATCCGGCTGTTCACCTATCAGGTTATTTCCCGGGGTGCGTCCGGCATTCTTTACTTCCGGTGGCGGCAGCCGCGCATTGGCTGTGAAAAATTTTACGGTGCCATCTTGTCGCAGCATGTCGAAGGCAACACCCGGGTCCTTAAGGAAATCACCCAGATCGGCGAGGAACTCAAGATGCTCGCGCCCGCGCTGAAGGACACGAAAGTCACCTCTGAAGTCTGCATTCTCTACAGCCATGACAACGACTGGGCATTATCACAACCCAACCAGCCGAATAAGTTTTTCAAACTGCAGGAACACATCCAGCTTTTCTACAGCGCGCTGCACGGACGCAACATCCAGGTGGATTTCGCGCGGCCCAACGAGGATCTGTCACGCTACAAGCTCGTCATCGCCCCGTCGCTCCATGTGCTCGCCGCCGCCGAAGCTGACCGCCTCAAACTTTATGTCCAGAACGGCGGCACGCTCGTCGGCACCTTCAACACCGGCCTCGTCAACCAACACCACATCACCCCGGACACCGGTTATCCAAACGAGCTGACCGAGCTGTTCGGCTTGGAAGTTCTGGAATTTGACCCCATTCCACCGGGCGAGGAAAACCATCTCACCTTCAAGGGCGCCTTTCCCACCAGCCATGTGCATCCCGCAAAACTCTGGTGCGACATCATTGAGCCCAAGGGCTGCCAGATTCTGGCGACGTATGTGAAGGATTTTTACGCCGGACGCGCCGCCATCACGATGAACACCTTCGGCCTCGGTAAGGCCATTTATATCGGAACCATGAGCCACCAGTATTTTTATCAGGACCTCGTCGTCTGGCTGCGCCAGATGTGCAACCTGAAGCCGCTGCTCAAAGTCCCGGAAAATGTCGAAGTCAGCATGCGGGAAAAGGGCGGCATGCGCGTCTATTTTCTGCTCAACCACCAGAACTCGCCCGTTCGCATCCAGTTTTACAAGCCCATGCACGACTTCCTCACGGGCAACTCATTTTCCGGCAATTACGACCTGCCGCCCTACGGCGTGCTTGTCCTGGATGATCAGCCGGAAAATAAAACTTCTGGCGCGGAGGTCTGATTTATTGCGGTCTTTTTCCCGGTGAATCTCCCGGAGAATTTTTTATATCCGTTTGCCTCCAGGTTTATCAACCCGCAGCTTGGAGCGAAGGTTGGTGGGCGATGAGGGATTTGAACCCCCGACCGTCTCCGTGTAAAGGAGCTGCGCTACCACTGCGCCAATCGCCCGCCACCAAAGTTTAACCGTTCCATTGTGAGCCGTTCAATCGTTAAATCGGCGCATGATATCTCGATTCAACCTTCAACGAATTTCGCCCCTGAATCCCTGCTGCCGCAACGCCTCGAACAAGACCAGCGCGACGCAGTTCGACAGATTCAGCGAACGCGACGCCGAGTTGAACATCGGAATCCGCAGCCAGCCTTCGCGATGCCGTTCCAAAAGCTGTTTTGGCAAACCCGCCGTCTCACGGCCGAACACCAGGTAATCGTCCGCCGCAAAGGTCACATCGCTGTAGGGTTTCGTGCCGTTCGATTCGATGAACCACAGTTGCACGTTCGCCGGAAGCTTCTCCGCGAAAGCCGGCCAGTTCTTCCAGCGATGCCACTCCACCTGCCGCCAGTAATCCATGCCCGCGCGCTTGAGCTGCGCATCGTCCAGCTTGAAACCGAACGGCTCGATCAAATGCAAAACAGATTTCGTGGCCGCGCACAATCGCGCCACGTTGCCCGTGTTCGGCGGAATTTCCGGTTCGACCAAAACAATGTTCATTCAATGATTTGCGGCAGTGGACGTGCATCCGCTCGTTCTAAAGTTTGAGCCGACTCACGTCGGCTGCCACGAGATTTTGAATAAAAAACCTTCCACAACACCAGACCATGTGCGGGGGCGGTCATGCCGGCCGCGCGCCGGTCGCGGCTGGCCAGAATGTCCGCCACTTTCGCCAGCGGAATCTTCCCCTGCCCGACCTGCACCAATGTTCCCACGATCCCACGGCACATCTTGTAAAGGAACCCGTCCCCCTCGATGACGAACGTCAGGTGCGGTCCGGATTTTTTGAGGTCACAGCGCGTGAGCGTCCGCACATTGGATTCCATTTCATAGCTGCGCGTGGCGGCGAACGATTTGAAATCGTATTTGCCGATAAATAATCTCGCCGCCGACCGCATCTTTGTTAGATCCAGCTTCACCGGAAAATGCCACGCGCGATTTTGCAGCAGCGGATTCATCGCCAGATGGTTCCAGACGAAATAACGATACTGCTTGCCCGTCGCATCGAAACGCGCGTGAAATTTTTTCGGCACGCGCACCGCCGACAACACCCGGATGTCGTCCGGCAGAAAGGCGTTGAGCGCGAGCGCGAGCCGGGCGGCGGGCATCTCGAATTCCGCGCACGGAATCTCCACATGCGCCACCATGCCCAGCGCGTGAACGCCGGTGTCCGTGCGGCTGGAGCTGTGGATGCGTTTTACGCCGGGAAATATCCGGCCAAACGCCGCCTCGATTTTCTCCTGCACGCCGGTGCCGCACTTCTGCACCTGCCAGCCCTGATAAGCCGTGCCGTCGTAGGCGATGATGAGTTTAAACTTCAGCGTTTCCATCGGAAAAATTAAGTTCCGTCCAGATAGCTTTGCAATAAAATTGCCGCCGCCATCTTGTCCACTTTCTCCTTGCGCTGGTCGCGGCGCACGCCGCCCTGGATCAAAATCCGGTTGGCCATCGTGGAGGTCAGCCGCTCGTCCCACATTTTGATGGGCACGGTGATGGCGACTTTCAGCACGCCGACAAAGACCTCCACTTTTTGGGCCGCCGGGCCAAAGCTGCCGTCCATGTTGCGGGGCTGGCCGACGAGGACTAGGTCAATCTCCTTCTCGATGAGAATTTTTTTCAGCCGGGCCAGAAAATCGACGAACGGCTCGGCGAGGATGTATTCCAGCGGCTGCGCGATGGTTTTGGTTTCATCGCTCACCGCGACGCCGATGCGCTTGGTTCCATGATCGAGGGCGAGGATTCGCATTGCGCACACAGTTTTGCAACTAAAGCTTGGCGTGGCGAGCCGATTTCAATTTAATCAGTCAGTGCAATTATGATTCAATACCTCGATTTGCTCCGGCATGTGCTCGAACACGGCAGGTTCAAGGCCGACCGCACGGGCACGGGCACGTTTTCCGTTTTCGGCGCGCAAATCCGCTGTCCGTTGCGCGATTCGTTTCCGCTGCTCACCACGAAAAAAGTTCACACGAAATCCATCATTTACGAGCTGCTCTGGTTTTTGCGCGGCGACACGAATGTCAAATGGCTCAACGACCACGGCGTGACGATCTGGGACGAATGGGCGGACGCGGACGGAAATCTGGGCCGCGTTTATGGCGCGCAATGGACGGACTGGCGCACCGCCGACGGCCGCGCGCTCAACCAGATTGACGACGTGATCGCGCAGATCAAAAAAAATCCCGACAGCCGCCGGCTCATCGTCAGCGCGTGGAATCCGGGCGAGCTGGGGACGATGGCGTTGCCGCCGTGCCACACGCTGTTCCAGTTTTATGTGAGCGAGGGCGAGTTGAGCTGCCAGCTTTACCAGCGCAGCGCGGATATTTTTCTGGGCGTGCCGTTCAACATCGCCAGCTATGCGCTGCTCACGCTGATGGTGGCGCAGGTGTGCGGCCTGAAGCCGGGCGATTTCATCCACACGTTCGGCGACCTGCACCTCTATTCAAACCACGTTGAACAGGCGAAGCTGCAGTTGTCGCGCGAGCCGCGTCCGCTGCCGCAGATTAAATTGAATCCGGCGGTGACTGACATCCACGACTTCAAGTTCGAGGATTTTGAACTGGTGAACTACGACCCGCACCCGGCCATCAAGGCACCAATTGCTGTGTGAAACTAAAATCTGACAAGGACTTTACCGTTTTGCTGGAAGCAATTGTCGATGAACTTTTGCGTGCTGACGTGCATTTAATTATCGCAAAAGGGCTGGCAAAACACGGCAAACAATACTTGGATGCCATCAATTTTTCTCGCACGTTTTGGAATTTTACCTATCAAGCGCACATCGAAAGCGTTCTTTATCATCTCTGCAAAGTTTATGACCAGCATCCCAGTGGCTTTCATCTTCACAGGTTGCTCGAAATCGTTAAGGATAATCCTGAAATGTTTGAAATTGAAAAACACCGAAAACGTTTAGGAAAAAACGCGGAAGATGAAATCTTATATTGCACACCGATAAATCAGCAACAGATCCAGTGCGATTACCAATTCGTCACGGAAGAAAATCCGCAGGTAGAAAAATTACTGAAATGGCGAAATAATGTTTTGGCCCACCGCAACCCAAACCAAAAATTAAGTCAAAAACCATTTGAGAAAACTTATCCATTTCCTTTCTCTGAAATTGAATCACTGCTCAAAGAAGGGTCGGAAATAGTCAACCGATATTCTGGCCACTTTGGGTCGGCATACTATTCGAGAGTGACGGAGACAGATGGTTGGGATGATTTTTTCTTTGTTTTGGAATCTTTAAGTCATCACCCCCGTTTTGTTGAATACAAAAGGGCAGATGCTCTTTATAAAGAGAATTCATGAAACATTTTAAAGCCATCGCCGCCATGTCGCTGAACCGCGTGATCGGCGCGGGCAACAAAATCCCGTGGCATCTGCCGGAGGATTTCAAGTGGTTCAAGCAGGCCACGATGGGCAACGTCGTCGTGATGGGGCGCAAGACGTTCGAAAGCCTCGGCCGGCCCCTGCCCAACCGCAAGAACCTGGTGCTGACAAAACATCCGCAGCGGCTCATCAAGAAGCATCCGGAAATTTTTGGGCAATATCACGAATGGCGTGGCGGAAAATATCTGAAGCGACCCTATCAGTTTCATTTTTCCAAGCTGGGCGAAAAAGTGGAGACGGAGATTTTTATCTTCAGTTCGCTGGACCGGCTGGACCCGGCAGAATTTCCAAATGACATCTTCATCTGCGGCGGGGCGCAAATTTATGAGCAGGCACTTCCGCGCTGTGCCGATCTTTATCTGACGCTCGTGAAACGCGAAGTCGTAGGCGGTGACGCGTTTTTCCCGCCGTTTGAAGACAAGTTTGAACTGGCCGAAGAACTTCGCGACACGCCGGAGTTTAAAATCCTGCATTACCGGCACAAGTCGCTGACGAAATAAATGCGTAGCGACGGCGCTGTGCGGCGAAGAAATCGAGCGCAAGCTCGACGTTACAAATATAAAAAACCGGCGGGCTGTTTCCAGTCCGCCGGTTCGCGTAATTTGATTTTATTCGGAACGTTCGTTCCTATTTGACCGATTCGTCGGCGGCGTCGAAGGCGTGCTGCAACGCCACGAGGTCTTCGCCGGGCTTGAGCTGGTCGAGGATTTTCTGCTCTTCCTTAAGCTGTTCGTCAGTATAGCTGGCAGCCTTGATGGACAAACCGATCCGGCGTTCGCCCTTGTCGATCTTGACAACACGCGCGTTCACGTCCTGGCCCACCTTGAGCACGTTCTTAATCTTGTCAACGTGATCCTCGGTGACCTGCGAGATGTGGACGAGGCCATCAATCTCGTGCTGTAGGCCGACAAACGCGCCGAAGCTCGCGAGCTTGGTAACCTTGCCGGTGACGAGGTCGCCAACCTTGTAAAGTTTCTCGATGTTGGCCCACGGGTCTTCGCCGAGCTGTTTCATGCCGAGCGCGATGCGCTGGTTCGGACGGTCCACTTCGAGCACGGTGGCCTCGACCACGTCGCCCTTCTTCATGACTTCGCTCGGATGATTGATCTTGCGGGTCCAGGACATGTCGGACACATGAATCATGCCGTCAATGCCTTCTTCCAGTTCGACGAAAGCGCCGTAGCTGGTGAGGTTGCGCACCTGGCCCTTGACCTTGACGCCGACGGTGTATTTCGCCGCCGCGCCGTCCCACGGATTGGATTCGAGCTGGCGAACGCCGAGCGAAATTTTCTGCTCCTCGCGGTTGATGCCGAGCACGACGGCCTCGACTTCCTGATCCTGCTTCAAAACGTCGCTCGGCTTGGCGATGCGCTTCGTCCAGGAAAGTTCCGTGACGTGGATGAGGCCTTCGACGCCGGGTTCGAGCTGCACAAACGCGCCATACGGCACGAGGCTGACGACCTTGCCCTTGACCTTCGCGCCGACGGGGAATTTCGTTTCGATGCTGTCCCATGGATTCGCGAGCTTCTGCTTGAGGCCGAGGCTGACGCGTTCTTTTTCCTTGTTCACGTCGAGGACGACCACGTCAATTTCCTGGCCGACCTTGAGCAATTCCGACGGATGGCCGATGCGGCCCCAGCTCATGTCGGTGATGTGTAGCAGGCCGTCAATGCCGTTCAAGTCAATGAACGCGCCGAAATCGGTGATGTTCTTGACCGTGCCCTTGCGGATGTCGCCCGGGGTCATCTCGCCCAAAATCTTCGCGCGCTTGTTGGTGCGCTCGGACTCGATCAATTCGCGGCGCGAGAGGACGATGTTCTGCCGTTCCTGGTTGATTTTGACGACTTTGAATTCGTAGGAATTGCCGACAAAGCCAGCCAGGTTCTTCGGCGTGGTGACGTCGATCTGCGATGCGGGCAGAAACGCCTCGACGCCGACGTTGACGACCAAGCCGCCTTTGACAATGGCTGTGACCTTGCCAGTGATGATACCACCTTCGTTGCAGATGGACAGAATGTTGTCCCAGTTCTTTTTGAACTCCGCCTTCTGGTGCGAGAGGACGACGGTGCCCTCTTTGTTTTCGAGCTTCTCGATGAGGACATCGATCTGATCGCCTACCTTGACGGACTTCAGATCAATAAATTCGCTGCCGGGGATGACGCCTTCGCTTTTATAGCCGATATCCACCAGGACTTCGTTCTTGCGGAGTTCGATGACGGTGCCTTTGACGATTTCGCCTTGAGCAAAACGCGTGGCGCTTTGCTTCATGGCTTCTTCCATTGTGAGCATACTTTTACTGTGTAATGAACTGTCGGAGGCTTGGTTGTCCCGGAAAGGGACTTCGAAGACTCCATTGCCTAACGACCAGACGCTGCAAACGGCAACGGAGGTTAAGGGTTAGGTTGTTTGTTGACTTTTGTTTTTCAGCCTCAATGAACATCCGCACACGCGGCGTTCAGGCAAAGTGAAAATAAGGGAAACGCGGAGAATGGCAAGAAGATTTTAATGTTGGGAAGTTTCGTGAAAAGGCATTTGCGCCCGATATGCGAAAAGCAACTGGCGATTAAACCTCGTATTTACGAGTTGTCCCGCATCTGGAAAGCTACCACATCGAGAATATAGTCGTAATCTACATACTTTCGTTGACGCTTTTAAAGCAAGCCCAGTTGGACATTTTCATGGGGTGTTCACCCCATTGTTCGTCACGCCCGAAACCCGGAATCTCTTCATGGCAAAATTATGAAAACATCCGATCTTTTTACCGGTCATCCGACACTGGGAGCAAGACTCGCTCAACAATGATAGAACCTCCAGATATAACAGTCGGTTCGCTGGGAACGCCTGAACTCATCGGCATGGGCCGTCACCGATAGTCCCAATCGCCAACTAAAACAGATCTTCACCTCAAACATTCGAATGAACACCGACACCATAACTCCAAAGGGTCATGAGGCAATCGTTGCCACCGGTCTGACCAAATGGTTTGGTGAAGGTGAGGCCAAGGTGACGGCCGTGAATCAGGTCGGGTTGGTCGCGCACTTTGGCGAGATGCTGTTCATCGTCGGCCCATCCGGCAGCGGCAAGACCACCATGCTGAGCATGATTTCCGGCATCCTGCGGCCGAATGCCGGCAACGTGAAAGTCAAAGGGGCCGATATTTGGACGCTGAATAATGACCAGTTGGCGGATTTTCGACTGAACACGATTGGCTTCGTCTTTCAGGATTACCATCTGTTTCCGCGATTGACGACGGCGGAGAACGTAGCGATCCCATTGATTCTCAAGCAGCACAACTGGAATGAATCCATTAACGAGGCCAGAAAACAATTGGAAATTGTCGGCCTAAAAAACCGCGGCGACATGTTGCCGGTTAAACTTTCCGGCGGCGAACAACAGCGCGTGGCGATTGCGCGGGCCATCATCAGCCGGCCCGAGATTTTGATTTTTGACGAACCGACCGCCTCGCTCGATGGCGACACGGGCCGCATGATCATCGCGTTTGTGAAGGAGAATATCCTGAATGAAAAGCGCTGCATTCTGATTGTCACCCATGATGCGCGCATCAACGAATATGCGGACCGAATCCTCCACATGGAAGATGGCCACCTAGGTGCCGGTGCAGAAGACAAAGGAACCGAATGAATGCTGACGAACCCAAACCGGTGGCCAAGGCGACCGAGCCAAAGCCGGAAACAACCGCGCCGGTGCCCGATCCCAAAGCGCTCGAACTGACCCACGAAACCAACGTAGATAAACCCACGCCCGCCGCCAAAGAAGAGACGAAAACCGCCATCAAAACTGACGCCAAGCCGTTGGCAACAATCAAGAGTAAACCCAAAGTTGAACTGGAAGACTCCAAGCCTGAAGCCAGCGCTGCCGCGCCCAAGACGGCGGTAGGAAATAAAATAATATTTTCGATTGCCATCCTTGGCATTTTGGCCGGGCTTGTCGCCGCCTACATTTTTGGCACGGTTCGAAAACCGCAGCCACCGGTGTTCAAGCCGGTCAGCAATCCGTTCGAGTCGGCCATCTATGCCAATGGCATGATCGAGAGCGAACTGCCGAGCGGTGAAAACATCAATATCTTCCCGCAGATTTCCGGTCCGATCACCCGAGTGCTGGTGCAGGAAGGTCAATCGGTGTCGGCTGGGACGCCCTTGTTTGCCATCGAAGATTCCGTGCAGCGCGCAAACACCGAACTGGCCGCCGCCAATCTGAAACTCGCCCGCGACCAATATGACAAGGACCGCGCCGCCTTTGACGCTGACCCGAAAGCCATCAGCAAAACCGTGCTGGATACGGCCAAGGACACGGTCAATCAGGCAACCGCCGCGCTAAAGGCCGCCAGCGCGCTGCTGCAATATTATTCGGTCAAGGCGCCGATTGACGGAGTCGTGCTGGCCGTCAACGCGACGGTCGGAGGATATGTGTCGTCGCAGGGTGATTATGACACCTATACCGAGTTGTTCGATCCGCTCGTAATCATGAGCGGCCCGCAGGATTACATGCAAGTGCGCTGCTATGTGGACGAGATACTCGTCTCGCGGTTGCCGTCGCACTGGCATATTCAGGCGCAGATGCAGATCACCGGGACGGACATCAAGGTGCCGCTGGAGTTCGTCCGGGTGCAGCCCTACATCTCGCCCAAAATCGAGCTGTCGAATGAGAAACAGGAACAGGTGGACCTGCGCGTGCTCCCGGTGATTTTCCGGTTTGAGAAAAAAGATGCCCCGGTCTATCCCGGCCAGATGGTGGATGTCTTTATCGGGCAGGCAGCAACCGGAGCCAACGGCACGAACAATTTTTAATATGAGATATAGCGGCATCCTGCGCATCGGCTTCAAGCTGCTGGTCAATGACCGGGGCAAATTCTTCGCCCTGTTGATCGGCATCACCTTTGCCGTGTTCCTGATGATGGAAATGACCGCCATGTTCGCCGGCATCCTCAATCGGGCTTATTCGCCGGTCACGAATATCGGGGCCGCGATGTGGATCATGGACCCGGCGGTGAATACAGCCACCAGTCCGATTCCGATGCCAGGTTATGTGCTGGATGCAGCGCGCAGCATGGACGGTGTCAGTTACGCCGTGCCGCTTTTCATGGGCGGCGCGATGGTGAAGCTCGCCAACGGCACCTATCAAGGGGTTAACGTGGTCGGTTTGGACGACAGTAGCCTGTTTGGCCGGCCCGAATTGGAACAGGGCAACATTCAGGACATCTATGCCGACAACACCTTTTTCGTGGTGGATGACGCCGAATTTTCCAAGCTGGGAAATCCGAAGATTGGCACCACCTTCGAGTTAAACGATCACCGGGGTAGGATCGTGGGCATTGCCCGCGTTGTCTCCAACGGACTTAATGGCGTGCCCACGCTTTATACCACTTACCACCGCGCGATTGAATACATACCTTCCACGCGCTTCACCATGTCCTATGTGCTCGTGCAGCCGAAGAGCGCCGCAGCGGTGGCCGGAATCCAGCGACAAGTCGCCAAGCTTGGTTATGTCGCCTTTACCAAGGACGAATTCAACAGCCGGATAACCCACTATTGGACTTTTCAGACCGGACTCGGCACCAACATTCTGTTGATGACCATCATCGCCTTCATCGTCGGGTTGTCCATCTCCGGTCAGACTTTTTACACCTTCATCCTGGAAAACCTGGAAAAATTTGGCGCACTGAAAGCCATCGGTGCCAAAGGACGCGAGCTGGTTTACATGATCCTGTTCATGGCGTTCTTCACGGCCATGATCGGCTATGGTCTGGGCATCGGTCTGGTGACATTGATGATCACAATTGCCAAAGCCCGACTGCCCAATTATGCGGCGACCATCACGTTCGAAAATCTGGGGCTGGCCTTTGGCATGGTCCTGCTCATTGCCGGAATCTCCAGCTATATCGGCGTTCGCAAAGTTCTCAAAATCGAGCCGTTCGACATCTTTCGGGGGTAGCCATGAACCATTCAATGAAAACTTTCATTTCCCGATTCAAGACCAATGCCAGAATGATCGTCGTTTCTTCGGTGTGTCTGGTTCTGTTCACCGGCTGCAGCTTTGCGCCAAAATATGCGAAGCCATCGGTTCAAACGCCGGCTGCTTTCAAAGAAATGACGCCGGCGCAATCATCAGCGACTGAAGGCTGGAAAACCGCCGAGCCGATGGACAATATGCTTCGCGGACAATGGTGGGAAATGTTTCACGAACCTGAGCTGAACGCTTTTGAAAGCCAGGTGAACGTTTCCAACCAGACGGTCGCCGTTGCACTGGCTAATTTCCTCGCCGCGCGGGCGGTGGTGAAACAATCCCGATCGCAGTATTTCCCAACTGTGACCGCCAGTCCTTCAGTCACGAGATCACGGCAGGCTACATCTCAAAACCAATCCAGCTCGTCATCGTCAGCCTCAACTTTCACTGAATATGCACTGCCCTTTGACGCTTCCTGGGAACCGGACTTCTGGGGACGCATCTGCAACACGGTAAAAGCTAATTCGCTGGAAGCCCAAGCCACACTGGCTGATCTCGAAAACGTGCGACTGACGATGCAGGCGGAAGTGGTGGTGGATTTTTTCCAGCTGCGCGTACTGGATGCGCAGAAGCAGCTTCTGGATGCGACGGTGATCGCCTATCAGGAGTCACTCAAACTGACTCAGGCTCAGTATGACGCGGGTCTGGCGTCCGACCAGGACGTCGCGCAAGCCGAAACACAGCTCAACACCACGCTCGCCCAAGTCACCGACCTTGGCATCCAGCGCGCACAGCTCGAACACGCCATCGCGACGCTCCTCGGTCAACCGGCCTCATCATTTTCCATCGCCACCAATTCGCTGACCGCAAAGCCTGTCGCCATTCCTTTCGGCATTCCGTCGCAACTGCTCGAACGGCGTCCCGACATCGCCGCCGCCGAACGCCGCGTTGCCGAGGCCAACGCGCAGATCGGCGTGGCGCGCGCGGCCTATTATCCGACCATCACCTTGAGCGGCGCGGCGGGGTACCAGAACACTTCCGTGCAAAATCTTTTTTCCGGGCCTGGCTTGGTCTGGTCCGTTGGAGCGACCTTGGCGCAAACGCTTTTCGACGGCGGCTTGCGCAAGGCGGTCACCGAGCAGTCCCGGGCGATTTACCAGGGCACCGTTGCGAATTACCGCCAGACCGTGCTCACGGCTTTTCAGGAAGTTGAAGACAATTTGTCAACGCTGCGAATTTTGTCGCAGGAACTCCAGCAACAGAATGCCGCCGTCACATCGTCACAGCGTTATCTCACGCTTGCCGACGTCCGCTACCAATCCGGCATTGATATTTACCTCAACGTGATCAATGCGCAAACCGCGCTGTTAAGCAATCAGCGGACAGCGCTGAACCTTCAGATGGAACAACTGACGGCGAGCGTCCAGCTGATCAAAGCGTTGGGCGGCGGCTGGAACGCTTCGCTGGAAATAACCCGCCAATCCATGAACTAAAACTCATTTACGAACATTCAACTTTTAATTGATACCTCAAAAAAAACTGTTTGCCGACCATCAGGGATTGCAGGCGATGGACGAAAACAATCCGACGCGCAACAAACGATTCGCGAAACTGGGCATTCCGCAAACGGTGGAGGCTTGGCGCGAAGGAAATGGCCAGTCATCCCGGCGAAAAAATCACCGAAGGTCTCGGTGACTTGCGCGACTGCCGATTCCGGCAGTTGGGCAACGTGTATTTGCAATGCTGGCTGGTTTGGGATTTTTCCAGAACATCCCGTCGTTTTCAACTCCTGCCAATCCTTGCGGGATAAACAGCCAAGTCCCCGGAAACAAAAACAACACCTTTAAACCAAGACAATGACACCCGGTTCAATCTACCTTCCACCGCCTCATTCAAATTCAGCCCAGTTGACGTTGCGCATGTCGCCGGTCTTCGCCAGGGTAAGATGCATGCCAAACGCCGCCTTCAGCGTTTGCGGCGAATGGGCGTGTCCAGCCAAGGCGACGTAATCCCGCAAAATGCCGCGATAGTCCGGATGCGCACATTTCTCGATGATGGTACTGGCGCGGTCGCCCGGTGATTTGCCGCGTAAATCCGCCACGCCCTGCTCGGTAACCACGATCTGCACGGAATGTTCGCTGCTATCCAGGTGCGTCACCAGCGGCACGATGGTGCTGATCTTTCCGCCCTTGGCCGTCGAGGGGCAGGTAAAAATGGACAGGAAGGCGTTGCGCGCGAAGTCGCCGGAACCACCGATGCCATTCATCATGCTCCGCCCGGAAACATGGGTGCTGTTCACGTTGCCGGTGATGTCAATTTCAATGGCCGTGTTGATGGACACAATGCCGAGGCGCCGGACGAGTTCGGGGCTGTTGCTGATTTCCTGCGGGCGCAAAAGTAGCTTGGGCCGGAAGAATTCAATGTTGTCGTAAATGTCGCGCAGCACCGTGTCGCTCACCGTGAGCGAACAACCGCTCGCGAAACGCACTTTGCCCGACCGGACCAGAGCCAGCACCCCGTCCTGAATCACCTCGGTGTACATGTCAAAGGCGGGAATGTCCGGATGCTCACCCATTGCTTTGAGCACGGCATTGGCGGTGTCGCCAACACCGGATTGGATGGGCAAAAAACTCTTCGGAATCAGGCCGCGCTTGAGTTCGGCGGCGAGAAACTCCGCGACGTGCTGGCCGATCTGGGACGTGGCCTCGGTCGGCGGGCTGAACGCGCCGACTTCATTAGGCAGGTTCGTCTCCACGATGCCAAAAATTTTCCTTGGATCCACCTTGATGACCGGCGCGCCAATGCGGTCGCTGGGTCGGCAGATGGGGATCGGCTGGCGGAAGGGCGGGTCTTTTGGCTCATAGATGTCGTGGAACCCGCGCAAGGTCTCCGGATGAAACCGGTTCAGTTCGATGATGATCTTGTCCGCGACATTGCAGAACGTCGGCGCGGCCCCCACCGACGAGGTCAGCGTGATTTCCCCGGAATCGCTGACATGGCAGGCTTCGATGACCGCCCAGTTCACCGGGCCGAGAAAACCGTAACGCACCGACTGGGGCAGCATCGAAAGGTGCATGTCAAAAAATTTCGTGCGGCCCTCGTTGATGCTCTTGCGCAGGTCGGGATCGCTTTGGTAGGGGGTGCGGAACAGGATGGCGTCCGCCTTTGCCAGCGCTCCGTCCAGCGACTTGCCGGCCGAGGCACCGGTCACGACCCCGATGCGAAAATCCTGGCCCGAAGTCTTCAGCTGCGTGGCGCGGGCGGCGATGGCCCGGGGAATTTCCTTGGGTGTGCCGGCGGGTGTGAAACCGCTGAACGCCACCGTTTGTCCGTCTTGAATTTGTTCGGCCGCCTCCGCAGGCGTCAGCCATGCATACGTATTTTTCATAATCAATCAGTCATTTCCTTCAAGTGGCGCACCTGCCACGGTTCAAAAAAATTGGCAACGCCGGAGGCCTCCGATAAAATCAGCCGGCCGCCTTCATCCACCCCCGTGAAGATTCCGCTGCGAATCTCGCCATCGAGGTCCAGTTCAACGTGACGCGGATGATCCCACAACTGGTTGATGCGCGGCATCAGGCCGGAAAAATTTCCGGACTCGATTTCCTCAACCACCTGCCGGAGACCGCGCAGGATCAAGGCCGTCAAATCACGGAGCGTGGGCGGATGAACCACCTGATCAAGCAACCGCGTTGTCTGGTTTTTCAGGCTATCAGCTTGCGCTTCAGGCTCGTTCCGCACGTTTACGCCAATTCCGGCCACGGCCAGTTCCGGTGTGAACCGGTCAATCAGCAATCCGGCCAGTTTGCGGTTCCCGACGAGCACATCGTTCGGCCAGCGCATCCGTAATGGCGCAACCCCCAGTGCGCGCAAGGCATCGCAGACGGCCAGTCCAACCGCGAGCGGCAGCGCCCGTTCGCCTGGAGAATTGGACTTCACCGGCACCACGGCGGACAGCCACAACCCGCCGGCGTCAGAAATCCATTCACGCCGAAACCGGCCACGCCCGGCGGTTTGCGTGTCCGCACGCACCGCGTCCCAGGCTGCAAGCTTGGCCGCGCTGAGATTTGTGGAAGCGACCTGATCATATTCCCGCAACGTCCAGCCTGCGATCATGGATATTCGCGGACGGGCACTGGGGCGAAGACTAGCAGAAGGTTGATTGCACGCAACATTGCTCATCGGACGGCCTCGTGGTGTCGTGATGATGGCGGCCTTATTCGATCTTCACCAGCGCTTGCTTTTCGCCGACGACGTCGCCGACCGCAACATTGATGGCCGCCACCTTGCCGGACTTGGGCGCGAAAACAAACGTGTTCATTTTCATCGCCTCCAGGGTGATCAGATGGTCACCTTCCTTGACTTCCTGTCCCGGACTGACCATGACGGCGGTGACGCGACCGGACAGCGGACTCGGCACGTCGCCCGGTCCGACGCTGCCACTGACGGCGGGAACGGCGGGCGCGGGAGCCGGCGGCAGCGATGAAGGAGCTACCGCCGGAGCAGCGGCCGCGAAAGTTTTCGCCGGTGCGGGTGCCAACACCACTGGAGCACCAGCTTCATCAGACATCTCAACGGTCACCTCATACGGCTTGCCATCCACGGTCACGCGAAGTTTTTTGATCATAAATTAAAGGGTAAATGAACTAACGGAATTTGTGCGAATCGAAGATCCGCTGGCGGCCTTCATGCGCCCAGACATTGAAACGCGCCTCGGCCACCCCGATGTTTTGCACCGACACCACCCGGTGCGGACGGCCCAGCACCATGGCCACGGCGGCGGCAATGACCGCCGCAATTTCTGCGGGAGCTGTATCCGCAGTTCTGGCAACAGCCGGTTGGACGGCAACGGAAGCAGTGGTTGACAGCACGGGCACATTTGAATGAACGGGAACGGGCGGCACTATCGCCGGCGGTTGTTCGCGGGGTGCAATCGCCGGCGGTTCCCCCGCTTTGCGACCCGACACCCAGACGTGATAGAGGCCGACCGCCAGCAGGGCGATGACCACTTGAAGGATCAGGTCAGCCACCGACACGGCCAGCAGCGGGCTTAAATTGAATGCCGAAAGAACTGACATAAGATTTGTTAGAGTGGAATGGTTCCGTGTTTCTTCGGCGGGCGCATTTCGCGCTTGGCCAAGGTATTCCGCAACGCCAGCGACACCGTGGCGCGGGTTTCCTCCGGTGAAATCACATCCGTGATCATCGCTTTCCGGGCGGCTTCATAAGGCGAGCAGAACTTTTCCCGGTATTCCGCGACCAGTTCTTTTTCCGCGACCTGCGGATCTTTGGCGGCGGCAATTTCCCGTTTGTAGAGGATTTTCACCGCGCCCTCGGCACCCATCACCGCGATCTCGGCGCAAGGCCACGCATAGACAAAATCCGCGCCCATGTCGGAACTGCACATGGCCAGATACGCCCCGCCATAGGCCTTGCGCAGAATGACGGTGATTTTCGGCACGGTGGCGGACGCATAGGCGAACAGCATCTTCGCGCCGTGCCGGATGATGCCGCCGCGTTCCTGCTGGACGCCGGGCATGAAGCCGGGCACGTCCACCAGCGTGACGAGCGGGACGTTGAACACATTGCAGAAACGGATGAACCGCGCGGACTTGTCGGACGAATCAATGTCCAGCGTGCCGGCGCGCACCGCAGAATTATTCGCAATGACCCCGACCACAATGCCCTGGATGCGGGCCAGACCGACGACGATGTTGCGCGCCCACTCGGCATGCACCTCCAGAAAATCGCCCCCGTCCACCAGACGCTTGATGACCTGGTAAATGTCGAGCGGATCCATCGCCCGATCCGGCACCAGCTCGTTCATCTCCGGATCCAGGCTCAAGTCAATCTGGGGCGACAGCACGTGCGGCGGATCCATCACATTGTTGGGCGGCAGGAAGGAAAGGATTTTGCGCGCGATCTGGATGGCGTGCGCATCGCTGTCGGCGATGAAATGGACGTTGCCACTGACGCTGGCGTTGGCCATCGCGCTGCCAATTTCGTCCATCGTGCATTTCTGGCCGGTGATCGCCTGGATCACCTCCGGCCCGCAGATGAACATCTGCGAGCTGCCCTTCACCATGATGATGAAATCCATCAGCGCCGGCGAATAGGCGGCGCCGCCCGCACACGGCCCGGCCACGATCGCAATTTGCGGCACCACGCCTGACAAGAGCACGTTCCGGAAAAACACCTGGCCATAACCCGAAAGCGAATCGTCGCCCTCCTGAATGCGCGCGCCGCCGGAATCATTGATTGCGACCACCGGACAGCCCGTCTTCATCGCGTGCTCCATCAGGTTGCAGATTTTTTTGGAATGGACGCGGCCCAGGGAGCCGCCGCTCACCGTGAAGTCCTGGCTGAACGCCGCGACCGGACGGCCGTCTACGACGCCTGTGCCGGTCACCACACCGTCGCCGGGCAGGGATTTTTCCGCCATGCCAAAATGTTCGCAATCATGGTCGGCGTGCAGCCCCCACTCCTGGAAGGTGCCGGCCTGAAACAGTTCGGTGAGACGCTCACGCGCCGTCATCAGCCCCTTTTTGCGGCGGGCTTCCAGCTTGTCCTCGCCGCCCCCGGCCCGGGCGGCGGCCCGGCGTTTTTCGAGATTGTCCAAAAATGATTTTGCAATGGCCATAAATGATTTTCTCCCAGTTTAAGGTTGGCCGGCCACGTCCGGTTTGGGCATGCAGAATTCCGTAAGCACGCCGAAGGTGGATTTGGGATGCAGGAAGGCGACCAGCTTGCCGCCCGCGCCTTCAAAGGGTTTTTCGTGGATCAATTTCACGCCCGCGCCCGACGCCGTCTTGAGCTGGCCCTCGACGTTGTCCGTGCCAAACGCCACATGATGGATGCCGCCGGACGGATTTTTTTCGAGAAATTTCGCAATCGGACTTTCCAGGTCGGTCGGCTCCAACAGTTCGATGTGCACCTCGCCCACGGCAAAAAACGCCGTGCGGACCTTTTGCGACGGCACCTCTTCGCGATGTTCGCATTTCAGACCGAGCGCCTTTTCGTAGTAAGGCACCGCCTCGTCGAGCGAGCGGACCGCAATTCCCAGATGGTCAATTTTCTTTATCATATTTTTAAATGTTCAAAGCCGTCTTCGCCTGGCTGTCATGGAGCGCGAGCAATTGGTTGGCGGCACGAACCACCGTTAATTCCCCGCGCAGCAATGCCCGGTGCAGCTCCGGGAGCCGTTCCTGCACGCGTGGGTCGGCGTAAAAACGCTGGCGCAATTCTTCGCGGAGGAAGTCCGCCAGCCAGTCGAGCGTCTGCTCGTTGCGACGCGCGGCGATCACGCCCTTCGGCGTCAGCCCGCGGTAAAACAATTCAATGCGGTCCCAGATTTCCGGCACGCCCTCGCCCGTTTGCGCGGAACATAGCGCGGAGGCGGTCGTCCAGCCGGTCGTCGCCGACTGGATGTAATGCAGCGCCGCGTCCAGCTCGACCCGCGCCTGTTCCGCGCGCAGCCGGTTGTCGCCATCAGCCTTGTTGATCAACACGGCATCCGCCATTTCCATGATACCCTTCTTGATGCCCTGCAATTCATCGCCCGCCCCGGGCAATTGCAGCAGCAGGAAAAAATCCACCATCGAACGCAGGGTCACTTCCGCCTGCCCGACGCCCATGGTTTCGATGATGATCGTGTCGAACCCTGCGGCCTCGCAAAGCAGCATCGTCTCGCGCGTCCGCCGGGCGACGCCACCGAGGTTATCGCCGGCCGGCGACGGGCGGATGAAGGCGCGCGGTTCGCGGCTCAACCGCTCCATGCGGGTCTTGTCGCCCAGAATGCTGCCGCCGGAACGCCGGCTGGAAGGATCGATCGCCAGCACCGCGACCCGGTGGCCGCGCTCCACCAGATGGCAGCCAAAGGCCTCGATGAACGTGCTTTTGCCGACACCCGGCACGCCGGTGATGCCGATGCGTTTGGCGTTGCCCGTATGCGGCAGGATTTTTTGCAGGACTTCCTGCGCCTGGGCTTCCTGAATCCGCACACTGCTTTCAATCAGCGTGATCGCCCGCGACAAAATGGTGCGCTCCCCCGCCAGAATGCCGGCGACATAATCGTCCACCGCAAGCGTGCGCGGCCAGACGCGCGGTGGTGCCGCGTTGCTGCCGCCATCTGGTTCCGCTGCATTCATCACTTGATTGACCGCGTTGAGCAAGGTCGCAAACCATGGCGGCCAGAAAGTTGTCGCCAGCGCTTGCATCGCATTATGACTCCAGCCTTTTGCCCAACTGGGCGAGCACTTCCTTCGCCGCATCGGGAATGAACGTGCCGGGGCCGAACACAGCCGCGGCTCCGTTCTGTTTCAGAAAATCATAATCCGACGGCGGAATAACGCCGCCGACCACCACCATGATGTCCTCGCGGCCGACTTTTTTCAGCTCGCCGACGAGCTGCACCAGCAGGGTTTTGTGACCTCCGGCCAGGGAACTGATCCCGACCACATGCACGTCGTTGTCCGCCGCCATCCGGGCGGCCTCTTCAGGCTGTTGAAACAACGGCCCGATGTCCACGTCGAATCCGAGGTCGGCATACGCGGTGGCAACCACCTTGGCACCGCGGTCATGGCCGTCCTGGCCCATCTTGGCGATGAGGATGCGCGGCCGGCGGCCGAATTTTTTCGCAAACTCGTCGGCCGGACGGCGGGCCTCTTCGACCTGCGACTTTCCGCCGTATTCAGATTGATAGACGCCGGACACGGAGCGAATGACAGCCTTGTGCCGCTTGTAAATTTTTTCCAGGGCAAAGGAAATCTCGCCAAGCGTCGCCCGGGCGCGGGCGGCTTCGATGGCCAGCGCCAATAAATTTCCTGCGCCGGTTTCGGCGGACTTCGTCAGCGCCTCCAGGGCGGCTTGAACCCGGTCGTTGTCGCGTTCGGCCTTGAGCTTTTGCAGCCGGTTGATCTGTGACTCACGGACGTTGTTGTTGACCTCCAGCACGTCAAGCTTGTCGGCCTTTTCGAGCCGCAACAGGTTGACGCCGATGATGGATTCCTTGCCGGAATCAATGTGCGCCTGACGCCGCGCGGCAGCCTCCTCGATGCGCAGTTTGGGCAGTCCGGTCTCGATGGCCTTGGTCATGCCGCCGAGCGCCTCGACTTCCTCGATGTGCTTCCAGGCGCGTTCCATGATCGCCTGCGTCAGCGCCTCCACGAAGAACGAGCCGGCCCACGGGTCAATGACCTTGCACAGGCCGGTTTCTTCCTGCAGGAAAAGCTGCGTGTTGCGGGCGATGCGCGCGGAAAAATCCGTCGGCAACGCGATGGCCTCGTCGAGCGAGTTGGTGTGCAGGGATTGCGTGTGACCGGTGGCCGCCGCCATCGCTTCGACGCAGGTGCGCACGACGTTGTTGAACGGATCCTGCTCGGTCAATGACCATCCGGACGTCTGCGAATGGGTCCGCAGCATCATGGACTTGGGGCTTTTGGGATTGAACTGCTTGATCATCTTCGCCCACAACGCGCGGGCGGCGCGCATCTTGGCGACTTCCATGAAAAAGTTTTTGCCCTGCGCCCAGAAAAACGAGAGCCGCGGCGCGAACGCATCGATGTCGATGCCGGCCTTGATGCCGGTGCGGACGTACTCGAGACCGTCCGCCAGCGTGTAGGCCATTTCCAGGTCGGCGGTCGCGCCCGCCTCCTGCATGTGATAGCCGGAGATTGAGATGGAGTTGAACTTCGGCATGTTCTTTGACGTGAACGAAAAAATGTCCGCGACGATGCGCATCGAGCAGGCCGGCGGATAGATGTAGGTGTTGCGCACCATGTATTCCTTGAGGATGTCGTTCTGGATCGTGCCCGCGAGCTGCTCCAGCTTCACGCCCTGCTCCTCGGCGGCGACGATGTAAAACGCCAGCACCGGCAGCACCGCGCCGTTCATCGTCATCGAGACCGAGATGCGGTCCAGCGGGATGCCGTCGAACAAGATCTTCATGTCTGCGATGGAATCCACCGCCACGCCCGCCTTGCCCACGTCCGCGAAGGCGCGCGGATGATCCGAGTCGTAACCGCGGTGCGTCGGCAGATCGAACGCGACGGACAGACCCTGCT
>Ga0302319_10004923_pt1 | contig 27180 bp, 26 predicted proteins | sample Bog_T0_2_FD_203319 | JGI IMG/M metagenome (GOLD analysis project Ga0302319, IMG submission 203319) | Peat permafrost microbial communities from Stordalen Mire near Abisko, Sweden - Bog_T0_2 | ecosystem: Environmental > Terrestrial > Soil > Wetlands > Peat | place: Sweden: Abisko, Stordalen Mire... | reverse complement strand
CGGGAGTTTCAGCGCGGCCCAAACCGCAACACAGGTGTTGCCGAACGGCAACACCACCATCACCGCCGGGAGCGACGTCATCACGCTGGTCGGCGTCACCCAGGCTCTGACCGCACAGCAGATGGGATTGACGTGAGCCCGGACGTCCGGTTCTCGCGGCTCCCGCGCGGGTCGAAGGCGAACGCGAGAAAAATATTTCTGACAAACAGAAGTCGTGCTAAGCTGTCTCGGCGCCGGCGGCGGCAGGACTCACGGCGCCAGACGGCCGCCAAATAAGGCCTTGAAATCGTTTTGGAATCGGTAATAGCGCTCTGAAAACCCTCAAAACGACAGCCTAAATCCTTGGAATTGCTTGACGCGGATATTCGGAAATTTGGAAAACTTCCGCAAAAAATTGCCGCCGGCGCCCGCCTACATCTCGTCGAAGCCCGTCCGGGTCAGTCGAATTTGGCCGTATTCGAGCGTGATCCAGCCTTGCACCGAGGCGTAGGCGACTGCGGCGTCGTAGTCGGGGCTCTTGCCGAAATTATGATGGAAGAATTCGGCCCTGACGCTGTCGAAACGCAAGCTCTGCCGCGGGCTCACCTGTTTCTCGCAGAACAGCGTCAGCATGGCGCGCGCGTAGTCTTCGTCGGCCGGCAGGGTCGCCATCCCGTATCCTCACGAGTCGTCAAAACGACGTCGATCAAGACAAGATACATCGGGGGCGATTTTATGGCGCGAGCGCGGAGATTGGCCCTTAAGTAAGCCGACCGTAATCCGCTCTCGCGAATGTGATTTCGAGCTTCACATATACAGCGGCTCGCTCTCCAGCCCCTTGTAGAGCTCCGCGACCTCAGCGCCATAACCATTATACAACATCGTCGGGCGCAAATTGCCGGTCGTCAACTCCGTCTCCTTGGCCTGACTCCAGCGCGGATGCGGCACGTCAGGGTTCACGTTGGCCCAGAACCCGTATTCCTCGGGGCCGAGCGATTCCCAGAACGTCGTCGGCCGCTTGTCGACGAAGCTGATCTTGACGATCGACTTGGCGGATTTGAAACCGTATTTCCACGGCGTCGCGAGCCGGATCGGCGCGCCCTGCACCTTGGCGATCGGCTTGCCATAGGCCCCGGTCGAAACGAAAGCGAGGTCGTTGGTCGCCTCGGCGATCGTCAGCCCCTCGACATAGGGCCACGGCATGAACGAGCGCTGGCCGGGCGCGTTCTTCTTGTCGATGAAGCTCTCGAAACGGACGAATTTGGCCGAGCTCAGCGGCTTCGCCTTTTCGACCAGCGCGCGCAGCGGGAAGCCGGTCCAGGGGATCGCCATCGACCAGGCCTCGACGCAACGGTGCCGATAGAGTCGCTCCTCGAGCCCGATGCTCTTGATGAGGTCGTCGATATCGAGCGTCTGCTCCTTCTCGACGAGGCCGTCGATCTTGACGGTCCAGGGCTTGATCTTCAGCCCGTCGGCGGAGAGATGTTTGTCGGTGCTGAACTCGTAGAAGTTGTTGTAGTTCAGATTGATCTTTTCCGGCGTCACGTCGCGATCGAGCGCAAACGCCTCATTGCGCTTGGCCGGATAGAGCCCCGGAGCCGCGTCTTGAGCGAAAGCGCCGCGCGCGAAACTCGCGGAGGCCGCGAACGCCGCCGCGCCCGAGAGAAAGCCGCGACGGCCGATGAAAATGGATTCCGGGGTGGTTTCGCTGGCGGGAATTTCCCAACCGCGACTTCGGTGATAGCGCATGCGCGAACCTCTCGTGCCGAAAGCTGATCAATCTTCGTATCTTAGATACGCGTGATCTTCGCTGAGGTTTCGGCCGGAAGAACGCGTTTGTTACGCCGGATCGATCAAACTTTCTCGACTTGACCGAATTCGAGGTCGACTGGCGTCGCGCGGCCGAAGATCGAAACCGCGACCTTGACGCGCGAACGCTGCTCGTCGATTTCCTCGACCACGCCGTTGAAAGAGGCGAACGGCCCATCGGCGACGCGCACGGTCTCGCCGACCTCGAAGCGGATCGAGGCCTTCGGGCGCTCGATGCCGTCCGCCACCTGTCCCTTGATTCGTTCGGCTTCGTTGTCGGGGATCGGCATCGGCTTCTTGTCGGCGCCGAGGAAGCCGGTGACTTTCGGGGTGTTCTTGATCAGATGGTAGACGTCGTCCGTCAGGTCGCATTTGACGAGGACATAACCGGGGAAAAACTTGCGCTCGGAATTGATCTTGCGGCCGCGGCGCACTTCGACGACCTGCTCGGTCGGCACCATGATCTCTTCGAACTTCGCCTCGAGGCCGCGCTGACCAGCCTGTTCGCGAATGGATTCCGCGACCTTCTTCTCGAAATTGGAATAGGCGTGGACGATGTACCAGCGCATGCTCATGTCAAATTCCCAAATCGTTCCCCGTCGTGGCGGGTTTTCAATGTCGAAGGCGCGACTCAGCCGCCTCGCCCGAAGCCCAGCACCAGACTGACGAGGACGCGCAGACCCTCGTCGACCAAGATGAAGAACACCGAGGCGAACACCGCCATCAGCATCACCAGACCCGTCGTGATCAGCGTCTCGCGACGCGACGGCCAAACGACTTTCGTCGCTTCGACGCGAACTTGCTGGATGAATTCGAACGGATTGGCCATGTCGAGATTCCATGGGCGACGCGATTCGCGCGCCCCAAAAAATTCGCGGCGCGGAACCTCTCGGTTACGCGCCAGAAGAGCCTCATATAGGAAGTTCGCCTCCGACGCCAAGCGAAATGTGTCGCGACGTCGCGAAGACGCTGGCTTACCGTAGGGAATGCGGCCCCACGCCGGCGCGAACGCCGGCGTGGCGACGTTTACGGAGAGTTCAGAGCGCGGTTCCGACGGCCTTGGCCAGCTTGAACGCGATCGACTTGGAGGCGGCGATGGTCAGCGGGGCGCCGGTGGCGGGATTGCGTCCCTCGCGCTCGGCGCGCTCCTTGAGCGTGAATCGTCCAAAGCCGGTGATCACGACGTCGTCGCCTTTCTTGGCGGCCTCGATGATCGAAGCGAAGACCGAATTGACGACTTCCTTCGCCTTGGACTTGGAAAGCTCGTTGGCTTCGGCGACGGCGTCGATGAGTTCTGTGGTGTTCAAGGGAATGTCCTTCGAAAGTTGCGCGCCCAGGCGATAAGACGAGCGGCGCCGAGAAGCACGCCCGTCTACAGAAGCTTGCGCAGGAAATCCAGCGCAAATCCGCGGCCGCGACGCGGGGACGCCGATATCAGCCGCGAAAACGCGTCGACTCGAAGGCGGGAACGCCGGCCGAGAACGAGTCGAGCCACGCCACGAGCTTAGGGTGCGAAGCGCGCCAGGCGCCCTCGAACCGCAGGTCGAGATAGCCGAGCGAGCAAGCCAGCGCGATCGCGCCGACGTCGCGGGCGTCGTCGGCCATCGGCTCGGCTTCGGCGACGGCGAGCGCGCGCGCGACCTTGCCGGCCTGATGCCCGAGCCACTTGGCGCTGTGCGTCCCCGGCTCGCGCATGCGCTGCTCGTAGATTTGCAGGATCGCGGCATCCATGATCCCGTCCGCGAGCGCCTGTCGCGTCAGGGCGCGAAAACGCTCCGGTCCATTGGGGATGATCTTGCCGCCGCCCGCCAGAACGTCGAGATATTCGAGGATCACGCGGCTGTCATAGAGAGTTTGCCCGCCTTCGAGGATGAGGGTGGGGATCTTTCCGAGCGGGTTTTGCTCGCGCAAGGGCTCCTTGGGATCGGACGTGTCGGCCACGACCACCTCGATGCGGTCGGATAGCCCCAGCAGCGACGCCGCGATCTTGATTTTGCGCCCGAACGGCGAGGCGGGTGAGGATCGCAGTATCATCATGTGAGTTTTCCCCGCGCGACGTCCGGTCGCCAGGCCGTTCCTGTTGCCCCGGACGCGCGGGCGCCCATATAAGGCGGCCGTTTTCTTCTCGTCCAGTTCCCCCTGCTCCCAAGCGCCTCGGGCGCCGAATGCGAGGTTTCGCGTGAGTTCCGTTTCCGCCCATGAGCGTCTCGTCATCATCGGCTCCGGCCCGGCGGGCTACACCGCAGCGATCTACGCAGCGCGCGCGATGCTGCGTCCGCTGTTGCTGTCGGGCTTCGAGCCGGGCGGACAATTGATGATCACGACCGACGTCGAGAATTATCCCGGCTTCGCCGAGGCGATCCAGGGTCCCTGGTTGATGGACCAGATGCGCGCGCAGGCCCAGCATGTCGGCGCGCGGCTGGAGAGTGAGCATGTCGTCGCGCTCGACCTTTCGCAACGGCCGTTCCGCATCCAATGCGACAGCGGGCGCGTCGTGATGGCCGACGCGGTCATTCTGGCGACGGGCGCCAAGGCCAAATGGCTCGGGATTCCGAGCGAAGAGATGCTGAAAGGCTTCGGCGTGTCGGCCTGCGCGACCTGTGACGGTTTCTTCTTCCGCGGCAAGAAGGTGATCGTGGTCGGCGGCGGCAATTCGGCGGTCGAGGAGGCGCTCTATCTCTCGCAGATCGCGGCCGAGGTCACGCTGGTGCATCGCCGCGATTCGTTCCGCGCGGAGAAGATCCTGATCGATCGTCTCGCGGCGCGACCCAACGTCAAATTCAAGTGGAACCGCGCGGTGGAGGAAATCCTGGCGGGCGGAACGCCGCGCGGCGTCACCGGCGCGAAGCTGCGCGACGTCGCGACGGGCGCTTTCGAGGAGGTCGCGGCGGACGGCGTGTTCATCGCCATCGGACACGCCCCCGCGACCGAACTCGTGCGCGATCAACTGACCCTGAAGCCGAATGGCTACGTCATGACGGTCCCCGGCTCGACCGTGACCAGCGTCGAGGGCGTGTTCGCCGCGGGCGACGTGGCCGACGACGTCTTCCGTCAAGCCGTCACGGCGGCGGGTCTGGGCTGCATGGCGGCGCTCGAGGCCGACCGCTGGCTCGCCGCGAGAGTGTAGTTTCGGGCCAGACAGGAAAACCCTGTCGCGTTTCGCCCTTCCGTCGAGGTCCAATTTCGCGTATCGCGCGTATCAAGACGACAGCCTGCGGGGGCAAGTCGATGATGGGCGGGGCGCTCGAGGGGCGAAGATGGATTGGGACAAGCTTCGCATCTTTCAGGCGGCGGCCGAGGCGGGGTCATTCACCCACGCCGGCGAGACGCTGGGCCTCAGCCAATCCGCGGTCAGCCGGCAGGTCGGCGCGCTCGAATTGGATCTGGGCGCGCCTCTGTTCCACCGCCACGCGCGCGGGCTGATTCTCACCGAACAGGGCGAGACGCTGCTGAAGGCCGTGCATGACGTCGCCTTGAAACTGGAAGCCGTGCGCAGTCGCCTGATCGACAGTCGCGACAAGCCGCATGGCGACTTGCGCGTAACGACGACGTTGGCGCTGGGCGCGAATTGGCTCGCGCCGCGACTGGGCGAATTCGTCGAGCTGTTTCCCGAGGTGAAGCTGCAACTGCTGCTGTCTGACGACGAGCTGGATCTGAGCATGCGCGCGGCCGACGTCGCGCTGAGGTTGCGCGAGCCGAACCAGCCCGATCTGATCCGCCGCCGGCTGTTCACCGTGCATTTCCATGCTTACGCCTCGGCGGACTATCTCAAGAAGAGCGGCCAACCGCGCTCCATCGACGATCTCGACCATCATCGCCTCGTGGCGTTCGGCGCGCCGACCGCGACGCATTTTCTTTATGACCTCAATTCGTTGTTGACGGTCGGGCGCGATCCCAAAATTCCGCGCGCACCGCACATTTCGATCAACAATCTGGGCGCCATCATTCGCGCGGTCGAGCATGGCGTCGGCATCGCCGTGTTGCCGGACTATTGCGTCGCGCCCAACTCCGGACTTGTTCGGCTGCTGCCGCAAGCGGACATGCCGGAGATGGATTGTTTCCTCGTCTATGCCGAGGAAATGAAGAACGTCGCGCGGGTGCAGGCTTTCCGTGATTTCCTGGTCTCGAAGGCGCAGCGCTGGCGGTTTTGATGTCGCCGAGCGCCGGCCTTCCGCCAGCCCCTCAATCAGTATTCCGACCGGCAATGAACATCGCCGGCCACGCCCTGAGCCCAGCAACGGCGCGGCCCGTCTTGTTGATCCGGGTCGGGGTCGGCGACGTGGTGGCCGAAATGGTGGCGATGTTCGCGCCAATTGCCCCAGGAATCGTACCAAACCCTTTCGATCCGCGGCGCGGCGCCGTCGCGAAAGGCCAGTGGGCCGGATAAGGTGAGGGCGGACGACGGGCTCGCGACCAGCGCGAGCAAGGAAGCGCCCGCGAGCGCGGCCAAGGAGAATTTGGTCAATCGTTGCGATGACATGATGGGCTCCTGATGGGGTAAGAGTCTATAATCGCTGTCGATACTTCGAATGCTTCACCGATATCGCGCTGAAGCGAAGTAAAAGCTGCGAGTGGTTTCGGACCCAAACAAGGCGGCTCGGCGACCTTTTTTCGACCATGACAAAACGTTAATTGCGCGCGCGGCGGGAAGTTGAACGCCGGGTCCACGGCGACGATTTCAGGGAGGGTCCGCTCAGAAGGCAGAGCGCCAATTCCGGCGGAATATGAAGGGGATCACGCCGGGAGCGATCGTTCGAGACGGCCCCGCGGTTCATGTCCAAATATTCACGCGGCCCGGTCGCCGCGCTTTCGGCGCGTGAGTTCCGCCACATCCTTCCCCGAGGCGTTAGCTCAGATTGACTCCGCCGCCTGAAACTTCAGGCGTGATTCGCCAACGAGCGGAAAACGGGGGTCGTTCGATGAAAATCAAACTCTGCATCGCTATTTTCGTGCTTTCCCTCGCGGGCGGCGTCGCGTCGGCCTGCATCGCTTCCTTCCAGCCCGCGCATGCGGACGTCTGCGGCGGCTACGCTTGCCAAGGTTGAATGCGACGACCTACGCCGCCAGCCGGCTTTCGCCGCCGATCGTCGCCCGAATCGCCTCCGCGAGCGCCTTGGACTCCTCGGATTGCGCGCCCGCCGAATGGATGATCCCCATGCGACTGTTGGGTAGCGCCGGAAGACCGTCGGCGGCGCCGAGCACGCGCAGGCCCTCGCCGATCATGCCCACCGGCAGCACAGTCGCCGCGAGACCCGCTCTCACCACGGTGCCGATCGCTGTGTAATTCTTCGAGACGAACAGGCTGCGAATGCTCTCGCGCCGACCTTCCAGCGCTTCGTCGGCGACCTTGCGCCAGACGCAAGCCGTGCTGCCGAGCGCCAGCGGGATGGGCTCGCCCTGCGGGATCTTGAAGCGGGTCGAGGCGGCCCACCGCAGCGGTTCCTCCCGAATAAGCTCGAAGCCGGGCAAGCCATCGAAGTCGGTGACGAGGGCGAGTTCGAGCGCGCCGCCATGGACGAGGGCGGCGAGTTCGATCGAGTTTTCGCAGGTCACCGCGATCTCCACCAGCGGGTGACGATGGTTAAAGCGGGTGAGAATGTCGGCCAGATACGCCTCGGCGTAGTCGTCGGGGATGCCGAGCCGCACCGCGCCCTTAAGCCCCTTTCGCGACAGCGCCGCCATCGCGCCCGCCTCCGCCTGCATGATGCGGCGGGCGTAGTCGATGAGTTCCTCGCCCTCGTTCGTCAGCTTGGCGCCGCGGCCCTGCTTCACAAAAAGCGCGCAGCCCAGTTGCTCCTCGAGCCGCCGGACATGCATGGAGACCGCGGATTGCGTCTTGTTCACGCGCTCCGCCGCTCGGGTAAATGAGCCGGTGTCGACGATGGCGAGGAACGAGCGGAGCTGGTCGGTGTCGAGCATGGCTATCAATCTCGTTTGCGAATGGATATCTCTACAAACATTCGTTGGACCGATCAATCCTTAACGCGCATATTGCGATGGTCAGAAACGCCTCGACCGCTCGCAAGTCCGCTTATCGGCGGGGTGGAGTCTCCAACGGCGCTCAGGAGAGAAAAATGTCCATGTCTTCGTTTTCCGCGCCCCGCGACGCTCGCGGCGTCATCGCGAATCTGGCTCTTGCCATCGGCTGGCCGGCGCGCGCATTGGAAGAGCGTAGGGCGCAGGCTCGCTTGGCTGAACTCTCCGAGCGCGAGCGTCAGGATATTGGCGGCGCGCGAGTTGAGGCCGCGGAAGCCCTTGTCGAAGAGACGCCGGCCGAGCGTCAGGCTCGCTTACGCGCGATCCGGGCTTGGTATGGTCATCATTCCAAGGCCGCCTGAGTCGCCGTGAACTCGCATCTTCGCGCCCAATCGGAAAATCTTTCCGCGGCGCTCGCTCAGATAAGTCTCCCCACGGCGAGTATTCTTCGCTAGTTACGGCCCCTCGCGCGAACCCGCGCCGCCGGGAGACCAGACCATGAACGCCCCCGCCTCCAGTTCCGTCGAGCTTCGCGCCGTTCCGGGACCTCGTTTTGAAGACATCCTGACACCCGCCGCTCTGGCGTTCCTCGCCGCTTTGCATCGCCGCTTCAATCCGCGTCGCCTGGAAGCGCTCGCGCGCCGCGTCGAGCGGCAAAAGCGCTTCGATGTGGGCGAAACCCCGGATTTCCTCGCTGAGACCGCCGCGGTTCGCGCCGGCGACTGGAAAGTGGCGCCGATCCCCGCCGATCTCCTCGATCGCCGCGTCGAGATCACCGGTCCCGTCGACCGCAAGATGATCGTCAACGCGCTGAACTCGGGCGCGAAAGTGTTCATGGCGGATTTCGAGGACGCCTCCTCGCCGGTCTTCGCCAACATGATCGAAGGACAGGCCAACCTCAAAGACCTCTGGGCCGGAACGATCGCGTTCACCGACGCGGCGAACGGCAAGCTCTACTCGGTCAAGCCGAACCCCGCCGCGCTGATGGTCCGCCCCCGCGGCTGGCACCTCAACGAGCGGCATCTCCTCGTCGATGGGCAGGAAATTTCCGGTTCGCTGTTCGATTTCGGTCTTTACGTCTTCCATGGCGCTAAGGCGCAGAAGGCGTCGGGATCGACGCCGGCCTTCTATCTTCCCAAGATGGAAAGCCATCTCGAGGCGCGGCTCTGGAACGACGTTTTCGCCTTCGCCGAGGAGACGCTCGGCGAACCCGTCGGCGCCTTCAAGGCCACCGTGCTGATCGAGACGATCCCGGCCGCGTTCGAAATGGACGAAATCCTGTTCGAACTACGAGACCACATCGTCGGGTTGAATTGCGGTCGTTGGGAGTACATCTTCTCCTTCATCAAGCGTCTGGGCAAGAACCCCGCGTTCCTGACGCCCGATCGCGCCGACATGACGATGGGTAAGGCGTTCCTCAACGCCTATTCGCTGCTGCTGATCAAGACCTGCCATCGTCGCGGCGCTTTCGCGATGGGCGGCATGGCCGCGCAGATCCCGATCAAGGGCGACCCGGCCGCGAACGAGGCCGCCTTCGCCAAGGTCCGCGCCGACAAGGAGCGCGAGGCGGGCAATGGCCATGATGGCACCTGGGTCGCGCATCCCGATCTCGTGCCGGTCGCGCGCGAGGTGTTCGATCGGTTGATGCCGACAGCCAACCAACTCGGCGTCTCTCGCGAGGACGTGACCGTGACGGCGGCCGATCTGCTGCAGGTTCACGAAGGTGGCCACAGCGAGGCGGGCCTGCGCGAAAACATCCGCGTCGGCGTACAATATATCGAGGCTTGGCTGCGCGGCCGCGGCGCGGTGCCGCTCTATAATCTGATGGAAGACGCCGCGACGGCGGAGATTTCGCGCGCCCAGATCTGGCAATGGCTGCATCTGAAGGCCAAGCTCGACGACGGTCGCGTGGTGACGCCCGATCTTTTCCGCGCGATGCTCTCGGACGAGATGGACAAGCTGCGCGCGGCGCTGGGCGACAAGGCCTTCGTCGGCGGTCGCTTCGGCGAGGCAATCCGGCTGTTCTCGGACATGTCGCTCAGCCCGAAATTCGAGGAATTCCTGACTCTGCCGGCCTATCGGCTGATCGACTGACGCGTCGGCCGATCACTTCTCGAGCACGACCTGTCGGCATTCCGGCGGCATTTGCGCGAGTGTGATCGGCGGCTTCGGCTTGGCGTGGGGATCGACCCTCGGATGCAGCGCCTCATTGGTGAACCACCACGCCAAGGACTTGTCGCAGCCGTCGCCCGCCGGCACGGCCTCCTGCGGCTGGCAGGCGGTTTCGCCCGCGGGGCAGGCGATGCGCACATGGAAGTGATAATTGTGGCCCCAATAGGCGCGCACCTTGTTCATCCAGGGCTCGCCCATATGCGTCTCGCATAACGCCTTCTTGATCGCGGCGTTGACGAAGATGCGCTCGACCTCGGGCTCTTCCGCCGCCGCCTTGATCACGCCGGCCTGACGCTCGGACCAAATCGACTTGACCACGGAGAGGCCGTCGTCGGTCACCATGTTCACCGCCGACATCTCCTCGCGATCCGCCGCGCTCAAATGCGCCGGCATCGGCGTCAGCCAGATGTCGGCGTCGAGACCGACCTGATGCGAGGCGTGCCCTGTCAACATCGGGCCGCCGCGCGGCTGCGAGATGTCGCCCACCAGAATGCCCGGCCAGACACCATCCGCCGCCGCCTTGCGGGAAAACCGCTCGAGAAATGCGATCATATTGGGATGACCCCAGAAGCGATTGCGCGAAAGCCGCATGACGCGCCAGGTCTCCCCATCCACGGGAAGCGCCTTCGCCCCCGCCAGACAACCGCGCGCATAGAAGCCGATCGAGCGCGTTTGCGCCTCGGTCGGCGTCATCGCGCGACCGAACACCTGTTTGGCCGGCAGCTTCGGGTCGGAGGCATTGGCGAGCGGCGGCAGGGGCTTGGGATCGAGCGTGCCTTTATCCTGCGCGAACGCGGCCCCGGCGATCGACGCGGCAAAGACCAACAAAGCCGACAATCGCACGCGCATTCTCTACTCCCGCATTCCCCGGGACTATCGATTAACCGTATTAACGAACCGTTAACCACGTTTCGTATCGTCGTCCGCCCGGCGCCCGACGATGAACAGCCTCGGGAAAGGCAGCAGGACGCCGCCCCAACCGCGGCGCGGATAGGCCTTGGTGATCGCCTCGCGATAGAATTCGATATAATGCGCGCGTTCGTCGGCGCTCAGCGGCGCCAGAAACGGGCGCAAGCCCGCGCCCTCGACCCACGCGACAATAGCCTCGGGGCCTTCCAGCCTATGAACATAAGTTGTTCGCCAAATGTCCACGAGGTCGCAGGTTGGGGCGAGCGCGGAGTCGTAATCGCCAAAGCCGCCAATCGCCGCGCGCGACTCGCCGACCCGCGCCAGTTTGTCGCGGAAGGGCGCCATCGCGGCGATCTCGCGCATCAGGGCGTGCGTCGGTTCGGCCTCGTTGTCGGGCATCTGCGCGGCCAGACATCCGCCCGGCGGAAGCTCCCCCGCCAAACGCGCCATGACGTCGATGTGTCCTGGCACCCATTGGAACAAGGCATTGGCGAAAACCAATTGGGCGCTCGGATCGCGCCAATGCGCGGCGTCGGCTTGGACAAAATGCACGCTCGGCAACCGCTGGCGCGCCGCCGCGAGCATGTCCGGCGAAGTGTCGACGCCCCACAAATCGGCATCGGGGTATCGCGCGTGAAGCGCACCCGTGGACACGCCATTGCCGCAGCCGAGGTCCACCACCCGCTTTCGTGGCATTCGCGGCACGCGCGCCAGCAGGTCGACCGAAGGCCGGTTGCGCTCGGCCTCGAACCGGGCGTAGATCTTCGGATCCCAGCCTGTCATGTCGCCCTCTTTTCATGCGGATATGTTCCCGGCGCGACAAAATTGCAACAACAATGCGACGCCGCGCCGCGCACTCGCCGAGTCAGGGAAAAATCAGCCCTTACAACAACTTATCGGCAAAGCAGGTGGATCGGTCCTGGGACGGCGCGCGTCGGTCGGGTTCTCGTGTGGCGAAAATGAATCTTTCTCGTTTCGATTCCCGGCGAGCGCGAAATTGTGGGTTGAGCCCGAGTCAGACCGTTTATCAACAGTTTGCCATAATACGATTTGTGACGGGACAACTTCGAGCGCCCTACGCGGATATCGGGCCGGTTGACGCCGCCTCATTTTGGTTGCCCCGTCGCTGTCGCCATGCCATATTCCGGCCATACAAGATTAAGAATTCATAGGGCGTGTTGTTGGCGAGTAAAAGCATATAAATCACGTCCGACATTACGTAAGTCGCTGGACGTTGATTCAGAAATATCAATTGTTATACTTTTTGTGAATTGATCGTTGACGCAACGCACTTGAAATGTGCGATTGAATATTTTTCAGACACGTAAATAAATGAAAATTGAATAGAAAATACCACAGGGCGGTCTGTGGAAGGAGAGGCTATGTCATTGCAGAATTCCCACGCCTTCGCTGGAGATGTCTCCGTCGAAGACGCATATTCCATGCTCGAAAAGGACTCGCAAGCCTTTCTCGTCGATGTGCGGACCCAGCCGGAATGGCAGTACGTCGGCGCCCCTGATCTGACTTCGTTGGGCAAGTCGCCCGTCTTTTTGCAATGGCAGGTCTATCCCTCGATGGAAGTGGCGGGTGATTTCGTCGAACGCCTAACGAGCGAATTAAAAAAGCGGGGCGCGGACGAGTCCTCGCCCGTCTTGTTCCTTTGCCGCTCGGGCGCGCGCTCGCGTCAGGCGGCCATCGCGATGACGGGCGCCGGCTGGTCGCGCTGTCATAATGTCGCGGAGGGTTTCGAGGGCGTCCTCGACGCCGAACGCCACCGCGGCGCTCGAAGCGGATGGCAAGCGCGAGGTTTGCCCTGGGCGCAGAGCTAGCCGCCCCGCATAGGGCGACTCGCCCGTCTATCACACCCAATGAATTCACGTCGATGCGAGCGTCTTTACCGGCGCGCGCCATCCATTTGTGAGATGTAGCTCCCATGCGACCGATCGAAGAATCCTGGAAACGCTGCTGCCAGCGCTTGCGCGCGGAAGTTGGCGAGGATGTTTTCACCAGTTGGTTCGGCAGCCTGCAACTCGAGGAGGTCGTCGCGGGCCGCGCGCAGTTCTCGGTATCGACCCGTTTTCTCAAGAGTTGGATCGAATCGCATTATCAGGACAAGATTCTCGCCGCGCTCGAAGCGGAAATCGGCGGCGTCGCGGCGGTGCAAGTGGCCGTGCGAACGGCCGCGGGAGCGACGAGTCCGTGCGCTCTGAAGCCCGAACCGCGTTCAGACCGCCCGAATGGAGCGGCCAGTGATGCCGCCGCCGCCAAGTTCTTGCCGCCGATCGAGCCGCACCCCCGTCGAAACGGAGGTCGTCCGGAAAGCCGCAATGGCTTCGACGCGCTCGCGGGTTCGCCGCTCGACCGACGCTTGACATTCTCCAGCTTTCTGGTCGGGCGCGCCAATCAGCTTGCTTTCTCGGCGGCGCAGCGCGTGTCCGAGGCTCGGGTCGGCGAGCCGCCGGCCTTCAGCCCGCTCTATATCCATGCCTCCGTGGGTCTCGGCAAAACGCATCTGTTGCAGGCGATCGCGCATGCCGCGACGGCGCAAGGCCGTTCTGCGGTCTATCTGACCGCTGAAAAATTCATGTACGGCTTCGTCGCCGCGTTGCAATCGCAGACGGCGATCGCGTTCAAGGAAGCTTTGCGCTCGATCGATCTCTTGATCTTCGACGACGCGCAATTCTTGCAAGGTCGGGTCATCCAGGCTGAATTCGGTCACGCGCTGAACGCGCTCGTCGATGCGGGCCGCCAGGTCGTCGTCGCCGCGGACCGGCCGCCCGGCGATCTCGAATCGCTGGAGGAGCGCGTGCGCTCGCGTTTGGCCGGCGGTCTCTGCGTGGAGATGCTGCCGCTCGACGAACCGTTGCGGATCAAGATGCTGGAAGCGCGCATCGCCGTCGCGCGCGTGCAGAATCCGCAGTTCGAAGTGTCGCCGCAAGTGCTCGCCTTCGTGGCCAAATCCATCGTCTCGAACGGCCGCGACCTCGAGGGCGCGGTCAATCGCCTCGTCGCGCATTCCCAGGCCGGAGGACATCCGATGACGGTGGACGCGGCGGAAGTCGCGATCCGCGATCTCATCCGCGCGCGCGAACCCAAGCGCGTCAAGATCGAGGACATCCAGAAGCTGGTCGCGAGCCATTACAGCGTCACCCGCGCCGACATCCTCTCCTCGCGCCGCACGGCGACGGTGGTGAAGCCGCGTCAGGTCGCCATGTATCTTTCCAAATCGCTCACCTTGCGTTCGCTCCCCGAGATCGGCCGACGCTTCGGTGGCCGCGATCATACGACCGTGCTGCACGCCGTGCGCAAGATCGAGGGCCTCTGCTCCGCCGACACGGCGCTCCGCGAGGAACTCGAGTTGCTCAAGCGCATGCTGCAGGATTAAGACGCGCGGATGAGTTTCATTTTCAAGATCGTCGGCGCAAGCGAGTGGCGCGCGGCCGAGGCGGCGGGCGTCTACTCGGGCGCGGACGTCGATCGCGCCGACGGCTTCATTCACTTTTCCGCCGCCAAGCAGGCCGAGGAAACCGCCGCGAAATGGTTTAAGGGCCGTGAGGACCTCGTTCTGGTCGCGGTCGAGGCGGAAGCCATGGGCGAGGCGTTGCGCTGGGAAGTTTCGCGCGGCGGCGCCTTGTTTCCCCACATTTATGGGCCTTTGCCGATGGCTGCGGTCGCGTGGTCGCGTCCGTTGCCGCTCGGCGCGGACGGACGCCATGTCTTCGGCCCCCTCACGTGAGGATCGGCGCGCTCGGAGATCTCGCGCGCCCGTGGCTCATGCGGCTGTCGCCGGAAGACGCGCATCGCGCGGCGATCCTGGGACTCAAATGTCTGCCGCATATGACCGCGCCGACCCGTGACGCCCGTCTCGACGTCGAGGCGTTCGGCTTGCGTTTTCCGCATCCGCTCGGGCTCGCGGCCGGGTTCGACAAGAGCGCGGAGGTTCCCGACGCGCTCCTCGGGCTCGGTTTCGGCTTCGTCGAGGTCGGCACGCTGACGCCCCGCCCGCAGGCGGGCAATCCGAAGCCGCGACTGTTCCGGCTCACCGCCGACGCGGCGATCATCAATCGCATGGGCTTCAACAACGACGGTTACGCGCGCGCGCGCGACCGGTTGGCGCGGCGGCGCCCCTCCGGGTTGATCGGCGTGAATGTCGGGCCGAACAAGGACGCCGACGACCGCGTCGCCGATTATGTTCTCGGCATCAAGACCTTCGCGCCGTTCGCGGACTATTTCGCGATCAACATTTCCTCGCCCAACACCGTGGGCTTACGCGATCTGCAACGCCGCGAGGCGCTCGACGATCTCGTCGCGCGCGTCGTCGAGGCGCGCGATTCCGTTTCGCCGCGCCGGCCCGTGTTGATCAAGATCGCGCCGGACCTCGATCTGCTCGGGCTCGACGACATCGTCTCGGTCGCGATGAAGCGCGGGTCCGATGGCCTCATCATCTCCAACACGACGCTCGCGCGCCCCGAGACGCTGCTAGCGAAAGAGGCGAAGGAAGCGGGCGGCCTCTCCGGGCGGCCGTTGTTCACCGCCTCGACGCGCCTCATCGCGCGCGCTTTCCTCAGGTGCGAGGGCGCTCTGCCCTTGATCGGCGCCGGCGGGATCGAGGACGCGGAAACCGCGCTGGCGAAGATCGAGGCGGGCGCGAGCCTCGTTCAGATCTATACGGGCTTCATCTACCGCGGGCCGGGCGTCATCGACGAGATCGTCGCCGGGCTCACGCGGGCGATCGAGTTACGGGGCGTCAGCGGTATCAGCAAGCTCGTCGGGGTCGGCGCGAGTCGATGGGCGTCGGCCTAGCGCGCCCGGCGGGCGTCCAGCAGGCGCAGGATGAACCAGACCGGCACCACGATCATCGCGCCCGTCAGCAGAATGCGGCCGAAGTGGCGGAAATCGGTGAGGCCGAATTCGATCAGGCGTCGCACGACGCGCACGAGGCTGTCCCAAACCGACTCGGGATCGAAGCCGAACATCGCGAGCAAGATGCCGACGACGAAGGATACGACGACGAGGCGCAGCACGACCGACGCGGGCGAGCCGCCGATAAATCCCGAGACCCAGCCATTGCTCATATCGTGTATCCCCCACGCTCGCCGCGCGGATATGGCGAGCCCCCCGGGTCAGGTCAAGCCTGCCCCGGGGGAGCAATCCAAGCTTATCACGCGCCCTTGGGGAAGTTCACCACCGTCGGCGATTTCACCGACGCCGGCTCCTCCTGGCCGCCCACGGCCTTGCCGTCGATCGTCAGCTTGCCCTGGCTCGCGCTCACCTTGATGACCGAGCCGTCGCGAACCTCGCCCGCCAGCAACGATTGCGCGAGCGGGTCCTGCACCCATTTCTGGATCACGCGCTTGAGCGGGCGCGCGCCGTACATGGGATCATAGCCCTTGTCCGCGAGCCATTGCCGGCCCTTGGCGTCGACAGCGAGTTCGATCTTGCGATCCTCGAGCAGCTTGGCGAGCCGCTTGAACTGGATGTCGACGATCGCGCCCATATCCTCGCGGCGCAGCCGATGGAACAGGATGATCTCGTCGACCCGGTTCAGGAACTCGGGACGGAAATGCGAGCGCACCACGCCCATCACGTCCTTCTCGACCGCCTTCACGTCCTCGCCGTCGGGCTGGTTGACCAGGAAGTCCGAACCGAGATTCGAGGTCATGACGATCAGCACGTTGCGGAAGTCGACCGTGCGTCCTTGGCCGTCGGTCAGCCGCCCGTCGTCGAGCACCTGCAACAGCACGTTGAACACGTCCGGATGCGCCTTCTCGATCTCGTCGAACAGCACGACCTGGTAGGGCCGCCGGCGCACGGCTTCCGTCAGCGCGCCGCCTTCGTCATAACCGACATAGCCCGGAGGCGCGCCGATCAGACGGGAGACCGAGTGCTTCTCCATGTATTCGGACATGTCGATGCGCACCAGCGCGGTGTCGTCGTCGAACAGGAACGACGCCAGCGCTTTGGTGAGCTCGGTCTTGCCGACGCCCGTCGGCCCCAGGAACATGAACGAACCGATAGGCCGGTTCGGGTCCTGCAGGCCGGCGCGCGCGCGCCGAACCGCCGTCGACACCGCCGTCACCGCCTCGGCCTGACCGACGACGCGCTTGGCTATCTCGACTTCCATCTTCAGCAGCTTGTCGCGCTCGCCCTCGAGCATCTTGTCGACGGGCACGCCGGTCCAGCGCGAGACGACCTGCGCGACATGGTCGGGCGTCACCGCCTCGTCGACCAAAGCCGTGCCGCTGGTGTCCTCGGTGGCCGCGAGCTTCTTCTCGAGCTCGGGGATGACCGCGTAGGTCAGCCGGCCCGCCTCGGCGTAATCGCCGCGGCGCTGCGCCTGCGCCAGATCGTTGCGCGCGGCCTCGATCTGCTCCTTCAGCTTCTGCGCGGCGCCGACCTTGTCCTTCTCGGCGCGCCAACGCTGGGTGAGGGCGTCGGATTTCTCCTGCAACTCGCCCAGTTCCGCCGACAGTTTCACCAGCCGATCGCGCGAGGCGACGTCGCTCTCCTTGCGTAGCGCTTCCTGCTCGATCTTGAGCTGAATGATGCGGCGATCCAATTCGTCGAGCGCCTCGGGCTTGGAATCGACCTGCATGCGCTGGCGCGAGGCCGCCTCGTCGATCAGATCGATCGCCTTGTCGGGCAGGAACCGGTCGGCGATGTAGCGGTTCGACAGCGTCGCGGCGGCGACGATCGCGGCGTCGGTGATGTGGACGCCGTGGTGAACCTCGTACTTCTCTTTCAGGCCGCGCAGGATCGAGATCGTATCCTCGACCGTGGGTTGCGAGACGAACACCGGCTGGAAGCGCCGCGCGAGCGCCGCGTCCTTCTCGACGTGCTTGCGATATTCGTCGAGCGTGGTCGCGCCGATGCAATGCAATTCGCCACGTGCGAGCGCGGGCTTGAGCAGGTTCGACGCGTCCATCGCGCCCTCGCCCTTGCCGGCGCCGACCAGCGTATGCATCTCGTCGATGAACAGGATCACGCCGCCCTCGGACGCCGTCACCTCGTTGAGCACGGCCTTCAGCCGCTCCTCGAACTCGCCGCGATATTTCGCGCCGGCGATCAGCGTGCCCATGTCGAGCGAGAGCAGCTTCTTGTCGCGCAAGGACTCCGGCACGTCGCCGTTGACGATGCGCAGCGCGAGGCCTTCGACGATCGCGGTCTTGCCGACGCCGGGCTCGCCGATCAGCACGGGATTGTTCTTGGTGCGGCGCGACAGCACCTGCATCGTGCGGCGAATTTCCTCGTCGCGGCCGATCACCGGGTCGAGCTTGCCCGCGCGCGCCGCCTCGGTGAGGTCGCGCGTGTATTTCTTCAACGCGTCATAGCTGTTCTCGGCGCTCGCGGAGTCGGCGGTGCGGCCCTTGCGCAGATCGTTGATCGCGGCGTTGAGGGTCTGCGGCGTGACGCCGGCGTTGGCGAGAATCTTCGAGGCCTCCGCGCCCTTCTCCAGCGCGAGCGCGACGAGCAGACGCTCGACGGTGACGAAGGAATCTCCCGCCTTGTCGGCGATCTTTTCCGCGTTGTCGAACAGACGCGCGGTCGTCGGCGCGAGATAGAGTTGGCCCGCGCCCGAACCGGCGACCTTGGGCATCTTGCCCAAGGCGAGTTCGACCGCCGTGAGCGCATCCTTCGAGCGGCCGCCCGCCTTGTCGATCAACCCGGCGCAGAGGCCCTCCTCGTCGTCGAGCAGAACCTTCAAGACATGCTCGGGCGTGAACTGCTGATGGCCCTCGCGCAGAGCCAGCGATTGCGCGGACTGTATGAAGCCCCGCGCGCGCTCGGTGTATTTTTCCAAATTCATGACGCTGCTCCCTTTTGGCCCCGCCTTTCGCCCCGAAGCGACGCTGGACGGTCCGTGGTCCCGAATCGCCGCCCGAAAGCGGCTCGGACCGAATGTAGGGAGAGCGGGCGCGCGGCGTAAGATGGGCCAGAGCCGAGGCGGCTGAAAGTTTGCCGATAGCGGCCGGTTTCAGGTCTGCATTGCCGGAAAACAGGCGCTTGGGCGCCTTTTCCTGAAACGCGTTTCAGTTATTAACATATATTTTATGTTTTTAACACAAAAAGCCCCACCCCTGACCCTTCCCCGCAAACGCGGGGAGGGGAATGGCCGCCCGCTAAATCGTCCGCCCGCCGTCCACCGGCAGGATCACGCCCGTGAGGAACTCCGCCTCGTCGCTCGACAGATAGACGCAGGCGCTGGCGATGTCCGACGGCTTCGACATGCGGCCGAGCGGGATCGTGCTCATGAATTTGGCGAGCAGCTCCGGCGTCGCGGGGCCGCCCATGAATTCCTCGGTGAGGCCCGTCTGGCCGAGCACCGGCGCGATGCAATTGACGCGGATGTTCATCGGCGCGAGTTCGACCGCGAGCGATTTCGAGACGACGTTCACGAAGCCCTTGGAGCCGTTGTACCAGGTCAGGCCCGGGCGCGGCCGCACGCCCGCCGTCGAGCCGATGTTGATGACTGAACCGCCGCCGCCGTCACGCAGGATCGGCGTCGTGCGCTGCGTCATCAGATAGATCGATTTGACGTTGATCGCGTAGATGCGGTCGAACTCCTCCTCTGTGACGTCGAGGATCGGCTTGTTGCGATGGGTCCAGCCGGCGTTGTTGACGACGATGTCGAGCTTGCCGAACGCCTTCAGCGTCGTCGCGAGCGCGGCGTCGATGTCGGCGCCGCTCGTGACGTCGCAGCGAATCGCGATCGCGCCGTTGCCGGCTTCAGCGGCCATTATTTCGGCGCCGCCCAGGTTGATGTCGAGCAGCGCGACCTTCGCCCCCTCGGCGGCGAAGCGCGAGGCGATGCCGGCGCCGAACCCGGACGCCGCGCCGGTGACGATGGCGACCTTGTTTTGCAGACGCATGAGGATTCCTTCTGGTTGTTGGCGCCGCCCCACCCCTTACCCCTCCCCGTAACGACGGGGAGGGGAATTCGGAGAGCGCCGTGACTTCCCTCCCCGTGTTTCGGGGAGGGGCCGGGGGTGGGGCGCTTCCCACGAATTACCCGTGCTTGAACACGATCGTCTTCAACGCCGCCATGTCATAAAGCGCGACGAAACCCTTTTCGCGGCCGTGGCCGGATTTCTTCATCCCGCCGAACGGCAGTTCGATTCCCCCGCCCGCGCCGTAGCCGTTGACGAACACCTGACCGGCGCGGACCTTGCGCGCGACCCGCAGGGCGCGATTGCCGTCCGCCGACCAGACGCCCGCCACCAGGCCGTAATCCGTCGAATTGGCGAGCTTGATCGCCTCCGCCTCGTCCTTGAACGGCATCGCCGCCAGGATCGGGCCGAACACTTCGTCGCGCGCGAGCGTCGAGCCGGGATCGCCGAGGCCATAGATCGCGGGTTTGACGAAGAAGCCGTCGGCGGGAACCCCCGCCGCGATCTTGCCCTCGATGAGCCGTTCCGCGCCGGCGGCCTCGGCGGCGGCGAGCATCGCCTCGATGCGCCGTTTTTGCGTGGGCGAGATGACGGGGCCGAGTTGCAGGTCCATTTCCGGCGTGCCGGCCGTCACCTGCGCGAAGCGCAAGGCGAGGTCCGCCATGAACCGGTCCCAGATTTTCGCGTCGAGCAACAGCCGCGAGCCCGCCGAACAGGTCTGGCCGGCGTTCTGCACGATGGCGTTGATCACCGCCGCCAGCGCCGCCTCGGTGTCGGCGTCGGCGAACACGACTTGCGGCGACTTGCCGCCCAGCTCCAGCGTGCAGCCGATATGGTTGCGCGCGGCGGCGGTCTGGATCAGCGTGCCCACTTCCGGCGAGCCGGTGAACGAAACGAAATCCACGCCCGGATGGTTCGCCAACGCCGCGCCGGCTTCCTCGCCGAGGCCCGGCACGATGTTGAGCGCTCCCTCGGGGAAGCCGGCTTCGACGGCGAGTTCGGCGAGACGCAACGGCACGAGGCAGGCTTCCTCGGCGGGCTTGACGACGCAGGCGTTGCCGACCGCGAGCGAGGCGCCGACGCTGCGGCCGAAGATCTGGCCGGGATAATTCCAGGGAATGATGTGCGCGGTGACGCCCTTCGGCTCCCAGACGGTGGCGACGAAATAGCCGTCGAGGAACGGGATCGTGTCGCCATGCAGCTTGTCGGCGGCGGCGCCGTAATATTCGAAATAGCGCGCGACCGCGACCGCGTCGGCGCGCGCCTGTTTCATCGGCTTGCCGGTGTCGCGGGCTTCGAGCAGCGTCAGTTCGTCGATGTGGTCCTCGACGAGGCGGCCGAGCTTGCCGAGCAGACGTCCGCGCTCGGTCGCGTTGAGGCGGCTCCAGGCGCCGCTTTCGAACGCGCGGCGCGCGGCGGCGACGGCGAGATCGACGTCGGCCTTGTCGCCCGCCGCGATCGAGCCGAACACGGCGCCTTCGGCGGGCGCGATCACGGGCAAGGATTTGCCGGAAGCCGAAGGGCGCCAAGAATTGTCGATGAAGACGCCCTTGGCGGCGGGAATGGCGATGGGTTGGCTCATGGGCGAATCCTCCTGCCGCGCCTTATACGCTGTCTCTCGACTCGACGGGAGAAGGGGTCGCGCGCGTCGGGACTGGAGCGCGATGGAAACCGGATAGCGACCGAAAGCCCGAGGCTACTCGTTTGTATCGCTGGCAGGAGAGGCAGGACTCGAACCTGCAACCCCCGGTTTTGGAGACCGGTGCTCTACCAATTGAGCTACACTCCTAATGCGGCTCCTTTTGCCGCAAGCCGCTCGCCGATGCAAGCGGGGAATCGCCCGTGTCTCAAAGCGCGGCGACGCGGCGCAGCTCGAGATCGCGATAGAGCGAGACGTAACGCGCGGCCGATTCGCTCCAGTCGAAGTTGAGCGCCATCGCGGCGCGCCGCATCGTCGAAAACTCCTTGGCGTTCTGGTAGAGATCGAACGCTTGCGACACCGCCGCGTTGAGCGAGGCGATATCGGCGCGCTCGAACAGGAGCCCGGTCTTGCCGTGGTGGATCGTTTCGGCAAGGCCGCCCGTGCGGTGCGCGATGGGGATCGCGCCGAAGCGCTGGGCGTACATCTGGCTGAGGCCGCAGGGCTCGAAGCGCGAAGGCATGAGCAGAAAATCGCTGCCCGCGAAAACCGCGCGCGCCTCTTCCTGATCAAAGCCGACGCGAACCGCCAGCGCGTCGGGATGCCGCTTGGCGAGCGCGACCAGCGCCCGCTCGGCCGTCGCGTCGCCCGTGCCGACGACGACGAGTTGGCCGCCGCGCGCGGCGATCAGTCCGGCGGTCTTGATGACGAGATCGACGCCCTTCTGATGCACCAAGCGCGCGATGAAGGAAAACAGCGGCGCCTTGGCGAGGCTCAGGCCGAACGCGCCGCGCACGTAATCGGCGTAGCGGCCCTTCCAGCGCTGCGGATCGAAGAGATAGGGACAACGCTTGTCGGCCTTGGGGTCCCACGCCTTGTCGATGCCGTTGACGATGCCAGTGAGCCGGCCGTCCCAGGCGCGTTGACGCAGCAAGCCGTCGAGCCCGCAGCCGAGTTCCGCGTGGGTGATCTCCTCGGCGTAGGATTGGCTGACGGTGGTGACATGGCTGGCGTGGTTGAGCCCCGCCTTCAGGAACGAAATCTTGCCGAAGAACTCGACGCCCTGCAGCGAGAACGCGCGCTCGGGGATCGCGAGCGTGGCGAGACGCGAGGCGTCAAACAGGCCTTGATGCGCGAGATTGTGGATCGTCAACACGGTGGGCGTGTCGATTCCGCGCCAATGCATGTAGCCAGCCGTCAGCGCGGCCGGCCAATCGTTGAGATGCAGCACGTCGGGCCGCCATCCGGCGGCGCCATGTTCGGCCAATTGCGCCGCCGCCAGACTGAGCCTGGCGAAGCGGATGTCATTGTCGAGATGCTCGCGGCCGTGCGCGTCGAGATAGGGCGTGCCTTCGCGTTCGTAGAGTTCGGCGCAGAGCACTATATATATTATGAGGCCGTCGGGTTGCGTGCAGATTCCGACGGAGCAGGGCGGGATCGCGCCTGCGCCCGGCAGATGCGCGACGATCTCTATCGCGGGCGCCTTGGCGAGGACCTCGGCAAAGCCGGGAACGACGACGCGGGCGTCGCAGGCGGGGCCGAGAGCGCGCGGCAAGGACGCGGAGACGGCGCCGAGGCCGCCCGCCTGGATGAAGTCGCTGATTTCGGAGGTCACGAAGAGGACGTTCGGGCGGCGCTTCGCCAGCGGGTAGATACGGGCGCTTTCCCGCCGCCCCGGGAGGACGAATTCCGACGGCGCGACGCGAGCCGTCGCCAACGCAGACGATTGTAGAGCCATGGTCTCCCGCCAAAATTAAGCCTAACGGAAAGCTAGTGTGTAAGGATGTCGATAAGGTTAACCGCGGCTTTCCCTGGCGCCGCGGGTTTCCCGGGCGGGCCCGGTTTCCGCTTGACGGGCGCCGCTTCGGCGGCCACATCGGGGCCGCCGCGCCGAGCGGCTTTCGAAGGAGAATGCGCCGATGGGACTGGAAGCCGACAAATCGGCCCGCGAATCCCTGACGGCGACAGCGCGTCCCCTCGTTCCGCCGGGCGCGCCTGTCGCCCGCGAGCCCGTGCTTTTCGCCGATGCGGGCGACGGCGGCGATCTGCTCGGCGCCGACGGGGCGGTGCTGCCGCTCGCCGAGCTCTGCCTCGTCCCCGAGGCGCAGACGCCGTTTCTGGCGGGAATCGTCGGCCCCCCCGGCGCGGGCAAGAGCTTCATCCTGCGTCGTCTCGTCGCGGCGATCGAGGCGCTCGCGGTTTCGGCCGCGCGGACGCCGACCGCCGCTTTCCATTCGAAAATCGTCATCGCGTCGCTCGACGCGGCCGGCGTGTCGGGCGACCCCGCGAGCGCGCTCGCGGCCGCGGCCTTCGTCGCGCTCGAGCGTGATCGCCCCGGCGCGAACTATACCGCGCTGGCCGACGAAGCCGCGCACGCCGCGTCTGATCCGCGCCGCGCCGCGGCGGCGGCCGCCGAGCGGCATGACGAGATCAGTCGCAGACTCGAGGCGGAACGCGGCGCGCGCGACGAGGTCGAATCCAAACGCGCGCGGCTCTCCGAGGCCCTGCTCTACGAGACGCCGGGTTCGCGCATCGACAGCTTCATCCGAACGGGTCGCGCGATGATCGACGCGCGTTTGCGTCGTTTCGGGCTCGCCGAGGGCGATTCGGGCGCCAATTATCGCGACCTCGTGCGCGACGTCGGCGGTCTGGGCGCCGGGGCGCGTTTCTGGCTGGTCCCGCGCGCGATGTGGGCCTATCGCGGCCAGACCCGGTTGCTGATTGCGGCCGTCGTCGCCTTCGCGCTGGCCTTCGGCCTCGGCCGGCTCCGCGCGTCGAGCGCGGACGCGGCCCTGAAGGGACTTTCCGACCAACTCACGCCGGTCGCCGATTGGCTGAAGGCGCACGGCGACCTGCTGGGCCAGATAGGCGACGTTCTGATCGTGCTCGGTTTGGCCGCGCTGTTCGTCAATATCTGGCGCGCCGTCAGCTTTTCCACGCTGTTGTTTCGCGGTCTGCGCCTGCTCAACATGGACGTGCGCGACCGACGCCGGGACCTCGACGCGCGCGCCGCGCGATTGGAGCGGCGTGTGGTGGGCCTGACCGCCGAAGCCGATGCGGCGGGCAAGCGGGCCGACTCCTTGGCCAAGCGGGTCGGCGGCGGCGCGAGCGTCGCGCGCGCGCCCGGCCCGGCGTTCCTGAAATCGCTGGAGTCTCCCGCGAAGGCCGCGCGCGAATTCTTCGCCGAACTCGGGCGGCTGATGAGCGCCCCCGCGAACCCGAACCTGCCGGTTCCGCAGCGGCTGATCGTCGTCATCGACAATCTCGAGGCCCTGCCCCCCGCCGAGGCCGCCCGGCTGATCGAGACCGCCAGCGCGCTGCTCGGCGCCGGCTGCATCGCGCTCATCGCCTGCGATCCCGCCGCGCTTTCCCGCGCGCCGCGCGCCTGGGGCGGCAACCTGTTCCAGGTGACGTTCGACGCGAGCACGGTGAAACAGGCGGACGGCGCGCGGCTGGCGGCGCGGCTGATGTCGACGGGCGTGGCGTCGCCGCTGCCCGCGGAGATCGACGCGAGCCGCTCGGCAGCGGCGGAGCCGCTGTCGGCGATCGAAACCGCGTTGCTGACCGCCCTCGCGCCGCTGGTCGAGGCGAGCCCGCGCGCGCTCAAACGCTTCCACAACGCCTATCGGCTCGCCCGTCTCGCCAAGGCGCCGCGACCGATGGTCGCACTCGCGCTCGCGGCGTTGCAGAGCGCCGATCCGGGCGTGGCCGACGGCCTGCGCGAGGCGATTCGCGCTGAGGGCGACCGGTTCGACGACCCCCAGGGGCCAGATCGCCTGATCGCGGCGACGCGCGCGGCCCGCGCCGCTTTGAAGGAGCCCGTGTCGAAAGTCGACGCCCTCGCGGCCTGGGACGCGGCGCGGCGCTACGCGCCGGCGGAAAGCTAGACGCTACCCCTCCACACGTTCCTTCAGCCGTTCCCGCCAACTCGCGCGGTCGCGCGCCGGCGCCGAGAATTCCACGCGCGCCGTCGCGCCGCCCGCCGAGAGATCGAGACCTTCCGCGTCGAGCCCGGCGGAACGCCAGACCCGCCGTCCCGACGAGACGCCCGCGACGAGCCGGGCCATCGCGGATTCGTCGAGCGCGTCGACCTCCGCCAGCAGTTCGTCCTCGGCCGCGATCAAATCGGCGATGTCGTCGGCCGGGCTCATGAGTTCCGCCACGGTCAGTTTGTCGGCGCGGCCGAAGCCGCCGTTGAAATGGATGGTTTCGACCCAAAGGCGACGCACGGCGAAATCGGCGAAGTCTGCGTAGAGCTTGGCCTTGGGATTTCGCCGGAGATAGCGCGCCCGCGAATGCGGGTCGGCGTGCCGGATGACCGTGCCGCCCAGCGTCACGCGAGGCTGGTTGAGCGGATCGCCTCGGCCGCCCTCGCTCGTCAGCAGCAGCGAAGCGCGCGCGTCGGCGGCGAGATTTTGCGTGTGGCGCGCGAGTTCGGACATCAGGAACAGCGGCGAACCGTCCCAATCGCTGACGACGCCGACCAGGGTGGTCAGCGGCGCCCCCCCGTCGATGGTCGCCAGCGCGCCGGTGCGGGCGACGCGCAAAAGGCGCTTGGTGTCGCGCAAGGCGGTTTGCGCCGGGGTGAGTTCGTCGGCCATGGCGGGGGTTTCCTGCGCGCTCGGATGCGGCGCGAACCCATCATAACCCGGGCGTATGCGCAAGCGAGCCCGACGATGGTCGCGGCGCGCGTTGAAAATTCGCCTACACGCCCCATTTCAGGCTATAGTTGCAGGCGACGCGCCCCCGAAGCGGCGCGCAAGGGTCACATTTCAGCCGCGAAACGCCACCATGCAGCACCACGCGTTTCGGGAGATCGCATTCGGCGGTCGCTGACGCTCCACTTGGGACGGAATCGGAACATTCATGCCGACAATCGCCTTGGTCGACGACGACCGCAACATTCTCACCTCGGTTTCGCTTTCGCTAGAGGCGGAAGGCTATCGCGTGCAGACTTACACCGACGGCGCCAGCGCTCTCGACGGCCTGAAGGCGAACCCGCCCGACCTCGCCATCTTCGACATCAAGATGCCGCGCATGGACGGCATGGAGCTGTTGCGGCGGCTGCGGCAAAAATCCGATCTGCCGGTGATCTTCCTCACCTCCAAGGACGAAGAGATCGACGAATTGTTCGGCCTCAAGATGGGCGCCGACGATTTCATCCGCAAACCGTTTTCGCAGCGCCTGCTGGTGGAGCGCGTCAAGGCGATCCTGCGCCGCTCCAATCCAAAGGACGCGGCGACGCAGAAGGAGAGCGAGGCCAAGATCCTCGAGCGCGGCCGGCTGAAGATGGACCCTGAGCGCCACACCTGCTCGTGGGACGGCACGCCAGTGACCCTCACCGTCACCGAATTCCTCATTCTGCAAGCGCTGGCGACGCGCCCGGGCGTCGTCAAGAGCCGCAACGCGCTTATGGACGCAGCCTATGACGATCAGGTCTATGTCGACGATCGCACCATCGACAGCCACATCAAGCGGCTGCGCAAGAAGTTCAAGGTCGTCGAGCCGGACTTTGAAATGATCGAAACGCTCTATGGCGTCGGATATCGTTTCCGGGAAGCCTGAGCGGCGGACAGACGTATGAAATGACCAGCGAGGCGCATGGCGATTCCTCGTTGACTTCCGTCGGCGCGCGCTGGCGCAAGTCGCGTTGGCGGCTGCGCGGGCGCCGGGTGCGGCGGTCCGTCGAGGCGCGGTTTTCGTCCTCGCTCACGCGCCGCATCGTCACGCTCAATCTGGGCGGCCTGCTCGTGCTCGTCGTCGGCTTTCTCTGGCTCAATCATTTCCGCGCCGACATCATCGAGGCGC
>Ga0302319_10004920_pt1 | contig 27186 bp, 27 predicted proteins | sample Bog_T0_2_FD_203319 | JGI IMG/M metagenome (GOLD analysis project Ga0302319, IMG submission 203319) | Peat permafrost microbial communities from Stordalen Mire near Abisko, Sweden - Bog_T0_2 | ecosystem: Environmental > Terrestrial > Soil > Wetlands > Peat | place: Sweden: Abisko, Stordalen Mire... | reverse complement strand
TTTGAAAGGGCACGGCTTCAGCCGTGCCGCAAAGACGCTGGAATGAGCCGGGCTTTAGCCCCCGAGGGACGCTTTTCCCTCCAACTTTTTGATACCTCTTCTGGGTTTCTGGACAGCTTCTAAGACACTGTAAGACAAGCCCGGTTTTGCCTGAAAATCTGCCCTGCAGACCGTAAAACTGTCTTACAAGACCCCAGGAACGTCGAATTTCCGTGTCCCACGGGCGACCCGACCCCGTAAGAGAGCACGGAACCGTTCAAAATCCGTATAACCGTGGCAACCAATCGGTCTCACGCCGCACATCAGCCGTCTTACAGATTGTTCCAGGCGCCTTACCGATGTTCCACATGTCTTACAGACCACATTGGAGCCTGCTCAGACTTCGCTTGGATTGTGCTCAGAATCGGCTCCCCTGCCCAAATCCCCAGCCTCACTCCGCCGCCGGCTCCCACAACTCCACACGGTTGCCTTCCAAATCCCATATCCAACCAAACCGGCCGAACCCACCGTAGTCCTCCTGCTTCGGATCAACCCGCACCCCGGCGGCAGCCAGTTCCGTCAGCAATTCGCCCAGGTTGTCCACGCGAAAGTTGACCATCGCGTGCTGCCCGCCATCCCCGAAATGCTTCGTCGCCAACGGAAAATAGGAAAACGCCGTCGTCCCAAACGACTCCGGCCCCTCAAAAACCATTGACCCTCCCTCGACCGTCGCAATACCCAAATGCTTCGCATACCAGGCCGACAGCGCCTTCGGATCCTGCGCCTTCAAAAACACTCCACCCACTCCAACTGCCTTCGCCATGCACCCCTCCAGTTTCCGTCTCATTTCTACCACAGCACTATTCCCCGTTGCGGATAATGTCCTCGAGCTTCGGCTTGTGTTTCTCGTCGCGCCCCGTCTTTGGCTCCGTCTCAAGTACCCGCGCGGGTTTCGGCTGGCCCACGCGATCGCGGGCGTTGGACTTTACCGCCTTGGTGGCGGAAAACTTCCCTGGCTTCCGTTTCGTCATCGCTTGCGAATCCCCGCTCCCATTCCCGCAATGGTCTTGCGTTCCGTTGCCACAAGTACGAGTATTGATGAAGCACACCCTTGAGGGGAAGAGCAGAAGACCATGGAAGAGCGGGAATATTTCAACGAGACCACTGAGCAGCGCAGCCACACCCTGACCTGCCCCAAGTGCGGCCAGGCCGGCGAGTACAAAGTCACATGGGTCGTCCGCCGCAAACGGGCGCAACTGCCCCGCAATGCCGATGAGCGTGACCGCGCCCGTTTCGCCAAGGCCCAGTCCTACATGGTGCGCCGCGACGACAAGCTGGCCTGCGCCAACATGCGCTGCCGCAAACCCTTCGAAATCACGCAACTCCAGACGATCGCCTTCCTCAGCGACTAGAGCATCTTCAACTCAAGTGGGAACAGAGTCCACCGTGCCCCATCCATTGTGCGCCGTTTGCACAATGGGTGGGAGAGCACAGACGTCTGGGCCGACAGGAAACAGTTAGGGCGAAAATACTCTGGGTCAGAACCGCTGATCCCAAAGTTCAGCTCAGCGCCCCTGCCACTGGCGCAGCGCCCGCAAACTGTGATTGAATCGAAGATGAACCCAGCGGCCGCCGAACCCTGACTCCGGTTCGGCCCGCCCAAAGCCCAGGAGAAAAACGATGGCAAATTCCCTGCTTCCCCCCGAAGAACGCAACCTGACCCCCGACCAGGTGGAGGCACTCGACAAACGCCGCGACCTTGGCCACACCCTGCTGGTGATCGCGGGCCAGTTTGCGGTCATTGCCACAATTCTGCTGCTCTGGGTCGGCCAGGACCTCTCCTACTCTCCCGGCTGGGCGCATCCCATCGCGTACTATTTCGCCATCGCCATCGGCATCATCCTTGTTTGCGGCACCGCCGGCGTCGTTCTTCGGACTGGTACCCCGCGCCTCGACTAAGTTCCGCGCACCGCACTGGACCGTCCCGCGCACCGGCAGGGAATTGCGCTGCTGCGTCTATTTTTTCTTCGCCGTCAGCTTCACGGGCACGGTATTCCGCTCGATCGCCGCATTGACCAGCGCCTTGAAGGCATCCGCATCCACCGTTTCTTCTTCGTGGATGTCGATCGCCCTGCGCATGTTGCCTTCCAGGCTTGAATTGAATAGACCCGATGGGTCGGGGAGGCTGGCGCCCTTGGCAAAGGTAAGCTTCACCGCCTTCTTGTACGACTCCCCGGTGCAGAGAATCCCGTTGCGCGACCAGACCGGGGTGCCCATCCACTTCCACTCTTCAACGATCTCAGGATCGGCTTCCAGGATCAGCGCGCGCATGCGTGCCAGCGTCTCCCCGCGCCAGTCGCCCAGATCAGCGATCCGCTGATCGATAAGTTTGGAAGCAGCCTTCCCGGTGGCTTGCTCAGTACTGGGCATTTCGCCTCTCCCTTTCGAAAATAGTAACGCTTCGGGGCGGGAGAACCTCCCCGAAGCCACAAGCCGTTTTACCAATCCAGGTGGGTGATCTGAATAAGGTTCCCGCACGTATCCTCAAGCACCGCGATGGTCGATCCCGCGGTCTTTGTCGGTTGCGTGGTGAATGTAGCGCCGAGAGACTTCATCCGCTCGTATTCCGCCTGAACGTCCGCGACAAAGAAATTCGCCGCGGGTGTGTGTTGTCCAAAAATCGCCTGCTGGTAGGCCTTGGCGGCCGGATTGTCATTCAGTGCCAGCTGCAACTGGGTGCCGTCCGGCTCCTCGGCGGAAACCACGGTCAGCCAGCGGTATGGCCCATGCGAGAAATCCGTTTTCGTGGCAAAGCCCAGAACGCTCGTGTAAAACTTCAGTGCCTTCTCTTGATCGTCCACAAAGACGCTCGTCAGTTTGATCTGCATGGTTGATCCCTCCTCACTTTTGAATTGTTGATGCGATCCTGCATGTTCTTGTGTTTATGCCGGCTGCCCGATCTTCGCTGGGAGAAGAACACCAACCTTCCGGCTATCCGGCCGCAGCGCCCAGGAAGCCACTGTGATCCCGGCAATGATGAGCGGAGCGATCACGTGAAAACCGTAAGCGCCATATCCACCCACCGCGGCGCAGGATGCCGCCGCGCCGGTGAGGTCAAAAAAGATTCCTGCGTAGGCCCACTCCTTGAGCCGCGGAAAACGCGGTACCAGGATGGCAATGGCTCCAAGCACTTTCCAAACTCCCAGGATGGCGAAGAAGTACGTTGGGTAGCCAAGCTCGGGCACGGTGCCATGGGGGTTGGCCAGATATTGGGCCACCTGCGTGACGCCCCCGCTGATAAAGAACGCTACGAGAATGGTCGTAGTCCAGTACGCAATGCTTTTTCCTCTCATGGTCAATCCAAGCCTCCCACCACCTGCTCCAGGTTGCCGATAAACCGCTTCCATCCGTAGGTCGCGCCCTTGTAGTTCGCCTCTTGATCGGCCCCGAATCCGGACTGCTCCATGCGCAGGTGCGTCCCGCCCTCAGTCGCCGTCAGCGTCCAGGTCACCGCGTTTTCCATGCCCATGGTGCCCCAACTGTATGCGAGCCGCGCATAGGGTTCCACCACTTGAACTTCGCATTCGATGATCCCGTTCCAGCCCGGCACGGGCGCGGCGCGGAAGCTGAATCGATGGCCAACAGCCAGTTGAAAATCGTTCGCCATCAGCCATTCTGCAATCAGCGAACTCTCCGTAAGTGCCCTCCACACCTTTTCCGGTGCATGGGGAAGCTCGCGTTCAATCACCACGGAGCGTGTCGCAGCGCTTTGTTCCATCGTGGTTCTTGCTTGCTCGATCATGGTTCCATCCTTTCAAGTAACGATTCGAGTCGATCCATCCGCTCCCGCCAGAAAGCCCCGTACAAGCTCACCCAGTCCACCAGGGGAGCCAATGCCTTCGGTTGCGCTTTATAGTGAGTCTCCCGCCCTTCCCGCCGGTCGGTCACCAGATTCGCCAGCTTCAGCAGAGCCAGGTGCTTGGAAATCGCCGGCTGGGTCACTGCAAATCGATCGGTCAGCGCATGCACAGTCTGCTCTCCCTCCCGCGTTAACCGCTCAAAGATTGCGCGCCGCGTGGGATCGGAAAGCACCTTGAAGAGATCCACCGTATCAACCTGCATGCAAAAAACCATAACCAAACAGTTATGGTTTGTCAACAGCTACTTTTCATGCAACTATCCTTCACCATCCGCTTCGGTGTAGCCTTGGAATTGCCGATGGCTGCAACTTCTTTCCCCACTTCGCCCGAAACCATCCCAGATCCCGTCCGGGACCGCCTCACCGACAGTCACGGGCGCGTCATCCATGATCTGCGCGTCTCCATCACCGACAGCTGCAATTACAAATGCGTCTACTGCCGCACCGGGGAAGTGGGCGCGCAATATCCCGAACTCGCAATCGAGGACTACCTCCGCATCATCCGGCTCTTTGTCGGTCTCGGGGTCACCAAGGTGCGGCTCACCGGCGGCGAACCCCTGCTGCGCCGCGGACTGCTTGAACTGGTCAAGGAGCTGGCCCGCACCACCACCGTCACGGGCGAACCGCTGGACCTGGCGCTTACCACCAACGGCCACCTGCTTGACTCACTTGCCGCCCCGTTGAAGGCCGCCGGGCTCAATCGAGTCACGGTCAGCATGGATGCCGTAGATGCCCCTACCTTTGAGCGAATCACCCGCGTTCCTGGCAGCTTTGCCAGGGTTCTCGCCGGCATCCGCGCCGCCCGAGCGGCTGGCCTCACCCCGCTCAAGATCAACTGCGTGCTCATGCGTGGTTTCAATGATGACCAGGTGGAGGGCTTTGCCCATTTCGCCCGGCAGGAAGACGTCGCGGTCCGATTCATCGAGTTCATGCCCCTGGAAGAAGGTCGCTTGTGGACGCCGGAAATCGTCGTCCCGCTGAAAGAAATCGTCGCCCGTATTGGTCGCGTGCTGCCTTTGGTCGAGCTGCCCGCACGCGAAGCGAGCGAAACGGCGCGCCGCTACGGGTTTGCCGATGGCCGCGGGGAAATTGGCATCATTGCGCCGGTCACTCAGGCTTTTTGCGGTGCCTGCAGCCGGGTTCGGCTAACCTCCGACGGCAAGATCCGCACCTGCCTCTTTTCCCAGGTCGAGCACGACTTATACGGCAGGTTGCGCGCCGGGGAATCGGACGCGGAACTTCGCGCTTACATTCACCGTACTGTTCAGGGAAAGGAAGCGCGCCACCACATTGGCGAGCCCGGATTTCTCAAACCGTCTCGCTCCATGGTCCATATAGGCGGATAAAACGCTTCACAATCGTCCTTGTTCCTGCTGCATTCACGTTGTTTGTATTCCTTCGATAACGCGCACTGCTCTCTTTTTATGCCGGTCGGCGCGAGGGTTTCTCCCAGCCTCTCCAGTAAATATGAAATGATACCGTTGGTACTCCCCCAAAATTGGGTTCCTTCATGACGATCGAGACGGACAACCGTATCCCGCTCGCTGACCTGCTTGTCTTTCACCAGTTGACCCGCTCGCTCACATCGAGCTTCAACCTGGATACGATTCTGCGCACCATCCTCGACCAGATGGAGCAGTACATCGAAGCCGAGCTGTGGACCCTGTTGATGCTCGATGAAGATACCCAGGAACTTCACTATGCGATCGCTGCCGGCGGCGATCTGGAACGGCTGCGTGGCCTGCGCGTCAAGGTCGGTCAAGGCGTTGCCGGGTGGGTCGCCCAAAAGGGGGAAACCCTCATTGTCCCTGAATCCGAAAACGACGCCCGCCTTCACGCCAACCAGGCAGGCGATGCGCAGCGCTTTCGCTCGATCATCGCAATGCCCCTCCGCGGGCGAAAGGGAACCCATGGCGTGATCGAGATCTTCAACCCGCGCGCGGAAGACATGTCGGACTACACGATTGCGTTTCTTCACATCCTCGCCGACCACGCCGCAATTGCCATTGAGAACGCACGCGACGTGGCCCGTATCCAGCAGTTGAGCATTACCGACGATTGCACGGGCCTCTACAACGCACGCCATCTCTACGACGTGCTGGGCCGCGAACTCGAGCATTCCACGCGGCTCGGCATGCCGGTTAGCCTCGCCTTCCTCGACCTCGACTGCTTCAAGAGCGTCAACGACCGGCACGGTCACCTGGTGGGAAGCCTGCTGCTTGCTCAAACTGGCAGGCGCCTTCGCCAGTTGAGCCTGACTCGCAAGCTCGACCAGTGCTTTCGCTATGGAGGCGACGAATTTGTGGTGTTGATGCCGGATACCAGCGCGGAGGCGGCACGAGCGCACTGTACCCGCTTGCTGCGCCAACTCATGGATACGCGCTTCCCCATGGGCAACGGAGTGGAACTCTCAGTCAGCGCCAGCATCGGATTGGCAACCGCGCCTGCTGACGGCGTGACCGTCCACGAAGTGATTGGCGTCGCCGATGCGCGCATGTACGCGGTAAAAGCCAGCGGACGCGGAAAGGTCAACGGAGCTTAAATCCCAGTCGGCGGCTAGTAATCAGGCAAGCCGGCAAAGGACTTGGACGCCCGGTTGACTTCAAAGAAATATCCTGCCACCCGCGTTGAACTCGTGGTAGAATTCCGCTCCATGCTGGATGCACTGAAATTCGCATTCGAAGTTTTCGTGGTTGGAGCACTTGCTCTTCCATGGCTTGCGATTCTATGCGGGACTCTGCCGACCGACGACGAATCCAGTTTCTCCTTCTACCTCTCGGTTGTTCCTGAAGCCGCCAAGAGTGCGGTTACTGTTGCCCTCGTGATCGCGTTTGGATACCTTCTTGGATCTGCGGTTTCCCGCATCTCTCGTAACTTCTTCAATGATGAACTTTGGCACAGAATCCCCACCGAACACCTGATTCGCGATTCCGTGTATATGAATGTTTATTGCAAGGGACATCTGATCAAGGACCTCTACATGCCGTTCGCCGCAGATCAGCCCAAGCCAGATGGGGTGACAGCCGGGAAGATCTTCGTGCTTTGCCCCACCATAGTGCCAGGCGTGGGCGACGCCGGCGCAGCCGGGTCAACTTCCCTGCCAAGCCAGAATATCGAAGCCGAACCTAACCCGGAAGAAGAGGGCCTCTACCAGATGACCAGGGATAGTAAGAAAATTGTCCTTGTTCCATATTCGAAGGTCCACGACGAGTCGAAGGCTGGCTATCATGCGTTGCCGGGAGAGCCGGAACGGTATGCGAATGATCAGATGGCCCAATTTCCCGAACGCGTTGAAGCTCTATTCCGGCTGCAGGAGGGCAAACTCCTGCTACAGGGACAGGACAGGGTCGACAGGCTGAAACAGTATTTCGATCAGATCACCATACTGCGTGGGGCAGCATTCAACGGCTTCGTTTTGTTTGTGGTGTGCGCATTCGGGATGTGCGGAAACTTGAAGCTGCGATGGTCCGCGCATCCAATTCTTAAGCTTGCCGCGTATCTGCCCGCTCTTGCTTTGATCTTGGCTAGTCTCTACTGGCTTCACGTGCATGTGAACGGCGCGGCATTCGCCCGCAATCCAATTGCCTTCTACGATCTTCCACCGCTTACTGAGTTCGTCTTCCTTCTGCTCGGTCTGGCGGGAGCCATTGTCGTCTTTAAGTCCCACGAAATCAAGCCGCATTTCCGGACTTGCGTTCTCGCGGCGGTTGTAACCCTGGTCACTTTTGGGGGTTGGTGGTGGACTGAGATCCTGTACGACAATCTGGTGATTCATTCCTGGCCGACTATGGGCCAGGCAATGGGACAACAGTAACATGCACCCTTCCGAGGCCGCACAAGCAAGTTGGAAATCATGCGAATCCAGCGACCTTCGCCGCTTCGTTGCGCGAAACCTGCCGAACCCTTCGTCGCTACCCATCGTCCCCCGGTACCTGGCCGGCCTCGTCATCCGCCCAGCGTGGAATCCCGGCACGGTCCTCAGACACCTTGCTGCACTTCTTGACCTTTGCGATGGGCCGCGCGAGCGGCGAAATAAAGCGACACGACGGTAATATCGTCGTTCTGCCCGAAATGTTTGGCGGTCTGCGCAATATAGCGTGCCGACTCATTGCTCACCTGCTGCGTGCGTTCAAAACCAAACAACTCGCCTTGAGCATTGGCTGCTTCCACCACGCCATCGGAGAGAAAGATGAGCCTGTCACCAACTTTCAATTCGAACGTTACCTGGGCATATTGAATATCGGGAATTACCCCCAGCGGCAAGTCAGCTGGCAGATCCAGTTCTCTCCCGTCGCGATACGGGTGCAGGTGCCCCGCGTTGGCAATCGTCATTTTTCCATCCGGATAAACACGCGCGCAAACGCAGGTGGCAAAGCTCACCGCGCCCTTCAAATTTGGCAGTGCCCCCTGCCCCTGTGTCGCACCCAGCAGCACGTTGTTCAGCCTGCTCAGCACCGTGGCAGGGTCGTGCGAAAGCTCATTGCGTAGAGCGCCCACCAGCGTGCTCGCATTCATCGCCGCCTGCAGCCCCTTGCCGCTCACATCGCCCACCACAATCAGCATTGAGTCGTCTTTCAGCGGAAGCACCTGAAAGAAATCTCCGCCCACGCCATTGGCCGGCAGGTACGCGCTCTCCAGCATGAAGCTGTGGTTCGACGGCAGTTCCGTCGGAATCAGCATGGCCTGCACACTGCGCGCCGCCTCAATCTCCGCGCTCGATCGCTGCTCCTCCTGGCTCACATGAATGAAGCGATAAAAAATTACCGCCAAAAGGCTGAGCAGGAAAACGAGGTACGACGCAGTGCTGAGCGGGAATTCGATCGGACCGATATGTATGGTATGGAATGCGAATCGACTCGAGATCCAGTGCTTGTATGCCGCATAGTCGACGACCGTGTCGATGTTATTCGCGGTCGCAGCGAGGATGAATGGCAGCAGCAACACACCGGAATCCGGCCGCCCCTTGCGCCATGCGCGGAACAACATGACGATTACCAGGACACTGAAGCCCACTTCCAATGACACACTCACATACTCATACGCCAGTTGCAGGTGAACCAGCGAGAGTATTGGCAGCAGCAGCGCAACCGCCTGAAAAATGCGAACCAGCTTCCGATAATCGCTTTCTGTAAAACGAAGGATGAACTCCAATGTCACGGCTATGAAGATACGGCCGGCCCAAAGGTTCACGATGCGAAACACGCCCCACGGCATCATGTCCAGTGCCCAAGCGCTCTCGCTCACTCCCATCAAAGCAACAGTCAGGCACAGCAGGCCCAGCCACAGATATTCGGAGTGTTTACGTTGTGCACCGTAGAGCACCGCCCCCAGCGTGGCAACGCACAGGAACATAAAGCTCACGGCGAGGCCGGCGATCAGTTGGTGGTCCCACAGCCGATCCGTGGCCACCGCAAGCCTCTCTGAGATATCGGCCGGCGCGCCCAGTTCCACCTTGTCCACCAGGCCGCGGCCGACCGTAACTCCATCGCCTGCCCAGGTCCGAATCGCAATCGCAATCGTGCCGTCCGCGGCTCGGTGCGAAAGATGCAACACCAGCGGTGGCGACATATACATGGATGGCTGGTCCCTCATGCCCTTCGTGTGACCGGCTTCAACGCCATCGACATAAACCGCCAGTTGCCCAACCGAGCCACCCGTGACCAGCAGGTCGAGCGCAGCGCTGCCAGGCAAATTGTTGCCGGCGACTGTGTTCAACGCTGCAAGCTGTTGCGGTTGCAACCGCAGCCGATACCAGCCATACCCCGTGTACGGATCGAAGCCCTGGTCCGAGATTGACTGCCGCAACGTCACCTTCTGCCATCCGGAATCATCGAAGCTCGGGTCCGCCCAGCGCGGATCGTCCCCCACCTGGAAGCGCCACGGCCCATCGAGATCAATCGTGCTGTGCAGCCCCGCAACCGCTGGGGCATTGGCAGGAACTGCGCTTGGCACGGACGGACCTTGCGCGGCAGCAGCTTGCGCCGCCAGCGGGAGCCCGCCCGCCAGGAGCATCGCGAACCCAATCAGGGCCGTGCGCGAAATATGCTTTGCCGTTCGTCCAAGCATGTTCATGTGATTCCCAATTCTAGTGCAGGGACAGCTGAATTCCCGCTGAAAATTGCGCAACAATTTCGCCCTGGGACCGCTCTAGTCCTCTCCCTCAGCATCCGTCTTCGTGCTCTGATCTACGCCAAGCCGCTCCAATTGGTTCCGCCAGTCCAGTGACTCGACAAAACTCTTCGACTCGCGCCAATTCGGTTCCACAATCACATGCAGTTCCAGATATACCCGCGTGCCCAACAGCGACTCTATCTTGCGCCGGGCCCCAGTGCCGATTTCCTTAAGCTTCGACCCACCCTTGCCAATCAAAATCGCCTTCTGCCCATCGCGTTCGCAATAAATCGCCGCGGCAATCCGCGTCAACGGCGGCCTCGCCGGCACCGCACCCTTTTTGCGAGGCACAAACGGCTTCGGCTCCTCAAACCGCTCAATCACAACAGCGGCCGCATACGGAACCTCTTCGCCCGTCTCCACCAGGATGCTCTCGCGAATCAACTCCGCCACCATGAAACGCTGCGGCTGATCGGTGTACTGGTCGGCAGGATAGTAGCGCTCACCCTTGGGCAGCGCATCCACAATCTTGCGCACCAGGATGTCGAGCCCATCCCGCTTGCGTGCGCTGATCGGAATGACCTCAGCAAAATTGAACTGCTTTGTCAGCGTGTCAATCAGCGGCAGCAGATGATCCTTCGGCACCAGGTCAATCTTCGTCAGCACCAGAAACACCGGGCAATCCACTTTGCGAATCAGCCCAAACAGAAACTCATCCTCGCTGGCCCAATTCGTTCGCTCATGCTGTTTCTTTTCAGAAACGCCAGAACGGTGTGCTTCCGAAGCCGCGGAGCGCTCGGTCGGGGTAGATTCCGAACGGTAGGTCGGGGTTTCAACCCCGACATTGAGCTCTGCGGAAGGGCTCTGGGCTTTAGCCCCTGAGGTAAGGTCTTCGGCAACCTGGCTCACATCTTCATTGACGACAGTGGCCGCCTCCAGTTGAACCCGCCGCGTTGCATCCATCAGCACCAGCACAACGTCCCGCGTCTCCAGCGCCTCATACACTTCCTGCAACATGCGCCTGTCGAGATGCGACCCTGGCTTGTGCACCCCCGGAGTATCCACAAACACAATCTGCGCCGGCGGGTGTATGCCCTTCTTCGCCTCCACTTCCACCACGCCTGCAATGCGGTTGCGCGTGGTCTGCGGCTTGGCCGAAACAATGGCCACCTTCTCGCCCGTAAGAGCGTTCAACAGCGTGCTTTTGCCGGCATTCGGCCGGCCCAGAATTGCAACAAATCCAGATTTCAAAGGCTTTTCATACTCCTGACCTTCTATTATCGCGGATAGGCCACTGATTCATTTGGTTTCTTGCTACGATTTCGGCATGACTCCCACCGGTACAACCCAGCGCCTCATCCTTCGCCCGCTCGAGTTGGAAGACGCTGAGCAAATCCAAAAGTATTTTGCCCACTGGAAGGTTGTCCGCTACCTGCTGAACCATGTGCCCTGGCCCTACCCGACCGACGGCGCGCTTGTCTATCTCCGCGATGTCGCGCTGCCCCAGGATCAGCGTGGCGAGGCCTGGCACTGGACCATTCGCCTGCGCACCGACCCCGAACAATTGATCGGCGCCATCAGCCTGATGAAGGGCGTGGACGACAATCGCGGCTTCTGGCTCGGGCTGCCTTGGCAAGGACAGGGCCTGATGAGCGAAGCCTGCATCTGGGTCAATGACTTCTGGTTTGAGACTCTAGGTTTTCCCGTTCTCCGAGTTCCCAAGGCGTCAGTGAACATTGCCTCAAGCCGCATCTCCCGAAAGCAAGGCACGCGCCTCGTCGGCACCAATGAAAAAGATTACGTGTGTGGCCCCCTCCCGGGGGAGCAGTGGGAGATCACCGCCGAGGAATGGGAAACCTGGAAGGCGCAGAACCTGCCACACCCATAAGCTCGCTAACGCTTCAAGCAGATTCCGCTTCCGCCACAACCGGTGGGAAAACTCTCAGCCGCTCCACTCGCCGGTCTGTTGAAGCCACGATTTCCATCCGCAGCCCCACCGGCTCCAGCAGCACTACTTCCCCGGCCAACGGAATGCGGCCTTCGATCTCGCTCACCAGCCCACCAAGTGTCGTCGCTTCAAACCCATCCCCTGGCTCCACCGGCTCGCCAAACAGGTCAGCGAGCTGATCCACTGGAAAGCCTCCCGGAACCAGCCAGACCCCATTCGGCTCGCGCTGCGGTTCTTCGATCGACACCTCAGTCTCATGCTCATCGCGGATATTGCCCACAATCTCTTCGAGCAAGTCCTCGATCGTCACCAGTCCCGCAACCCCGCCGTACTCATCGATCACCACGCGCATGTGCTGCTTCTCGCGCTGCATCTCGCGCAGCAACTCATACCCGCGCTTTGTCTCCGGCACAAAGGCCGCGCTTCGCTCAATGCTGGCCACGGTGCGCGTCCCCGCTTCCTCGTCGGTAATCTGCAAAAGATCATGAGCAAACGCAATTCCCGTCACGTTATCCAGCGAATCCGCGAACACCGGAACGCGGGAAAAGTTATGCTCGCGCAACTGCTCCAGAAACTCCTCCAGCGTCATCTTCCCTGGCACCGCAAACACTTCCGGCCGCGGCGTCATCACCTCGCGCACCAGCTTGTCGCCAAACTCCACCGCCGAGCGCACCAGGTCGAGCTGGCTCTCTTCCAGAATGCCCTCTTCTTCCCCAGCTTCGAGCAGCGCCTCCACATCCACGGCCGACTCTTCCTCCTCGGTCGATGGCTTCTCCGCCAACGCCGCAACGGAAAAGAAGAACCGCACAAACACCGTAATCGGCGTCATCAGCCACAGAAGCAGGCGAATCGGCCACACCAACCGCCCCGCCCAGCGCCCCTTGGTGCGATTGAACAGAAGCGACGGAATCAGTTCGTTGCAGAACACCACCACCAGCACCACGCCCAGCACCGCCTGCGCAATCTCCGCAAAGGTCGGTCGTCCCATGCGCGGTCCGCGATCGAACAGCACAGCGCCAAACTCGAGCGCAATAATTCCCAGAGACAGTTGCTGCAGCACCCGCGCCGAAATCGCCGCATGCTCGCGCGTCAGCCCCAGTTGCGGTTCAATCTGCTCTTCCCACGCGTCAAGATTCTCTTCAATCTCATGCGTAAGAATCTTGCCGAACTCCGCGTACACGCGGCTGATATATGAGGCCAGCGTATCCACCGCAGCCAGCAACAGAACCATCAGGATTGCCAGCGCGCTCATGGCCGCTTCGCCCTGGCCGCCCGCTTCTTGGCCGGAGCGCTCGCCCCCTCCACCCGCTCAATCAGCCCTTGCGGCAGCTTCAGCTTCGCTCGCAGCACCCGCTCCCGCCGCGCCATCTTGCCCTCATCCGCTTCATGGTCATAGCCCGCCAGATGCAGCAACCCATGCAATACCAGCACCTTGATTTCGGTAGAAAGCGAGTGCCCCTGCTCAGCCGCCTGCGCGAGCGCTGTGGTAACGGAGATAGCCAAATCCCCCGCCATCCCTTCCGAGCCCAGTCCCTCAGCCGGAAAAGACAGCACATCCGTAGCCTTGTTCTTGCCGCGGAATTGCTGGTTCAGTCTTCGGATTGCCGCGTCGGTAGTGAGCAGCACGGTAACCTGTCCCTTGAGCCGCACCGCCGTCTGCGCAGCAGAAAGAAACCGCGCCAAAGTCCGCGCCGAGGGCAGTGCAATATCTCTGGATTTTGTCTTGGAAAGTTTGCCAAGTCCGGACGCACCACTCTTCTTCGCCTTGGTGGTCTTCGGCGTGGGGTCGGGGTCCAAATCTGGGTCCAAGAGAATCATCGTTCTCGGGGCCGCGACGCACGCAGCCCCGATTCATCTTCAATTCTACGCGAAGTCGGCTCTTATTGCGGCTTCTGCACATGCAGCGGCTGCCCCTGTGCCCGCTCTTCCCGCTGCTGCGCGCCAACCTGGATCGGCTCACCCATCGCCAGCGGCAGTTCCTGCTGCTGCGGTTTGGCTGACTCGTAAGCCCGCACAATCCGCTGCACCAGCGCATGACGCACCACGTCTCCGTCCTCGAAGTGGCAGAACTGAATCCCCTCCACCCCATCCAGAACATTGATCGCGTCAATCAGCCCCGACTTCCTCGGATTCGGCAGATCGATCTGCGTGATGTCCCCCGTAATCACCGCCTTCGAGTTGGCGCCCATACGAGTCAGAAACATCTTCATCTGCTCGACAGTCGTGTTCTGCGCCTCGTCCATGATGATGAAGGCGTCATTCAGTGTGCGCCCGCGCATGAAAGCCAGCGGCGCAACCTCAATGACGTTCTTCTCCAGCATCTTGTCCACCTTCTCCGGCTCTAAGAGGTCATAAAGCGCGTCGTAAAGCGGCCTCAGATAAGGGTCCACCTTTTCCTGCAAACTGCCAGGGAGGAAGCCTAGTTTCTCCCCGGCCTCCACCGCCGGCCGCACCAGGATAATGCGGCTCACCTTCTTCGCATTGATCGCCGCCACCGCCATGGCCACAGCCAGATACGTCTTACCCGTACCCGCCGGACCCACGCCGAAGGTCATGTCGTTCTGCTCAATCGCCTCAACGTATTTGCGCTGATTAATCGAGCGCGGTTGCACGGTCCGCTTTACCCCGGCCGAGCGCTGCTTGCCGCTATCGGCAAGCGAACGCAGCGTGGTTGTCGCGTCTGCCACCACCAGGCGCAGCATTCCATTCAGCTCGCCGTTGTGCGGATTGATGCCCTGTTTTCGCAACGCTTCGAAGTCCTGGAAGATGCGCTGCACACGCGCCACGCCCTCTTCCGGTCCCTGTACATGGACAGCATCGGAGCGTAGATCGATCCGGACACCAAGTGAATCTTCCATCAGCCTGAGGTTTTCATCGCGGGTCCCGAACAGGGGCTCAAGATTGGGCGTAATCTCCAGAGCGATCTTCAAAGGAATCGGTAGCCTCCAATGCGGCAAGTTGAGGTTGCGGTTGAGGTTGCGGTTGAAGTCAGCCGGTCGCAGCCCCGCAGGGCCTTTCCCGGTGCGGCTACGTGCACCATAACGGCAGGCTGCGGCACCGCCGCAAGTCCCACCGTGTGGATAAATGCGTAGGAATCCAAACAGCGCAAACTGGTTGCCTGCTTATCTGGATGCAAGAAAGTAGCTGTCTTGGGAAACCGGCAGAACGCGGAGCGCAAACCCAGGCATGAGCCCTGAGCTCTCTGACGAAACCGCGGATTGGTATGGGCGACCAAATCGGGTATCTGGCCTGAGAGTATCGCCAACCACCGCCCCAGTCAATCCATCCAACAAAAATATTCGGTAACAACGGTAACAAACAGGTTACCCAACCCCATCAAACCCGAGTCCACAGCCATTCCACCTACACACCCTGTCGTTTGGGCCCTATACTAGCCGGAACACCCGCGCCCCACGCACTTGAGCCTATGACTTCCAACTTCCAACTCTTCGGCCCTGCTCACCTGTTCATCCTCGCCGCCGTCGTTGCGTTGGCCGCCCTCCTGGCTTTCACCCATCGCCGCCGCCCGCCCCAGTCCAAGGCCGTCCGCCTCACCCTCGCCGTCGCGCTCTTCGCCGACACAGCCGTCTACTACGCCTACCTCATCGCCCACGGCCAGCTCACCTTTCCCGACCACCTGCCTCTTGAACTCTGCGACGCCTCCCTCGTCCTCGTCATCGTCTCCCTGTTCACCCTCAACAAGCTCGTCTTCGATCTGGCCTACTACTGCGCACTGGCCGGAGCAACCATGGCCCTGCTCACTCCCAACGTCGTCGAGCACTTCCCATCCTTCGGCTCCGTCCAGTTCTTCGTCGCCCATGGCCTCACTGTCGCCGGAGTTCTTTACCTCGTCTGGTCCGGCGAAGCCCGCCCGCGCCACTGGTCCGTAGCCCGCGCCATGCTCTGGGTAAACCTGTTTGCCGCCTGCGTAGGCTCGTTCGACTACTTCTTCAAGACCAACTACATGTACCTCCGCGCGAAGCCCCAAAACGTCTCCCTGCTCAGCTACCTCGGTCCGTGGCCCTGGTACCTCGTTGCCACCGAATTCGTCGCCCTCGCCCTCTTCACCCTCCTCTATCTCCCCTTCCGCAAATCCACCTTAAAATCCATCGAACCGCGCACAGCCCATTCCCCATCCGCGAGATAAAAGTATTCGGCCAAGTCCCCATAACCGGCGCATCCCAGCAAGTCACCATTCAAGTCGACCGGAATGATTCCTCCCAACATGTCTAACAGCGGCGCCGACAGCGGCGGCTGGCTCGATTTCTCGCGAGTCTACACCGTATACCTCGGCAACTCCGAAGCCGCCACGAATCTCACCGCGGTGCGCACTATAACCGGCTCCGAGTAACTCGTGGCTTACGTAATTCATGGTACTGAAAATCGATTTTCAGCACCAAAACAACCCGCGCCCAACCTGCAACAGTTGGTGTAAGATTGGTCGAAATTTGGAAGTGCCTTGCAGCGCACCACGAAATCATGCGGGGCCAAAGCAAGAAGGATGTTTACCTCATGCGGAATCTAGTTCGGTATACGCAATCATTCCTGGCAACAGGTCTTGGTTTCTTTCTGGCAGCATGCGGCGGCGGCGGGAACACCTCGGCACCAACCGCTCCACCCCCGACCGGCCCCACCGTTACAGCCATCTCCGTCACGCCCACCACCGCAGTCATCGGGACCCAGATACAGTTTGTAGCCACCGTTACCGGCACGGGCGACTTCAACACGGGTGTGGTCTGGGAAGTGACGCCGCCAGCCGGCAGCCAGCTTAGCCCCGGAACGATCACCAAGACCGGCCTTTTCACCACACCCTACCCGGCTCCGGCCACCGTTACGGTCACCGCAACCAGCGACCAGGACGCCAGCGTCACCGGAACAGCCACTGTGACACTGACGCCGCCCGCGACCGCATCCGGTCCCGCAATTTCAGTGGACGCGGGAACCGTTACGCACCCCATCAGTCCCTACATCTACGGGATGGACGCCTATCTGCTCGATGGCACTGCCGCCGACGCCGCTGCCGTGGCGCCAACCAACATCACCATCGATCGCTGGGGTGGAGACTCAACCGAACGCTACAACTACAAGCTCGACGTCACAAACGACATCGCCGATTACTACTTTGAGAACGCCACAGGAACCAGCGGCGATGGCTGGCTCACGGTAAGCAACACCAAGGCCTTTGACGCCCTGGTCGAAAGCAATACCGCCAACGGCATCAAGACGCTGGGCACGGTAGGCGTCAATGGATGGGTCTCAAAAGACTCAACATCTTGCGGCTACCCTCAGTCGACCTACCCCAACCAGTCGAGCTACAGCCCACAAGGATGCGGCAACGGCAAATATGCCAACGGCGCTCAGGGCTGCACCAACGCCAACGGCTGCAGCATCACCGGCAACGATCCCACCGTCACCAGCATTGCCGTGCCGCCACCTGCGCCTCCGGCGGCAAGCGCGGTGAGTGCGGCATGGGCAGACGCTACCTGGGCAGGCGGTTGGACACAGTACCTGGTCAACAAATTCGGACCCGGCAACCCCACTCCCGCAGCCACCTCAGGCGTTTCCATCTACGACCTCGATAACGAGCCAAGCTGGTGGGACGCCGGAAGCATGGACGTGCATCCAATCCCCTTCACCTATGACGAGGTCACCAATGGCGGCATCGGCACGGCACTGGCCATCAAGACCGCCGACCCAACTGCCGAAGTCAGCGGCCCGGTGATGGATTTCTGGTGGGACTATTTCTATTCCAAGAAGGATGTTGAAGCCGGTTGGGGCACTGGCCCCTGCTATCAGCCCTGGAGCAGCCCCACCGATCGCACCGCCCACAACGGAACCCCGTTCATCGAATACTACCTGCAGCAGTTTGCCGCCGCGGAAAAAACATACGGCGTGCGCCTGCTCGATTATGTAGACCTGCACACCTACTTTGGCGCAACCTACAACGGCACCGGCGTTGGCCTGACCGCAGCGGGCGACACCGGCATGCAGCAGGCTCGAATCAACTCCACGCGCGCACTCTGGGACTCGACTTATACAGATCCCAACTTCGCTCAGCCCAACTACACCACCGACTCGAACTACACGTCCAGTTGCAACCCGCCCGCGCAGCCTCCGCAGTTGATTCCCATGATGAAGACCTGGGTCGCCAATGATTATCCCGGCACCAAAACGGCCATCGACGAATACAACTGGGGCGGCATGGAGTCCATCAACGGCGCAGTGACGCAGGCTGACATTCTCGGTATCTTCGGCGCCTATGGGCTGGATGTGGGCACCATGTGGCCCACCAGCGACCCCTCCGGCCAGATCCCCGGCATGATGGCCTTCGAGATGTACCGCAACTATGACGGCAACAAGTCCACGTTTGGCGACCAGGCGCTCTCCACCACCTCCGCCAACCAGGGACAACTGGCCGTCTACGCTGCGCTGCGCACCTCTGACAAAGCCGTCACCATCATGGTCATCAACAAGACCTACGGCGACCTGACGGAAGCAATCTCCCTGGCCAACGTCAACCCCAGCGGTACGGCCATGGCCTATCTCTACTCCAACGCCAACCTTGCGGCAATTGTTGCGCAGCCGGACATCACGCTGCCGGCGCCAACCGCGGGAAGCACCACCCTGAGCACCACGTTCCCGGCCCAGTCCATCACTCTGGTCGTGATCCCGCAATAGGAGAGATTGCGCTGCCGCCCCTGCCTTTATACTGGGGAGTGTTGAAAGCGGGCTCGTTACCGGGTCCGCAGAACGGGAGCGGGGATTGGCGCAAGCGGAGATTGGCATCATTGGCGGCAGCGGACTTTACACCATGCCGGGTTTCACCAACGTTCACGAGGAAGTCGTCGAAACACCCTTCGGTCCGCCCTCGGATCCTTTCGTTCTCGGTGAGTTGGAGGGCCGCAAGGTTGCCTTCCTCGCTCGCCACGGTCGCGGCCATCGCATCCTGCCTTCGGAGCTGAACTTCCGCGCCAACATTTACGCGTTCAAGAAACTCGGCGTCGAGCGCATTCTGTCCGCCTCCGCCGTCGGCTCTCTCAAGGAAGAGCACAAGCCCACAGACTTCGTCATCCCCGACCAGTTCATCGATCGTACTTTCAATCGCGTCTCCACCTTCTTCGGCGATGGCATCGTCGGCCACGTCGCATTTGGCGATCCGGTCTGCGCCACCGTTGCAAAAGCTGCATCCGAGGCCTGCGCCGAGGTTGGCGTAGTCGGCAAGCTCGGCGGCACATACGTCTGCATGGAAGGCCCGCAGTTCTCCACGCGCGCCGAGTCCAACCTTTATCGCAGCTGGGGCGCCGACGTCATCGGCATGACCAACCTGCAGGAAGCCAAGCTGGCCCGCGAAGCCGAGATCTGCTACGCCACTGTCGCCATGGTCACCGACTACGATTGCTGGCGCGAAGGGCACGACGCCGTAACGATCGAGGAGATTGTCGCTGTTCTTCACCAGAATGCGGCCAACGCTGCGCTGGTCGTCAAAGCCGCCGTCGCCGCACTGCCAAGAGAACGCACCTGCGCCTGTGCCTCCGCCGCCAAGTACGCCGTCCTCACCGCCCAAGAGGCGATCCCCGCAGCCACGCGCGAAAAGCTTTCACTGCTCTTCGGCAAGTATCTCGATTGATCAACATGTACCAATGTTCGAGCCTTGTAACAGGGCATGACTCTAGTCGTGCCGCATGCACAACAAAAACTTTGCTGGGCTTGAGCCCCCGAATAGAAATGCCCAGGACCTTCGCCGGGGAAAAAATCAAAATCGCACTCTTCAGAAAAGGAAAAACATGCCCATCACCGTAGTAGGCAGCGTAGCCTACGATTCCATCGAAACTCCCGCCGGACGTCGCGATCGCTGCCTGGGTGGCGCCGCAACTTACTTCGCCCTCGCCGCCAGCTTCTTCACCGACGTTCGTGTCATCGCCGTCGTCGGCGAGGACTTCGGCAACCGGCAGCAGTCCGTCTTCGATGCACGCAAGATCGACACGCGCGGTATTGAACACGCCAAGGGTAAGAGCTTCTTTTGGGAAGGCTCCTATCTTAAAAACCTGAACGAAGCCGAGACCAAAAACACCGAGCTGAACGTCTTTGGTGCCTTCGAGCCCAAAATTCCAGCCGCCTACGCCGACTCCGACTTCCTCTTCCTCGCCAACATCGACCCCGTCCTGCAGCGCCGCGTCCGCGAGTCCATGTCCGGCGTCAAACTCGTCGCCGGCGACACCATGAATTACTGGATCAACGACCATCGCCCCGCGCTGCTTGAGGTCCTCAAGGGCCTCGACATCCTGCTCATCAACGACACCGAAACCCGCGTCCTCGGCGGTAACAAGAACCTCGTCCTCGCCGCCCGCGCCGTCATGGAATTCGGCCCACGCATGCTGGTCGTCAAACACGGCGAGTACGGCGCAACACTCTTTCACAAAGCCCTGCCCGGCAGCCCAAACTCGAAGACCTTCAAAGCCCCCGCGCTGCCCCTCGAAGAGGTGGTCGACCCCACCGGAGCGGGCGACAGCTTTGCCGGCGGTTTCTTTGGCTATCTCGCCTCGCAGGCAGAGCTCACCCCCGGCGCATTTCGCCGGGCGATGTTTTACGGGTCGGTAATGGGCTCCTACGCATGCGAGCGCTTCGGTACCGAACGTCTCCAGCAGCTATCCCGCGAGGAGATCGACGCCCGCTTCAACGCCTTCCGCGAGCTGACTCACCTTGACTGAGAAACACATCGCGCGAGCAGCCATTTCAAAGTCGGAATGGCTCGTCGTGCTGGCCCTTTCGACGGCAGCCTCCGTCACCGCCATCCTGTGGAGCTGGTCGAATCACGCGCTGCTCAATTACGGCGATGCAGTAGCCCACATGCACATCGCCCGTCGCGTCTTCGATTCCCACCAGCCGCGCCTTACCCAACTTGGCTCCGTGTGGCTGCCGCTGCCGCACATTCTCCTGCTCCCCTTCGTCCAGGTCTACAGCTGGTGGGCCAACGGCGTAGCCGGCATTGTGCCCTCGGCACTCGCTTACATCGCCGCCTGTGCGGGAACCTACCGCCTCGCTCGCCGCTGGCTCAGCATCCCGGCCGCAACAATCGCTCTTGCCTTCTTCGCCGTCAATCCCAACCTGCTCTACCTCCAAACCACCGCCATGACCGAGCCACTTTTCCTCTGCGAGATGATCTGGTTGACCGTCTGGCTGGTCGACTGGCGAGCCGATCTCGATACCAGCCATAAATCAAGCGACCGTCTTCTCTGGCTTATCGCGCTGGTCCTCGTCGCCGCCATATTCACCCGCTACGACGGCTGGATCATGGCCATGTTCGCCTGGCTGGCCATCGCCATAACACTGCTTCGCCGCGGCCAGCTGCGCTCCCGAGCCTTCTGGCTCGGCAGTATGCTGGTGGTCGCCGCACCCATAGCATGGTTCATTTACAACTATGCCGCCTTCGGCGATGCGCTCGACTTCATGCGCGGCCCCTACTCCGCCAAAGCCATTGAGCTCCGTACTGCAACGCCCGGCTACCCACCCCACCCCGGCTGGCACAATCCGTGGGTATCGTTCCTTTTTTTCATGGAGGCCGTCAAACTGGACGCCGCCGCACTGGCCTGGGGCAATAAATTGCTCACGCTGAGCCTCTTCGGAGCTGCATGGGCGTGGCTCACTGCCCGCCGCCGCGCCCTCGCCTGGACACTGCTCCTCGCTCAGCCCATCCCCTTCTATGCTTATTCCATTTCCTACGGATCGGTGCCCATCTTTCTGCCCCCATGGTGGCCGCACTCCTGGTACAACCTCCGCTATGGAATGGAACTGCTCCCCGCCCTTGCCCTCGCCCTCGGCTTTGTCGCCCAGTTTTGCGTCGCTGCAATCCGCGAATTCAAGCCCCGCGAAAATGGCTTCCGCTGGGTCACCTTCGCGACCGCCGCCATCCTCGTCTTAGTCGCCCTGAACGCCGCCAGAATGATCCGCGAACGCCCTCTGGTCTACGTGGAAGGCACCAAAAACATGCAGGCCCATCGTCCCTATCAGACTGAGATTCCTCCCGTGCTGCGCTCGCTTCTTGCCGCCCACCCCGGCGCAGTCCTCTTGATGGACACCTCGGTCGATCCCGAGATTGTTGCGCTCACCGGCATCCCCCTCCGCCAAACCATCAACGAAGCCGACCGGCAGATCTTCACCGACGCACTCGCCGCACCGGCATCCCACGCCGCCTTCGTCCTCGCCCTCGATGGCGATGAAATCGATCGTGCCGTTCACGCGAATCCGGCCGGACTTACGGTCTACAGGTGCTTCACTGCGCCCGGTCAACCCACCGCCACGCTTTACGTCTCCGATACTCCCCCTGCATGAATCGCGGCCATCTCGCTGATCGAGTGATAGCATCGGTCCTGACAACCACAATCCGGCGTCCGCTTCGGCGCCTTTGTTCCGTGCTCACACCGGGCCCCGACAGCAAATAAACATTCACCTTCCAGCATTTGGAGGACCTTTGATCCCCTTTACCAAGGCGCACGCATGCGGAAACGACTTCCTCATCGTCACCGAACAGGACGCAGCCGGCCTTAACTGGACAGAACTCACCCGACGCCTCTGCGCCCGCACCACCGGTATCGGCGCGGATGGCATCGAGTTTTTTGCCTGGACTGCGGAAAATTCAGGCCGCATCCGCCTGCACAACGCTGACGGTTCCATCGCGGAAATCAGCGGCAATGGCACTCGCTGCGTCGCCGCATGGATGGCCCATCAACTCCGCTCCCAGCCCGGCGACCTGCTTGCAATCCAGACCGACGCCGGCCCGCGCCTCTGCCAGATCAACGCACTCAGCGCCTCTGCCGGATTCACCGTCGAAGTCACAACCGGCATGGGAGTGCCCACTTTTCAGCCGCGCACCGTCATCCTCGACGCCGGCCTTCCAATCGTCGGAGTTGAGATCTCGACGGGAAATCCCCACTTCGTCATCGTCGTCGACAACCCCGACTTCTCCGTCGCCGGAAAGCCCTGGCAAATCATCGGCGCCGATATCTGCTTTCACCCCGACTTTCCCAACCAGACCAACGTCGAATTCGTTCAAGTCCTCAGTCCCGATCAGATCGAGATCCGCATCTTCGAGCGTGGTGTCGGTCCCACCACTTCCTCCGGCACCGGCAGCTCCGCTTCCGCAACCGCCGCCCGCGCCTTCATGGGCTGCCTTTCCCCGCTTGTTGTCGTCGCCCCCGGCGGCGCCCAGATCGTTTCCTGGGAAGGCCCCGGGACCGAACTCCGCCTCACCGGCCCCGCCTCGCTCATCGCACGCGGCGAGGCCTTCTATACTTGAATGCAGTGCTCAAGCCATCCGCCGTCCCCAACGATTCACTCGTCGCCGTTGTCTCACCCGCCTCAACGCCACAGCCCCCTCGCGTTGAGCGCGGTCTCGCGGCATTGCGCGCACTCGGCTACACTCCCCAGCCCGCCGAGCACATCCTCACCCGCGGCCCCCTGTATTTCGCGGGAACCCCAGAGATGCGCCTCCGCGATCTGCACCACGCCTTCGCCGACGACGACGTTCGCGCGATCTTTTCTACCCGCGGCGGCTACGGATCCAACTACATCCTGGAAGACCTCGACCTTGACCTGATCGCCGAAAGCGCCAAGCCCTTTATCGGATACAGCGACCTCACAGCCCCGATGCTCTGGCTTCTCGATCAGCTTGAAATCCCCGCCTTCCACGGCCCCATGCTCTCCGCCGATTTCTCCCGCGAAGACGGCGTCCATCTGCCCAGCCTGCGCGCCGCCCTCACCGGCCAGCCTTACTCGGTCGGTCCTGCCGAGGGCCTGCGCACGCTCCATCCCGGCCGTGTCCGCGGCACTCTCTACGGCGGCTGTCTCAGCATTCTCGTTGCCCTGCTTGGGACGCCCTATGAACCGCAGACCGAAGGCAAGCTTCTCTTCCTGGAAGACGTCAGCGCCAAGCCCTATCAGGTAGACCGTATGCTCTGGCAGTTGCAACAGGCCGGCAAGCTCGAAGGTGTCAAAGGCATCGTCTTCGGCGAAATGCTCGATTGTGCCTCGCCCGGCGCGCCGCCCGAACTTCTCGACGAAGTTATTCTCCGCGTCTTTGAAGACTTCTCCGGTCCCATCGCCATCGGCCTCCGCAGCGGCCACGTCTCCCGCTCCAACGTCACACTGACCTTCGGCGTCGATGCCGAACTCAATGCAGCCAAAGATGCCAACCTCCACATCCTCCAACCCGCAGTCGAAAAGCAGCTTCTAGCTTCCAGCCCCTAGCCTCCAGTCTCTAAAGTCCATAACATAAAACCACCTGTCATCCTGAGCGAAAGGGGCCCCAAAACGTTCTTCAGTTTGGGGATGGTGAGTCGAAGGATCCGCATTTGTTCTTTCGGGGTTTGCCCAGAACTTCTGAGACACAAGACTAGCCTTGAGCGACAAACCGCTTACCCTTGATCTCAAAGAAAACCATCTGCTTGAGTCACCAGCAAACCTTTGAGGCAACAGCTAAAGGCGAACGGCTAATAGCCGATTGAAAGCAAATACGAAATGAAACACATCCACCTCACTGGCATCTGCGGCACCGCCATGGCCTCCCTCGCCGGACTCCTTCAGCTTCAGGGCCATCGCATCACCGGCTCTGACAAAGCCGCCTATCCGCCCATGAGCGACCTGCTCCACTCGCTCGGAATTCCCATCCTCGAGCCGTATGCCGAAGCCAATCTCTTACCAACTCCTGATCTCGTCGTCATCGGCAACGCCCTGTCGCGCGGCAACCCCGAAGTCGAATGCGTCCTCGACCAGCGCATCCCCTTCACCTCCATGGCTGCCCTGCTTCACGACGAGTTCCTGCCTGGCCGCGAGTCCCTCGTAGTTGCCGGAACCCACGGCAAGACCACCACCACCAGCATGCTTGCCTGGATCTATCAGGTCGCTTCACTCACCGACCCAAGCCGCGAACCATCCTTCCTAATCGGTGGCGTCGCAGAAAACTTCCGCACCAGCTTTCAGCTCCGGCCCACCCGCCCCTTCATCCTCGAGGGCGACGAGTACGATACGGCCTTCTTCGACAAAGGCCCAAAGTTTCTCCACTACTTCCCTGACGCGCTCATCCTCACCCACGTCGAGTTCGACCACGCCGACATCTACGCCGATCTGGACGCAGTGAAGACCGCATTCAAGCGCCTGGTCAATCTCGTCCCCCGCCGCGGCCTCATCGTGGCCTACGACGGCAGCGAAAACGTCACCGAATGCCTCGCTCCCGCGCTCTGCCGCGTCCAGCGCTACGGCTTCTCCGCAACCGCCGACTGGCAGTTCCGCAACCTTCGCCATGAAGACTCACTTACTCGCTGGGAAGTCTGGCACGCCGGCGTCCACTGGGCCGACCTCGCAATGCAACTGCCCGGCGAACACAACGCACTCAACGCCACAGCCGCCGCCGCGCTCGCCTTTGGCCTGGGCATCCCAGTTGACTCGATTCAGTCCGCCCTCGCCACCTTCCAGTCCGTCAAGCGCCGCCTTGAAGTCCGAGCCGTCGTCAACGGAATCACCATCATCGACGACTTCGCCCACCACCCCACCGCTATCCGCGAAACCCTCCGCGCACTCCGCTCTGTCTATCCAAAGTCGCGCCTCTGGGCAGTTCTCGAGCCCCGCTCCAACACCCTTCGCCGCAGAGTTCTCCAGGCCGACCTCGTCTCCAGCCTGCTCCTCGCCGACCGCATCGTCCTCGCCGGCGTTTACCAGCAGCAGCGCATTCCCGATGCAGAGCGCCTCCATCCCGAAGACGTCATTGAAGCCCTGCAAGCTCTGGGCGCACACGCCGAACTGCATCCCGACGGTGACGCAATCGTCGACGCCATTGCGCCGCAGCTTGAATCCGGAGATGTCGTCGTCCTGCTTTCCAATGGCGCCTTCGACGGCATCTATGAGACACTTCCGGCGCGCCTCCGCCAACGCTTCCAGACCAGCGCCGATGGAGTCACCCCCGCATGATTCGCTCCCTCGTACTGCTGTTCACAATCATCCTGCTCGGCGCACCCTCCGCCCTCCTGTTCATTCCCTGGGCCGCCGTCACCGGCAACGTCATGCCGCTCTATACCGCCGCGCTCACCATCGTCCGTTTTGGCTACTGGCTGGTCGGCATTCAGATCATCACCACCGGCCAGGAAAACGTCCCGCCGAACACCGCCTGCATCTTCATGGCCAACCACGTCTCCAACCTCGACCCGCCCGCCCTGTTGCCGCGCATCCCCGGCCGCACCTCAGCCTTCCTCAAGAAATCCCTCATGAAGATCCCGATCCTCGGCTGGGGCTTCCGTCTCGGTGACTTCGTCCCCGTCAGCCGCGATGGCAGCGTCACCGGCGCACAGGAGAGCGTCGCCGCCGCCCGTTGCGTACTCGAGAATGGCGTCCACATCACCACGTTTGTTGAGGGCACCCGCTCCACCGACGGCCGCTTGCTGCCCTTCAAAAAAGGCCCGTTCTATCTCGCCATGCAAACCGGCGCGCCCTGCATCCCCGTCTCCCTTTACGGAACGGAAACCATGATGGCCAAGGGCAGCAATCGCATCCGTCCCGGAGTCGGCCACGTCGTCTTCCACCCGCCCGTCAACCCCGCCGACTACGCCAGCCGCGAAGAGCTGATGCAAGCCGTCCGGGACTCCATCGCCTCCGGCCTGCCCGAATGGATGCGCCGCTAAGCTGGGCCCCGGACCTATGGGCGGGAAAGCACAGCCCTTAGCCCGCCACTCTCCACACCCCAACAAATCCTGTCATCCTGAGCGAACCGGGCCCCAAACGCACTTCAGTTTGGGGGTGGTGAGTCGAAGGACCTGCTTTTTCGTTTCGCTCCCCAACCAAAACACCCCGTGCCCCATTCGCAGTTCCATCGCGAATGTGTAGGAAACCTCGAACTTCAATCAGCGTTGCTCATTCGCCCGCAACGCATTTCACCCAAGCCGAACAAGCCCGCGCACGGCTGTACAAGCCACACCTCCCTCTCAATCGGGACGCAAGACTCCAGGACAATCAGTTCAAAAAACTTTCTTTTCAAGATTTGCAGTTTATTTCACCGAAACGCGCACAATTCAATCATGACCGCGATCCGCAGGCAAAAACCGCAATCTCAATCCGTCGGGAATGTCCAAAAACTGCACGATTTCGCTGCAGTCCATGAGACGTAACCTGTTTACGTTGTGCGATATACAACGATTTACACCGCTAGATGGCCCCTGCCCCCCCACTATTGGCCGCAGCCCCATCA
>Ga0302319_10004918_pt1 | contig 27197 bp, 15 predicted proteins | sample Bog_T0_2_FD_203319 | JGI IMG/M metagenome (GOLD analysis project Ga0302319, IMG submission 203319) | Peat permafrost microbial communities from Stordalen Mire near Abisko, Sweden - Bog_T0_2 | ecosystem: Environmental > Terrestrial > Soil > Wetlands > Peat | place: Sweden: Abisko, Stordalen Mire... | reverse complement strand
CATGTTGCATGAGAACGCCGACATTGATGTATCGCACCAGACCGTCGCCCGCTATTGCCGCGAGGTGCTGGATTCAGCCAAGCCGAAGAAACCGCGCCGCGCCAAGATGCCGCCGCCCGAACCAGTGGCGTCCGCTCAAGAAGAATTGCCAGCGCGTTCACCAGTCGGCCAGCCACGGTCACGCGAACCGCGCGTCACGCCATCAAAAAATCTTTAGCGCAGCAGCGCAGTCGTCACCAGTCGCGGTGACAGGATGCGACCATAAGGAAACCCGCCCATGCTAAAAAACAAAAGCCGTTGGGTTCAGTGTCCGCGACCAACGCGCGTTCCACAGTCGTGTAACGCGCGCTCGTCGCGGACGGACAATGGAAAACGCAGTCGCGTTGGCTTCCGTCTTGAGCTTGGCGTCGCCGCTCCGGCGCGCGGTTTCACTCATGCCGTTCCACCGCGCCGCCTGCCGCTTTCCGCCGCCAACTCAAGACCGAAGCAGGCAGTAAAAATAAATTGGTGCCGGGCATCGGACAGAAAGACGCCGGTCGCAGCCAAAACAAAATTCGCAGGAATACTCACCACTCGGATGGAGAGTTCTGGCGATATGAGGCAAACATTGTATATGATTTTGGAAGGACGCACATGAATGAGAAACTGAACATATTCGTCAGCTCGGTGCAGAAGGAACTTGAAGACGAGCGGGTCATCGTCCAAAACCTGTTGAACACAGACTCGTTTCTGTCGGCGCATTGTTCGCCGATTCTTTATGAGTTTGAGCCAGCCTCGCCGGACAAGGCATTGGAAGGCTGCTTGAAATCGCTTGATGGCTGCCACGTTTACCTGCTCATCGTGGCCGCTCAATACGGCACGTTGGTTGGCAAGTTGTCCATAACCCACGCCGAATACCGGCGATCCAAAGAAAGGAAATTGCCGGTTCTTGCGTTCATCAAGGGCGACCGCAAAGTGAAGCGCGAGGATGGCACCGAAATGTTGCTGAAGGAACTCGACGACGACGGCCCGAAATACAAACGCTTCGGCAATGTAATCGAACTGCAAAAAGAGGTGCGAGCCGCCCTCGTCAAGCTGCTAAAAGAGCAGTTTGGCATCGCGCCTTCCAGTGACGAAAACGAGGTCGCGCAACAAACCATCGAGGCTACATCCATATTCGAGTCGCAGCCGCTGACGAGACTACGTTGGTCTGAACTCGACCACGAGGTGATCCGTCAATTGATTGCCGCAGCGGAAGGCCGGGACGCCGGGAAAATCTCCGCCGCCGACTTGCTCGCGGGCGCATCGGTGCGCGGCTTGGTCTGGCACGACCCGCAAGCCGGGGAACATTACGCCACCGCCGCCGGCATCGTGCTGCTGGCGAAAGACCCTTCGGCGGTTTTTCCGCAGTGCCGCATCCTGGCCGATGCGTATCGCGGTGCGGAGCCGGATGGCAATCCCCACGACCATGAAGACATTCGCAGGCCGATGCCGACCGCGATTGACCGCGCCATCGCCTTCATTGACCGGAACACCCGCCATCCGATGCGCGTGGTTGGCCTCAATCGTCTCCGGCTGGATGAATATCCCGTCGAGGCGTTGCGGGAAGCTCTGGTCAACGCCGTCGCTCACCGCCAATACGAGGACGCCGGGCGCAAAATCATGCTGGAAGTTTTTGCCGACCGCGTGGTCATCTCCAGCCCCGGTCTGCCGCCGTCACCCATCACTTTGGCCAATCTCCGCAAGGGCAAGTATCGTCCCTGTTCCCGTAATCCGGTGCTGGCACAATGCCTCTCCTATTTCCATCGCATCGAGGAACGCGGCAGCGGCTTCCGGCGGATGCGTGACCAAATGCTCAATCACGGTTTGGATCAACCACTCATCGGCACGGACACCGGCTATTTCCAAATCTCATTCCCCGGACCGGGCGAGAATGTGGATCGCATCCGCGTCCCGGAAACCCGGCTGACGGTGACACCAGCCATCGAAGCTCAGTTGAACGAACGGCAGCGAAAAGCATTGGCAGAAGTGCTCAAGTCCGGTTCTGTTGCCAGCGGCTGGCTGGTTAAGAATATGCAGGTGACGTATGACACCGCCAATCGTGACCTTCTCGCGCTGGCTGAATTGAAAATTCTCGTTCGCAATGGCAAGGGACGTGCCTCCAAGTATGTTCTTTTAGAAGCGAAGGCCCGTGCATGAATCTTCCGATAATCTTCCGATGCACTGCCGGAATCTTCCGATTTGGTGGTCACTGCAACTGGCGTGAATCTTCCGATAATCTTCCGGCCCGGTGCTGCAATCTACCGATGAACAATCGTCCGCCGAATCCGAGAAATCGTCCGATTAACTAAACCGATGGTGTCCGCCCCGACCAACGCGCTCTCCGCGCGCGTTCGTCGGGAGCGGCATTTTTCATTCGCCGCATAAGCGTCGTGCTTCCGTTTGCGGCACGGCGGCGGTCGTTTCGCTCCGGCTTCGTTCCAGCCGTCTCTCCGCCTGCGCTTCACTTTTCCGCCCGCCGAACCGCAAACCAAAGCAAATGGCCAATTTCATTGAAATCACCCGGCATAAATTCACAAGCTTGTCCTGACGCATCATTTACGAGTAAAATCTATGTCGTCCGAAATGGACGAAGAAAACTATCGAATAATTTTTACAAAAAACATTTAGCGTAGCTATCGGCTACGGGCTGCCTCTAAAACGACCAATTTTTGCAAGCCCGCACAGAAACCGACCGAGCACGCGCCCATCGGGCGCGGCTTGGCGCATCTTCTGTGCAGGCACTTGGTCGTGCCTTGAGGCAGGGTGCGTCAGGTTCGCGCCCCTTCTATTTTTAGATTTCCCGTTGTCGCAGTTGCGCGAGCAACCACACCGACACGATGGCCACACTCGATTTCAAAGGGAAAACGCTCGTCCAGAATTATCATCTGACGGTCAAGTATCACGAACTTGTGCCGAAGAAGGACATGAGCCTCACGGACAAGGTGCGGCTGGACGACAATCTCATCATTCATGGCGACAACCTCAAGGCGTTGAAGGCGCTGCTGCCCACCTACGCGGGCAAGGTGAAGTGCATCTACATTGACCCGCCTTACAACACCGGCAACGAAGGTTGGAAATATAATGACAATGTGAACTCGCCGATGATGCAGGAATGGCTTGGCAAAGCCGTGGATCGTGAAGACCTCACGCGTCACGACAAATGGCTGTGCATGATGCTGCCACGCTTAAAGCTGCTGCGCGAATTGCTCGCGCAAGATGGCGTCGTATTCGTCAGTATTGATGACAACGAGGTTCATCATTTGCGCGTTTTGTTGGACGAGGTTTTCGGGGCAGAAAACTTTGTTGGTCATGCTGTTTGGCAGAAAAAATACTCGCCTCAAAATGATGCTAAAACGCTTTCTGAAATTCACGAATACGTCGTTGGTTATGCCAAATGTGCAGAAAAGTGGCGTCCGAATTTGCTCGCGCGATCTGAAGAAGCAATCGCCCGATATAAAAATCCAGACAACGATCCACGAGGAGTTTGGAAGGCAGGCGACCTAACATCGAAAACAAAAGCCGCAGGCCACTCATACACAATCGTCTCACCGAGCGGAAAAAAATTTACTCCGACGTCCGGCAGGCAGTGGGCAGCATCGCATGACACTTATGAGCGGTTAGTCACAGAAAACAGGCTTTGGTTTGGGCCGCGTGGCGATAGTGTTCCATCGTTAAAACAATTCTTGAGCGAAGTCCAAGCCGGAACAGTGCCGACAACACTTTGGTTGCGTGACATGGTTGGAGACAATCAGGAAGCAGTGCGTGAACAGAGCCAAATTGGAATTACTTTTGATTCACCAAAACCTAAACGGCTGATCGAACACATTCTTAAAATAGCCACTTTACCAAAAGCAAACGACATCATTCTTGATTTCACCGGCGGCTCTGGCACGACGGCGCACGCCGTTCTCGCGTTGAACAAGGAAGACGGCGGCAACCGCAAATTCATTCTCGTTGAGTGCGAAGATTACGCGGACACCATAACAGCCGAGCGCGTGCGGCGCGTCATCAAAGGCGTTCGCACGGCGAGCGATGAGAATTTGAAACGCGGGCTAGGCGGCACGTTCAGCTATTTCGAGTTGGGCAAGGCGATTGAATTGGACAGCATTTTGGACGGCAAGAATCTGCCGAGTTATCTCGAACTGGCGCGCTACGTTTTCTACACCGCCACCGGCGAGGAATTTGACGAGCGCAAACTGAACGAGAAGCGGTCATTCGTCGGCGAATCCAAAACGCACGAGGTTTATCTTTTTTACCAGCCGGACATTGATCATCTGAAAAAGACCGCGCTCACGCTGGAGCGCGCGGAGAGCCTTGGTAAAATCAAAGACAAACGGCGTCTGGTGTTCGCGCCGACGAAATATCTGGACCAAGAACAACTCGACGCGCTGCGGATAGACTTCGCGCAGTTGCCGTTTGAAATCTACAAGCTGGCGCAATAGCGAGTTATGGAACTAAAGGAATACCAGCAGAACACACTCAAGCGGGTAAAGGCGTATCTCGAAGCGCTGAAAAGCTGGCGCGGGAAAAATGAAAAAGTCGTCGCGGCGGCGGGCAAAGAAGCGGCGCTGGATGTGCCGCTGAAAGCGTGGGAAGAAATCGGCGGCAAAAATTACCGCTCGCGCAAAAATGGCATAGGCGAATCGCTGCCGAATTTATGCCTAAAAATCCCGACGGGCGGCGGCAAAACATTGCTGGCGGCGCACACGGTTGACCTGGTGAACCGCAGCTATCGCCAAAAACAAACCGGCCTGGTGCTGTGGGTGATGCCGACGACGCAAATCTATCGGCAGACGATTGAGCATCTTCGCAACCGCGACCACTCGTATCGGCAGGTGCTGGACATCGCCAGCGGCGGGCGCACGGTGATTTACGAAAAAACCGACCGTTTCACGCCGGAAGACATCGCAGAAAATCTGGTGGTGTTGACGCTGATGCTGCCGTCGGCGTCGCGGCAAAACAAAGAGACGCTGAAAGTTTTCAAAGACAGCGGCGGATTCAGCGCGTTTTTCCCGAAAGATGACGATGTGCAGGGTCACGCGAAGCTGCTGGAACGGTTTCCAAATCTGGATGCGTTCGGTGACGGCAAAGGATTGTTTCAGCGGCAGGTGAAAACGTCGCTCGGCAACACACTGCGGATTCTTTCGCCGATAATCATTCTCGACGAAGGCCACAAGGCTTACAGCGACATGGCGCAGGACACGTTGCGCGGGCTGAATCCGTCGGTGATTGTGGAACTGTCCGCTACGCCAACGGACGACAGCAACGTGCTGGTGGACATCAAAGGCTTGGAATTGAAGCGCGAGGAAATGATCAAGCTGGACTTGCACATCAACAACAAGGAAAGCACACGCTGGAAAGACACGATGCTCGCGAGCATCAAAAAACGTGAGGCGTTGGAAGTGGCGGCGCGCAAGTATGAGGCGAACACCGGCAATTATATTCGCCCGATTTGTCTGGTGCAGGTGGAGCGCACCGGCAAAGACCAGCGCGGCGGTAATTTTATTCACGCCGAAGACGTGCGGGATTTTCTGGTGAAGGAATATGGGGTTACGGCTGACGAAGTGGCCGTAAAATCGAGCGAGAAAGATGACATCGAGGGCTTGAACCTGTTCGCGCGGAATTGTCCGATTCGCTACATCATCACGAAACAGGCGTTACAGGAGGGCTGGGATTGCGCGTTCGCCTATGTGCTGACGATTCTCACCAATCCCGCGTCAAAGAATAATCTCACGCAATTGATCGGGCGGATTCTGCGCCAGCCGTTCGCGCGCAAAACCAAAATCAAGGAACTCGACGAGAGCTATGTGTTTTGTTTCCGCCAAAAGGCCAAGCTGCTGGTGGACGCCGTGCGCGAGGGATTTGGGCGGGAAGGTTTGGGCGATCTGGCGGGACAGGTCGTGATGGATTCGCCGGATGATGACGAACAAGGAGAGGAGCTGATTGAACTGCGCGACCAGTTCAAAAAGTTCGCTGGGAAAATATATTTGCCCAAATTTGTCATCCAGCAAGGCAAGCAATGGCGCGAGGTGAGTTATGAAACAGACATTGTGAGCCGGATTGACTGGGCGCAGGCGGATTTTTCGGCAGAGCGGAGCTTGCAACTTGCGGATGCAGATTCACAGGATGCTGAAATTGTCGTAACGCTTGGCGGGACGAAGGCCGAACTTATCAAGGAGCAGAGCCGCAAATACCGGACGAGCGCGGATGCGGGCGTTGATCCAGTGTTCGCAACGCGGCAAATGCTCGAAATGATTCCGAACCCGTGGATTGCCCATGATGTCGTCAAAGATGTCATCGCCACGCTCACGCGAAAGAACGGGCTAGATTTGGTGGCGAAGAATTTCGTGTTCATCGTTCAAGAGTTGGTCAAACGCGGCGATGCGGAACGGAACCGGCTGGCGCAGGATGTTTTCACCGACTTGATAAGCGCAAAGAAACTCCGCTTCCTGCTTTTGAAGGACGACGCAGGCTATCGCCTGCCGAGCAAAATTTCCATGCGCCAAGGCACACGCAAGCTGGTGCGCGAAGACAACTCGCCGTTGCAAATGAGTTTGTTCGAGCAAGTCGCCGAGGACGGCTTGAACAATGAGGAACAAAGCGTGGCATGGTATTTTGAAAAACAGGCGCAGTTGTTATGGTGGTATCGGAATCTGTCGCGACAGGATTATCGCTTGCAGGGCTGGCGCAAGAACGGGATTTATCCTGACTTCATCGTTTCCCGCACCAGCACCACCGACAAAACGGACTTCGACAAAGTTTTTGTCGTCGAGTCCAAAGGCATCCATCTGAAGAACGACGATACGGATTACAAGAAACAGGTGTTCAAACTTTGCAACAAGCTGGCGGAGGAAAAAAGCTGGACGGAGTTGGGATTGGAGTTTCCTGAACGAAAGATTGTGTTCGAGTTAATTTATGGCGACGAGTGGCAAAAGGTGCTGAATCGGTTGTTGAAATGAGGCCGACGGGATTCACGCGCAGCCATTAAGCTGCGGACAGGCTCATGCAAATCATTTGCACAATTTCGTTGAGTCCTGAGCGTTATGTGAACGAGAGCTATCACCGGAATATCCAGCCGCCAATTAAGTGTCCTCATTGTAACATTCACGATGCGCTGGCTGCGCTCGGCTATTACTGCCGCAATGTTACGAGCACGAATCGCGGCGTTTCACGCATTTTTGTGCGGCGGTTTCGATGTCGTCATTGTGGCAGGACTGTCAGCATCCTTCCATCCTTCGCGCAACCATACCGACTGGTTTTGAATGCCACGATAAATGAATTTTTCGGCGGGACTTTAAGCACGAACTCACTTTCATGGCTCTCGCTTCTGCAACAATACTGGAACCGATTCGCCAAATGGATTCCAGAAATTAACCATGTCATAAAGTCTGTGGTGGAACGTTCGCCTCCTCACCCGGACTCCGCTGGATGGTGGCAGGTTATAGTCGCGGCTTTCGGCAACCTCGAAAAAATCACCGGGATGCTTGTGAGTAGATTCGGTGTCACTCTGTTTGGTCGTTATCGCTGCCACTCGCCCTATTCCAAGGGAGCAATCGCCAATTGATCCGACTCCACACAACTTGTTTATTTCCCTGAAAAGCAATCCGTGGAAATCTTTCCGCGCCAATGAAAAGTGCCATTGAATCATTTTTGCGCGCCGAACGAAATGTTCCCTGCGTGTTGCTTTTCAAAATCAGCGAACAGACAAGCCGCAATTTTGATTTCTTCATCAGCGGCGACTAATTAATTTTTTATGAATACAGGAAAAGCGAAATTGCCGACCAAGATCGTTGCTGTTTACGTGAGGAGGTCCAAGAAACACCGGCAATTTTCGATCAGTGATCAGATGCGGGTGATTCGCAAATACGCCAAGCGCCGGGGATTGGAAATTGAAAGTAAGTTTTCGGACGGAGAAACAACTGACTGAACGATAAAATATGGAGCCTATTCAAAATAGCCTGGAAGACCAAGAACTGCCACTAACCAGCGCCGCCGCCTATGTCAGGATGTCCACGGAGCACCAGCAGTATTCGACCAGCAACCAGATGGATGTCATCCGGGAATATGCCAAACGCCGTGGAATGCAGATCACCAAAGATTATTCTGACGCGGGCAAAAGCGGGTTGAATATCGAGGGACGCGAAGCCTTGGCGCAAATGATTCAGGATGTTCAGGACAGAAAAATAAATTGCTCAAGCATCCTTGTTTATGATGTCAGCCGCTGGGGACGGTTTCAGGATGCCGACGAAAGCGCCTATTACGAATACATCTGCCGCCGGGCGGGAGTGGCGGTTCATTATTGTGCCGAACAGTTTGAAAATGACGGCAGTCCTGTTTCCACGATTGTAAAAGGCGTCAAACGCGCAATGGCCGGAGAATATAGCCGCGAACTTTCGTCAAAAGTTTTTCAAGGTGCGTGTCGGCTGATTCAGCTTGGATACAAGCAAGGCGGCACGGCTGGGTTTGGCCTGCGCCGGATGTTGATTGACCAGAGCGGCGAACGGAAGGCGATGTTGAAGATTGGCGAGCAAAAAAGCATCCAGACCGACCGCGTCGTCCTGGTGCGCGGCCCGGATGAGGAAGTCAAAATTGTCCGATGGATTTACCAGACATTCATTGATGACGGCAAAAACGAATCCGAAATTTCCAAGTCGCTGAATGCTCAAGGCGTCGTCACAGATTTTGGACGCGCGTGGAACCGGGCCACGGTTCATCAGGTGCTTACCAACGAAAAATACATCGGCAACAATGTCTATCATCGCACGTCATTCAAATTGAAACGCAAGCATATTGAAAATCCGCCGGACAAATGGGTTCGCGCCAATGGCGTGTTTGAAGGCATCATCGAACCGGAATTGTTTTTCAAGACGCGTGAAATCATTCTTGCGCGCAGCCAGAAACTTACCGACGAGGAAATGCTCGCAAAATTACGCGGCCTTTTGAGCCAACACGGTCATATCAGCGGCATTCTGATTGACGAAACGGAAAGCCTGCCATCCAGCGCGGCGTTCAGCCATCGCTTCGGCAGTCTGATTTCCGCCTACCAGCTCATCGGTTACGACCCGAAGATTGATTACAGTTTTATCGAGATCAATCGCAAGCTGCGCAAGCGGCACCCGGAAATTGTTGCGTCGGTGGTCCAAAACATTGAAGCCCTGGGCGCAAAGGCGTCGTGGGATGAAAATGCGGATTTGCTTTGGGTGAATAATGAACTGCGGGTTTCTATCGTGCTTTGTCGGCACACCGCCACATTGGTCGGTTCGTCCCGGTGGCTGATACGTTTGGATGCCGGTCTGAAGCCTGACATCACCATCGCCGTCCGCATGGATGCCACGAACGAAGGCATCCGGGATTATTATGTGCTGCCGGGCATTGACATGATGTGGGAAAACCTGCGCGTTGCCGAAGCCAACGGCATCTATTTGGACACCTATCGGTTTGACACACTGGATTTTTTCTTCGGCATGGCCGAGCGTGTTAATTTGGAGGAGGCAATATGAGTAACGAAATTAAAATGATTCCCATTGATCGGATTCGCATTTTGAATCCGAGGCATCGTGACCTTAAAAAATTTGATGTCATTGTCCAGAGCATCAAAAATCTCGGTTTGAAAAAGCCGATTCAGGTGAGTCTCCGTTCGGCACAGGAGGCGGCAGAGTTGGAGTATGATTTAGTTTGCGGCCAGGGTCGAATCCAAGCGTATATTGCGCTCGGACATAAAGAAATTCCGGCGGTAGTGGTTGACGTTTCCAAAGAGGACCGTTTGTTGCGAAGTCTGGTTGAGAATATGGCGCGGCGTCATCATGCACCTTTGGCATTGATCCGTGAGATTGAGCGGCTCAAAGCGGCAGGTTACGGCAATGTCGAAATCGGGAGAAAGCTGGACATTGATAAAGCAATGGTTGCCGGTTGTATTGCCTTGAAAAACGCTGGGGAAGAACGCCTGTTGGATGCGGCGACCAGTGGCAGGATTCCATTGGGAGTTGCAATGGACATTGCCAAGGCGAACAGCGTCGAGACGCAACGCGAATTGCTCAAAGCTTACGAAAACAAGCAGCTTACCCAAGTATCCATTCGCACGGTTAAGCGCCTGATTGATCAGCGACGCTTCGCTGGCAAGCAGCGGGATGCCGGTGATCGCCCCGGACGGAAGAAGCTGACGAGTGCCGAAAGCCTTGTGAATGCATACAGGCGTGAAAGTCAGAAGCAAAAATTGCTGATACGCAAAGCCAGATTGAGTGATGAGAAGCTGGTTTTTATCGTCAACGCATTCAATCAAATTCTGGCGGATGAAAACTTCGTAAATCTATTGAGGGCTGAATCTCTCTCCACGATGCCAAAGTATCTGTGGGACAAACTTGGAACCAAACATAAGGAGGCTGCATGAGTGACGCAAAAATTGGATTCGAGATGCGGAAAATCCGGCTTTCGCTGGCCGTTATTCTTCCAGTGCGCCAGATAAAAGACCCGCAAAAGAATATCCGGCGATACCAAACAATCCGCGCATCCATCAAAGAGGTCGGGCTGGTTGAACCTCTCATGGTGTATCCGCAAAAGGATGGAGCTGGAACATATCTGCTTCTGGATGGCCATCTCCGTTATTTTGCGCTGAAAGAACTCGGCGAGACCGAGGCGGACTGCATCATCGCCAACGACGATGAAAGCTTCACCTACAATGCGCGCGTCAGCCGACTGGCTCCCATTCAGGAACATAAAATGATTGTGAAAGCGGTTCGGAACGGGGTAAGACCGGAACGAATCGCAGCGGCGTTGAACATCTCCGTCAAAAATGTGAACGCATCAATGAAGCTATTGGACGGGATTCACGAAGAAGCGGCTGATTTGTTGAAAGACAAGGCAATCAGCCCAAAAGCGATTTGTCTGCTAAAACAAGTCGCCTGCTTGCGGCAGATCGAAATTGCCGAAATCATGGTTGGTGCAAATAATTTTGCAGCGGGTTATGCGGAAGCGTTGGTGTTGGGCACACGGAAAGATCAGTTGGCGCAACCTGAAAAACCAAAGTTCAAGAAGGGATTAACACCCGAAGAGATTGGCAAAATGGAGCAGGAGATGGAATCCCTTGAACAAGGCGTCAAAGCCGTCGAGGAAACTTACGGGGAAAATATGCTGAATCTGACACTGGCTTGCGGCTACATTAAAAAACTTGTTGATAACGCAAAAGTGGTCAGATTTTTGAATGCAAATTATTCTGATACTTTTTCTGAATTTGAAAAGATTGCGACTGTTGAAACTGTGTGATTACTCGGTTTTGCCCTGGCTCGACAATCAAGCTGTGACAGCGCCGTCCGAAAGATTCATTTTCTGGCTAGTGCGCGGCTGTCCAATTGGATATAAAGCTATTCAGGCAAAAACGACCCGATCATGAAACGCATCAATCATGGCACGGCACCTCTGAAGCACCGCCGCTGGACGGTTGAAGAAGAACAGTTGCTGGGAACCAAATCTGATCGCGTGTTCGCAAAATTTTTTGGCCGCACCACCACTGCAGTTGCAGCCAGACGACATCGCAAGCACATTAGCCTCATCAAAAAGTGGATGCCGGAAGATGACAATCTTCTCGGCAACCGACCAGATGCACAAGTGGCTATGTTGCTCAAACGTCCTCGTTACCAAGTGGCTTATCGGCGACGCCAGCTCGGCATTGCGTTCAAGCATTCCGATTATCATCTTTGGAAACCCGGCGAGATTGCTATGTTGGGTCGGCAGCCGGATCGCAAAGTAGCCGAGCTGACCGGTCGCACCGTCAAAAACGTGCGGCACAAACGCCTGAAACTTGGCATCCCCTTCTTCAATCCCGAATTTCGTCCGTGGACGCACGCAGAAGATAAATTGTTGGGCACCATGCCCGATGCCGAAGTAGCCAAGCGGATAAAGCGAAACGCCGTGGCTATTCTCAAACGTCGTCACCGCCTGCAAATTCCCAATCGCGTCCCCGCACGTTATGTTTGGACACAGAAACAAATCGCTCGGCTAGGCTCTATGCCCGACCGGAAATTGGCCGAACAAATTGGCTGCCCGGACTATGTGGTGACGTTTAAGCGCCGATCATTGAAAATCCCCGCCTCACGACCGCGCTGATTCCACTAATACTCAATTCTGAACCGGCAACTTTTAAAATGAACCGCATCTATCAAGACAAGGTGACTGTTGGGGAAATTCTCACGCAAATTGAAACAAGGCTGCTCATGCAATTCGGATTAAAAAGGCATGGCAAACATTCCGAGCTCTGGAAGTGTGATTGCTTAACACCGTTTTTATGAAAATCACCTTTGGGCAAGCTTTGGATGGGACTGAATTGCGGGCAGTAAATAATTCTATAGGCGTTATAGTTTGTGGGCCGCTCCGCCTCACGGAGATTCTTGAGACACAATTGGGGTTAAAACGAAAATCTGTCAGCGAAATAACGAGGGTTTTTCAATTCGTCAAAATCTTGGAAAAGCTGGCAGAGAACAAGCCCCGTTTTTATTCAACTTCGTTCGAAAAGGATTCCCTGGCGGTTTCAGAAGCGCTCCTGCATTGGCGAGATTCATTGGCATTGGCTGGCTGGAGTGGAATGACAGATGGAAGTTCACAGAGGTTGCGCGATTTAGCCGATGTGAACGCCGCATTAAAAGAGGCGATCGCGTTAGGGCAGCCAGACAGGCTAATGGCCATTCACGAGGCGTTAAATCATCGTAACCATTGCATTGAAACGATTATTGCTGTTGATCCTCCATCCTCCTTTCCATTGCTATGGCGGAACATTTTAACAAAACTCGGCGCAAAATTCCAAACGTGGGAAACGTATCCGAAAGATAAGGAATCCGAGACGGATTTGACGCAGATAGGAGCCGCCCTTTTTTCAGGTTCCACAGAAAAAATCAAATTGCGGAATGATGGTTCCGTCCTCCAATTTAGCGCTTACTCGGAATTTACCTTGGCGCACACGGCGGCGAAACTCTTGCGGGACGTTTCAAAAGAATCCCATGTCTTGATTGCCGAAAATGACTGCACGGTGCTGGATGATGTCTTAATAGCTGGCGACCAAGCTTCGCTTGGTGTTCATCCGGCGTCATTGGCCAGACCAATTCCCCAGCTATTGTTGCTGACGCTCCGCCTATGTTGGAAGCCTCTTAATCCATTGCATTTGTTGGAGTTTTTGACCCATCCAAACTGTCCGGTTGAATTTCATCTTCGTAATGAGCTATCCCGCGTGATGGTTGAGTGTCCAGGCATAGGTGGCCCCAAATGGCTCGGAGCGATTGAAGCAGTAAAGAAAATTTATCAGGTGAAGCCTGCGGACGAAGCAAAAGAGCTTTTCCCACGGCTGGAAAAAGACTTGGCAGATTGGATTTACATTTCTAAATATCCTGCACGCACTGGAGCTCCTGGAGCGGAAATCTCTAGCCACTGCTTGCGCATTGCCAAATGGGCCAGACATCGGCTCATAAAAGAAAAAGAACAGGGTGATTTTGCCAAGGCCTCTCTTTTTCAATCTCTGGCTACCCAGGCGTCCGAGTTGGGGGAGGCGGTGAAGGAAACAGAGGCCGTTACGCAATGCGAATTGGAGCGGTTGGTTCGAAGGGTTTCTGGAAATGGCTGGTGCTCTCAAAAAATTCGAGAGCTTGGGCACGGTCATCGTGTTGGTTCACCTGCAGCTTGCATCGAATCCGCTGACACCGTGCTTTGGTGGAACTTTTCTGAGCCGGAGCGCCCGGCACTTCCTAATTGGACTAATTTCGAAGTCGAAGAGTTGCAAAAGCACGGCGCGGAAATTCCCACGGCTGCCTCGATTTTGATGGCGGAAAGCGCCCATTGGCTGAAACCCTTTCTGTCTGCTCGAAAAAAACTGATCTTGTTCACTCCTCGGCAGCGCAATAGTGAGCCGGTGGCAACACATCCCTTATTCAGCCGGCTCCAAGCACTGGTGGAAGGCAAATTTCCAATAACTCACCTTGACGGAGATTTGCAGCGTAAGAAAGTTCCATTCGCTGAACAGATCACGCGCATCGCCCTCAGAACTCCTCGCCGATGGTGGAAATTAAAGGATGGAACTCACTTTGGTCCTCGATCAACAGAATCCTTTTCCAGTGCCGAGAAATTTATTTATAGTCCTTATTCGTGGGTGCTGGATTACAAGGCGGTTCTCCGTCCGGGAGTTTTGAGCCAATTTCGAATGCGGAGCGAAAACGTGCTGTATGGCAATTTGCTTCATCGGCTGCTGGATTTACTTGTGGCTGGGCCGCTACAAAAAGGGGCATCGGGTGTGATTACGGAAGCAGGCTTAAAAGATCATATTGAACAACACTGGCCCATACTCCTCGAACAGGAAGGAGCCATTTTGTTGTTGTTGGGCAAACAGTCGGAAGCCACGGCTTTGCTTGATACTGCAAAACGCGCGCTCTGGAGCCTGACGCAACAATTGAAGGCCGCTCAAATCATCGAGACGAATACAAACGTAAATTTCAAAGCCGAGTTTATTGGCGGAAAGCTGGAAGGATTCGTTGACTTGTTGGTCAAGAATGAAAAATCCAAGGCGGCTGTGGTCGATCTAAAATCGGGCCGGTTGGAGGAAAAACAAAAAGAATTGCAGTCGAATGTGCAATTGCAACTTGCGATTTACGGATTTTTGCACAGACAAGTATTGGGAGAATGGCCGGTGGCCAGCTATTTCATCTTGAACCACGGGCGAATGTTAGCGCAGAACAAAGATTATTTTCCCCAGGCTAATTCAATCCCGGCCAAATCAGGTTCCAACGGACTTGAAATTTGTTGGAATGAATTTGTTGAGATGTGGCGTTATCGCCGCGCACTTCTCGATCAAGGTTGGATTGAATTGACCCTCAGTGTTACAGAGCCTCAGAACGGCGGCGCGTATCCCATGTTGTCGCCACTTGAACATTGGCAACCCGGCAAAAACCAAGACAGATACAACGACTTTAGGGCAGTAACCGGCATGGAGGCGAACGCGTGAAGAATAATATCACGTTCATTGCCGCGGGTGCCGGGAGCGGGAAAACATTCCGGGTCATCCAGGAAATTCAGACCCGATTGATCGCCGGTTCGTGTCGGCCTGCCGGACTCATTGCGACCACCTTCACCATCAAAGCCGCCAATGAGCTATCGGAGAGGATTCGGCAAAATCTATACCGTGGCGGTAAACATCCATTGGCCGAGTGCCTCAATGAAGCTTCCATTGGAACCGTAGATAAAGTCTGCAAACAAATACTGACCCGGTTTGCTTTTGAAGCGGGTGTCTCGCCACAAATTGAAGTTTTGGCTGAAGAAGACGCCAGCTTACTTTTTGTTCAGGCCGTCGAATTGGCGATGTCTTTCAAAGATACCGGCAGGCTCCAAGAATTGGCGGACAGGCTTGGGCAAAGAAATTCGCAGACCAAGGAATACGCTTGGAAAAAAACTGTTCATGGGATGGCCAATCGCGTGCGGGAGAATAATTTTACAGAAGCGGCTGTTCTAAAAATGTCGGAACGCTGTTGCGAAGAAATGCTCTCGCACTTTCCGCCGGTGTCGAAAGATGACTTAGAGGCGCAACTATCCAAAGCGATTCACAACGTTTCAGAAAAAATCTCCCAAAATGGCGATGTCAGCATTGGAACTCAAAATTATTGTCGCTTCATCGAGCAATGCCAGAGGGATTTAGACAATGGTCATCTCGCATGGAGCGGGTGGGTCAAACTCACAAAAGATAAACCAACCAAGAAGAGCGAAGATGCCGCCGCACTGGTCATCGAATCTGCCAATCGTTACGAGAGCCATCCTAGGCTGCATTCCGATATTCGCGATTACATCGAATTGGTTTTCCGAATCGCCACCCGGTCGCTGGCCGAGTATCAGAATCTGAAATCCGAGCGCGGGCTGGTGGATTTTACCGATCTTGAGCAACTGACGTTGGCTTTGTTGGAAAATCATCCCGAAGTTGCCGCCACATTAACCGCCGAGTTGGATCTTGTAGTCGTTGATGAATTTCAAGACACCAGCCCGCTTCAACTCGCGTTATTTTTGAAACTGGCGCAATTTGCAAAAGAAGTCATTTGGGTGGGAGATGTGAAACAGGCAATTTATGGTTTTCGCGGCACCAATCCCGAATTGACCGATGCGGTGGTGTTGGAATTAAAAAAGCACGGGGGAGCGGCCGAACCGCTCAATAAGTCCTACCGCTCAATTCCGCATTTGGTGAATCTGGTAAATGGAATATTTGAGGAGCCGTTCAAGCAATCCCTCCAACTGACCGCGAAGGAAGTTGTGTTGTCATCAACACGGGAATCCTTCCATAAATCGCAGGCAGCGATTGAGTTTTTTGAGGTCAGCAGCGGCTTGATGACCAAGGCCGGCACTTCGAAGCGGATTGAGAATGAGGCTTTAGCACAAACTGTCGCTTTGGGCATAACCAATCTTCTCAGCGAAGATTATCAGGTCCATGACAAAAGTTCGGGGGAATATCGCCCCGCGCAACTTCACGACATTGCCGTGCTGTGCCGGACCAATGACGATTCCGCCAGAATCGCCGATGAGCTGATGAAGCAAGGCTACACTGTCAGTCTGGCCAAAAATGGATTGCTTCAAACCCCGGAAGCGTTATTTGCCATCGCCTGCCTGAAACGGTTGCTTGATCCGAGCGACACACTGGCGACCGCCGAGATTATCGCGTTGGAAGGGAAGATGACTCCCGAAGAGTGGTTGGAGAATCGCCTGATTTATATGGAGAAAGTTCGGATTGAAAATCCTGATTCGAGAGGGGCTGGATGGGGATTGGAAGAAAATTTGATTCATCCAATTATAGTTTCACTTGAACAGGCACGAACAGCGCTGGACACAGCTTCGGTTCGCGAAGTATTCGACCTTGCTCTCATTGCCGGAGACGTTTTTCGCACGGTAACAAGCTGGGGACTATCTCAGAGCCGAGCCAGCCAGCGCCGCGCCAATCTTGAAGCGTTGCGTGGATTGGCCGCGAAATACGAAGAAGGTTGCGCCACGAACCATCGGCCAGCAACGACAACGGGCTTCTTGTTCTGGTGCGATGAACTCGAAGCAAAAAAGTTGGACGAAAAAGCTGCGGATGAAAATGCCGATGCGATTCATGTGCTGACCTATCATCGGGCAAAGGGCTTGGAATGGCCCATTGTCGTTTGCGAGGATTTGACAAACAAACCAAGATCGCGACTTTGGGACGGTGTGAATGTCTTGAAGGATGATGCTTCCAAGGGTTTTAGTTTTGCTGAACCGTTGGCGAATCGTCGGCTGAGTTTTTGGCCCTGGCCGTTTGGGGCGCAGGAAAAGGGAATCTCATTGGCTGACAAAATTGAACAGAGCGAAGCGGGAAAGGAAGCCATGCTTTCGGCGCAGGCGGAAGAGCTTCGATTGCTTTATGTGGGTTTTACGCGCGCCCGCGATTTGCTGGTTCTGGTCATTGAGAAAGATCAGCCGCACCCGTGGTTGGACTTGTTGAAAGCGAACTGGCTTCAGCCGGGCCAGAGCCAATTAAATCTGCCGGGCGGTGAAATGATTCCTTGCCGGACCCGCTCGCTCACGCCTCCCCAAACGTCGCAGAGCCTGGTTCCTGACAATGAGTATCAGTGGTTTCCGCAACGCACAAACCGGACGCCGAAATTACCGGCGCAGATCATTCCTTCCGCTGAAGTCCCGATTGCCACGGCGAAGGTGGTTGAAATCATCACGTTTGGATCACCCATTCAAATCTCAAGGCGCTTTGACGAAGACACCGACTTGGGTGATGCCATTCACGCCATTTTTGCGGCTGAGTTCACTCATCCCAATCATCCTAAAAGAGCCACGACGGCGGAACGCATTTTGAAGGAATTTGGGTGTGACCAGTCGGTCTGGTTGGAAGACGTTTTGCGGGCGGTGGATGTATTTCGAGAAGATGTGGAGAAGAAATTCAAACCGAAACAAATCTTGGTGGAAGTCCCGTTCTCATTTCGAAATCCGGCCGGACAATCAGTATCTGGATTTATTGATCTGCTATTGCAAACCGCCCAAGGCTGGGTGGTCATAGACTACAAATCGTTTCAAGGCCAGAAATCGGATTGGGAAGCGAAGGCATTGAGCTATTCCGGTCAATTGGATTGCTACCGTCAGGCCTTGGCCGCGATGAATATGAAAGCAGAATCGCTTTGGATTTATTTCGCGCTGGGCGGCGGCATGGTTCGCATTGATCTGACGTGACGAGATCAAAATGTTTTGCTAAACGTTGGGTCAGCCACACCAGCAGAAGTGTAAAAACAAAATTCAAAATCTAATTCTTATGGGTGCTATTTATCGCAGCTACGAAGTTTTGGTTGAAGAAACAGCGGCAAATCACAAGACACGAAAAGCCGCGAAGACGAGCAAGGAATTCAGACTTCACCACCAGAACACTTGTCGCGCCCTTAAAATCACGCACGAATTGTTTCAAGACGCGGTGTGCTACTACATTCTTTGCTTGATTGGATTGGTAAAAAACGAGCGAGAAAGGAACGGTGAACCAATCAATCGAATGTGGGATTATTTGTTACTGGAAAAAACCGATGCCGTGCTTGCGCGGCTTGTTTCTCAATATCCTCACGCACCATTTCATAAAGCAACCAGCATTTCAGAATTACTTTCAAAAACTTACGGTTGGCTGGCCGCTGGAGAAGATAAACCCACTTCCGCATCTTTGCTGACAACGTATCGAATTCTTTTTCAGCAAGCTGCCAAAGGAGAAAGCGACGAAGATCAGTCGGCAGCACTTGAAAACTTGAAGTCATTTGCCGGAACTTGGATTGCAATTCTTTGTAATGAAAACGGTGACACAACGATTCCCGGCCAAGGAGTTTTTGATAAACTTCATCGTCAATTCAGGACGGATAAATTTTCTTCGGCTGGCGATATTTGGAAAACAGTGCAAAAACTTGTTGAAGAAGCATTGCTCCAAAAAAACGAGGCCGACACGATTTGGCGTCAACGTGAAGGTGCCAAGATAAAAGACAAAAACGCCAAAGCAAAGACACAGAAGCCCGATGAAAAAATTGCCGCGCTTTGCAAAGAACAGTGGGAAGAAAAATCCAAAGAAGATCGTGAGTCGCTAAAAAAACTTTTTCTCAAAGCGTTTTCTGGTGAAAAAACAAAGAAATACTGCTCATTCAGCCCCGAAGCAATTGCCAGCGCCGTCGAAGAGATTCAAACAACAACTGCCGACAATCCGTGTTTCGTGCGCTTACGTTTTGGCGCACGCGACAACAGCATGGAGCAACCTTTGTTTCGATATTTTTGGTTCAGGCAAGACCCCAAATTCGGCGAAGTGGCAACCAAGGATTTGTTGGAATATGTGGCCGAAGAAAATCCTGAAGCGGAAATCCTTGATGACGGTGGAATTTCCATTCGCAAAATGCCGTATCAGCGAACGGGCAAAGAGCCGTTGTTTCCATATTTTACAAATTGCCTCGGAATAAAACACAAAGAACGTGCTGCATGGTTCGATTTTGACAAGTCGGCTTTTAAGCGCGCCGCCGAAGAAGTATTCAAATACAAACTTCGGACAGACGAGCGGGAAAAATTGAAAGCCGAACGGAAACAAAAAGTTGACGCGCTAAAATTGGAAATCCAGGGCGACCCGCGCGAGGCTTTGATAGAAAAACTTCTCGCCAAATTGGGCGGAGCTATCGGTTACGGGATGCGCCGGGCAACCATTGGCGGCTGGGCGGATCTCCGGCAGGATTTTTTGAAGATTGCAAAAAGAGACGGTGAGCAGATTGACGAAGATAAATTGCTCGCTGCGATTGAAACAGCCCGCGAAGGAAGTGGCGGCGGCTTTGGCAGCGGAGCGCTCTTCAAAGAACTTTGCGAAGAAGAATTTCATCCGTTGTGGCTGGACAAGTGGAGCGATATGCAACCGCATCATCCGAAAAATTTTGTGCGTTGGTGGGTGCTTTACAGCGAGGCCAAAGAAGAATTGGAGAAAATTTGGGATAAAGAAAATGGTCAAGCAAAGCCTATCGCTTTCACTTGGCCCAGCACAAAAAACCGCCATAGAAAAACGAGTTTCCGGCCTTTGGATTTTGATCTTCAAGTCGAGCCAACGCCCAAGCTAGATTTGTTTGACCGTGAGGCGGAAGGACAGGAAATAAAACTTGTTCAAACAAACGCCGCACCACCTAAAAAGAAAAAAGCAGAAAAGGGAGAATCGGACACAGCCGTAAAACTCACGGACGATGCGGATAATCCGCTCTATCCGCTTACAATTAGTTACCGCCGATTCAAGCGCGACCGCATCGCCAATGCAGATGGAAATTCAGTCGAGGCAGAATTTGCTCCGCCACTGGTTGCGATTGACGGAAAGGAAAAGCCTTCGTTCCATAAGCCCGGAAATAAAAAGCCCTTGGAATCGTCCGCGTCGCTTCTGCCGGCTGACAAGGACGGCTGCTGGCACTTCATGTTTTCCTTCAAACTTGAACAGGAGATGCAGAAAAAGCTTACTGGTGATGCCGTAAAAATTGCCGGAGAAAAATCCGTCCGCATCGTTAAGAAAAGCGGAAAATGGATTGGCCTAAATTTCCGCTGGCCGATTGACGCAAAGACTGAAAAGAAAAAGACGGAAGAAGTTGTGCCGACTATCGGCAATGAAATTGAAGAAACCGACGCCAAGTTTAACCCGAAGAAAATTTGGTGTGCTGACAAATTTGAACCATTTCACATTTTGTCGGTGGATTTGGGTGTTCGTTACGCGGGAGCATGGTGTCGGGCACTGGTAAAAATCGGGCGAGACAGCGACCGCCCAAATCAGCGCACAATTTCATCCGCCGAGCATCCTCAAGAAATTGTCTTTGACGCTCGTGATTTCGGCACGTTTCGTTTGCAAGGTGAAGACGCAAAAATCTGGCGGAAGGACAAGCACAAGGGATTTAGTGACGCGCCAGAGCTTGAAAAATGTGGCAGCCGAGGTCGGATTGCTTCAGAAATTGAACGCGCAGAGTTTGCGCAACTCGCTGGAACTATTTTTGCAGCCACAAAGCGATTCCCGATTCCTGACGATCCGTCAGAGCTGAAGTTCTTCCCAGATTTGGGCGGTCATCTTGTTTATCGCATGAGCCGGTTGCTTGGACGAGTTCGATTTTTATTCAAACTTCGCTGGCAGATTAGCGGAACAAAAAAGAAAGTCGGCCACGAATACAAAGTTCTGGCTGGCGATGAGCAAAAGGAATTTCGCGGCGAGCAACATTTTAACGCAATTGTATCGCTCGCTTTCATTCCCAAAGAAGACAAACCGGATGAAACCGAGGAAAATTTCATGCGCGAACTGCGGCTGTCTCTCTCGCCGGATGAAATTTGGTCAATGCAGACATACAAGCACGATGGAGAATCATATCCGTTGTTTTCAAAAGTCAAAGGCGGACATTCCAAAGAGGACAAAGATAAAGCCAAAAAGCGCAAGGCTGCACAAAAGGCGGCGCAATCAGATTTGAAGAAGGAACTGGCGTCAAACAATACGAGCAAGTGGAATTGGAGCGCGCTTGCTAAAGCTGCGGATAACGAGCTGCAAAACATCATGCGCACTTTTGTTAGTGAAAATAGTTTGATTGGACAAGTGGCACATTTTGTTTGGCCGTTGGAAAACAAGCGATGGAAGTGGAACAACTGCACTCACGATAAAGAGGGAAATATCGTGCAGTCATTTCTTGAACGCGATGAAAACAGCAGCACGCCAAAACGATTTATCCACGGTATGCGTGGCTTGAACATGAAACGCATCTGCTTGATGCAGGATTTTAGACAATGTTGTCAAAGTCTTGCAAAATTGGAACGCCGATTTTACACGGAAAAAGACAATGGATTAGAACCGTCCCCTGTGAAACTTGGAGATAGGAATCACGAGCCTTCACAAGCATTCATTGATAAAATCAACGAATTGCGAGATCAACGGGTAAATCAAACCGCGCACATGATACTGGCAGAGGCTTTGGGTTTGGAACTGATGAATCCAGCCGAGGTTAGCATTGATGGAAAATCAAAATGGGAGTTGAAATCAGAGCGAGACCTTCATGGTCGCTATAAACAAAAGAAGCCACGAGTTGCTGTAATTGTGTTGGAAGATTTGAGCCGATACCGAACCAGCCAAGACCGCTCACGCTATGAAAATAGCCAGTTGATGGAATGGAGTCACCGCGCCATCATCGGCAAATTGCAAGACATGGCGCAGATTTTTCGTATTCAAATTATTACGGTGGATGCACGTTTTTCTTCTCGCTTCTGCTCCCGCACCGGAGTTCCAGGTGTTCGCTGCGCCCAAGTTGCACAAGGTTTTGAAAAAGAATATCCGTGGAAAAAATGGAAAGATGAAAAAGACAGCAAGCAGCAGCCAACCGAACGTGCCAAAATGATTGGATTGGCGGCGGAAAAACTAAACCTTTGTAACAATCCAAAGGTCACACTCATTCTTCCGATGGACGGTGGCCCAGCGTTTTTCCCTGTCTTGCCTCACGCTCCGAATAAAGAAGGCTTGGAGGCAAACGCAGACATTGGTGCTGCCGTGAATATCGGCCTACGGCCAATGGCTCATCCTGACCGACTGGACATTTTTCCAGTGCTTCGCACGGAAGCAAAAGGCGATGGAAAATTGGAAATAAAAAATTGGCGTGGCAGTCTTAACGGAACAGCGGTGCAGACCGTCGAAACTCCTGCGAGAAAAAAGGTTGATGAAGAAAATGAAGTCAGCGCGGAAGATGACAAAGGTGGCGATGAAGAATTGGAAAGCGGAAAGCATCCAAGGCTTTTTGCAGCTGTGGAAGTTGGCGGCAACTTTTCCGTGCCTGTTGAAAACAAATGCCGTTACGAATTGCCGATGACTTTTGATGGAAGAAAAGTAACGTCAGGTGGTGTTAGCGCGGCAAAGGGAAAAGATTACTGGCACAGGGTTAAAACACTTTGCTGGGAACGCATCAGAAAAATTAACGCCCAGCGTTTGCGCGCATTAAAAATTGAGCCGCCGGACGAATGGAAAAGTTAAACGATGCTTATGAGCGACGCGCCCGTTCAAACCCAAAGCGGACTGGAATCACAACCGCCGTTGCCGGTGCGTCGGCTTCACAACTTCATCTATTGCCCGCGCCTGTTTTATTTTCAGTGGGTTGAAAACATTTTTCAGGAGAATGCAGATACTGTCGCTGGTTCTCATTTGCATCGGAACGTTGATAAGCCATCGAAGATTCAAGACCCGAAAGAACTCGACCTTCCAGAAGGAGCAAAACTTCGCAGCTTGCAATTGCAAAGCGAGACGCTCGGACTCATTGGCGTGGTGGACATCATTGAAGGCACGTCGGATGGCGCAGAAATCATTGATTACAAGAAAGGTTCTGCCCGTCGCGATTCAGAGGGAGATCGCGTGGCCAAAGAACCCGACGCCATGCAGGTCGCCGCTCACGCGATGTTGTTGAAGGAACATGGAATCAATGCGGTTCGCGGAGCAATTTATTACGCCGCCGACAAACGTCGCGTGCCAGTCGAATTCAATGAGGAATTATTTTCAAAAGTTCGCAAAGCCATTGAGGAGGCCAGAGCTGTCGCTGCCAGCGGTCATTGTCCGCCACCATTGAAGAATGACGCTCGCTGTCTCTATTGTTCAGCGTATCCGATTTGCCTGCCGAATGAATCGCTTTGGTGGGCGAAGCGACGCAAGCCGGTGGAAATTGATGCGCAGATTCAGTTTGGTTTTATCGGGCAATCAGAAGACGCCGTTCGCAGCCAAATTCTGGAAGCACTGGACTTTGCCGCCGAAACTACTGACAAAGAACCGACATTACAGCCACCGCGCCCCGGCGGCGATGATGGTGAAGTTCTCGTCGTGCAAACACCCGGCGCACAAATCGGCCAGCGTGGCGATGAAATAATCGTCAGCGTCAAAGGCGAGGATGTGCGCAAAATTCCCGGCCAGCAAGTGCGGGCGATTTACTGTTTCGGTGCAGTGCAGATAACGGCACAGGCCGTCGAGACATGCCTGGAGTTGGGGATAGATGTTTCGTATTTCTCACCAGCAGGACGGTTCATCGGTTTGTTACGCGGACTGCCGGCCAGTGGCGTGGACGCACGACGCGGACAATATCGCCTGTTTGAGTTGCCGGGTGTGCGCTTGCAACTGGCACGCGAAGTCATCCGTGCAAAAATCCATAACCAGCGCGTGATGCTCATGCGCAATGGCGATGTGCCGGATCGTGTGGCGAACTTGATGGCGAGTTTCCGCGATTCCACTGAATCAGCCCGTGACTTGACTTCATTAATGGGCATCGAAGGCAGCGCGGCGGCGCTCTACTTCGAGCAGTTTGAATCCATGTTGAAACAGCGGGCGGATTGGAAATTTGACTGGCGCGGACGCAATCGCCGTCCGCCACGTGATCCACTAAATGCACTTTTGTCACTCGGCTATTCAATGCTGGCGAAAGAGCTGACAGGTGTTTGTCATACTGCCGGACTTGATCCGTTTCTTGGCTTCATGCACCAGCCCCGTTACGGGCGTCCGGCATTAGCGTTGGATTTGATGGAGGAATTTCGCCCACTCGTTGCGGACAGCGTTGCAATCAGTCTGATCAATCGCGGTGAGCTTGGCCCGGACGATTTCATACATAGTGCAAACGGAGTTTTTCTGAATGACCGGGGACGTCGTCCGTTTTGGGAAGCATGGTTTCGTCGGATGGATACAGAAGTGAGCCACCCGGAATTTAGTTACAAAATGGCGTATCGCCGGATGCTCGAAGTGCAGGCACGGCAGTTATGGCGTTTCGTGCGAGGCGAGGCATTGACGTATCATGGATTTGTCACGCGATGAGCCGCCTGCGTTATCTTGTAAGTTACGACATCAGCGACCCTAAACGGTTACGGAAAGTGGCCCGCACTTTGGAAGGCTTTGGCGTGCGCCTGCAATACTCTGTTTTTGAATGCCCACTCGATGATTTGCGTTTGGCAAAATTGAAGGCTGAACTTCAAGACTCGTTGAACCATGAGGAAGATCAGGTTTTATTTGTTTCGCTAGGCGCAACCTCAAAAGATGCCAGCCTGATTATTGATGCAATGGGCTTGCCTTATGAAATCAGATCGCGAGTGACAATCATTTGATTTCAGGCTTGCAACTTTTCCCAAAAAGCGTTGAATAAATCTTGGCTACGGCCACCGACCACCTTTCTTCCGCCATTGGAAAGGCATGATTGTTTTTTGAAATCGCGACGACTGCGCCTTATTGCGGCGAATGCAGTGCGAGTGCGGCAGTGCTGGCGCTCGCCTGCACGGACGCTCGCACAATAGATTCGCTTGAATTAACAGGCTATTGGCCATGATTGTTTACCGTTTCATTTATGTATTGATGCTCAAACCTGCCTCACGCTCGCAAAATGCCTTGGCAGGTGTTGATTCTCAAGGTGTTCAGGGGAGTGAGCCGCAGTCGCCGCGACTGCGGCAATCGTGAGGCGGTGCAGTCCAACCGCACAATGACGGCAGGCAGTCCGGCCGCAGTCGCCGCGACTGCGGCAATCGTGAGGCGGGTCCACATCTCGCCCGGTATAAACATGCGTTCCTCGCCGCAGTCGCCGCGACTGCGGCAATCGTGAGGCGGCCAAAGTGTTGGTGGGTTTTCATCGGGACGGGGGCGCCGCAGTCGCCGCGACTGCGGCAATCGTGAGGCGGCAATCTGGTGGAGGAGGAAGAATGACCACGCGCGAAGCCGCAGTCGCCGCGACTGCGGCAATCGTGAGGCGGTTTCATCGTCAGGCCGAGCGATTCGACAACTTGAGGCCGCAGTCGCCGCGACTGCGGCAATCGTGAGGCGGGCCGCTGCGAAGGAAATCATTTCAAAGCTCTGGCGGCCGCAGTCGCCGCGACTGCGGCAATCGTGAGGCGGTTTTGCTCATCCGCCTCGTCCACATACCATCCAGGCCGCAGTCGCCGCGACTGCGGCAATCGTGAGGCGGCCAGCCATTCAACGAACTTTGGATTTAGCGGCATCGCCGCAGTCGCCGCGACTGCGGCAATCGTGAGGCGGTTTGCTGTGCTTGCCGGTGGTGCCGGATTCGTATTTGCCGCAGTCGCCGCGACTGCGGCAATCGTGAGGCGGAATCTGAACAGCTTGCGGCAAAGGTGCATCGCTGCTGGCCGCAGTCGCCGCGACTGCGGCAATCGTGAGGCGGCTGGACTGTTGGCAACCAGCCTGGATTTGTCCCAGCCGCAGTCGCCGCGACTGCGGCAATCGTGAGGCGGCAATTACTGCGGACTGGCGACGCCTTTGAAATGCGCCGCAGTCGCCGCGACTGCGGCAATCGTGAGGCGGGCTTCAAAAACTTTTGTCCACTTGGCAGGAAACCCGCCGCAGTCGCCGCGACTGCGGCAATCGTGAGGCGGTCGATTTCTATCCGCTCATCGTGTCCGGCGATTTCGGCCGCAGTCGCCGCGACTGCGGCAATCGTGAGGCGGCCACTGCCGACGCGCCCGTCATGCCGGACTGGCAGCCGCAGTCGCCGCGACTGCGGCAATCGTGAGGCGGAGCAGCAATTGCGTCATATCGCCTCCCTGATTTCCCGCCGCAGTCGCCGCGACTGCGGCAATCGTGAGGCGGGTTTTTCCTCCACGACCGCCAGCAGCTCCAGCCGCGCCGCAGTCGCCGCGACTGCGGCAATCGTGAGGCGGAGCACGTCATAATCGAGCCGGGTGATGGCCGCGAGCCGCAGTCGCCGCGACTGCGGCAATCGTGAGGCGGTCTCTGGAGGCATTCCCAATGATCCCCAATCCGAAGCCGCAGTCGCCGCGACTGCGGCAATCGTGAGGCGGTGCTGGGAGACGGCCAAATACTTCCCTGGCATTGCCGCAGTCGCCGCGACTGCGGCAATCGTGAGGCGGAGTTGTCGGTCGCGGAAAAGATTTTCCCCAAGTCGGCCGCAGTCGCCGCGACTGCGGCAATCGTGAGGCGGGTTTTTACAAATCCCTGGGCTTTCACCCGGTCAAGCCGCAGTCGCCGCGACTGCGGCAATCGTGAGGCGGGCTGACCTCTGCGTTGGGCCGTTCTAGCAGGTCGGCCGCAGTCGCCGCGACTGCGGCAATCGTGAGGCGGATGGCACTGAAAATAAAAACCGAACGACGGAGCCAGCCGCAGTCGCCGCGACTGCGGCAATCGTGAGGCGGTCCCACACCGCATAGCCGCCGGC
>Ga0302319_10004914_pt1 | contig 27212 bp, 10 predicted proteins | sample Bog_T0_2_FD_203319 | JGI IMG/M metagenome (GOLD analysis project Ga0302319, IMG submission 203319) | Peat permafrost microbial communities from Stordalen Mire near Abisko, Sweden - Bog_T0_2 | ecosystem: Environmental > Terrestrial > Soil > Wetlands > Peat | place: Sweden: Abisko, Stordalen Mire... | reverse complement strand
TCCAGTTCCAGCAACGGTCTCGGATAATCCTCGTCCATGGCAAAAAACACTACATCTTGGGGTTGGTGGCGTCAAGTAAATACCCCTAATTCTTATTTTCTCGAGCAGCGGCCGTCGAGGAAGCTTTTATCCCAATTTGTATGCGATTTACGATGCGGCAGAAATCAGGCCGACGCTGTCGCTTCCCGAGATCAAGACGGCAAAAGGTGATTTTGACTCAAGCCATCTACCTCTGCTCCGCAGAGAGCTATCAGTCTCCGTGACCAGAGAACTATAGATACACTCACCCGCAGTTCACCCGTGATTGATCCTGCACCGTCTGCAAAGGCGGCATGAAAAATGCGCCCTATACCATCCGCCGGTCAGAATCGCACGACCACTCCCGCGCTGATGCGGAGGTCGTTCTGGTGGTTGTTGGTGTTGTTGTGGACGGTGGTGAGCAGGTAGTCCACTTCGGCAAGTCGCACAGAGAAGCGGCGGTTGGCGCGCACATCCAGGCTTCCGCCCATGTTTGCAGCAAAGGCTCCTCCTGCATTGATTGCGCCTGGCGTGCCGGGTCCGACCAGCTTGCCCGAAGCGTGTGCCAAGCCAACCGTCACCTGCGCGAAGGGTTGCAGCGACGAGTGGCCGATGCGTGGAACATAGCGCGTTCCGCCGGTCAGTGTGGTCAGGGAGAGGCTCAGGCCGCTGCCGCCGATAGCGCTCGCGTGATCGATCGTGAGATCGGCCACAGCAGCAAAGCCACCCTGCTTCACCGGCCACGCAAATGTTCCGCTGCCGCCGTTGAGGTTAAAGCAGGTACAACTGGCCGGCGGCGCGTTGCTGCGGACATAGCTGTAATCAATCGCCAGTTCTGCGCGAAGCGGTTCTTCGCGTGGCGGAGTGGAAGTTGATCCCTGGGCAGCCGCCGACCGGGTAGAGTCCGCGGCGATTGCCAACAGCAGAAAAAGTGTGGCCTTAATTGTGAATCGCAAGAGGTCTCCTTTACTGCACCTTGAGTTGCACGGTCGTTGACTGCGTTTCGGCGCCGCTGGTTCCGGTGATGGCGATGGTGTAGGTCTGTGCTGGTGGCGTTAGGGAGAAACCGCCGCCGCAACCAGTCAGTGCAGAAAACGCACCGATGGCCGAGAACAGCAACAGGGCAATTGTGATCCAGCGTCTGCGTCGTTTGCCGGGCAGCAAGAGCAGGCTCACGATCGCCAGGGCCGGGGCGGCTAGCGGCCAACTCACACTGCGGCGACTTACAGCTGTTGTTGTCGCGGTCTGTATGCTCAGTGTTGAATTTGCCGATGAATTGCCGGGCGTGATGGACGATGGAGTGAAGGTTGCCGTTGCTCCGGCGGGCAGTCCGCTGGCAGTGAGCGCGATCGGGTTTGAGAAAGCTCCGTCCTGCGCAGTCGCGGAGATGGTGTAGCTTGCGATGCCGCCGGGCTGCACGGTTTGCGCGGAGGTGGACGAGCTGATGGTGAAACTAGCAGCAACTGGCGCCATGCCGGTGCCGCTGAGGCTTGTGGATTGCGGCGATCCGGATGCATCGTCGCTGATCTGAAAGCGCGCCGAGAAACTGGCGACGGACGCTGGAGTGAAGGTGACGTAGACGCTGCAGGTGGAGTTGGCGGCAAGTGTTGCTCCGCATGCATTGGAGCCGGTGATTATGGCGAAGTTTTTGGGATTTGTTCCGGCGATCGTTATGCTGTTGATGTTCAGTGTGGCGTTGCCGGTGTTGGAGAGCGTGGCCGATTGCGCAGCGGCGGTTGTGCCCGTGGTTGCTGTGAAGCTGAGCGATGCGGGAGTGAGCTTGGCGATGGGCGCGGCTGCTGCGGTCCCTGTGCCGGTGAGCGATGCAGATTGCGTAGTTGGGGTGGCGTTGTCTGTAACAGTGAGAGTTGCGGAGTAGGCTTGCGCGGCGGAAGGCGTGAAGGTGACGTAGATTGAGCACGTGGCATTTGCGGCAAGCGTTGCACTGCAGGCGTTGGTACCGCTGGCGATGGCGAAATCGGTTGGATTGGTACCGCCGATAGTTATGCTACTGATACTCAGCGTGGCGTTGCCGGTGTTGGATAGCGTCGCAGCGAGGGCCGAATATGTCGTGCCAACCGTTGTGTTAGGGAATGGAAGCGTGGCCGGCATCAGCGTTGCCGACAACACCTGCACGACGGTCACTGTTACCATCGGTGACGTGCTGCCAGCGTTATTGCTGTCGCCGCCATATACGGCCGTCACCGAATGTGCCCCAAGAGCCAGTGATGACGTCGAGAAAGTCGCCACGCCCTTGCCGTTCAGCGTTCCCGTTCCCAGGGCCGTCGCCCCATCCATAACTGTCACTGTGCCCGTTGGCACGCCGCTCCCCGGGTTTTCCGTGACTGTGGCGGTGAAGGTCACACTCGTACCCACGTCCACGCTGATCGCACTCGCGATTAGCGCAGTCGAGGTCTGCTCCAGCGCCACGGTCACCGTCAATGAGTTTGAGGTGCTCCCTGCGTTACCGCTGTCGCCGCTATACACAGCGTTCACGGAATGCTGCCCGAGTGCTAGCGTTGATGTTGTGTACGTAGCCACTCCCAGGCCATTCAGCGTTCCCTTCCCGAGCGTTTTTGCCCCATCCATGAATGTCACCGTCCCCGTTGGCACGGCGCTTCCGGGATTCTGAGTTACCGTTGCGGTGAAGGTCACGTTCGCGCCCACGTTCACACTGGTCGCACTCGCCGTAAGAGCGGTTGATGTCTGCGCCAAGCTCACTGTCACTGTTACAGGATTCGATGTGCTTCCTGCGTTGTTGCTGTCGCCGCTATACACCGCGGTCACTGAGTGCTGCCCTGGCGTCAGCGTTGCCGTCGTATAGGTTGCGATGCCCGCGCTGTTCAGTGTGCCTGTGCCCAGCGTTGTTGAGCCGTCCATGTACGTGATCGAGCCCGTCGGCGTTGTACTGCCCGTTGGCGGGGTCACGGTCGCGGTGAACGTAACACTCGTGCCCACGTTCACGCTGGTCGCACTCGCTATCAGCGCCGTGGAACTCGCTGCCGAGCTTACGGTCACGAAATTCGCGCCCGCCGCATTCGTATAGGTTTGGGCGCCCGCCGTGTCCGGCGTATAGTTTGCCGTCAGCGTGTCGGTGCCCAGTGCGAGCGATCCTGCGGGAATCGGAATCGATGCGGTCCCGCCGCGCAGCGTTATCGCCGCCGAGGTGAAGCCGGCGCCCGATAGCTTCACGGTGCCGGTTGGCGAAGGATTGCCGAGGCCGCCATTCAAGGACACGATTACCGTCAACGATTGCTTGACGGAGACCTTGTTCGGTGTCGGCGTCACGATGAGCGCAGGAGATGTTTTCGCGATTGGCTGCACCGTTTCTGTCGCCGAGCCCGTTGCGTTGTTGTAGTTGGCCGCGCTTGTCGTGTCTGGTGCGTAGTTCACTGTCAGCGTATCCGTGCCCGCTGCCAGCATTCTTGCTGGAATTGGTATGGTCGCGCCGCCGTTGCTCAACACCACCAGGCCCGACGAGAACCCACCGGTCAGCAGCGTCACCGTGCCGGTTGGTGTTGGATTGCTTCCGCTTCCGAGCACCGTTACCGCCACCGACAAATCCTGCGCCACGGTGATTGTGCCCGGCGAAGGCATCACGGTCACCTTCGGCGTTGACTTCGCAACCGCTGCTACCATCACGCTAGCCGTGCCCGCTCCATCGTTATACTTCGAAGATGCCGCCTGGTCCGGCGCATAGATCGCAATCAATGTGTCGCTGCCAGCCGCGAGCACTCCCGCTGGAACCGTGAACGTTGCCGCGCCGCCCGTCAACGTCGTTGCCGCAAGGTTATAGCTCCCACTTGACAGCGTCACCACTCCTGTCGGCACCGGCGTCGGGTTCGTCCCAGCCACCTTCACTGTCACGCTCAGGGTCTCCGTCGTGTTGATCGAGTTCGAAGCCGGTGTTACGGTCACAGCCGGCGTCGATGTGGCGGCATTAATGAACCCCGTCCCTCTCAGTGCGAAGGTTTGCGTCGCGCCGTCCGCATTCAGTGCATTGTCCGTTACCGTAAGCGCCCCGGTCAGCGCGCCCACTGCATTCGGCTCAAAGAACACGCCCACTGTGCACGATCCGCCCATAGCCAACGTCGTAGATGCCGAGCAGGTGGTCGCGCTGCTGTCGATCTGGAAGCTGTTGCCCGTGATCGCGAGCCCTAAGATCGCCAACGGCGCATTGCCGCTGTTGTTCACCGTTGCGGTCATCGTTCCGTCTGTTGTGTCCTGTGTTCCCACCTTGGTCGAAGTCGGAAACACAATTGCCGGCGCATCGGAAAAGTCCAGCTTCACCGTTACGCCCAGGCCATCGGTGCTTGGCGCCCAATTCGGCACGTATACGTTGCCGAGCGCATCGACGCTCAGGTTGTTGTAGACCTGCGTCGCGCTCTTGTACATCGACCCAACGGTCAGGATTGTCGTGTAACCGGTCGAAGCCGTTATCTCCTTGATCGCGCCATTGCCCGCGTCGGCTACAAAGATATTTCCGAAGGAGTCCGAAGCGACGCTTGCCGGATTGCTGAATCCGCTGCCGACCACCTGAGATATCGCGTATCCACTCGATGCCAGCACTTCCTTTACAGCGTTGTTGCCTGTATCCGCGATCCAGATATTGCCTTGGGGATCCACCGTCAGGCTATCGGCCGTTGCACTGAAGTCGAAGCTCCCTGTGTTCCCGCCGGCCTCCGGCTTCGTCTTTGTCGCTGTAAATTTCGGTGCATGCCCCTTTCCTCTTGTCGCCGCGGTTCCCACTATTCCCAGCTGTCCGCCACAAAGCGTTAGTATTCCGTCGCCAATGAAATACGTCTGGCCCCAACCATCCACTGCGGGTCGCTGATACTGCTGGTTAAAACCGACGTTGACCTCGCAAGATTGGGACGTCCACTTGCCCACTGTCGACTCTTCGCCGCCTCCAAGGTAAAACCCTCCCGAATAGATCATCCCCGCGCCATCCAGCGCGATTCCTTCAGCCAGGTCGAGCGCAAGCGGATTGCTCGCCCCCCCGTCATCCGTAGCAAATTGCTTGATACACGATGGTGTCGTGCAGTGCGCCGGAAACTCCCACACGTCGCCGACGCTTTGCGAAATCGTTCCATCTACGCTCGCGATGAATGCATCCATCACGTACAGGTTGCCCGCGCCATCCATCGTGGAATCCACCGCGTTGGTTTGAAGATTCTTGCCTGGATTTGTGTTGTTCTGCGGCGGCAGGATGGTGTAGTTAACCGGCGTATAGGGCGTGAATGTCACTTGCGGGGCCGTTCCCGTTCCGTTCAGATAGGCTTCGCCGATCCCGTTACCGACCGCGTCGGTGAGCACGATTCCGCCCTTGCGCTGGCCCGCATGCGACGGGGTGAACGTCACCTTCATGGAGCAGGTGCTGGACGAGGTTACTGCCGTCCCGGTCGCGCAGGTCCCAGGATCGGAAACCGCATAATCCAGCCCGGTAATTCCCAACGTTGTTGCATTGATCTTCGCAATCGTGTCTCCGCCTGAGGGAACTTGCTGGAACACGTTGAAGACGAAGTTCACCGTTTGCGGCGCGCTCGTCTGTCCGACCGGTACGGCGCCGAAGTCCGTCGAGGCAGCCTCTACGCCGTCGATCGTAAAGGTGAACTCATAGGATGTCGACTTGCTGATGTTCCCGCTTCCGTCTTCAGCTTCTACAGCAAAGCTATGAATCAGGAAGACGCTCTTGTATGGCTGAGGCTCCGCCAGGCCCGTGTAGTTCACGCCGCTCGTGCACGTCGTAAATACGGCCCCGTCCAGGCTACAGAGGAACGTCACGCTGCCTTCGGTGTCCGTGAAGTTGAATGCCGCAGTATCCACATCGATGATGTGGCCCGGGCCGCCGGTGATTGTCGGCGGTGGTACGGCCGTTCCGGTCACCGTCCAGCTATAAACCGCTGCCGGGCTCAGGAAGTTGTCCGTATCCAGCGCCCTCACCTGGAAACTGTGTTGTCCTGCGCTGATCGGCGAATAGGAAACCCCGCTTGTGCATGCGCCGAAGGCAAGCCCGTCGATGCTGCACTCAAACGTCACTTTCGACTGCGCGTCGCTGAAGGTGAATGTGGCAGAGTTCGAGACTGAAGGGTTCGCCGGTTCGGTAAGGATCGTCGGCGCCGGTGGAAGCGAGTCGGCTGCAATCTGAATTACTTGCGTCGCTGCCGTCTGGCTCAGGTTGTTGTCGGTCAGTGTAATTGTCGCTGTCTGGAGCCCCGTTGTCGTCGGATCGAATAGCACGCTCACGAAGCATGAGCTGCTTGGGGACACGGGCGTTGCTATGGTACAGGTCGTTGTGGCCGGATCGATTTTGAACGATGGATCGGAGACTACGATCGACGCGAAAGTCAGCGGAGCGTTGCCGGAGTTTTGCACCGCAAACGACTGTTCCCCGTCCGCAATGTCCAGTTGGCCAACGAGCGCCGGAGACTTGAATCTCAGTGCCGGGGGATCGGCATAATCGAGCCTCTCCACTCCCCCGGTGATCACATCGGGCAGATACAGGTTCCCACTTCCGTCGACAGCAATGCTCTCAGGAGACTCAAAGAAGGTGGTCGAGCAAAGGCGCGAGGCCCCCGTGTAGCCGTTCCCCTCCAAGAACTCCCAAGGGCAGCCGTCGCCAAAATCGCTGACGAACACATTACCACTTCCGTCAATCGCCAACCCCATCGGCTTGCCGAAGACGCCATTCCCCAGCACGTTTTTTTGCGAGTAGTCGTTTGCCGCGGGAATCTCGACGAACTGCGTGTTGATTGTGGTGCAGACTCCTGGAATAAAGACCTGGCACTGGTCGCCGCCCAGGCCAACAAACAGATTCTCGTTTGCGTCCACCACCACGCTCCACGGAAGATCAAGCCCCGAGGCCAGCGTATTCACGGTCGTATATCCGCCCGCTGCCAGCACTTCCTTGATGGCCCCGTCTCCCTGGTCCGCTACGAACACGTTGCCGCTCGAGTCGAGCGCCAATCCGTAAGGCTGGTTGAATCCGCTGCCAATCAACTGCATGCAGCTCTGTGTCTGGCATCCGATTGGAATCTCTGTCACCTCGCTCCAGCCAACGTTGGCCACAAACAGGTTTCCCGCTCCGTCTACCGCTATAGACCACGGTACGCCGAGCCCGGTCATAATCACTTTCTGGCAGCTATTTTCAACACAGCCGACGGGGATCTCCTTGATGGCGTTGTTGCCGGTATCCACGACAAAGATGTTTCCATCTCCGTCGACTGCCACGCTCGGATGATCAAAGCCATTGCCTACCAGCGTGTCGCTTGACGGATAATTCGTCACGACTCCCTGGCCGTCGTAGTAGTATGGCTCGGCGAAAAAAATCATTTGCGGGCCCGTACCTGTCCCGTGAACATACGACTGGGCCTGTAATGTACCGGACTCGTCAAGCGCCACGATGCCGCCGTTGCGAAGCCCAGCGAACTTCGGCGTGAAGGTCACGTCTGCAGTACAGGTTTGCCCCGAGGTGAAACTCGCGCCCACCGTGCAGGTTCCACCCGGCATAAGCGCAAAATCCAGGTCCGGCGCGCCCTGCGTCATTGCCCCTACGCTCCCGATCGTCGTGTTCTCTGCAAACGTGAGCGTCACCGCTGTCACCGCGCTCGTCTGCCCAATCGGCAAGGTCCCAAATCCCGGCGTCACAGGGCTCGGAGGCGTGGGCGGCGCAGTTACGGTAACCCAATCTGTCCCGGACGCCGGCAGATAAGTATTCGAGCCCGCGTTATCCGGCACGTACGTCGCCAGCGCGGCGTTCGTCCCTACCGGCAACGATCCCCCCGGAATCGTAACGCTCGCACTCCCGTTTACCAGCGTCCCCGGTGTAGAAGTATATGCACCCCACCCCTGGAGCGTCACCGAACCCGTTGGCGTTGGATTGCCGCTTCCGCCGCTCACAGTCGCGGTTAGAGTCAACGGATGCGTGGACGCAATCGTTGGCATCTGCGGCGTCACAGTCACTGTCGGAGTGATCAGCGCCGTCGACGTCACCGTCACAGAAGCCAGGCCCGTGCTTCCCACGTAGTACGCCGCTGCAGGAGTGTCGGGGGTATAGTTCCCCACCAGCGTGATATTCGCGAGCACGCCCGCACCCTGCGGAACCGCTCCTGGAATCATCGATGTCGCCGGCACGTTGAATGTCGCACTGCCATTCACCAAGGTAGTTGGCCCCAGGTTGGCCGGCCCAGCGTTGAGCATTACAGTTCCCGTTGGCACCGGATTTCCGCCCGCTGCATTCACCGTCATCGTCACCGTAAGCGTTTGCGCCAGCGCCACACTCGGAGCCGATGAAACCACCATCGTAGGCGTATACAGCGCTTGCCCGTTTAGCGAGACCTGCTGCGTTGAACCCACGAAGTTCTGGCTGTTGTCGGTCACAGTCAGCGTACCGTTGATTGAGGATCCGACGGCTTGCGGCGTAAAATCCACGCCCAGCATGCAGTTCGCTCCCGGAGCCAGCACAATCGAAGCCGTGCACGTCGTTGTTGCGGCATCCGAAACGAAGTTATTATTCGAGAACGTGAGTCCTGACAAGTTCAGCGGTGCATTCCCCACGTTGGTCAAAATGTCGGTGATCGTCCCTTCCGTTGACCCCGGAGGAGCCGGCGTTGGAAACGCGATTCCCGGAGCTTGGCTCCTTTGCAAAATGTTCAGGAAGTACCCGCCGATACCGAAGCCATCGTCTGCATACGAATCCACAACGTAAAGGTTGCTGGCCGGGTCGATAGCGATCCCGCTTGGCGCCGTAAACCCACCGGCAAAGTTTTTCACCGTCGTATAGCCGCCCGCAGCCAGAACTTCATACACTCCATCATGATTTGTATTTGAATCGGTCACATAGAGGTTACCGCTGCCGTCCAGCACCAGGTCGATGGGGCTCATAAAGCTGCTACCCAGGACATTGATTGTCGGCGATGCCGGGATCACCCCATTTACCGCGACAATCTCTTTAACGTTCGCGCCGTCGATAAAGAAAACATTGCCGCTGCCGTCTAAAGTCACCCCTCCCAGTCTCTGGAACCCGCTTGCTACTGTCGTCAGGGTCTCGTATCCGCTTACGGCCGTCATCTCTTTCACGGAACCGCTCGTAAAGTCTGTCAAAAATAGGTTGCCGCTGCCGTCCACAGCCACGCTCTGTGCCGCACCGAAGTTGCCGGACAGCGTCTTCGTCGTTGTGTATCCGCCCGATGCTGGGATCTCAGTGATCACGCCCGTAAGAGACACATCCGCTACAAACACGTTTCCGGCGCCGTCCAACGCAATGCCCCAGGTGCCATCGAACTTGCCCGGCAATTGCTTCACGCAGGCGGCCTGCACGCACCCTGCCGGCACCTCCTGCATCGTCTCGCCAAAGGACGACTGGTTCGCACTGCCCACAAAAATGTCTCCTGCCCCGTCCACCGCGACTCCGCGCACCGGGAAGATTACGTTCTGCGGAAAACTCCGCACTGAATTTGGTTGGATCTGGAACCCCGCTACTGGCCCGGTTCCCACGCCCTGCAAATACGCCGTCGCAACTATATTCCCCGACCTGTCTTGCAGTACCACCGCGCCGTTGCGCGTCCCGGCATACACTGGCGAAAACGTTACCGCCACCGTGCACGTGTTCCCGACTGCATAAGTCTGCCCGGACTGGCAGGTTCCCCCACTCACCGCATAGTCCTGCCCAGCCACTCCCATCGTCAGAGCCTGCGGAACCCCGATCGTCTCAGCCGCCACGAATGTGGCCGTCAGCGTCACCGCCTGGCTCGTCTGTCCGATTGCCAAGGAACCAAAGTTGTTATTCGCGCTGAACTGCGCCGTTTGGGCGCCTGCATACAACGGATGCGCACAAAACATCGCCAATCCGACCAACAGCTTTGCAAACATCTTTCGCGCGTTCAGCATCGGGATCTCCTCCAGCGGGCAAGACTTCCCATTTTTCCGCTTTACCCAGGCTGCGGAATCCCAGTGAAAAATGACTCATTGCGTCAATTAAGGGTCGTTTCAACTCGCTCACCCCGAACGACCGGGTGCTGCCTTCTGCCCTTTGAGGGAAGAGCCCGCGAACACAGGGCTTGGGGGATCAAAGCGTTGTGATTCAGTTGCGAGATCTCAAGAAGAAAACTTCCACCCGTGGTTCTCTACCCGTGATTGGCCTGTTTTGCGCTTATTCCTCCGTATTTAAACGGCTCACGAAGTCTCCTCAGTAGTTGTAAATACAAGTTATTAACGCCATGAAATGGCCTTTGTCGGCTGTTTTTATTCACTGCATTCAATGAACGCCCGAGTTTCGCATACTGTTACGGCAATTTGCGAAGCTAGAAATTCTCGAGCAGCCACGCATTTTCAGTAAATGTGGCTTTAGAAAAGGCCAGGTAGCGTCCGTTGGGAGATGGTATTCCCCAAAACGGTTCCACTCCCTGCTGCGACTCGAGAACCGTCGCGTGGCCCTTAAGGTCAACGTAAAGGAAAGTTGCGCCCGCAGGATTGGAGCGGTTGCAGATGTACCATCCTGTTCCGTCCGCGGTCCAGTTCAAATTAAACAGATTCGTCCAGCCGTCAACCATCACATCGTGCGCCAGCGCTGTTCCCAAACCTCCACCGAAATGACCACGGTTCTCCAGCGAAATAACGTGGATCCGCCCTTCGCTGTTGCTGGTACGAACCATGGCGATGCTCGCGCCGTCTGGCGAAAGGCCCCAATCGCTAGGGTTAAATTCCGTTCTGGCCACCTCTCGCAGATCTTTCTGTGGGATTCCTCCCGGGAAGAGCTTCTGAGCCGGGTCAAAAGCGTAAAACACCAGTTGGTTCTGTACCCGTTCCGACAAAACGCATTGATTGGCCGCAGCGGTTGTACAGTAATAATTCTCTAGACGCTGCCCTTCGACGACCAGTTCCGAGGGTCCTCCCGAAGCCGGCATTCGCATAAGCCGCCAATTTACTGTCGAGTTTCCAGCGACATAAAAGAACCACGCTCCGTCGGGCGAGAAACGGCCGCGAGAAGTACTCTCGCCTCCTGCAACGAATGGTTCCTCCACGCTCTGATCGAGCACTTGCTTGAAAATACTGAAATGGCCGTTCCGATTCGATTCGAAGACCACGGCCCGGCTATCAGGCGTCCAAGCGTGAGCATAGTCGCTACCACCAAGGGTTAACCGCCGTGTGTTATTGAGACGCTTTCCCTTGTCTTTCAGGTCAGCCACGAATACGATCGCTCCGAGCCCGTTGGCAGGGTCGTTATTGCCCTTCAAGACCACAAGACGCTTTCCGTCGGCGGATACCGTCGGATGGTTGATCACCTGGCCTCCGGGAATTTCGTGCGGAGCACCGGTTGGCTGGGCCGTTTTGTCATCGATTGAGACTTTCCACGAGGAGGAATCAGTAGCGTAGATAAGACGCCCGTCAGACAGCAGGGCGAACTCCACGCAAGGTTCGCATACGGTGAGAGACTGGCTTGTCTTCAGGTCCAGCGATTGAAGAGAAGCATTCGCGATTGCGGACCCTCCACTCACATCGTGGGCCAGCAAATAAAGGATCCGCTGTTGCCCCGCGTACCAGACAGGGTGATAGAAGTAAAAGCCATCCCTGGAAACCAGCTTTCTCGCGTCCCCCCCGGTCGAATCCATTGCCCAGATCTCATCATGGGCGCCGTTGCTAAAGAGCAACTCAGATCCATCTGCGGAGACTGAGGCGTCATCGGCGTCGCTCCGGAGCATGCGGGGCACGCCGCCGAATATGGACACCGACCAGAGCTGACGCTGCGCGCTTTGTGCCGGAATCGAGGTGAACAGCAGATTGGAGTTGTCAGGAAACCAGGCAATCCGCACGATCTGGGTGGCCGCAGGAGCGAACAGAGAGTGAACCTCGCCCGAACTGATCACCCTCAAATTGAGGCCGCTGGCATCCGCATATGCGAGGAGATTACCGTTCGGCGATATCGTCGCATCCACCACGGGCGCTTCGAAGCTGTTTTGGGTTAGCGCTACCTCGACCAATTGCGGCGAACGCCGCTCGGAACGCCAAACCCACATCACAGCAGCGGCGGCGATCGCGCAGGCGCCAGCCAGCAACACGATGAAGGTTCTCCTGTGGCGCCTTTTCAGGTCCGCTACCTCTTGCGAATCGGAAATAGTGTCCTGATATACCGCCAAACGTCCGGAATCTGAATCGCGCTGCAGGCGCTGCAGGTCGGCCCTCATGTCGGCCGCTGACTGAAAGCGCTGCCCCCGGTCTTTCTCCAGCGCGGCGCTGATAATCGCTTCCAGCCTTGGCGGGATCTTGGCGTTTAAATCGCGAATTCTGGTGGGCGGATGATGAACGATCGCTTCGTGAATCCCTGCCGCAGTTTCTCCGCTGAATGCGTGGCGGCCTGTGGCCATTTCGTAAAGGACAAGTCCGAATGAGAAGAGATCGGTGCGCGCGTCTACCTTCTCGCCGCGCACCTGCTCCGGCGACATGTATCCCGCTGTGCCCATCGCGAGGCCCACCCGGCTTAATCCAGTTTCGTGCGCCGTCAACGGATGGAACTCGGAAGCTTCCCCGGATTCGGCCTCCGGTTCGGACGGCTCCAGCAGCTTTGCCAATCCGAAGTCCAGAATCTTACATGCGCCTTTGTCAGTGAGGAAGATATTCGCCGGCTTGATGTCGCGGTGAATGATGCCCCGCTCGTGGGCAGCTTCCAGGCCGCCACGAACCTGAAGCGCAATGTCCAGCAATTCTTCGAGCGGAAGTGCCGCTCCCTGCTGATTGCCAGACAACCGGTCGCGCAAGGTTTTTCCTTGCAGTAATTCCATTACCAGAAAGGGGTGCCCCTCGTGCTCTCCAAACTCGTAAACCGTGCATATATTCGGATGGTTCAACGACGAGGCGGCCTGCGCCTCACGCTCAAAGCGCTGTCTCGCACGCGCGTCCGGCACCGTTTCATTCGGAAGAAATTTGATGGCAACAGGGCGGCCCAGCTTGATGTCCTCGGCTCGGTAGACTACGCCCATGCCTCCCGAACCGATCATTTCGAGCACGCGATAATGCGAAACCGTTTGCCCAGCCTGAAATGTTGTTGTTGCCCGTTCTACTTCACCGCCCCCATCTGCCGCTTGAGCAGACGGCTCATCTGCCGAATCCCCTTCGACCGCAATCCACTCCACAGGCACCATCAATCGATAGCCGCGGCTGGCTACAGTCGCGATGTATTCCGGCTTCTCCGCCGGGTCACCCAGCGCCCTGCGCAACTTGCCGATGGCTACGTTAATGCTGTGATCGAATTCGACGATGGTGTCGTTCGGCCAGAATCTTCTCCGGATCTCCTCGCGCGTGAGCAGCGTCCCATCGCGTTCAATGAACATGAGGAGCAAATAAAATGGCTGCCGTGCAAGAACGATCCTGCTCATGGTGCCGTTGGTCGGCGCCGAGCATAGTTCTCCGGACTTCAGGTCGAGTTCAAACGCCCCGAAGCGAACGCGAGTTGACCGAGTGTCCCTCATAGAGGCACGGCTGGGGGGGATTTTCAGCGGTGACATAGCAGTATATCGCATTGAACAAATCCCAGCCTGTTCAAGATTTAATCCCCTCGAGTTCGATATCGGCTGCGATGCTTTGGCAAAACCATATGAATTTGAATGAGTTAGGACGAATGACCCAAAAATGACTCAAAAATGACTGCCCGTGCATTGTGCACAAGACTCACCTGGAGGAAACTCGGGGCAATCTTTCCGAGCAGCTTGCTTGCTGCACCCCGCGGAAGGACTCTCGACTTTCATGACTCGTTTTCCCAGGAGGATTCACCTTGAGCTGCATCCCTGTCCGTGCCTTTTCGCCCGCCATTGGTGTGTATCAAGCGTTCCGCAAGCTGCTGCCTTTCCCCCTGAAGATGAGTCCGCAGCTTCGAGGCGGTGTTCCATGGTCGGCGGCATTCGCCATCACGTTTTTGCTGGCCTCAGTTTCCGGCCTCGGAGCACAACAGACAAGCAGGGACTCGCAGAATTTCCACTCCTTTCGCGAGCTGTCGCCGGTCCAACCACGCGGAGGATCGCATTCTGGCAATGCCTCCATGGCGGGCGCCCTGGAGGGTCCTGCTTATTCGTCCGCAACGGCGATGGAGCACGTGGCCACCAACTTTGGCAAGGTCGGGGTTGGTCAAACCAGTACCGCGCGAATTGTTACGTTCACATTCCAACGGAGCACCACACTTGGCTCTATCGACGTGGTCACCAAGGGAGCCAAGGACCTCGACTTTAACGACTCCAGGACGGGAACCTGCAAGGTTGGCGCATCCTACTCTTTCGGCAACACTTGCACAGTTCACGTTACTTTCAAGCCCACAAACGCTGGAGCCCGCGATGGAGCCGTGATCCTGAGGGACGAAGACGGCGAGAGCATCGGCGCGCATCCCCTGTTCGCGTCGGGCCTTGCGCCGCAAATCGCGTATCTACCGCCGGTGGCAACAACGCCAACAATTGGCTCCAGTCCCAACCCGGTCGCTTTGGCGTTGGACAGCAGCGAAAACCTCTATATTGCCGACCAAGGGAGCTCATCCATCCCTGCCGCAGTCTACAAGGAGACTCTGCAGCCCGGCGGCGGCTACGTCCAGACCACAATCGGCTCAGGGTGGATCAGTCCTTCGGGCCTGACGGTGGACGGCAGCGGAGACGTCTATGTTACCGACTCCGGCACCGGCGATGTATACAAGGAAACGCCGTCGGGAAACAGCTACACGCAGAGCCTGGTTGCCTCCGGGTTCATTAATCCGGATGGTGTTGCAGTCGCTAGCGGTGGAGATGTCTTTGTCGTCGATTTCGGACCCTACGTCGGCTCGCGCGGCGGGGTTTATCGGATCTCGGATCTCGGCGCACCGGCCTCCAGCCAATCGGAAATCGACGCCGGGTACACTCCTAATCCAGCCGCCATAACGGCTGACAGCAGCGGAGACGTGTTTGTCGGTAGCTGGGGACTGTACCTCAATTGTCCCGGCGTGAATTGCGCGAACCCCATACCAAGCTTTGTGGCTGAGTTTACCCCGATCCCAGGCTCACCAGGCCAGTTCTCCGAAACCATGTTTCACCTGCATTTCCCTACCTCTGGCTTAGCCGATACTGTCTCCGCGATAGCATTTGATCCTGCCGGCGATATCTACGTGACTGACAGCAACTTGGGTCTTGGTTACGGCGGAGGGGTTTTCGAATATTCGCCCTCGCCCGGCGGTTACACGCTCGCGGCCACGCTTTTCAGCAACGACACCGAAGCACAAGCATTGGCGCTGGACGGAAACGGGAATGTGTTCTTCACCAGCATCGGGACGGACGGTTTCAGCAATTATCCCCCTCAGCTGTACCTGCTGGATATGGCCGACGTCCCTACTCTGTCATTTCCCAACTTTACTGTCGGATCGTCCGACCCCGCGCAGACGGTGACCATCGCAAATATCGGCAACAGTCCGCTGGATTTCGCGATTCCGGGCTCCGGCGTGAATCCGAGCATCTCGAACGGTTATACGCTTGACAGCACAAGCGCGGGCACCTGTCCAACTGTGCCTTCGACCGCTTCCACCATGGGAATGTTGTCTCCCGCCACTTCCTGCACGCTGCCTGTCACCTTCGCCCCTCCAACCCCGGGCAACTACCCCGGAGCACTGGTTTTGATGGATGACAATATGCTTGCGCCAGGGCAGAGCGGGGCAACCCAGACGATTCAGTTGCAGGGCGCTGAAGTGCTGTCGACGGACCGATTTGTCCTTTCGGCGCCGAGTACCGCGGATCAGGGTCAGACGCTCAACCTGACGGTCACGGCGGTAGACAGCCTTGGGGATACCACAACCGGCTATGCCGGAACCGTCCACTTCACCAGCACGGACCCCCACGCCCTGCTGCCTGCCGATACGACGCTGACCAACGGCACGGGAACGTTCAGCGTGGCGCTGTTCACCGATGGAGCCCAGGCGATTACGGGCACCGACACAGTCACCAGCGGCATCAGCGGCATCACCGGGAGCATCACGGTGGCCTCGACGCACTTCATCCTTTCGGCGCCTGGTGCGGCATTTACGAATCAGGCGTTCAATGTGACGGTTACCGCGGTTGACAGCAACGGCATCACTTTACCGGCCTATAGCGGCGAGGTCCACTTCACCAGCTCGGACCCCTATGCAACCCTGCCGTCGGACGCCACGCTGACCAACGGCACCGGAACATTCAGTGCGTCCCTCCAGGCCGTCGGAGCCCAGACGATCACGGGCACCGATACTGCCGCCGCCAGCATTACGGGCACGACGGGAAGCATCAGCATCTCTGTGCAGAATCTTGTGATTACAACCCAACTGGACGATGCGGGCATTCCTGGGAATTGCACAGTGCAGGCAACGCCCGGCACGGGTACCGACTCAGCGTGCAGCTTGCGGGATGCGATTGGGGAAGCAAGTGTCCTCGGCGGCGCCTCGATCACGTTTGATTCGACAAAATTCAGCGCCAGCAATTCGGCTGCACTGAACACCATTACGCTGGGATCGGCCGGCGCTGTGCCCTTTGGGTCGAGCACAGCGCTCATTGGGCCAACAGCAGGCAGCGGCGCAAACCTGAGGAACCTGGTGACGGTGAGCGGGAACAATGCGTCGGCGGTTTTCCAGATAGGCGGTGCGTCGGTGAGTATACGCGATCTCGCCATCAACGACGCAGCCGGCGCAATCGCCAATTATGGGATTCTGGAGGTGGACAACTGTACGTTCTCAAATAATTCAGGCGGTTCAGGCGCAGCAATCCTTAACCTGGATGCTGTGACGGTGACAAACAGCACGTTCACAAGTAACTCCGCTGGGACGAGATCCGGCGGCGCCATCAGCAACCGGAATAAATTGTCGGTGACCGGAAGTACATTTTCCGGTAACTCTGCTGGAGTCGGCGGCGCCATTGACAACTCCGGCGTCTTGTTCGTGACGAACAGCACCTTTACGGGTAATACCGCCAGCCAGTCCTCTGGAGCTATTTACAACGAGCCGGAGGCGTCGGTTCTCTCGGTTTATGGCAGCACCATCTCCGGCAATTCAACTGCCGTCGTAGGCGCCGCGGGCGGCATCGGGGCCGCGACTCCTTTCACACTCGCGAACAGCATCGTATCCGGTAACGGCGTGGACACTACGGGATCTTACACGGACAACGGTGGCAACCTGGTGGGCGCAAGCTCCATCAACCTGGCGCCGCTGGGCAGCTATGGCGGGCTCACGCAGACCATGCCTCCGTTGCCAGGTTCGCCGGCCATCTGCGGCGGGACCAGCGCCAACGCAACAGCCGCCAGCCAGACCACCGACCAGCGTGGGCTGCCGTTCGACCCACTCTGCCCAGCCGGCCAAAACCTGGTCGACTCCGGCGCAGTGCAGACAAGCTATGCGCTCGCCTTCACCACTAACCCGCCTGCGAACGTCCACACCGGAGCCGCCATCTCCCCGGCACCGGTGGTGGAACTTACGGAAAGCGGAATCGCCGCATCCGCAGCCACTAACTCTGTCAGCGTCTCCGACCATTCTTCGAAGGTCGGCGGGACCCTCTCCACAAGCCTCTCCTCCGGTTATGCCACGTTCAGCAATCTCATTCCGTCTTCAATTGTTAGCGGCGATACGCTCACGGCTACGCTGGCTCTAACACCGTCGCTGAACATTTCTACAGCGCCGTCAAGCTCCTTCCAGGCGACGGTTCCGGTCCTGGCTCAGCTAGCAGATCCCACTTCCGGTTGCACGCTTGCAGGTACCAGCGCGACCTTCACCTGGTCAGCGGTGAAGGGGGTTGCGTATTATGACCTTCACGTCAGTATTATTGGGCCCGGTGCCTCGGATGTGTGGGCTTCTGGCGCCACACGAGACACTTCCGTGACCGTAAACGGGATTCCGACGAACGGAGCGAAGATCTACGTGCGGCTCTATTCGCGGATCGATGGGAGCTGGTTATATACCGATAGCACGTACACCGGGGCATCGTTGGCACTCGCCGAACTCACTTCTCCATCTCCAGGTTCAAGGTTGACCGCCTCAAGCGTAAAGTTCATGTGGTCGGCGCCGGCGGGGATCAAGTATTACGACCTTCACCTCAGCGCCATCGGGCCCGGTGGATCTGACGTCTACTCGACGGGCACTGTTACTGGCTCTTCTGTAACCGTCAATGGGATTCCAACAAACGGCTCGAAGATTTACACGCGGATCTATTCGTTTGTCAACGGAACCTGGCAATACACCGACAGCAGCTACACAGAACCACAATAGGAAATGAATGGGTGCTCGCTTCTCGCATCGACGCACGCACTAGCACAAAACCACGCAGCGCAAGTCGAGAGGGACAGTTAGACGACATTCCCGGCGAGCCGCGTATTAACTGCCAAGAGACGTATTGATCCCCGCATATCAAGACGCCGCAACGGCCTCACGCCAGTTCACTGCGGCCCACTTATCATGCCATGCGAATGTTGATCGGAGATCCACGCTTCAACGTAGCAACGATGCGAGAATCAGGCTAAAAGTAATTTGCGGATAAGACTTTGCAGTCGCTGCTTAAACCCGATGGAGAAGGGCGCGATTGACCTTCGATTCATGCAAGCAACAACGGTTTTGAGTCCTACTTCGCAGTCGCTTCCTCAGAAACGGCTGGCTGCTTCTTCGCCTCGGCCATCATTTTCTCCACGTTGTCTTTTCCTTCGTAGTTTGGGTTTGTTGCGAGCAGCTTTTCAAAATCGGAGATCGCCCCAGCCGGGTCCTGCTTCCCTTTAAGCCTCACGAGGCCGCGGTTGAAGAGCGTATTCGGGTTCGTTGGCGCATAGGTGAGTGCTTTGTTGAATTCCGTAAGTGCCGAATCGGCATTTCCCATGAACCAATAGGCAGTGCCCAAATCCGTGCGCACGGCTGCGTCTGAGGGCTTGGCTTTGAGCGCGCGTCCGTAGTAGTCGACGGCCGTCGGATATTGCTGCGCGTCGTAGTATACATTGCCGATGTTTGCCAGCAATTCCGGATTGTTGGGATCCGACTTTAGTTTTAGCAATTGCGGCGCAACCTGCGCATCGGCAATTGCCTGTAATTGGTTAAGACTGGGTGACTGGGAGATCGAATTCGCAGGATTTTCCATAGCCGTCGAGACGCTGACGGGTTTCGCTGGGCGACTGTCCGCGGGACTTTGCCAGCCGCGAACACTCCATCCACCGGCGATCCCCACAGTTATGCAGACTGCGGCAAGATTGATTGCCCGCTTCACAGTCCATTGCTTAATTGGAGTTCGATTTGTGTCCGTCATTGCTCCCTGCTCCCCCTGTCCTGCGTTGATCGGCCTGCGTGGTCATCGCGTCCGCCATTAGCTTCTCGACTGTGGCCCTGCGGTCTGCGCTCAGTTGCGGATTTGACTTCAGCAATTGCTTCCATTCGGACATCGCACCCTGGCTGTCCTGTTTCCCTTTCAACTTGATCATGCCAAGGTCAAAAAGCACATTCACGTTTTTCGGGTCATAGCTCAGCGCGCGGTTCAATTGCGCGATTGCCCCATCTATATCGCCGCCGTTGCATAGCCCAATGGCCAGTTTCGTGCGAATAGAGACGTTCGCTGGTTCAACTTCAACCGCCTTGCTGTAATAAGACACTGCTTCCTTGAACTGATGCGTCGTGAAGTAAATGGCTCCGACCCGCATGAGAACTTCACTGTTGCTCGGATCTCCTTTCAGCTTTTCCAGCAAGGGGGTAGCCTGCTTGTCAGCCATATGCCTCATCTCTTCGATGGTGGGCATTCGTCGGCCAGCCCAAGAACCGCTGCTCGGGAAAGTCGGGCTCTTAGCCGCCGATTGCACCAGGTTCCCGGCGATTTGCGGTATTGCTCCGGCATTAGTCAACTGATCGCGACCTATCGCTGGTGCGGGGATGGAATGCGGCCCGGGACTGGCGGCGGCCTGTGCCGATGTCGGGGACGGTTGTGATCCTCTAAGCAGATATCCAGCCGCCAGTCCCGCGAACAGGCAAATGACCGCCATCACATAGACATGTTTGGCCTGCAGTGCAGGACTCTCTGTTGGGGCCATGGTTGTTTCGTTTGTCATGCAAATGCTCCTGACCGGAGGTTTGATGATTTGAGGAGCCATGGTTTCAACCCGCGCGGGAATGTTCCCTTTTCAGATGGGTGTCTGCCCAATTCAACTTCTTCAAATCGTGATTAGTGGACCATTTTGCGGCACGACGGAGAGTGACGGGGATCACACAAAGTGAAACGGATGCCAAGAGTGATAGGCGTCACATTCAGTGACATTAGTCACATGCAAATCTTTGGAATAGATCCGAATGCCTGCATATGTAACAAACGAAGGCAATCGGCCGTTCTTGGAAGTGACGGTTCTCACGTATGAAAACGGTGCATAAGACATTAGAGTTTATTGGGTCAATTCACCGTAGTGATTGCGGAGGAACGCACGCCACTTTGCGGCAAGCTCCCGCAGGTGTCGCAACTGACTCACAGGACAAATTTCGCACTCTATCTCTCAATACCCCTTTCGAGGTACGGACAAACCATTGTCCCGCCCCGAGCAGCAGAACGTTCGTGCACGAGGTGTGCACCAAAACTGAACTTCGGACAGCGCCAGCAAGGTCAGCGTCGCAGTTCAGTCGGGCAGCAGGAGTGAGCTTAGGAGGCTCAACAAAATGAAGCGCAATTTTCTTATCGCATTGATGTTTATGGCGACCGCGGGATTCGCGGCTGCTCAGATTGGCGCACCTTCGACGGACGTTCTTGGCGCACACCTTAACGGCGGACGCGGATGCGCGGGCTGTCACGCCCCACACAGCGGCGCAGCCGGCAACGGTAACAAGACCACCGCAGCCGACTCCGGCGATTATGCACTTTGGGGTCAGGATGTAGGCGGTCTGGAAAACACAACCCTCGCCTTTGGCGACAATGGCAAATACGTCGAAGCTTTAACCACCTTGACCGCTGGGACACCTGATTCACAGAACGTGCTTACCTGCCTCAGCTGCCACGATGGCAACATCGCCAAGGGCGCCATGATGACGGGCACAGTCTATGAGACGCTGCCGGCAAGTTATGGCACCAATGGCGTCCCTACATTCATCGGAAAAAACGGTTATAACAGCGACCACCCAGTGGGACCCATGGCGACCTTCGGTTGCGGCGGAGCCTATAACTGGGATTGCACCCTCTCGGTGAGCTCATCGAATAAAGCAGTAGTAACGCCCGGACCCAAAATGGCCCAGTTCATCCAAAACTACGGTTTCTTCGTGAGCCTGTCGAGCACTCCTACCGGAACCCCGTACGTGACTTGCACCAGCTGCCACAACCAGCATTCGATGAACGTGGTCAATGTGACGAATACTGCCACGATCTCCACCACGGCCGGCGCAGCTGCTGGACTCAGCGGCTTGCCAAGTGGCTACTATCAGACGATGTTCTTTATCCGCGCTCCCTACAACCCGAAGGACCAAACCGTCGGAAGCAACCAGACAGCTCAGTTCTGCCGCCAGTGCCATGGTGGCGAGTCGAACGAGATGAACGGCGGCACCGCTGTAACAAACTTCTAAATCATTCGATTGAAGGGGAGGGGAAAAGACTTCCCTCCCCCATTTTTCAAAAGATTCAGGATGGCAAACATGAATTACAAACTTCCCCTATGCTGTTTAATTCTTCTGGCTCTTGGAACAGTGCAAGCCCAGGTAGCGTCCCACGCGCCAACAGTTTTCACGCAGCCTTCCTCCCCGCCGACTGCTTCGGCGTCAATGAGTCACGCACCTGAGGGGCCCAGACCGGTTGTGCGCGTGAATGGCTCGGTGCTTACCGAGGCTGACCTCTTGCGCGAGGTTTACGCGATCTTTCCGTATGCACGTCAGCATGGCGGCGTCCCGAAAGAGATGGAATCGGACATCCGCAATGGCGCGATGAAAATGATCGTTTTCGAAGAACTGGTATATCAGGAAGCGCTGCGCCGCAACATGACGGTGCCAGTTGCAAAGCTGAATGCCGCCGAAATCGACTTCCGCAAGCAATTCTCCACGCCTGATGAGTTCAAAACCGTCTTCCAAACCGATTTCCATGGCTCCCGCCAATTACTGCGAGAGAAGATTCGACGCTCGATGCTGATTGACGCTCTTTTGAAGGCGGAAGTCGAGGATAAGAGTGTCTTGTCCGCGGAAGAGCTCAGAGCTTATTACGATAGAAATTCCGTGCAATTCGAATTTCCGGAATCCTATACCTTTCAAACCATCTCGATTCTGCCTCCGGCTAAGGCTACCGCCGACCAGCTAAGAGAAGGGCGCAAGCGGGCCGAGGATGCTTTGGGTTTAGCGAAAGCGACAAAGTCCTCGGAAGAATTCGGCATGCTGGCAGAGAAGAAATCCGACGATGATTTTCGTGTGGTGATGGGGCAACATAAGCCGGTCCCGGTGAGCGAACTTGCGCCGCAGGTTCTCAAAGCGTTGCAGACGATGAAGGCTGGCGACGTGAGCGATCTGATCCAGATAGAGCAGGCTTACACCATTGTGCGGCTCGGTGCACACACATTGGCAGGTAAGAAGAAGTTCGAAGAAATAAAGGCTCAGCTTGCACCGCAGTTGCAAAAGAACAAGCAGAACCAGATTCGTGGCGAACTCGACAAGAAATTGCGGCAGACGGCAAAGATCGAAGTGCTTTAGAAGTTTTTGAAAGGGGTGCGGGTTTTTGCTGGCCTGCCCAAGGTGCGACGCCAGATTCGGGACGACTATTCCGGATGGGTGGACAGCAGTGGCAAGGTGGACGGGATTCTCAAAGGCCTTGCAATGCCATGAGAGCTTGAGGATGGGAAACGGTGACTGGGTCGGTCAAATGCGTGTTCTTCCTGCTGGCAGGGCTGATCTTCGCGAAGGCATTGCCGGCAACTGGGCAGATCAAGCTCGGTGATACCAGCACGAATTTGAACGGCACCGTTTCTGTCGGATACAGTGGGGATTACGGCAACGCAGTAGGCTCGGATCACAATTGGAATGTGGGAGGAGCAGCCAACGCTTCCGGCTTCTTTTATAGTCCCAAGTTTCTCAGCTATAGCGCGAATATTTATTTGAATCAGTCGCGTGCCAACTCCAACTTCCAGTCCATTTCGAATGCGAGCGGCATTGCGCTTACGACCAATCTGTTTGCGGGGAGCCACTTTCCCGGCGCAATCAGCTACTCCAAGGCAATCAATAGCGAGGGAAACTACGCAGTGCCCGGGCTCGCAAATTACGTGACCCGAGGCAACAGCGATGCCGTTGGAATCAATTGGAGTGCGAACCTGCCTAAAATGCCAACTGTTTCTGTCGGATTTCAGAAGGGCAGCGGCAAGTACTCCGTATATGGAACAGATGATGACGGTAATACTTCCTACGATTCACTGAATCTCAACTCTGGCTATACCGTTGCTGGATTAAGCATGGCTGGCTTCTACAACAAGGGAGGTAGCCACTCGCTGCTTCCGGGCGTGGTGACAGGCGAAGCGACGGCCGAGACACAATCAGACACGGATTCCTATGGATTCAATGTCTCACACCGACTGCCGTTCAACGGGTCATTCGCGGCCACTGTAAACCGGTCGTCGTGGAATACGGGCTTTCAAGGAACCAGTTCAACCGGCAGCATTGACTTGGTCAGCTTGACTGCCGGCGCACACCCTACAAACAAGTTCTTCCTTTCAACGAGCGCGAGTTATTCCGACAATCTGAGCGGACAGTTGATAGAGGCGATTCTGGGTGCCGGCGGGGTGCCCACAGGAACTGACTCCAACGAGAGTTCCGATTCATTGGACCTTTTCGGAAGCGCTACCTACGAATTGGCTGAAAAGCTGCAAGCTTATGCAACCATCGATCGCCGCGCGCAATCCTTCGAAGGCCAGAACTACGGCGTGACCTCTTACGGCGGGGGAGCAAGATATTCGCACGCGCTTTTTGACGGTTCTTTGAACACAGCCGTCAACTTGTCGCTCAACACGTCAGATCAATCAGGTGAGGATGATCTTGGGTTCACGGTGGACGAGAGTTACACCGGCGAAATCAAGCGCTGGGGAATCCAGGAGTCGGCGGGCTATTCGCAAAACGTCGAGACTCTGCTGATCACTTATATGAATTCTGTCTACAACTTCTCAAGCAGTGCGAACCGTAGATTTGGCCAGTATTCTTTAACCTTGAGTGCCGGTGGATCGCGAACCGCCCTCACGCAGCAGCCAGGCGCAGCGAGCCAGACTCAAAGCTACAGCGGGAATTTCGGTTACACCTCAATACTCACCGTAGGGGGGAGCTATTCCAAATCAAGCGGAGAGGCGCTGGTTACCGGGGCAGGCCTGGTTCCTGTGGACACAATCCCGCCTTCTTCGAGCCTGGTGAGCCTTTACGGCGGAGTGGGTTACGGCATCTCGCTAACCAGCACGCCTGTGAAGCGCCTTACGCTCTCTGCAAATTATGCAAAATCGAACAGCAATACTTCGAGCACTGGATTCGCCTCAGTGAATGAGAACGATGAATATAACGCGCTCATCATCTATCAGGTCCGCAAGCTTTATTTGACAGGCGGATTTTCGCGTTTAGGACAGGGATTCAGTGCCTCGGGTTCGCCGCCGGAGGCAGTATCTTCGTATTACCTCGGGGTATCGCGATGGTTCAACTTTTTCTAGCACGAGAACGACGTCGCTGGTTGGCCAAGGCATTGACTGTGGCGAGCATTGCGCTGCTGCTGCCGCCTCCCTCGGCGTCCGCGAAACCAAAGCATGAAAAAGCCGTGCCCGAGCAATGGGAAATGTCGTTGGATGGTGGACGAAAGCTCACATTTGAGCGAAGTATTCGTTCCGAATCCGACGTAAAGCCGGACCGCGCCTTTTGGACCAAAGTGGTGGACTTCGTTGCAGGCGAGCCTGATTCCCGTTTTATGGTTCGGCCCTACAGCGTAGCTACCGATTCGCGTGGACGGATCATTGTCACTGATCCGGGCGCTGCCGGCGTTCACATTTTCGATTTCGCGCAGCACAAGTACAAATTCATTCAGCGCGAGGGCAAAGTCGCAATGCTGGCGCCGCAATGCGTCGCGGTTGATGCTCAAGACAATATATACGTGACCGACTCGGATGCCGGCGTGATTTTTGTCTTCGAAGCCAGCGGCAAATTCATGCATGCAATAGGCAGCCTGAAAGGCGGCGAAGGCTTCTTCAAAAGGCCTACAGGAATTGCGGTGGACTCCGTGGCCCAGCGAATTTATGTTACGGACACTCTACGCTACGAAGTATTTGTACTCGATATGCAGGGCAACGTAATCAAGACGATCGGGAAAGAAGGTGAGGCGGACGGAGAGTTCAATCTCCCTACAGAGTTGCGGTTGGTTGGGCCGAACTTGATGGTCGTGGATGCCATGAACTTTCGTGTGCAGGTCTTCGACCGCTCGGGAACTTTTCAGTATGCCGTTGGAAAGGTCGGCGATAGTCCTGGTGCGATGTTCCGCCCGAAGGGATTCGGTGTCGACTCGGAGGGCGATCTTTACCTGGTGGATAGCTTGTTGGGAATGGTACAGGTGTTCAACCGAGAAGGCCAACTGCTCTACTACTTCGGATCGCTTGGCAGCCATTCGGGAGAGTTTCAGTTGCCGACAGGCCTCGACATAAACCGTCGCGACCAAGTCTTCGTTGTGGATTCATTCAACCGGCGAATTCAAGTGTTTCAATACTCCGGTCTGCATGTGTCGGCAGCGCGGGGGGGCCAGTGAAGCACCGGTTGCTGGTAGCTGGAATCGCATTCTTGTTGAGCGGCATTGGTCTCCAAGCCCAAATTACGGGCGATGTCCTAGGGATGCATAGCCTGGGACCGGGCACATCGTCGCCCATCAGAGGAGCTCGTCCTGACGCATGTCTCTATTGCCACGCCCCGCACTCAGGCTCGAATCTTGGGCTATGGAACCAGAAACTAACAACCCAAACCTATACGACCTATACCAGTGACACCGAAAAGAACACGGGTAAACAGCCTGCGCTTGGTTATTCCAGCAACCAATGTTTGAGTTGCCACGACGGCACCGTAGCTGTCGGGACGACCGTGGCCTATGGCAAGGTCACCATGACTGGAAAGGTGAATTCTGCGGACATCTTCGGCGCCAACATGCAGCCGACACACCCGTTCAGTCTGGTGACTCCGCTGAAGGATACAATCGACCTGGCCGCTTCGCTGGTGGCGAACTTGAAGACAGCCGACCCCACGGGAGCGGTTAAGCTGATCAAAGGAAATGTGGAGTGCACCTCCTGCCATAATCCGCATGTGCAGGCCAAGGATCTTGTGTCGCAGAATTTTCTCGTGAAGGACAGTTCCAGCGGTCAACTATGCCTTGCGTGCCATGATCCCACTCGGACAATGAGCGGCCAAGTGAACCCGCTGGCTGACTGGTCCACGAGCGCACATGCGCTCTCCAGCAATTCGATCCTGCCTCAGGCTAACGTCGGAAGCTACACCACCGTTGCGGGGAGCGCGTGCATCTCTTGCCATGCACCGCATAATGGAAGCGGAAGCGCACGGCTGCTACGTGGGCAGAACGAACAGGATTGCATCGCATGCCACAATGGCGCCAACGTCTCTCAGATGAAGCCCTATGCCAACGTGTTTCCCGAATTTGGCAAGCTGACCGGGCATCCATTTCCATCTGCGACCAATCCCCATGATGCTGCGGAGGGTATTCTTCTCAATAACAACCGTCATGCGACCTGCGTAGATTGCCACAATCCACATGGAAATCAGACTGTCAGCATCTTTTCGCCTCCGCCTCTGATCAGAACTTCTCAAAAGGATATCGCGGGTATCAGCGTCACTGATGGCGTAACCGTGCTCACTCCGGCCGTCAATCAATACGACAATTGCCTGCGCTGCCATGGCACCAGTTCGGGGAAACAAGTGCAGGCAGTTTATGGATATTTTCCGGTGCGGGCTGTTGCAGCAGGCGATCCCTTGAACCTCACCCCACAGTTTTCGACGACGGCCACTTCCAGTCATCCTGTCATGCATCTGCGCAGCAGCGCTTTATCTCAACCGAGCCTGCTGTCGAGCATGTTGAATTTGGACGGTTCCACCCAGGGCCGCACCATGGGTACCCAGATCTTATGTACCGATTGCCACAACAGCGATGACAATCGCGAATTTGGAGGCTCCGGCCCGAATGGTCCGCACGGTTCGAAGTGGACTCACATCCTGGAGCGGCGTTATGAATTCAGCCAAACCACCGCACCGG
>Ga0302319_10004911_pt1 | contig 27228 bp, 31 predicted proteins | sample Bog_T0_2_FD_203319 | JGI IMG/M metagenome (GOLD analysis project Ga0302319, IMG submission 203319) | Peat permafrost microbial communities from Stordalen Mire near Abisko, Sweden - Bog_T0_2 | ecosystem: Environmental > Terrestrial > Soil > Wetlands > Peat | place: Sweden: Abisko, Stordalen Mire... | reverse complement strand
CCGAAGGCGGGCCTTTATCCTTGGACGGAGGTCCGCCCCATGGCAGGTTTGCGGCGTGCGAACCCTTTCGTATGCCCTGCTGGCCCTGCTTGCCCTCACCGGATGCGCCCGCAGGGGCCCGGTGGGCTGGCAGGGGTACATCGAGGGTGGGTTCGTGTATGTGGCCTCGCCGATCGCCCTCTTCGTCGCGATCGCCATGACCATCGGGATCAAGCGCTACCGGCAGACGCTGGATTGACGGCCGGGTAGCCCCACCCGCTATCGCTGGCTCCCCCAGCCACCCGATCCTGTCTGGGCACGCCTCACGTCAACTTTTGCAACCAGGCCCCCTCAGTCAGTAAGGGGCAACGGGTCTACCTTCGACATGCTTCGTCCCGATGGTGAGCGCCAGGTCGCGCTCGGATTAGTCCAGGCCGAACTCGGACTTGGCTTTCCCCCAGGGAATTCCCGGCTTGCCCGCGTTGCGAGCAATCGCGGCGTTCAAATCGCGCAAGTCCTCCAGTTCCTCCACCCGGTCGCGCAGTCGCGCCACTTCGTGGCTCAGTCCACGCAGCGTGGGCTTGTTAACTCGTTTTCTTTTAATCGCGGTAGGCATCTTTTCGATCCTTAACAGCATGCACGAAGATCAGGCCCTTTTCCAGTGTGAAGAGCATGCGATGCGAGCCGACCCTCAAGCGGTACTTGCCCTCTTGGCCGGCGAGCTTTTTGACGTCACCCTGCAGACCTTTCTGCAGCGCGTCCAACCGCTGGCCAATGTTGCGCCGCAGGTCCCCGGGCAGGGCCCGCAACTGCTCCAGCGCCTCATCGCTGATGTCTAGCCGGTAACGCATGGGAGCGGGCATTCCCGCCTTCGCAGTAATTCCTTGGCCGACACCTTGATCCGCGGCGTTCGCATGAGGACTATTCTAGCAAGGGTCCTCATCGTATCGTTCCCCCGTTTTGAACCTGTCCATTATCGGTCCCCTGTCCCTTATCGGTCCCCTGTCCCTTATCGGTCCCAGGTGGGCCGGCAGTTCTGGAAACTGGGTAGGGACGCGCGTCCCGCGCGTCCGCGTTCTACGAATGGCTCAAAGGTCGGCACGGACGGGCGGGCCGCCCGTCCCTACCTCGCAAGCGCTAACACGGCGAAGTCCGTCCAGTCCTCCAATCTCTCGGTCTGACACACGCCCCCCCAAATCCCTCGGATTGCCCCATCGTACCTCCGTTTTGAATCTTTCCCTTATGCGATAAGGGCGAGCCTCGCTATTCGATGAACCGCGCGGCCCATTCGGGCCGCGGGAGGGGGCGGGGCCTCCAGGCGCCGAAGATGCGGTATCTCCAGCGGGCGACGAGGCGGTAGGCGGCGTCGCGGCAAGGAGCCGGCACAATCCTCAGGGCAAATGCGAGGGTCTTCCCGATGCCGCCGCAAATGCGAAGGGCGGCGATCACCCCATCCGTGCGCAGCAGGAAAGCGGGCTGCTCCCGCCTCGTCCAGTCCGGCACGTACACCATCGTGTCGAAGTCATGGTCCGGAAGGCCGTGGGCGCGCAGGAATTCCACGGCCGGGGCGCCTTGGAGCGGCGCAAACGCAAGCGCGCCGTGACGGTCCAGCCGAAGCAGGAGCCGCACGACGCGGTTGCAGAGCCCGCACTCCCCGTCAAAGAGGAGCGCCGGGCGGGGACTGTTTGCGAAGTTCAACGCCGCGGAGTGAATCACAGATTCCTCCGCGGCGCAAAACGACGGGATCGCGTTCAGGAGACCGCGATCTTCTGTGGCTTGGCCTCCTCGCGCTTCGGGAGGGTCACGGTGAGAACGCCGTTCACGTGGGTTGCGGTGGCCTTGTCGGCCTGGACTTCCTGCGGGAGGTCCACGGAGCCACGGAGCGAGACGGGTTCCTCGTTGTCGCCGTCCTTCCGCTTTTTGCCGGCGGTGATGCTCAGGCGGCCCGCGGCGATCTCCAGGTCGATTTCCTCACGGGCGATTCCGGGAAGCTCCGCGCGGACATGGACGTTGTCCTTGTCCTCGGAGAGGCTCAGGGGGAACTGGGCACCGGAGCCGCAGGAACCCGGCGCCGAGCCGAGCAGGTGGTTGATTTCATCTTCAAAGCCCGCCCAGGGGCTGCGTCCGGAAAATCCGAAGGCCGGGGCGAGGTTGCGTGTGGCTGGGTAGCTGTAGCGAATGATATGCATGTTTATGGTGGGTTGTCTTATTTGGAAACTGGCTTCGGACGGCCTTGTGCATTTGCGATGCCGGAATGCCGCCTTTGCCAACCTGCTTGGCCATGGATAGTTGAGGTCCCGGCGGAACTGGCGGGTGCGAAAATAATTCCCGCGGGGTGAGCCACGGGTGCGAATTTGTCCCCACGCATGACGCAGAATGCTGGTGCAACCGGGCCCGACCCGGCCTTACTCTGGACGGCGATGAGCTTTGACTTTGACACGCCCCCGGATCGCCGGGGAACCGACTCCCAGAAGTGGCTCCGGTATGCGGGCCGCGACGTGCTGCCGCTTTGGGTCGCCGACATGGACTTCAAATCCCCACCGGCGGTGATTGAAGCCCTTCGCCGCAGGGTGGATCACGGCATCTTTGGCTACGCGCGGCCGGTCGCTTCCACGGTCGAGGCGGTGCTTGGCGCGTTTGCCGGGCGCTATGGCTGGAAGGTGGATCCTTCCTGGCTTGTATGGTTGCCGGGGCTTGTTTCCGGGATGAGCGCGGCCATCGAAGCCTTTTCAGGGCCGGGCGACGAGGTGTTGTGCCTGACGCCCGTCTACCCCCCGTTCATGCGCTCGCCCATGAACCGCGGCCGGGTTTCCGTGAAGGTCGCCCTCGCCCTGAGCCGCGCCGAAGGGCCAGCCCCTCGACCGGGCTCGGGACAGGCCCAGGGGCGCTGGTCCATCGATTGGGACGCGCTGGAACGCGCGGTGACCCCGCGTTCGAAAATCCTGCTCCTCTGCCATCCGCACAACCCGGTCGGCCGGGTTTGGCTGCGGGAGGAGCTTCAGGAAGTCGCGGACTTCTGCGCGCGCCACAATCTGCAGCTGTTTTCAGATGAGATCCATTGCGACCTGGCACTCGATGGCGGCCGGCATCTGCCGACCGCGTGCCTTTCGCCGGAGATTGCAGCGAGGACGATCACGTTCCTGGCGCCGAGCAAGACCTACAACCTGCCCGGGTTGGGGACCTCCCTGGCGGTCATTCCCGATGCGGCACTGCGCGCCCGCCTGGTGCGCGCCGCCGCGGACATCGTGCCGGAGGTGAACGTTTTTGGGTATACCGCGTGCGAGGCGGCGTACCGCGACGGCGAGCCCTGGCGGCAGGCGTTGCTGGCCTATCTCCGCGGCAACCGGGACCTGATCCTGGAGACCCTGGCGCGGGATATCCCGGGCGTGCGGATCGAGGCCCCCATCCAGGCGACCTACCTTGCATGGCTCAACGTGGAGGCCCTCGGTCTTCCCGACCCCGCCGCGCACTTCGAGGCCCACGGCCTCGGGCTGAGCGACGGGTTCCCGTTTGGCGTGCCCCGGGGTCGGGCGGTGCGGCTCAACTTCGGCTGCCCGCGAAGCACCCTTGTCGAGGCATTGGGGCGCATGAAGCTGGCCGTCGACCGAATTTGATGCGCCTCGGGCAGCACGAGCTTTCCTCGAACCTGTTTCTCTCCCCGCTGGCGGGCTACACCAACCTGCCGATGCGCATGACGCTGCGCGAGGTCGGCGGCCTTGGCTGGGCCACCACCGACTTGGTCAACGCGCGCTCGCTGCTGCTGAAGAACCGCACCGCCCTCAAGCTCGTGGAGACCTGCGAGGCGGACCGGCCGCTGTCGATCCAGTTGTTTGGGAGCGTGGCTGCTGAAATGAGGGACGCCGCCGTCCTGTGCCAGGAGATGGGGGTCCAGGGCGTGGACATCAACATGGGTTGCCCGGTCAGGAAGGTCGTGAACAGCGGGGGTGGCTCGGCAATGATGAAGGAGTTGGAGAAGACCGCCGACCTCGTCCGCGGGATGGTCGGGGCGCTTCGGATCCCGGTCACCGCCAAGATGAGGCTCGGGTGGGACGACGAAAACCTCACGGCTCCGGATTTGGCGCGGGCGCTCGAGGACGCAGGCGTGGCGGCAATCTTTGTCCACGGCCGCACCCGCGCACAGGGTTTTGGCGGAACAGTGAACCTCGCCGGGATCCGCGCGGTCGTGCAGGCCGTGCGGACGATCCCCGTGGTCGGGAATGGCGACGTGACGACCCCGGAAGCTGCCAAGCACATGATCGAGGAGACGGGGTGCGCCGGGGTGAGCGTGGGCCGCGGGGCGTTCTACGATCCCTGGATCTTCCTCCGCACGGAGCGCTTCCTGCGCACCGGAGAGCTCCTTCCCGAGCCGGACTTCGCCGAGCGGGTCCGGGTGATGCGGGTCCATTTCGAGCGACACTGTGAATTTTATGGCGAGGCCCACGGCGCGCGCCTGTTTCGCAAGGTTGGACCCTGGTATGCGCGGGGCTTCGGGCCATCCAAGCTGTTCAAGCAGCGGGTGATAACCGTTTCTTCGAGGGCCGACTTCGAGCAGGCGCTCGCCGACTTCCTGGCCTGGCGCACCCCCTTTTGCGACGAACGGGGCGAGCTGCTCCCCAAGTACAGGCCGGAGCCCACCCGGGCCTCCTTCCTGGAGCCAGAGGCAGGAACCGATGCCGCCAGCCGGGGGGCCATACCGGTGCCCAAGGGCCCTGTGGATGTCTGGTAGGCTGGCAAAAAGAATCATTCTCTATTGCAACACCCGGCGCCCGCGATTGTCCTCGATTCCCTCCCGCATGAAACGTTTCCTCCCCGCCGTCCTCGCAGCGCTCGTCCTGGTACTGGCTTCAGGCTGCCAAATTTGGCCTCACTTCAAGAGGAAGCCCAAGGTTCCCAAGGAGGACCAGGCGATTGCGGCCCCTGTCGAGAAGGAGTTCGAGAAGCGTTGGATCGAAAAGCGGGCGGGCGAACTTGCTGCCGCCGGACAATCCATGGAATCGGCTCATGACCAGGCGGTTACGGAATTTCAGCAGCAGTTCAGCGAGGCGATTCCGCCCCAGAAGCACTGACGGAAAGCCGCCCTCACTTCTCTCGGAGCACCTTGAGAAGCTGGATCTCGAACACGAGGGTCGAGTCGGGGGGCACCCGGGGAGCGCGGCCGCGCGAACCGTAGGCCAGCTCGGGAGGAACGATCACCATCCACGTTGAGCCGGGCTTCATCATCTGAAAGATCTGGTCCCATCCCGGGATCACCTCGCCCCGGCCCAGGCGAAAAACGTAGGGGTTCTTGGGGTCGAGGTTCCTTTCAAACACCGCGCCCGTGAGGAGGGTGCCCTTGTAGAGAACCGAGACGACATCGCCCGCCTCGGGGGGTTGCCCCAACCCCGGACGCTCGATGATGTAGCGAATGCCCGTGAAGGTCTTTTTGACCTGGGGCCAGGTCTTCATCACATAATCCAGGTCATCCGGCGGCAGCTTCTCCCGCTGGGCGTGCAGCGCCGTGGCGGGCGCGACCAGGATGAGAAGGGAGATCAGCGTAAGGCAGCGCACGAGGACGGGGATTCATCCATCCGATCGGGGAACGGTCAAAACTTTTCCAAATAAAAAGGGACGGAACCCCGAAGGAGTCCGTCCCTTGCAAAATACCAAAGGCTGGATCAGCGATTAGTAACGGCGCTCGCCGCGGTCGCGATGACCGCCGCCACCGCCGCCGCCAAAGCCACGGCGCTCGCCGCCGAAGCCGCGACCACCGCCGCCGCCGCCGCCAAAACCGCCGGCCGGGCGCTCTTCCTTCGGACGGGCCTCGTTGACCGTCAATTGACGACCGTCGAGCTCCGTGCCATTCACCTTCTCGGCAGCCAGCTTGGCCTCATCGGCCGTGCCCATGGTGACAAACGCAAAGCCGCGTGGGCGGCCCGTCATCCGGTCAACAGCGACGTAAACGTCCGTAACGGCGCCAAATTGGCCGAAATGCGAACGAAGAGCGTCTTCGGTTGTCTTGAAGGAGAGGTTTCCAACGTATAGTTTGGAATTACTCATTAGTGTGATTTCGTAGAGTCACCGTCCGCTGCCAGTCCGTTCCCAACCTTGGGTTTCGAAATCATCACTTAAGCTACCTGCTCAGCCAACGACTCACCAGAAACTGTCACCAAAACGCTATCTCTATCGATAAGCCCTTACATGCTCCAACCAGCCACACCAGGCAAGTTAAATCCGCGGGGGGGGGTCTGCCCCCCGAATTCGGTGCCTCTTTTCAACTGGCTTTCCGCGCGTGGAGCGGGGGTCCTGCTGCACCCAACCTGCCTGCCGGGCGTGCAGGGCGTCGGCGTGTTGGACGGCGCGGCGGAGTCCTTCCTCGACCTTCTCGAGGCCGCGGGGATGAGCACTTGGCAGATATGCCCTCTCGGACCCACGGGGTACGGCGACTCTCCGTATCAATGCTTCTCCGCCTTCGCCGGGAACCCCTATCTCATTGACCTGGGCGCTTTGGCGGCCCGGGGCCTGCTCGACGCCGGCGATGTCCCCTTCCCCGGCCCATCCGATCCGGGCCGGGTCGACTTCGGTGGGCTCTATCGTGTGAAATGGCAGGTTCTGAGGAAGGCATTCGATCGGTTTCGCCGGTCGGGCGAGCCTTCGCTCGACGGCGAGAGTTTCGCGGCCTTCAAGGCACGCCAGGCGGCCTGGCTCGAGTCGTATGCCCTCTTCCGCGCGCTGAAGGACCACCACGGCGGACGGCCGTGGACCGACTGGCCGGAGGACGCCCGCGACGTCGCGGCAGCCTCGCGTTCGCCGCTCCGCCTGCGCCTTTCGGCGGAGGTCGAGGCGCATCAGTTCTACCAGTACGTGTTCTTCGCCCAGTGGCGCCGTGTGCGGGCCGCCGCGGCGGCCCGCGGCATTTCGGTGATCGGGGACCTTCCGATCTTCGTTGCGGCCGATTCGGCCGATGTGTGGGCGAATCCCGGACTTTTCGAGCTCGACCCGGCCACGGGGAGGCCGGTCGCCGTCGCCGGCGTGCCCCCGGACTACTTCTCGGCCGACGGCCAGATGTGGGGCAACCCGCTCTACCTGTGGGAGCGGCATGCCGCCGACGGCTACGCGTGGTGGAAGGACCGGCTGCGTGCCTCCTTTGAACTCTACGACGTCGTGCGCATCGATCACTTCAGGGGTTTCGACGAATTCTGGCGCATTCCCCTGCCCGCCGAGAATGCACGCACCGGGGAGTGGATGCCCGGGCCCGGGCTGGATCTGTTCCGCGCGATCCAGGGCGCCTTCCCCGATGCGAGGATCATCGCCGAGGACCTTGGCGTGCTCACGCCGACCGTTGTGGCCCTGCGGGAGGCGACCGGGCTGCCCGGAATGGCGGTGCTGCAGTTCGCCTTTGGAGGCAAGGCGGACAACCTGTACCTGCCGCACAACCTGGTCCCCAACTCGGTGATCTACACCGGCACCCACGACAACGACACCACGCTGGGATGGTACGCCGCCGCCGACGAGCCCACCCGGGACCATGCGCGGCGTTACCTGCGGGTGGGCGGCGCGGAGATCGGATGGGACTTGGTCCGCGCGGCCTATGGCTCCGTAAGCCGCCTCGCAGTGATACCCTTCCAGGACCTGCTGTCGCTCGGCTCCGAGGCACGCTTCAACACGCCCGGGAGGCCCCAGGGCAACTGGCAGTGGCGGTTCAGCGAAGCCCAGGTCGCCGGCCTTGAAGGCACGGCCGCTTACCTGCGCGAACTCGCCGGCCTCTGCGGCAGATTGAGCCAGACGCAGGAGGCCGGTTCGGCAAGAAACAGGTAGGGACGCCCGGCCCGCGCGTCCGGGCCCGCGAACGGCCATGAAGTCTTCCCGGACGGGCGGGCCGCCCGTCCCTACCTCGAAATGCCGGCTCAGGCGGGGGCCGAGGACGCCCGTTTGCGGGCTTCCTCGAGGATGGTGAGGAGGGCGGCGAAGTCCTCGTCGCGGGTACGGCTCTCGATGACGTAGTCGAACTTGGGCGCCTCCCGGAGCTCCTTGTTGGCCGTGGCCATGCGTCGGGCCACCTCGGCCTCGTCGTCCAGCCCGCGCCGGTGGATCCGGGCCAGCAGCCTCGGGCGCTCCACGAGGATGAACACGGTGGCCAGCGCCCGCCCGAGGATCGGGCGCGTTTCGGCTGCGCGACGGATGTTGTCGACGCCCTGGACGTCCACGCTCAGCACAAGGTCGATGCCCTGTGACAGGGGCCCGATCACGCTCGACGCCAGGGTTCCGTACCGCCGGTCGCCGTGCACCCACGCCCATTCGAGAAAGTCCCCGGCGGCAACCCTTGCGTCGAACTCCGCCGGGGTGAAGAAGTGGTAGTGCACTCCGTTGACCTCGCCCTCGCGCGGCGAGCGGGTCGTGGAGGTGACGACCCGCGAGAATCCGAGACCCGAGGCCACCAGCCGGTCGCAGAGCGTGCTCTTGCCGGATCCGGATGGGCCCGCGACGATCAGGAGGATCGGCGGGCGGGCGTCGGAGTGGTGGGGCGCGTTAATAGGTGAAAGCGATGATCGACAGCAGGAGCCCGTACGCGGCAAGGAAGCCGCCGAGGCCCCGGCTGCGCCCGGGCCGGGCAAAAAGCCACTCAAGAAAATCGCGCATCCGCCAGGGCTGGGTTCCCAGCCAGATGGCGAGGACGATGCACAGGTACACGAACACCTTCAGAAAATAGACCTGCGGGTGGTCCCAGACCATGTACCCCGCCATCAGGACGGGCCAGGCCCCGAGCAGCACCAGCACCGCGAGGCCGCGCACGGCGAGGAAATCGGGCACGCACTTGAATGAGAGGGCGGCGATCGCCGCGAAGGCAAACAGAAGAGGCACGCGGTAATCGCCGAAATCCGCCGGCGAAAGATGCCAGACATTGTTGAGAAACCACAGTGCGGCGGCCCCGAACAGGAGGTAGGACGCCGCGGGGGACCGGGGCATCGACTTCAGGGCGGCAACCCAACCCTGGCTCCCGAGCAGCAGCGGCAGTCCCAGGGCAAAAAGAAGAAGTCCGGGAATCAGGGTTGCGACGCTGAGGGACATGGGGATTGCGATCGGGAATCAGGAGTGGGAGTGCCGGGATTGGGGCACTGTATGGGCGGGAAGCCCGGAAGTCTCAACCATCAACTCGCCGTACAGGGTGCTCACGCTCGTGCGGGAAACCCGGAGCCGGACGAGCGAGCCAATCAGGTCCGGGCTGCCCTCGAACACAGCGACCCTGTTTCCGCGGGTCCGCCCGGAGAGGCGCAGGCCGGTCCGGTCGCGTCCCTCCACGAGGACCTCTTCGACGGTCCCGACCAGCGAGCGATTCCGGCGGACAGAGTTTTGACGGAGGAGGTCGAGTAGGATCCCGTTCCGGGCCTCCTTGACCGCGGGAGCCACCTGGCCGGCCATGTCGGCGGCGGGGGTGCCGCTGCGGACGGAATACTTGAAGACATAGGCCATGTCGTAGCCCACGGCCTCAAAGAGCGAGCGGGTGTCCCCGAAATCCTCGTCCGTCTCCCCGGGGAAGCCGACGATGATGTCGGTTGAGAAGTACAGGCCCGGTCTCGCGGCGCGGAGCGCGGCGACGATCTCCAGGTAGCGCTCCCTGGTGTAGGGGCGGTTCATGGCGCGCAGGATGCGGTTGCTGCCCGACTGGACCGGCAGGTGCACATAGTCGCAGAGCTTGGGCAGGCGCGCGTACGCCGCCACGAGGTCGGGCTTGAAGCCCCGGGGGTGCGGGGACGTGAAGCGTATGCGCTCGATGCCGTCGATGTCGTGGATGCGCTCGAGCAGCTGGACGAACGGGGACGCGCCGCCCATGCCCGCGTATTCGCGCCGTCCATAGCTTGTCACGATCTGCCCGAGGAGCGTGATTTCCCGCACCCCGCGGCCCGCGCGCCCCCGGCACTCGGCCACGATCTCGTCCATCGGGCGGGAGCGCTCGTCGCCGCGTGTCTTCGGCACGATGCAAAACGAGCAGGACATGTCGCATCCCTGCTGGATGGACACAAATGCCGTCACCGGCCGTTCCCCGGAGTCGAGATGGTCCCGGATCGCGCCCTGGGAGCCTGCCTCCTCGGCTATGTCGACGAGCGTCTCCCCCACCGGGACGCCCGCCCCGCGCGCGGCCCGTAGGTTGTCGAGGTATTCCGGCACGCGGTGGAACTTCTGGGTGCCCACGACAAGGTCGAGGTCGGGCAGCCGGTCGAGGAGCTCCGCGCCGCGGTTTTGCGCCATGCAGCCGAGGATGCCCAGGATGAATTCCGGGTTCCGGCGCTTGCGCGCCTGGGCCTCGCCCGCCTTGGAGATGGCCTTCTGTTCCGCCGCGTCCCGGACGCTGCAGGTGTTCAGCAGCAGGATGTCGCACTGGTCCTCGGACCCGACGATCCGGTACCCGCGTGCGCACAGCATCGCCGCGACCGCCTCGCTGTCCCGCTCGTTCATTTGGCATCCGTAGGTCTTGATGAATACGCGGTTCATGGGCCGGGAGACGCTGATAGACGAGGCTTCCCGTAGGTCAATGGAGTAGCAAGGCAACGGCAGCGGTATTGTACGACGAGTCTTGGGGCAGGGACGCGCGGCTCGCGCGTCCGGGCGTACCCTTGGGTCATTCCAACACCCAGGACGAATTGGGCCTATTCAAGACGGACCCAGGGGTTGTGGATGAGCCTGAAAGCGGATTCGGACGGGCGGGCCGCCCGTCCCTACCTCGAAAAGTTCGCCCGGCCCTCTCGATTGGGCGGACTGCCGCCTATTTCCGGCGGCGCTTGACGCCGAGCTGGGCCACGGAGAAGCGGACCACGCCCTCGAGGCGCTCGATTTCCGCGGGGTCGAGGACGTCCTTGGTCCGCAGTGCCTCTTCCGCGCGCTTCATGGCCGTCTCGGCCGCGTGCTCGTCGATCTTCTCCTCCTCGATGGCGCTCTCCGCAAGGACGGAAACCTTGTCCGCCACGATCTGCGCGAAGCCGCCGCTCACGGCGAGGAGCAGGGTCGCGGCCCCCTTCGTCACCTTGAGTTCGCCGGAGTCCACCTGCGTGAGCAGGGGGATGTGGCCGGGCAGGACGCCGATCTCCCCGTCCACGGTCGGGATGACCACCGAGTCGATGGTGTCGGAGTACACCCGGGCCTCGGGCGTGACGATTTCGAGGGTGAGGGCCATGTTCCCGGGGGGTTACTTCTTTGCGGAGCCGGTCACCTCGTCGATGCCGCCCTTCATGTAGAAATCCCCCTCGGGCACGTCGTCGAGCTGGCCGTCGAGGATCATCGCAAACCCGCGGACGGTTTCCTTGACGGGGACGTATTTCCCCGGCGTGCCCGTGAACACTTCCGCCACCGCGAACGGCTGGGAGAGAAAGCGCTGGACCTTGCGCGCCCGGTACACGGTCTGCTTGTCCTCGGGCGAGAGCTCGTCCAGCCCCAGGATCGCGATGATGTCCTGGAGGTCCTTGTAGCGCTGGAGCACGCGCTGGAGCTCGCGCGCCACCCGGTAGTGCTCGTCGCCGACGATCGACGGCTCGAGGGCCTTGGAGACCGAGGCGAGGGGGTCGACAGCCGGGTAGATTCCCAGCTCGGCGATGGACCGCTCGAGGACGATCGTCGAGTCGAGGTGGGCGAACGTGTTGGCCGGCGCCGGGTCCGTCAGGTCGTCGGCCGGCACGTACACGGCCTGCACGGAGGTGATCGATCCCTTCTTGGTCGAGGTGATGCGCTCCTGGAGCACGCCCATCTCGTTGGCGAGCGTCGGCTGGTAGCCCACGGCCGACGGCGAACGGCCGAGCAGCGCGGAAACCTCGGATCCGGCCTGTGAGAAACGGAAGATATTGTCGATGAAGAGCAGCACGTCCTGGTTCTTCTCATCGCGGAAGTACTCGGTCATCGCGAGGGCCGACAGGGCCACGCGCATGCGGGCGCCCGGCGGCTCGTTCATCTGGCCGTACACCAGGGCGACCTTCGACTTGCCGAGGTCCTTCTGATCGATGACGCCCGCCTCCGACATCTCGTGGTACAGGTCGTTGCCCTCGCGCGAGCGCTCCCCCACCCCGGCGAACACCGAGTAGCCGCCGTGGGCCTTGGCGATGTTGTTGATCAGCTCCAGGATGACGACGGTCTTGCCGACGCCGGCCCCACCGAACGCCCCTGCCTTTCCGCCCTTGATGAACGGGCAGATCAGGTCGATCACCTTGATGCCCGTCTCGAGGATCTGGGCCTTGGTGTCCTGCTCCGCCAGCGCGGGCGCCGGGCGGTGGATGGGATACCTCTTGTCGAACTTCACCGGGCCGCGATTGTCCACGGGCTCGCCCGTCACGTCGAAGATCCGGCCGAGCACGCCCGCCCCCACCGGTACGGAGATGGGGCCGCCGGTGTCGACGACCTCCATGCCGCGCTTGAGCCCCTCGGACGATGACATCGCGATCGAGCGCGCGCGGCCCCCGCCCAGGTGCTGCTCGATCTCGAGCGTGAGCTTCTCCTTCTTGCCGGCGACCGTGAACTCGACGGTGAGCGCCTGGAAGATGGGCGGGATCGCGTGTTCGGCGAATTGAACGTCGACCACGGGGCCGATGACTTGGATGATTTTACCTGAGTTCATGGGAAGGTGGAGGGAATGGGTTGAAGGCGGGATGGTCCGGCGTCACGCCGATGCGAACTGTGCGGCCGCGATTTCCAGGATCTCCTGGGTGATGCCTGCCTGGCGGGCCTTGTTGTATTCGAGGGTGAGCTCCCCGAGCAGCTTCGTCGCGTTGTCCTTGGCCGTCTTCATCGCGACCATGCGGGCGCTGTGCTCCGAGGCCTTGCCGGAGAGCGCGAGCTGGTAGATGTGGCGGTTGACGTAGAAGGGAAGCAGGGCGTCGAGCACCTGCGAGGCGCCGGGCTCAAAGAGCATCTCGCGTTGCTCGGCGGCCCGGGCGCGGGCCGCCTCGGCACCGGAGGAGAGGTGGTCCAGGAACTCGCGCAGGCTGTGCAGCGGAAGGATGGGCCGGACGACCGCCTCCTGGACCAGCGTGTTCTTGAAGCGGGAGTAGATCACCTCGATCGAGTCGATCGCGCCGTCGAGGAACTGCTTCACCATGAACTCCGCGGCGGCCTTCACCTCCGCGAACGGGACGCGGTCGTGGACGGGGAAGTCCGCGACCAGGTTGCGCTTTGTCCGGGCGAGGAACTGCGAGCCCTTGCGGCCGATGGAGCAGAACTTCGCCGGCGTCCTGATTTCCGTGACGAGTTTGAAGAGATTGGAGTTCAGGGGCCCGCACAGGCCCTTGTCGCTCGTGATCAGCAGGATCCCGCGGGTCGTGATCGGCCGCTCCACCAAGAAGGGATGGCTCGACACCTCGTTTTGCTGCGCCAGGGCCGCCAGCATGTCGGCCAGGAGGTTGGCGTAGGGCTGTCCGCCCAGCGCCACCTGCTGGGCCCGCTTCATCTTCGACGCCGCGACCAGCTCCATCGCCTTCGTGATCTGGCGGGTGTTCTTGACCGACTTGATGCGCCGGCGGATGTCGCGGGTGGAGGCCATGGAGGAGAGCTTTTCTTGCCCGGGCGGGTTGGCGTCTCAGCGTGTTCAGGCGCTGTAGCCGGCCTTCCACGCCTCGCATGCCGTCTGGAGCCTGGCTTCCAGGTCCTTGTCGAGGGCGGCCTTGTTGCGGATGTCGGTGAGAAGGGCGTCCTGCCGGGTGGTGAAGTAGGTCTTGAGGGCCGACGCGGCATCCTGGACCTTCTTCACTTCGATCGCCTCGAAGAAGCCCTTCTGCATGGCGAAGAGGACCGCCACCTGCACCTCGATCGGGATCGGGTTGAAGGCGGGCTGCTTGAAGAGCTCGACGATGCGGGATCCGCGGTCCAGCTGGGCCTTCGTCTTGGCGTCGAGGTCGGAACCGAACTGCGCAAACGCCGCCAGCTCGCGGAACTGGGCGAGCTCGCCCTTCAGCTTTCCGCCGACCTGCTTCGTCGCCTTGATCTGCGCGGCGGATCCTACGCGGGAAACCGAGAGGCCGACGGAGACCGCGGGGCGGAGACCCTGGTTGAACAGGTCGGTCTCGAGGAAGATCTGGCCGTCCGTGATCGAGATCACGTTGGTGGGAATGTAGGCCGAGACGTCGCCCGCCTGCGTCTCGATGATGGGCAGGGCCGTCAGCGAACCCTTGCCGTCGAGGCGCGCGGCCCGCTCCAGGAGGCGGCTGTGGAGGTAGAACACGTCGCCTGGATAGGCCTCGCGGCCCGACGGGCGCTTCAGGATCAGCGAGATCTGGCGGTAGGCGACCGCGTGCTTGGAGAGGTCATCATAGACGATCAGCGCGTCCATGCCGTTTTCCATGAACCACTCGCCCATCGAGGCGCCCGAGTAGGGCGCAATGTACTGGTTGGCGGGGTTGTCGGCCGCGGGGGCGGCGACGATGATTGTGAATTCCAGCGCCCCTGCGGCCTCGAGCGCGCTGATGGTGCGGACGACGTTGGAGTTCTTCTGCCCGATCGCCACGTAGATCGAGTAGACCGGGCGGAACTTCGGGTCGCCTGAGGCGAGGCCGACCTTGTTGATCTTCGCCTGGTTGATGATCGTGTCGATGGCGATGGTCGTCTTGCCGGTGCCGCGGTCGCCGATGATCAGCTCCCGCTGGCCGCGCCCGATGGGGATCATCGAGTCGAGTGCCATGATCCCGGTGAAAAGGGGCTGGCTGACGGACTTGCGGACGATGATCCCGGGGGCGATCTTCTCCACGGGGTAGAACTCCGTGGCCTCGATCGGGCCCTTGGCGTCCACGGGATTGCCCAGGGCGTCGACGGCCCGGCCCAGGAGCGCCTTGCCGACGGGCACCGAGAGAAGCCGGCCCGTGGTCGAGACCTCGTCGCCCTCCTTGAGCTTGGCGATGTCGCCCAGGATGACGCAGCCCACCTCGTCCTCCTCGAGGTTGAGCGCGATGCCGATGGCGCCGCCCGGGAACTGGACCATCTCGTTGTACATCACGTCCGAGAGGCCGTCGATCTTGGCGACGCCGTCGGCGATGGTGCGGATGATGCCGGTGTTCTTCTTGACCGCGCGGTTGGATAGCTTCGCGATCTGCTGTTCGATTTGTTCGAGGACGTTGCTCATGGCTCGGGGGAAGGGTTGTGGAATGGGCCGCCGGGAAGCGGGTGAAATCGGTCAGACGGACGCGGCCAGGCCGGCGAGATGGCCGGCGATCGAGGCCTCGTACACGTCGTCGCCCACCCGCACGCGAAGGCCCGCCACGAGGGCGGGCGCGGGCCGGGCGACGGCCGCGATCGGGCGGCCGTACTTCGCGGCGAGGGCGGCGGCGACATTGTGTAGTGTAAATTCAGATACGGTGCCCGCGTGCTCGACGACGGCCTGCCCCCGGGCCAGCTCGGCCGCGACCAGCCGCTCGTACGCCCGCAGGGTTCCCAGACGGTCGGCCGGCGGGTGGGCCTCCAGGTAGGCGAGGACGCCCTCCACCCGCTCGGTGGACAGGGTGCCGTCGACGACGCTCAGCTGGAAGAGCTGGCGGGCTAGCTGCTGGGCCTGTTTTCCGCGGGCGCTCATAGCCTGCCGTTGGCGACGTCCTGGGCCAGGTCGCGGGCCGCGGACTCGTTGTAGCGCACGCGGTCGGCCTCCGAGAGCTGCTGGGCGAGCACCCGCTCGGCGGTCGCGACGACAAGGCGCGCGATCTCGGTCCGGGCCTCGGCGAGCATCTTCCTCTTCTCAAGCTCGATCGACTCCTGCGCCTTGGCGAGGATGCCCGCGGATTTCTCGGCGGCCTCCTTCTGCTGGCGGTCCGCGAATTCCTTGGCGGCCTTCTGGGCGTCCGCCACGATCTGGCGGCCCTGGACCAGGGCCTCCTTCGTCCTGGCTTCGATCTCCGCCTGGGCGGCCTCGAGCCTGGCCTTCATCTCCTCGGCGTACTTGAGCCCGGAATCGATCTTCTGCTGGCGCTCGCCGATGGTCGCAAGGACCGGCTTGAACGCGAACTTCCAGAGGATGAAGACGACGATGCCGAAGCTCAGCATCTGCGCGAGCAGGCCGGGCACGTTGATCCCGAATTCCTGCATGATCTTCACAAGACCGTTGGGGGCGTCCGCAGCGTCGGCTGCGGCCAGGATCATGACGGGGGAGGACATGGGAATGGTGGTGAAAGGGGCCGCGCCGGGCGGGAATCGCGCGGCGCGGCTGAAGGGGCCGGATCAGGGTTTGCCGAGGAAGAGCGCGTAGAACGCGACGGCTTCCGCGAAGGCCATGCCGATGATGCCCTGGACAAGGATCTTTCCGGACGCGCCCGGATTGCGGCCGACCGCCTCGGCGGCCTTGGTGCCGACAAAACCGACGCCAAGGGCGGCGCCGAGGCAGCCGAGGCCGCCCTGGATGCTTCCGGTGATTTCTGCGATGGTGTGTATCATGGTGCTTTTGTTTTTGGTTGGATTGCCGCCGTCCACGCGAAGCATGGTCCCGTCGGGAAAGGAAAGTCTAGTGCCCTGTGTGCGCGGCTTCGGCGCCGTGGTCGTCCCCATGGTTGCAAAGGAGGCCGATGTACACGCTCACGAGAAGGGTGAACACGAACGCCTGGACGAGCCCCACCAGCAGCTCCATGAAGTAGAACGGAACCGGCAGGCCCCAGCGGCAGATGGCGGACATCGAATGCATCAGGTTTTCGCCGCCGAAGATGTTGCCGTAGAGACGAAACGAGAGCGAGATCGGGCGGAACAGGATGGAAACGACCTCGAGGATCCCGACCGCGAAGAAGATCGGGAACAGCAGGTAATAGATCACGGCCGGCACGTCGCGCTTGTCGGCCTTGTTGCCGAACAGGTCCTTTGCGATGAACTTCACCCCGGCGTACCGGATCACGATGTAGAGCCAGGCCCCGAACGAGATGAAGGAAAGGGCGAAGGTGCTGTTCATGTCCGCGTGCGCAGGACGAACCAATTCCATCCACTCCCCCCCCTTGAGCATGCTGATCGTCCCGACTCCCGGGATGAGTCCGCTCCAATTCTGGATCAGGATATAGGTGAAAAGTCCGAGCAGGAGGGGAAACGCGGCCCCGATCGCACGGTTGCCGACGATCGGGGCGACGATTTCGCGGATCCCCTCGACCACGCTTTCGATGACCGCCTGGCCCCGCGAGGGCACCAGCTTTGGGGTGCCAATGGCCAGCCGTACGATGACGACGAGCCCGATGGCCACCAGCCAGCTCATCACCATGCTGTTCGTGATGGGCAGCGGGCCGACGTGAAACAGGGCATCCGCCATGGGGGACACGCCTGAACCTTCCGCCGCAAACACAGGGAGCCCGGTGCCAAGGACTGCGAGGGAAAGTATGAGCTTTTTGACTGTGGGCATGAACGCCAGGTTCGGTGGAGCTTGGAAGTGAACGTTTAGCCCTAGCCTACCGGGTTCGGACCAGTCAACCCCGGAAGGGTTGGTCGAACGGTTCCAGTAGGAGAAATTAGGGGAAGGCGAATTTTCACGCGGCGGGACTAATCCTGTCTGCAGGGACGGAAGTTCGAACGGCGACCAGGGAGTGGTGGATCGGGGCGCGATTCTGGAACACGGTTTCGGATTCAAAGGGCCAGGGGTCGCCGGAGAGGCTCCACTCCGGAGATGGATTTATAACAGCCTCAACATAAGCAAAATAGGCGCTGTCGTCGGTGCGAAAATAGATATGGGCACCCTTCCCTGCCCTTCTTGCCACTTCGGCCAGGAAGGCGGGCTGCAGGACGCGGTTCTTGTGGTGGCGGCGCTTCGGCCATGGATCCGGAAAGAGCACGTAGATCTCGGAAAGCCGGGCATGGGCGGGCAGGGCCGCCAGGAAGGCCCCCGCATCGGCCTGCAGGAAATGCAGGTTCCCGAGGCCCGCCCTGACCTGCTTTCGCTCCGCCCTTCCGATCCGGTCGGAGGCAATGTCCACCCCGATGCAGCACCGGCCGGGATGGGCGGCGGCGTACGCGGCCAGGAAGTGACCATGCCCGCACCCCACTTCCCAGACAAGGGCCCCGTCCGGCGGCAGGATGGCCGCGCACGCCGCGCGCAGTGCTGTATCCCTATCTCGGATACGCGCCTTGTGCGCGTCGGTTCGTGCCTCGTTTTCCATGGGGGATTTGGGGGATTTAGGAAGGCATAACGCGTGGGAAACTCGACCCTTTTTGCAACCGGCTCGCCTCGGCTCCGTCCGCGTTTGGAGGTAGGGACGCCCGGCCCGGGCGTCCGGGCATGTCTTGGGACATTCCAAGACGCCGGACAAATGGGCCTTTCATGACCGGCCCGAAGGCTACGTATTGGGCCGGAAGACGGATCCGGACGGGCGAGCCGCCCGTCCCTACCTCAAGGCATGGGCTGCCCTACCCTGCCCGATTCGATCAGGATCATCAATATCCCTATGTCCGTGGGGTTTACGCCGCTGATCCGGCTGGCCTGGCCCAAGGTAACTGGCTTGAACTCGGCGAGCTTCAGGGCGCTTTCCTTCCTGAGCCCGCGAATGGACAAAAAGTCCAGGCCCGGAGGGATGCGGATCTTCTCTATGTGACCGAGCTTTTGGATCTGACGCTCCTCGCGCACCAAGTAGCCCTGGTACACCACTCTATAGTGAACTTCGCTGCGGACGGGTGGACTTTCCCGCGAAAGCTCCTCGGGCAGCACAGCCTCGTCTCCGCGCCTGCGTATAAGGTCTCCCCAGAGAGTTCCTTCCACACGTGTACGTTCAAGGTATGCGACCCACTCCTCAACCTTCGCCTTCTTGGCTTCAATCCTTTTTAACCTGCTCTGTGAAATCAGGTTATGATTGGATGCATGATGCAGCATTCGCAGTTCCGCACTCCCGTGATTAAATAGAAGTCGGTGTTCGGCCCGACTGGTGAACATCCGATACGGTTCCCGCGTTCCCTTGGTCACAAGGTCATCAACCAATACTCCAATATAGCCTTCGTGTCTTTGGATTATCATCGGATCTAGTCCCCTAATCTTCTGTACGGCATTGACTCCCGCAACAATCCCTTGGGCGGCAGCCTCTTCGTACCCAGAAGTCCCGTTGATCTGGCCGGCAAAGAACAATCCACCTGCTTTCCTCGACTCAAGCGACGGGAATAGCTGAGTCGGAGGCGCAAAGTCATATTCGACCGCATAGGCTGGCCGAAGCAACTCCGCCTTCTCGAGGCCAGGAATGCTGTGGACCATCTGAAGTTGAACATCGAACGGGAGAGACGTAGAAAGGCCATTCACATAATACTCGTTTGTCGAGCGGCCCTCCGGCTCGAGAAAAAGCTGATGCCTCGGCTTGTCGGCGAAGCGCACGAACTTGTCCTCGATGCTCGGACAGTATCTAGGTCCAACTCCTTCTATATCACCGCTATACATTGCAGACTTATGCAGGTTTTCACGCACGATGACCGCTGTTTCCGGCGCGGTATACGTAATCCAGCAGGAGACCTGCTCCGTGCCAGGTGCCCACCCTATCCGCTGCTCCCCGGAATGTTCCACGTGGAACAAGTCCTCGGGGTCCCGGGTGTCATGGAATGCAAACAACGTGGGATCCAGGTCGCCCTTTTGCTCCTGCATCCTTGAAAAATCGATCGAACGACCGAGGAGTCTGGGCGGCGTGCCCGTCTTGAGCCGCTGCAGTTCAATTCCAGCGGCCATGAGGCTCGCGCTCAAAGTCCTGGCGCTAAAGTCTCCAAGCCTGCCGCCTTCGCTCTTGTTCTGGCCAATGTGCATCAGTCCACGAAGAAAGGTTCCGGTCGTCACCACTACAGCCTTGGCAAGAAAGTCTATGTCCAGGCTCGTCCGACATCCCTTAACTTGGCCGTCCTCGAATATTAATCCAGTCACGGTTGCCTGAAAAACCTGTAGATTCAATTGAAGCTCAAGTGTATGCTTCAACCGAAACTGGTAAGCCTTCTTGTCGCATTGGGCCCGAGGGGACTGAACTGCCGGGCCCTTCGATTCATTGAGTAAACGAAACTGAATCCCAGTAACATCTGTGTTTATCGCCATTTCGCCACCGAGCGCGTCTATCTCGCGCACCATCTGGCCCTTGGCCAGGCCGCCAATGGCCGGATTGCAGCTCATCTGCGCTATGGTGTCCATGTTGCCGGTGAGAAGGAGAGTAGGGGCCCCCATGCGCGCCGCGGCCAGAGCCGCCTCCACGCCGGCGTGGCCGGCGCCGCACACGATCACGTCAAACTGCCTGTCGGGATAGACCATGGTTCACGCGAAGGAGGGAGGGGGAAGCGAAGAAAAAAAGCGGAAAGGGCAAGGTAAAGACAAAGACGGAAAGATGTATTTAATTATCGGATACTCCGTTGGAGCCCGCCTAAACCCCGAAGCATAGCACACAGGGCGGGGTGGGGAAGCCCGTACTGGAATGGGGTGGGTACCGGGTGCATTTGACTGAAATCGGGCAGGGACGCCCGGGCCGGGCGTCCGGGCATGCATTCGGGCCCATCCGTCATTCCCGGACGGGCGGGCCGCCCGTCCCTACCTCAGGACGCGGGCCGAAGTGTGTATCCTACTTACCGATACAGAAGGAGGCGAAGAGGCGGTCGAGCACCTGCTCGTTGTCGACGCGGCCGGAAATCTCACCCAGGGCGTCGAGCGCGCCGCGCAGATCGCTCGCGAGAAGCTCAGACTCGGGAGCCGACTCCAGCTTGAGGAGCGCGGCGCCCAGGCACTCCTTGGCCTGGGAGAGGGCGTGCGCATGGCGCGCGTTGATCGCGACCGAGTCGGCGCCGACCGCCGCCTGGAAGCCGTCCGCCCGGCGGGCCAGGGCCTCGCGGAGTTCGTCGATCCCGGCCCCCGTGAGCGCGGACACCGCCAGGGTCTCGAATCGCGCCGACGGCTCGGGCACAAGGGGCCCGAGGAAGAGATCCGACTTGTTGAGCACACGAAGGGTCCGGGCCGGATCCAGCTTCAGGCCGGCGGGCGGCAGCGGGGTGGGGTGGGTCGCGTCGACGACCAGCAGGAGCAGGTCCGAGTCGGCGATGCGCTCGAGCGTCTTGGCCATGCCGAGCTTCTCCAGCGGCGCCGGCGCCTCGCTTAGCCCGGCCGTGTCTATCAGCCGCAGGCAGTGCGGCCCGACGGTCACAAGCTCCTCGATGAAGTCCCTCGTCGTCCCGGGCTCCGGGCTGACGATCGCCCGGTCGCGCCCGACGAGCCGGTTCAGGAGGGAGCTCTTGCCGACGTTTGGCTCGCCGAAGATCACGGTCTTCACACCGTTGCGCATCAGCTCGCCATAATGGCGCGTGGCCAACAGCCGGTCCGCGTCGCGAAGCACGGCCCTCAACTCCGAGCGGACGGCCTCCAGGTCCTCCTTGGGCAGGTTCTCGTCCGGGAAATCGATATAGGCCTCCACCCGAGCCAGCGAGTCGAGCACGCCGTCGATCAACCCCTGCATCTGCCGCCCCAGCGCGCCGTCGAGCTGGCGCCGCGCCGCGGCCAGGGCACGCTCGCTGCGCGCGTGGATCAGGTCCATGACAGCCTCCGCCTGGCTCAGGTCCATGCGGCCGTTGAGGAACGCCCTGCGCGTGAATTCCCCCGGTCCCGCCGGCCGGCAGCCCCGCGCGTACAGGTCCTCGAGCACGCGCTGCGCGATGAAGGGGTTCCCGTGGCACGAGACCTCCAGGGAATCCTCGCCGGTGTAGGAGTTCGGTTCCTTGAAGAATGTGACCAGGACGTCGTCGAGCACGGTCCCGGAGCGGTCGCGGTAGTTGGCGCGGTGGACCAGGCGGGGAGGGGGAAACTCGCCGAAGATGTCGCCCCCGATCCTGCTGGTATCATTTCCGCTGATACGAACTACGGCGATCGCCGCCGTCCCCGCCGGGGTGGCCAGCGCGGCGATCGTGTCCGGTGAGCGCGCCATGGGTTCAGGCAACGCAGCCTTTCCCCAAACGCAAAGCCTTTAATCCGTTTTCAACACCATGCTAGACTTGGCGGAGGTTGGCGCGGAGGAGGGGGAGGGCGGAGGAGAAGAGGTCGCGCAGGCCGGCGAGCGTCTCACGCAGGGCGAGGCCCCCCGGGGCGACCACCCGGACGACCCACGCGCCCGGGCGAAGGCGGGTCGCCCCGATCCACAGGCCGGATTGCTTCAGCGCGTGGACGCGCGCGCCCAGGCCGGTATCGTCCCCAGGCTGCGGAAGGACGGCCACCACGGTCCCGAACCACGCCTCGGGCATGCCGTAAGCCGCCGCGAGCGCCTGCATGTCCGCGCCGGCCCCCTCGAACCGTTCGCGCAGCGCCAGCGTGCCGCCGAGGGAAACCTCGAGGGTCAGGCGCAGCCGCCGCCATGCCCAGGCTTCGCCCTTGCCCGTCCGGCCCGGGGCCAGGGCATCGACGAAATAGGCGCCGGCACCCCCGGCGACCTCTAGGCGTGTGGCCTGTGCATAGTCGCTGTCCGTGTGGGGAAACAGGGGCTCGGGCGCACATTCCAGCCAGCCGCCCGCGGCGACGGAAAAGTCCTGTCGGCATTCCGCCGTGCCGCGGCGCATCATGTAGGCGCGTGTCGCGGACGGAGTGATGACGAGAAGTGCGGCCCCGGCGCCGACTTGGGCGGCGAGCTCGAGCCGGTCCCCGGACAGGATGCCCGCGGTGGCGTTAACGACCCGCATCTGCAGGACCTGTCCATCCCAGTAGGGTTTGCCCAGGTGGAACGGGGCGCGGTGGGACTGGCGGGCCAGGGTCGTTCGGCCGTCGGCGCGCCGGGCCGCCTCGACACGTAGATGGCCGTGGAAGGCCGGGGATCGAAGGGCTGCGCTCAAGGGGTTAGCAGGGTGTTGAAAAGAGCACTTCCCGTTCAATCCATGCGACGACCTTGTCGAGGTTGTGGCCGCGCTTGAGGTCGCAAAAAACAAAGGGCCGGCCGCCGCGCATGAGCACGGAGTCCCGTTCCATGACGCCGAGATCGGCGCCGACATGGGGAGCCAGGTCGATCTTGTTGATGATCATCAGGTCGCTAAACCGGATGGCGGGCCCCCCCTTGCGCGGGATCTTGTCGCCCTCCGCCACGTCGATCACGTAGATGAAGGCGTCCACGAGCTCCGGGGAAAACGTGGCGGAGAGGTTGTCACCCCCGCTTTCGACGAGGACGAGCTTCAGCCCGGGAATTCGCGACTCCAAGCCCCGCACGGCCTGCTCATTCATGGTCGTGTCGTCGCGAATCGCGGTGTGAGGGCAACCCCCGGTCTCGACTCCCACGATCCTTCCGGGAGGCAGGGCCTGGTTGCGCGTCAGGAACTGCGCGTCCTCGAGCGTGTAGATATCATTGGTCACGACGGCCATCTCATAGCGGTCGCGGAGCGCCTCGCACAATCTCAGGCAAAGCATGGTCTTGCCCGATCCGACGGGGCCTCCGATTCCAATCCTTGGGGGGCGGGTCATGGCTTCAACACGATGTCAGGAGATAAACAGCCGGCCGTCGGCCGTTTCATGGCGGGAGGACGCGATGTCCCACCAGGGGTTGTAGGAGCCGATGTCAACCGGACCGACGGCCAGCGCCGACGCGACCAGGGCCGGGGCACCGGACAGGGCCTCCCTCAGGATCGCCTGCGCGGCGTTCTGGCCGAGCCTTAGCAGCTTTATGGCCGCGGCCACCAGCCCGGCGGCCGTGGAGTAGACCGCCCCGACAAGGACCGCCTCGCAAGGGGCGCCGTTCGCGCGGCCCTCGATGGCCGCGGCAAGCCCCTGCGAGGCGGGCCATCCCTCCTCGCGGGCGCGCCGGGCAAACTCGGCGGCGACTCCGCCATGCAATCGTGCAGCGAGCGCGATCCGCTGATGGCCGATCGACTCCGATGCCTCCCGCAGTTCACGGGATCCGCGCACGGCCGCCCCGAGAAAGCAGAGTGTCCGAAGTCGGTCCCAATCGGGAGGATCGCCGGCGGCAGCCCACGCGTGGGCTGCTATCGGGAGGTCGGTCCTTGCCAGGGCGGGTAGGGCTTGGCCAATGATGAAGGCCTGCAGCGTTGCGCGGTCCCGGACCGCTCCCGACTGGACGAGGCCCTCGAGCCCGAATGAATGGGCGTAGGCTCCCGTGGGATAGAAGGAATCCGCAGTTTGAAGCAGGCCGGCGATCCAGCCCGAGGCGTCAGTGGTGGTGTTCGCCATGCCCATGTCCGTGCCCGATCAGGCTGCCCGAGAAGCGGTGAGGCTGAAACACCGCGGCGACCTCGTGGAAATGGATCCCCATCCGATCCAGCGATTGCCTCAGGCCGCTGTCGTCCGGGGCGAGAATCCGCGCGGGCTGCGCCTCAATGGGAAAGTGCAGGTTGCCGACCGCCCAGCCGATGACGGCCGCAGCGTCTGGCGCCACATCGAGGGGGATCTCAAGCAGGGCCTCGGGCAGCTGCCTGAGGACGTAGCGGGCCGATTTTGATGCCGCGACGACGTCGCCGTCGCCCAGGGGGGACTCCAGCTCGAACCCAAATTCCTCCCCATCCTCAGCGGCCCCGCGCCAGAGGCGCTTGGCCAGCCTTCGCCGGTCGACGGGAATCGCGACGACGGGCAGCCCGGCGTCGAACACGGTCAGCGCGGCGCGGACGAGTTGCATCAACTGTCAGGATCCGCGGTGAGCATAGTCGAACCGCCCGCGGTGAGCATGGTCGAACCGTCAGGCAAGGAGCAAGGCGACGCCACCCGCAAAGACGCCTGCGCCGGCCAATCGGACCAGAAGCGGGCTCTTCCGGCCAAGCGAAACCCCCGCGGCCAGGCCCAGGGAGTGGAGCACCGCCGTGGCGACCACCATGCCCGAGAGAAAGCGAAGGCTGTCCGCCTGAAACGGCATCTCGGCCCCGTGGGCCGCCCCATGAAAGAATCCGGCGAGCGCCACCAGACCGATGCCGAAGCGCAGGGGCATCCGGATCGCGCAGGCGAGCAGCAGGCCCAGGACGAGGACGGAGGCAAGAATCCACCCGTCCACGCCGTGCGGGGCGTAGCCCGCGATGCCTACAGCCGCGCCGGCGGCCATGGCCCCGACGAACGCCGACGGGAGGGCCCAGCGGGCGCGATTGCCCAGCTGCGCCGCCCACATGCCTACCGCCAGCATGGCGAGGATATGGTCCCAGCCCGTGAAGGGATGAAGGAATCCGGAAGACAGGTCGGCCGGGCCGTGGCCGGGATGGGCCTGCGCGAGAGGCGCGCCTGCCAGCAAAAGGACGGGAAGCAGCCAAGGGGCGAATTTGGTTTTCATGGCGTTTTCAATGTAAAGCAGGTCGTATTCCAGTTGCCAGCCAACAATGGCCGGCCAATTTCAACCCACCGCACCACCATGGAGCCTGCACTTCTTGTTCTCGCAGCCGGGCTCGGCTCGCGCTACGGCGGGCTCAAGCAGCTGGAACCGGTCGGACCCTCGGGTGAAACGCTGCTGGACTACGCGGTGTTTGACGCCTTGCGTGCGGGCTTCGCGAAGGTCGTGTTCGTGATCCGGCGGGACACCGAGGGGCTTTTTCGCGAGAGGATTGGCTCCAGGTACGCAGGGCGCGTGGCCGTGGACTACGCGTTCCAGGAGCTGGGCGCCTTGCCGGAGGGGTTTGCGCCCCAGGCGGGCCGGACCCGGCCCTGGGGCACAGGCCACGCCCTCTGGTGCGCGCGCGGGGCGATGGCGGGAGGCTTTGCTGCGATCAATGCCGATGATTTCTACGGGGCTGACGCCTTTGTGCGGCTGGCGGCCTTCCTGGACGGCCAAGGGGAGCCAACTGCAGGGGTGCAGCGGACCGCCCTGGCGGGGTTCCGCCTTGCGGACACGCTCTCGGAACACGGGCCGGTGTCGAGGGGCGTCTGCCGGATCGAGGGAGGCCGGCTCTGCTCGATAGACGAGCGGACCGCGATCGCGCGGGCCGACGTGGGGTATGGCAGGCTTTTCTCGGGCGAGGAGATCGTGTCCATGAATTGCTGGGCGTTCGGCCCCGGGATCTTTCCGTTGATCACGGCGCAGCTCGCGCAGTTTCTCGAGATCCACGAGGCCGAGCTGAAGGCGGAGTTCTACCTGCCCGAGGCCCTCTCGAGACTGGTCGCCCGTGGCGAGGTCCATGTCGAGGTGCTGAACGCCCGAGGCCCTTGGTTTGGCGTGACCTACCGCGAGGACAGGCCGCGCGTGGCCGCGGCCCTCGCCGCGCTCGTGCGCAAGGGTGACTATCCTGAGCGCCTTTTCTGAAATAATATAGGACGTATAGGACCTATCTGATTCTAGCCAGCAGCGCCCGCACCCCCTCGATCGGCTGCCCGGCCACCGCCCGAAGGGGGAAGGGGGCGCGTCGTATCAGCTCTGCCATGACAGCGGGGTGGGTGAGGATCGGTCCGCTCAGCCCCGCGGCAGGCGCGCCGTCTGGGAAGAACATGCCCGCGACGCGCACCGCCAGCCCCAGCAGCGCGCCCGCGGACCCGAGGGCGACCTCCAGGGCGGCGGGATCACCCGCCGCGGCAAGCCCGAGGACGCCGGAAGCGAGCCCCGCAACGTGCGTGTTGGGCGAGGGGTGCGCGTACAGGTGCCTCGTGATGGCCGGGGCATCGCCGAGCCCGGTGTGCGTGCGGAGCAGGGCGCCGAGGCCCGACTCCGCCTCCCATCCCTGCAGCTCGAGGAGGGCCCGTGCGACGGCCCGCCTGCCGAGGTCGTAGGCGCTGCCCTCATCGCCGAAGCGCCATCCCAGGCCGCCCGCATAGGCGACGCCGGCAAAGGGAGGGGGGGGCGCCCCGCCCGACGCCGGGGCGGGGCCCCTTGCGGCAACAAACGAGCCTGTGCCGGAGTGAAGCACGATCCCCGGGCCCCCGCCCGTCGCGAGTTCGAGGACGGGCAGGGAGTCGTCCACCGCAAGCACCCGGCCGGAGTCCGCGAGCCCGGCGGCAAACTCCCCCCAGAATTCCACGGGGCCGGCCATGCAGAGCAGGGTGGTGGAGATCCTCACGCCTTCGCCCGGGATAGTGGCGCGCAGCGACGAGAGCGCCTCCGCGGCGATGCGCCGGGCGGCTTCCGCCCCGATCACATTCGGGTTGCACCCCGGCGCCAGGTGGCGGCGCACGACGCCACCGCCCTCATCCACCAGGATGCTCTCGGTCTTTGTCGCCCCGCCATCGACTCCGATCTTATAATTCATGCTGCTTCCCTTGGGGCCCGTCGTAGGTTGCGGATGAGATTGAACCGGGTCCTCGGAGGTCGACCGTGTGAGCAGCAGCGAACGAAAGGCGACCGGCTTCCACCGGGGGCCTGCCGTAGGTTGCGGATGGGATTGAACCGGATCCTCGGAGGTCGACCGTGTGAGCAGCAGCGAACGAAAGGCGACCGGCTTCCACCGGGGGCCTGCCGTAGGTTG
>Ga0302319_10004907_pt1 | contig 27234 bp, 23 predicted proteins | sample Bog_T0_2_FD_203319 | JGI IMG/M metagenome (GOLD analysis project Ga0302319, IMG submission 203319) | Peat permafrost microbial communities from Stordalen Mire near Abisko, Sweden - Bog_T0_2 | ecosystem: Environmental > Terrestrial > Soil > Wetlands > Peat | place: Sweden: Abisko, Stordalen Mire... | reverse complement strand
CCCGAACAAAAACCGCAGCGCCTCTGGAAACCGCTCCGCCCACGCCGCCTCGTTGTGCCCCGCTCCATCCTTTATTACTAGCCGCAACCGGCTCTCACTCAGCACCGCTCGCCGTATAACCGCCGCCAGCTCCCGCACATCATCCACCACCGAACGGCTCCGTTCCGCGCTCCCGGCCTCCTCAGTTCCCACTGCCAGAAATATTCGCTCCGGCCAAATTCTGACTCCCCGGCTCTCCTTGATCGCCTGCCGGCCCGACGCCCATAGCGACGGACTCTCCAGCAGCAAACGCCCAATCACTCCCGGCCGCGCCATCGCCGTGTACAGCGCAATCAGCGCCCCCAAAGACGATCCGCCCAGTCCCGTATTCTCCGCCCCCGTCGCTACCCGGTATTGCCGCTCTACAAAAGGCATCACTTCCTTCATCAGAAAATTCGGATAATACCGCCCCTGCGCCCGCAGCATCATCGGATGCATCGACCGGTGCGGCATGTATTCGCGAATCCGATCCTTGCCCGTGTTATCCATGCCCACAACAATCATCGGCGGCACATCCCCTTCGCGAATCAACCGGTCCGCCGTCTCATCCACCTGCCACTCGACCCCGGCAAAAGCCGTCGACGATTCGAACAGATTCTGACCATCGTTCAAATACAGCACCGGATAATACCGGTCACCGTTCTCCGCATTGTCATACCCCGGCGGCAGCCACACCCGCAAGAAGCGAGTATTGCGAAACACGCGGCTGCGAAATTCATGCAAACGCAAATCTCCCGTCGCCCCGCCAGCGCGAATCGCCGCAGAATCGGCCTCCACTTTCTTTGTTTTCTGGATTCTTGCCATCAGAAGAGTTTTCGTTTTGGATGGCGCAGCGCTTCAGCGCTGCGATAAATGCCAAGACCGATGAGGGCTTTAGCCCCCGAGGGAATGGATCATCCTACGCCCTAACCTTCACCACTCCCGCCAGCCCTGTGATGGTCACAATCAGCCCCAGCGAACTCAAACACAGAATGCACCACGTCTCCAGCACGTAGCCCTCAACGTACGTGAGATACAACGCAAACGCCAATCCCGCGAAAGCCAGCACCAGCAGTCGCAACGGCGTCTCCGCCCTCGAGCGGTAAACCGTCGCCAGTGCCAGCAGCACTCCGTACCCCGCCAACCCAATCCCCGCCACCGGAATTCCCATCACACTCGAATACTCACTCCGGTTCACAATATCGCAATTGAATTTCTCCCCCAACTCGCAGAATGCTGTCGCCGACTTCGCGTAATGCCGCTCCAGCGACACCGCCGACACCGCCACTCCCGCAATCGCCAAAATCGCGATCCCCAGAAACAATCCTCGATTGTCCTTCGTTGAAATCACGCTGGCCTTAGCCGGTCGATCTCCACTGGCTCTCACGGCAAACTGCACCCAGTCTTATCGCGCAGTTCTTCCAGGGGAAAGACCCCTTCGATCGGCTTATTCGACCCAAACTGCCAGCTCGGAAATAACTTCACCCCGGCCGCCTTACACTCTTCGGTTATTCCGCCGCCGCCCTTGATCGCACACTCCACGTACGGCACATACTGAAACGCCTTCCCGAACATCGCTTTCTGATCGGCGCAGTGCGGACACCAGTACAACCCATACATCTTCGCCTGCTTCGATGCCAGACATTTCGCGAACCCATCGTAACGATGATTCCTGTACTCCCATCCCGCAACCCACGCGAGAACAAACAGCACTACAATCCCGCCCCAAATCAGCATCTTCTTCCGCGATTCCGGATTCGACTCCGTCGCGCCCTCCCGCTCCTGATGCCGTTTTCGCCGCTCTTCAGACATGATTCCCTTCTTATATCACGCGCTCACGCCACCACGCTCAACGCTCCCGGCAGCACATCCAACTCCTTGCAATCGAGCGTCAACACTTCCCCGTCCACCATCACATCCACGGGCGCATCTAAATCGAATTCCACCCGCTTCACCGCTTTTCGCTCCGCCAGCCGATGCTCAATGTGCGTGCCATCATAGAGTCCCGGCAGGTTTCGCATCAACCCCAGCCTCCCAATTGCTCCCCAGCGGACGTACTCGATCAACCCGCTATTCACCTCAGCCTTCGGCGCGATCATCATCGTCCCGCCGGTAAACTTGCTGTTGTTGAAGGTGAGAAACAAACAGCGTCGCCGGTCAAATTCCGTTTCCCCCTCCACCCTCACCGGAAACGGCCTTCTCTGCAATCGCGCTAACCCTAGAAAAATCGAAATAAAGTATCCCAACTCTCCATGCCCGCTGAAACGCCGCGCCCGTAACGTCGCCACGTCCGCCGGAAATCCCACACTCAGCAGATTAATGTAGTGGATAACTCCGCCGCGATGCCGCAACCGCAGCACATCGCAGTTCCGGCTCCGCCCCGCAATCAGCGACTCGATCGCATGCTCCACCCCGCGGTCGCTGAAATCGCGTAGAAAAGAATTCCCTGTCCCCAGTGGCAAAAACCCCAGCACCGGACGCTCCCCCGCACTGGCCTCCGGGAAAAGTCCATTCACCACTTCATACGAAGTCCCGTCCCCGCCCACCGCAATAAATCTTCGCTGCCCTCGCCCGTAAGCCTCCCGCGCCATCCGGGTTGCATCCCCAGCGCTCCGCGTCTCTGCCACGTCTACTGCAACCCCGCCCGCTCGCAATCGCTCCAACGCCGCACCCAGCATCTTACGGCTCCGGCCTCCTCCTGCCGCAGGATTCACAATGGCCAGATACCCTTGCCGCCCACTCACAACTCCACCACCACTCCCCGCTCCGCCGTCTTTCCAATTTCTTCCGCCAGCGCCTGTCGCTTGATCTTCATCGACGCCGTCCGCGGAAAATCTTTCTCCCAAATGATGTACCCGCCCACCCGCTTGAAATCCGGCAACCGCCGGTTCCGCGTCGTGATCTCTCCCAGCAGCGCGCTGTCGAAGCGCTGGTTCTGCTCCAAACGCACCGCCATCACCAGCATCTCCCGTCCCAATTCCTTTTGCGGCCACACATAGTTCGCCGCGAACACACAGTACTCTTTCACCGGCAGCCCGTCGAAGACTGTCTCAATATCCTCGGGATAAATATTCTTGCCGCCCTCGGTGACGATCATGTTCTTCTTCCGTCCGAAAAGCTGCAGGTGGCCGCTGTTGTCGAACCGCCCCAAATCCCCCGTCAGCAGCCATCCATCGACAATCGCTTCCAGCGTCAACTCCGGATCGTCCAGATATTGCGACATCACCGTCTTGCTCCGCGCCGCAATTTCTCCAATCCCCTCCTCATTCGGATTCAACACCCGCAGTTCCACCCCCGGCAGCGGCCTGCCCACCGTATCCGCGCGAAACGGTTTCAGGTCATTCAAAGTCAGCGACGTCCCCGCCTCCGTCAGCCCATAACCGTTCACCACCGGAATTCCCAGGTCGTAGAAAAACTGCATCGTCGAGGGCTCCATAAACGCCCCGCCGGTAATCAGCGCCAGCAGTTCCCCACCAAATGCCCGGTGCACTTGCGGCAGCAGCATCCGGCTCACTTTCACCCGCGGCTTGTTCCGCGTCAGTACGCGATTGAGTGCAATCATTCGATTCAGAATTGCGCGCTTCCACCCCGGCAGTTCGTCGAACTTCGCCCGCAGTCCGCGCTCCAGGTTCTTTACGATCATCGGCACCAGCGCTACATACGTAATCCGGTAGCGCACAAACGCGTCCCGCACAAATTCCGGACGCAACGTCCGCAAATGCACCACGCACGCCCCGCACACAAACGGCCCAATGAATCCCACCATGAAATCAATCGCATGATTCGTCGGCAGAATGCTCAAATACCGCACCCCTGGCCAAAACGGATACCACGCCGTCAACGCCCGGCACTGTTCCAGATAATTCTCATGCGTTAGCACGCATCCTTTCGGGCGCCCGCCCGTGCCCGACGAATACACAATGCACGCCACGTCCTCCCGCTGCCGCATCACAAAATCCGGCGCGCCCTTGCGCTTGAAATCCTCCCAGCGAAATCCCCCCGCCAGGTCCGCGCCCAGCGGCGCCTCCGTCACCAGCACCAGCTTGGTCTTGATGTTGTAAAACTCCGCCGACTGCGTAATCGCCCGCCACAGGTAATACTCCACCACCAGCACTTTCGCTTTGGAGTGCGCCAGCAAGTGCAACTGCTCCGCCGCCGTCAGCTTGTAATCCAGCGGTACCAGCACGCCGCCGCTATAGAAAATCGCGTACGCCGAGATCAGCCACTTCGACTGATTGGTCATCAGGATCGCCGCGCGATCGCCCGCATCGAACTCCGCATCCTCCAGAGCCCGCGCCAACGGCAAGCTGATTTCTTTGAAGTCGGAATAAGTAAGCTGTGTCTTCTCGCGGTCGCGGTCCGCCTCAATCAGGCAGATCTCTCCTCCAAAGCGCTCCAGCGCATCCCGCAACGCCGCGCCCAGACAGCTATATTTTTGGAGATCGAGCATCAAAGACTTATTTCACCACAGAGGCACAGAGACACGGAGAATACCATGTTAATGAGTCAGTTACCCACACCGTAAGGCAAAGGTCGATAAATAAAGAGGTCTACCAGGTTTTCTCCGTGCCTCAGTGTCTCCGTTGTGGATTTCTTCTACAGCCTCGCCTGAATCTTCCCCGCCAGCGTGCGAAAATCGGAGACTCCCTGCAACTCATAATCGGGCAGCTCGACGCGAAAATGGTTCTCTAGCTTCGTCAGCAAATCGAGCGTCTGCAAGCTGTCAATCCCCAGAATCTTGAAGAAGTCGTCGTCAGGAGAAAGCCTCTCCCGCGGCACCTTAAAATGCGCCGCGGCAAGCGTCAGAATCTCATCCAGTGTCTGCTCACCAGTATTCATCAAGACCAACTCCCACTCACTGTTGTCATTCCGAACCGTGCGAAAGCCCGGTGAGGGAACCTGCTTTTCGTTTGCTGCGCGCTTGTGAATTGTACTGGCAACTGGCCACTGGGTACTGGCAACCGGTTCACGGCAAATAAGGCAGCGCATCCACACTCTCCACAAACTTCCGCAACCCCGCCTGCACTGCCGGACGCGCAAACAGCTCACAAAAAATGTCAATCTCCCGCCGCAGCTCCTCCAGCGGAATCGGCTTGATAAACTTCTTTGCCGCCGCAGCCGTCGCCCGATCGAACTTCCCCAACTGCGCCGCCGTAGCCCGCGCCGCCCGCAACGCCTCACCCTCGCCCACCACCTGGCTCACCAGCCCAATCTGCTGCGCCTTGGTCGCATTAAAGCTGCGTCCCGTCAGCAACAGATCCCTCACCACCGCATTGCCCAAATCCCGCTTCAGTCGCGGAATCCCGCCAAACCCCGGAATCAACCCCAGCCTCAGCTCCGGAAAACAAAACCGCGCCATCTTATCGGCGATGATCAAATCACAAGCCAGTGCCAGCTCGAACCCTCCCCCGAACGTCACTCCATGCACTGCCGCAATCGTAGTCAACGGCGCTGCGTCGATCAAATTCAACACCCGGTGAATGCGCTCTAGAAAATCCCGCACTCCCCTAGCTGCTTCATTCTTCTCCATCGCCTGCGACCGCTCATACAGCTCGCGCAAATCCGCTCCCGCGCAAAATCCCGGCTTCAACTCGCTATAAATAATGAGCGCATGCGCCTCCGCCTGCATCCCGTCCAAAGCCACTGCAAACTTTTCCAACTCCTCCAGCGACGCCGACCCCAGCTCGTTACAAGGCTCCCGATGCAACGCCAGCTCAATCACGCCGTCGCTAAGCGTCCACGATAATGCGCTCTCACGGCCTTGGCTCACCGGTTGCCTCTCAAGTTTTCCTTCATGCACTCTTTGCATCCTTCCAAGTTGCAAGCACTCCGCCCGCACTACCCCGCCTGCTTCACCCGATACATCTCTTCAATCTCACTCTTCATCCGCGCCGCAATCACGTCCCGTTTCAGCTTTCCATTCACCGTCAGCGCTCCATTCTCAATCGAAAATGCTTCCGCCTGTACGAAAAACGCACGCACCTGCTTGTAGTGCGGCAATTGCGGATTCACCGCATCCAGCGCCGATTGCACGTGCTCCGCCGTCACACCCCCGGTCACAATCGCCGACAAATATCCGCGCCCGTTCCCCACCACCACCACCTGCTGCGCTCCCGGCAAATTCTTCGCAATCGCGCTCTCAATCGGTTCCGGCGAAATCTTATGCCCCGATCCCAGCACAATCAGGTTCTTGATCCGCCCCGCAATCCGCCAGTTCCCCGCCGCGTTCATTTCGCCCTGATCGCCAGTATGAAACCACCCCTCGCGCAGCGCCTCCGCCGTTTGCTCCGCTCGGTTCCAGTACCCCGAAAAAACATTTGGCCCCCGCACCACGATCTCGTCATTCTCCCCCAGTCTCATCTCCATGCCCGGAATCGCCGGCCCCACGCGCCCCACCTCCACCCGGTTCGGATCGTCCATCGTACAAATCGCCGTCGTCTCCGTCAGCCCATAAACCTGCAGCACGCGAATTCCCAGCATCATGAAATAAAGCTGCGTCTCCGCACTCAGCGGCGCCGACCCGCAAATCAGCGCCTTCAAGTTCCTCCCGATCATCTTTTTCCGGATCGCCGGAAACACCAGCCGGTTCGCCAGCCCCAGCCAGAGCGCGTCGCCTGCCTTCGGCTGCTTCTCCTCCCGCCGCGCCCATGCCGCCTTCGCCCGCGCATAAATCGCCTGCGCCACTCCGCCCGTCTGCCAGAGTTGTTCGTCCACCGCCCGCCGCATCCGCTCCAGCAACTGCGGCACATTCAGAAAATAATCCGGAGCCACCACCCTCATATCGTTCGCGATCTTCGCCAGATCCATATTGATCGTGACCAGGCTCCGCCGCTTCAGAAACGTCAGCAACGCAATCCACGACGCCGCAAACGTAAACGGCAAATAGTGGAAAATGCGGTCTTGCCTCCCCGCTGGCCGAGAAGATGAACCAGACGTCGCACCCGACATCAACTGTTCCAGTCGCTCCGCGGTCCGATCCAGCATGAAGCCCACATTCGCCGCCGTCAGCACCACTCCCTTCGCTTCCCCCGAAGTGCCAGACGTGTAGATAATCGTCACCGGACTATCTTTCCCCACCTGCGGCCGCTCCAACAGCACTCCATCGACGCCCGCAAAAATCTCGTCAAACAAAAACTGCGGCGGCGCCTCTGTCCAACTCTGCGCAATCCCGTCCCGTAACGCCGCTTCTCCGCAACACACCAGCGCTGGCGTCGAGTCTTTCATCATCGCCACCAACTCCGCCGGCGCCTGCCGCGAATACAGCGGAACCACGATCAACCCCTCCGCCATGATCGCCAAATCCATCGCTACCCAGCGAATGCTGTTCGCCGCCAGCAATCCGCACCGCTCGCCCTTCTGCAACCGTTTCGAAGCAATAAACGTCCGCGCCTTGCGGATCAGCTCCAGCAACTCCCCGCCGGTCACCTCGGTAACCTCACCGTCGCGAATCTCAGCAAGAATCCGCGCATCCGCAGCCGCCTGCAGTTGCGAGAAAATCTCTCCGATAAATGGAATGAGTGTGTTCAAGATATGAAATTCGGTCTCAGGTTTTCTTCGCGGCCTTCGCGCACCCTTTGCGTTCTTTGCGGTTAGAAGCTCTTCAGTCTGCGTTCTTCGCCGTGCAAAGCCGCTAGCTATATGCCGTCGCCAACTCGCGCAAGTTTGCGCTCATCGGCGGCAAATAATCCTCCCAACTCCACTCTCCGCGCCGCGTCGGAAACTCCGGATACCTCTTCTGCACTTCCTCTTCAAAATAAACTCCCATGCGCGCCATCACTTTCAAATTCTTCACCACCGTCTGCGCAATCCCGCTCGCAATCGCTTCGCCCTCACAGCTCAGCTTCTCCAGCGCCGCCAGCAACTTTCCTTCTAGCTCCGGATCGTCCACCGTCATCAGCAGATCCTCATGTCCCCGCTCCCGCATCAAATTCCGGATGCGCTCGTCCATCGTGATTCCCGCCGACGGCACCAGCCCCGGCATCGAGGTCACAATCCCGTGATACCTCGATGACGCCATCATGTGGCATGCCCTTAGCACGCTCACTAACTCATACATGTTGTACTCATCCGAGGTCAGGACAGGCACGCCCCCCAGCTTCTCCGAAATCTTATTCGCCGGACGCGCATCCAGCCGCTCCGTCGCCGCCAGGATCACGAAAACATTCTTCTTCTTGCGGAACGCATCGACCGCGTTCGCAATCGCATTCCAATACTTGTGATAAGCCTGCTCCGCCGCCGGCCCCGAATTGTGAAAATACACCGTGCGGTAGTGGCTGTCCTTGTAAGCTCCCGTTAAACTACGCACCGCGTACTTCGCCACCGACGCCTTCACCGGCCATTCAAATGGATTAATCGGACACACCACCAGCACCGGCGTCCGCCCATCCCAACCCACTTTCCTCAGCACGCTCTGCCCGTACTCCGGCGGCCGCGGCTCAAAGGTCCACGCCGTATCGGTTCCCAACTCCGTCGGCACCCCCAACTCGCGCAGCACCGTGCGCGACTCTTCATTCCGTGTAATTACAAATGAGTTCCTGCAATACCGCCCGCACATTTTCGCCACCAGCGGATCCATGTGCCCAGCTTCCGCGCCATATCCCACCGAAAGCTTATTCTGCGCCGCCGCAATGCCCAACGATCCGATCATCATCGTGGTCAGTGCATTGGCGAACTTGCTCTTGAACATCGATCCTTCGCACGCCACCACTCCATCATGCTGCGGCACTTCATTCGCCAGAAACGGCGGAAAAATGTCCGGCAGATGCACTTGCCTCGTGCCTTCAAAATATCCGCGCGAGAAGTCGAAGTTCTGGCTCATCACGCTGAACTCCACACGCTCCCCGCCCAGAATATGCCGGATCTGCCGCAGCATCTCTTCCACCCGCACATCCGAACCCATATTCCGCGTTCCGTTATAGCCCGCAAACAACAGTTTCAGCTTCTCGCCCGGCTTCCAGCGCTTGCCCTCGCCCAGCATCCATCCTGCCTTGGCGCGCTCAATCGAACTGCTCACCCACGCTTCCAGAACAAAGTCCATCATGCCGCTGTCCCTCCCGCCGCCGCTGGCCACGGTTGGTACTTGTACGCGAAATTATTTTCGCGGCTGAACTTCAGCAGCGGATAGCAGTAGTCGGAAAACTTCACCGGGTTTTTCCCCAGCTCCTTCGTCACCCGTGTGTTATCAAATACCGTGTTCCATACCAGATACGGCATAAACACCTTCATCAGCGACGCACTTTTTCCAATCGCTCCCTTGCGGTTCGCCAGAAAATTCACCGACTCCGCAAACGGACGCTCCACCACCGGCACGAACACAGGCGCCCTCTTGTTCTGCGCCCCTGCCAGCGCTTTCGTGATTTCTCGAAACGTCTGCGACCCCACTCCCGACGAAAGATGATACGTATCGTGCTCCGGACGCTCCTTCTGATGCAGTGTCGCAATCGCCTCCGCCACAAAATCCACGTTCACAATGTCGATCTTGTCCGTCGGACGAAACGGCAGCACCGGCAACCCCGCCAAAAACACAAACGCCTTCACCATGTCGAATTGCGTCGTCTCCGCATAGCGGCTGTCCCCCAGCACGATGCTCGGCCGGAAAATCGTCTTCGGCGTTTCCGGTAGCAACACCCGCATCATGTGCTCGCAAAACTTCTTCGTCCGCGCATACGGATCGTAATCCGACCGCTCCCAATCAATCGACCGGTCCTCCGTCACCACTTCATTCTGCCGCTTTCCCGCCACGGCTACCGTGCTCACCTGGCTGAACCGCCTCAGCCCGTGATAATGTTCCGCACTTCGTGCCAGCGTCAGCACCTCCAGCGTGCCTCGCAGATTCACATTCAAACAACTCTTCTCGGATTTTCTATTCAGCGATGCCGCGCAATGAATCACCGAGTCCGTGGTATGCACCAGCCGGTCGTACTCATCGCGCGCCAGTCCGAACCCCGGCTCCGTCAAATCTCCGCGGAACACCTGCACCCTCGTTTGTAGATATTCATAAAACTGTGGGAACTCCAAATGCAATTGCAGCGCCTGCCACAACCGTCCTTCCGCCTCGCTCACATCCCGCGCCCGCACCAGCACATTCAGCGCCGCGCCGTGATCCCGCAGCAGATTGGCCGCCACGTGCGCCCCAATGTATCCCGTCGATCCCGTCAGAAATATCGCCATTCACCTAATCCGTTCCGTGTCACCTTGAGCGAAGCATGCCGAAGAGCGAGCGAATCGGCATGCGAGTCGAAAGATCCCTGCTCCTCAACTTCTGCGTCAGTCGGCCCCATTCGTCCCCGTCTTCACCGTCTCTCCATGCTGCAAATTCCTCGCCGGACGCACCTCCAGCGGCCTGCCCTCAATCAACGGGTAGGTCCACCGCCTTAGCGCCGGAATATGCACGTTGATCCAGTAATCCCACCAGTCCAGCAACCGCGCCTTGTACCCAAACTCCTCCCGCTCGTCCTCCACCAGTGCCTGCGAAAGCTTCTCCACATTATCCGCCGCAAAGTCATGCTCATTAAATAGGATGAACGGCTCGAACAACTCAATCAACTTCTCCAGCCGCTCCAGATTTCTCTCCGTCTTCGCCAGCGGAGTCTTCTTCAGCGGCAGCGGTGACATGATCCGCTGAATCGACTTCACAATCGCCTTCTGCGCCGGCGCCGACATTCGCTGATACCGCGTCTTCGATACCGGAATCGCATCGAACCGCAGCCGCAGCCACGACTCCAGCCCTTCCTGTGCCCGGTAATGCTTGCGGTGCGCCAGCGACGTCAGCTCAATCGACCGTCCCATATCGCACGGGTTCGTCGCCGACGTCGCCAACTGGTAAAGCGGATCATGTCTCCGCTCCACGATCGCCGCCGCAATCAGCGTCATCCCCGCGCACACCGCGTCCACCGGAATAATATCCAGCCGCTTGCTCTCGTTCGACGGCAATTGCCGGAAATACGTCCCCAACAAATAAGACAGCGACGCCGATGTATTGATCCCCTCATTCCATCCCAGAAACGGCTTCGCCATCGAGGTCTCCACAATCGCCGGACGCACCACCGCAATCGGCAGCCCCGCTCCATGCTTCACCATCAGCGACTCCGCCAGGCTTTTGGTCAGCGTATACGTATTCGGCCAGCCCAACTCCTTCGCCCGCCGCGTCCCCGCTTCGGTCAAGTACGTCTTCAACCACCGGATCCTGTTCTTACGGATCTGGTTCTCCAACGCCGCGCCCTGCAGCCCTTTCGCCGCATGTTCGTTAGCCAGCGACTGCATCTTCAACCCAGCCGTCACTTCAGCGCCCTCAGCCTGCGCCTCCGCCTTGGCAATCAGTTCGTGCAGCGCCCGCACTTCCTGCTCCGCATCAAACCCTGCCACGCGGTGCGGCGTGTAATTCGGAATCAGCTTCTCCGTCACTCTCCCATCGCGCTCTCCCGCCACGTAACACGTGGACAAATGCAGCAGCCCCGCGTGCTCCGTTCCCCGCACAAACTCCAGGATGTTCATCGCCGCATCCGTATTCGTCGCCAGCGCATCCCGCAAATCCGGATTGAAGTCCGTCAATCCCGAACTATTCACGATCAGATCGAGATTTTTCTGCAGCCGCCGCACCACCTCCGCATCCAGCCCCAGCCCCGCCTGCGTGACGTCTCCCTCCACTACCTCCACTTTCCCCCGCAGATACTCCGCAAACCCAGCCCCATACTTCTCAAACAGCGGATCGAACACCGGCGATTCTTCCACGATCTTCTCAAACCGTTGCTGCCCGGGATTCGACTTCTGCCGCCGGATCAGCAAATAAATCCTCCCGATCTTCGGCAACTCCATCAGCGTGTTCGCCAGCCACACTTTTCCAATGAACCCGGTCACCCCGATCAGCATCACGTGCCGGCCCGCCAGCGCCCGCCGCACCGAAAATCCCGCCTCTTGTCGCTGCCCTTCGAAATGCACAATCGGACGCTCCAGCGCCGACGACTCCCGCCCTGATCCAATCACCGCCGCCCGCAGTTCCTCCAGCGTAATATCCAGTTGCCGGGCCAGCGTCTTCGGCGCCCGCCGCCCATCCGGACTCTGCTCCCGCAACAACGCGAACGCTCCCCGCGGCCGGATCACCGGCTCCAGCAGTCGTCCCGTCGCCGTTCCATCGCGAAATTCCAGCCGGTTCGCTACCACCCGCTTCACTCCCAGATGCTGCGCCAGCGGCTTCATCACATGCTCCAGCCCCTGACTCACCAGCACCACTTCCGCTCCCGCCCGCACCAACTCCCGCACCTGCTCCACCCCGTGCGTCTTTAGTTCAGGTTTCAATTTGTATTGGAAATATTCTTCGCCCAGCAGATCCAGCCGGTCCCGCGTCACGCCCCGCAACGCCGTGTGCACCACGCGCGTCGCGAACTTCCGGTTCGTCGAATAAAGAAACGGACGCAGCCCCGCCATCAGAAAGATCAGACCCCGCCGCCACCACCGCTCCGCGAAAGTCTGCGCGTTCCACGTAAAGAACGCCACCGGCTGCACCACCGTCAGGTCCAGCAGGCTTCCCTCCACCCGCCAGTACACGGTAGGCGACCCAACCGCCGACACTCCGTCCGGCTCGCTGGGGGTTGCGCTGGGTTTGTGGTTTGTCTGTTCCAAAGTATGCTTCGCCCAGAATACAGGGTTCCATAACTAGGGCGGACGAATCTTCTATTGTAAACAAAGCCCCCACTCCCCGCGAGGCACTCCCCGATTTGCCCTGTGCGACTTACCCTGTGCGACCCCGTGCCCTCTGTGGTTAAAGATTTCAGGACACTACCACTACCTTGCTCCTTAATTCATACTCCCGTAACAATCCTTCCGTATAGTTTCACCCTTTAGCAGACTCATCCCAATCAACCGAGGAAACCCATGGCCACCGCACCGAGCGTACTAGACCAGAAACTCTCCCGCTCACCCGGCAAGCTCGGCATGTTGGTCTTCGGCGTCGTGCTCGTCATTGGAGTTGGCTACGCCGGTTCCAGCCTGCTTCACGACCTTTCCTATGTCCATAGCGAATCGATCCTGCCCTACCTGCTTCTAGGTCTCGCGCTGCTGGTCGCCCTCGGTTTCGAGTTTGTCAACGGATTCCACGACACCGCCAATGCCGTCGCCACCGTCATCTACACCCACTCGCTGGAGCCTCACATCGCCGTGGTTTGGTCCGGCTTCTGGAATTTCCTCGGCGTGCTCGCCTCCAGCGGACTCGTAGCCTTCGCCATCGTTTCTTTGCTTCCGGTCGAACTCATCCTGCAAGTCGGCAGCAAAGCCGGATTCGCCATGGTCTTCGCCCTCCTCGTAGCCGCCATCATCTGGAACCTCGGCACCTGGTATTTCGGCCTGCCCGCCTCCAGTTCGCACACCCTCATCGGCTCCGTGATCGGCGTCGGCATCGCCAACCAACTCATGAACGGTCGCAGCGGCACCAGCGGCGTCGATTGGGGACAAGCCGCCAATATCGGCAAGGCGCTTCTGCTCTCCCCGGTCGTGGGCTTCGGTTGTGCTGCGCTTCTATTGCTCCTCGCCAAAGCCCTCATCAAGGATCCCAAACTCTACACCGCTCCCGAAGGCACCGAGCCGCCGCCCTTCTACATCCGCTGCTTGCTCGTCCTCACCTGCACCGGTGTCAGTTTTTTCCACGGCTCCAATGACGGACAAAAAGGCATGGGCCTCATCATGCTCATCCTCATCGGCACCGTCCCCACCGCCTACGCGCTGAACCACGCCGTCACCTACCAGGATTCTCAGGATTTCATCGCCGTCTCCCGCCAGGCTGCCGACGTGCTAACCAACTACGTCAGCCCCAACGCCGCCGTCGGCGACGCCCACGACGATGTCACTCAATACATCCGCGACAAAAATTTCACCCCTAACACCATGCTCGCTCTGCGCACCCTGGTCACCGACATCGGCAACGAAACCGCTCTCTACAAAGAGATGAAGAACATCCCCAACGACCAGGTCCGCAACTTCCGCAACGACATGTATCTCATCAGCGAAGCCATCCGTCTCATGCAGAAGAGTCACAACCCAACCTTTACTGCTTCCGAAACCGCCGTCCTCGCCAACTACAAAAAGCACATCGACCACTCCACCCGCTTCATTCCCCTCTGGGTAAAAGTCGCCGTAGCCATGGCCCTCGGCCTCGGCACCATGGTCGGCTGGAAGCGCATCGTCGTAACCGTCGGAGAAAAAATCGGCAAGAGCCATCTCACCTACGCCCAGGGCGCAGTCGCAGAAATCACCGCCATGGCCACCATCGGCGCCGCCGACGGCTTTGGCCTCCCCGTCAGCACCACCCACGTCCTCTCCTCCGGCATCGCCGGCACCATGGCCGCCAACCACTCCGGCATCCAGTGGTCCACCGTCCGCAACCTGGCTCTCGCCTGGGTCCTAACGCTGCCGGTAGCCATGATGCTGTCCGGCTCGCTATTCTGGCTCTTCCGCAAGACGTTCTAAAGAAAATTTCGCCCTCATTACTACTGCTTGTCATTCCGAACCGGGCGCCAAGCCCGGTGAGGAACCTGCGTTATTCTTTGCTGGAAACTCCTGCTGGAAAACCCCACGCCCTTGGCATATACTATTGCATATGCCAACCCAGCACCGTAAAGCCAAGCTGTTCATGAACAACCGCAGCCAGGCCGTCCGCCTGCCCAAGGACTTTCAATTCAAAACGGACGAAGTCTTTATCCGCAAGGTAGGCGCGGACGTAGTCTTGTCCCCGCGCCCCTCGGATTGGTCTTCCTACCTGACCGACGCCCCAGTCGCTTCACCTTCATTCATGGAGAATATCGAGGACCTGCCCGTGCAGGAGCGCGAGCCCTAATGCCCCGCTACATGCTGGACACCGACACCTGCTCCTACATCATGCGCCGTTCGCCCGTTGCGGTTCTAAAACGCCTCGCCAAAGTTCCCGTCGACGACGTCTGCATCTCGGTCATCACCAAATCGGAGCTCTTGTTCGGAGTCGAAGTATCCCCAAAACGCCGCCAGGATGAAGCGGCCCTCACCGCCTTTCTGCGCTACGTCGAGGTCCTGGACTTCTCCGATGAGGCATCCCTTCATTACGCCAAAATTCGCGCGGAACTGAAAGCCCGTGGCGCGATGATCGGAGCCAACGATCTATTCATCGCCGCCCACGCCCGCAGCCTGGGCCTGACCCTAGTCACCAACAATACCCGAGAATTTAAACGCGTCCGGGGTTTGTCCATCGACAATTGGACCATCGGCACTTAATCAACCTTGTCATTCCGACACGCGAGCGTAGCGAGCAACGAGGAACCTGCTTTCCACGTGTCATCCCGAGCGAAGTTGGCGTCCGCGAAGCGGACGCTAACGCAGTCGAAGGATCCCTTGCACGACCACGCTGCCAGCAGCCTCGTCAGGCGTTTCCATCGTCGTTTCCCTCACCCCACAAGGCCGTGCCCTCCCGATTACCTACCTCGTCCCAATTTCGTAGCTAAAATAGAGCCTTACTCAAGGACTCATCCCCATGGACAAACTCATCATCCGCGGCGGCGAGCCGCTGCTCGGCACCGTCCACATCAGCGGCGCAAAAAATGCCGCGCTTCCCTGCATGGCCGCCGCCCTGCTCACCGACGAACCCGTCATCCTCGAAAACATTCCGCAAGTACGAGACATCCAAACCACCCGCAATCTTCTCGCCGCCATGGGAGCCGAGGTCGAACTCGGTTACGGACGCGCCCATCACCGCACCACCATCCACTGCAAAAATCTCGCCAGCCCCGAAGCTTCCTACGAACTGGTCAAGACCATGCGCGCCTCCACCCTCGTCCTCGGACCGCTCGTCGCCCGCTGTGGCCGCGCCCGCGTCTCGCTCCCCGGCGGCTGCGCCATCGGCAGCCGTCCCATCGACCTTCACATCAAAGGACTCGAACAACTCGGCGCGAAAATTACACAAGATCACGGCTACGTCGAAGCCACCGCCGATCGCCTGAAAGGCGCAGAAATCGTCTTCGACAAAATCACCGTCACTGGCACAGAAGACCTCCTCATGGCCGCCACTCTCGCCGAAGGCGAAACTATCCTTCAGAACGCCGCCCGCGAACCCGAAGTCGCCGACCTCGCTGCCCTGCTTAACAAAATGGGAGCGAAAATCGAAGGCGCCGGCACCGCCACCATCCGCATCAAAGGTGTGAGCAAACTAAAAGGTGCGAAGCACCGCGTCATCCCCGACCGCATCGAAGCCGGCACGTTCCTCATCGCCGGCGCCATGACCGGTGGCGATCTCAACATCGCCGGATGCGATCCCGCCCACCTCGGCGCGATCCTCGGCAAGCTCAAAGAAGTCGGCGTCAAAACCAAATCCACCGCCGATTCCGTCCGCGTCATGGGCGACAATCCCTTCATCGCCGCCGACATGAGCACCGAAGAATATCCCGGATTCCCCACCGACATGCAGGCTCAATTCATGGCCTTAGCCACGCAAGCCGAAGGCGCGTCCGTCATCACCGAAAACATTTTCGAGAACCGCTTCATGCACGCGCAGGAATTAGTCCGCATGGGCGCGAACATTAAAATCGAAGGCCGCCGCGCCGTCGTCCGCGGCAAAACTCCACTCAGCGCCGCCGCCGTCCTCGCCAGCGACTTGCGCGCCAGCGCATCTCTAGTCCTCGCCGCCCTCGTCGCCGATGGCGAAACCATCATCGACCGCGTCTACCACATCGATCGCGGCTACGAAAACATCGAAGAAAAACTCCGCGCCGTCGGCGCCCAAATCAAACGCATCGGTGAAATGTTTCCTAAGAAAGCGGCTCCAGCGAGAGCTTAGAAGGTGGGCAAGGTGACACGCCGGGATATATCGAATCGGGAAGGGCACGGCTTCAGCCGTGCCATCCAAGTCCAATAAGGACGCGGGCTTTAGCCCCTGAGGGCTTTGGCGACAGCGCATCAGAAAATGGCTTCTGGTATCCTGCCAAGATTGAAGAAAATAATGCCAAGCGAAACCACCAATGAGGCAACGCGACGCGAATGGCGGAAGCTAGGTTTTTTCTACGACAGAGACGATTCCGCCAAAGAGTGGAAGATTGTCGGTTCTCGTGAAGGGCTGCGGACCTTCGCGCACATTATCCGGCGATACGCATCGAACCCGGAAAACAACGTTCTCTCCGGACACGACCACTACGGCCCTTACATGTATTTGGAAATCGGAACCTGGAGCGAATCACAGATTACGAATCACTGGATAGCCGGCCCTGTGGATAACCTACTCAAGTTGTCATCAACAGTAGAACAGCTTATCGCCGCCGCCAGCGTTGGGGACAGGCTTCCTTTGAGAGTTGCTTTTGCTCAAGCCTCGCCTTACGATCTTGTGCTCGAGATGCGTGACGATACATTCGATCCCCCGAGTGCCGACTCCAATTGCTCGCAGCCGTAGCCAGGTCCACTTACTCCCGCGTCAACTCCTCAATCACTCCCCAATGCTGCGGATACTCCCTTACCAACTCCTCCCTCTTCGCCATCTCAAAATCCTCAAAATCAAACCCCGGAGCCACCGTGCACCCCACCAGCGCAAACCCGCGCCCATCCCGCACTCGCGACCCAAACCAGCATCCCGCCTTCACCACCGCCTGCAACACCTCGCCCGCCTCCGGATCGCTCCCTAACAAAATCTCCGAATACCGTCCATCCTCCTCAATCACATGCACCACCAGCGCCGACCCCACATAAAAATGCCACACCTCATCCGACCGCAACCGATGAAACGCCGAGAACTCTTCTCCTTGCAGTAAGAAATAAATCGCCGTCGACACCGCCCGCATCCCCGTAAACCCATCCGGCAAACTCTCCTTCGCCAAAATCAAATCCGCGCGATAAGTCTGCCGATAATGCCCACCCTCCGGATGCGCCGCCAGCCCCAGCTTCTCAATCCAATACGCCGCTTCTCTGGTCATCCACTCCCCTTCATCGTGTCCTGCCTATCACGATCACATTTTTCCATGAAACGTTCCTGATCCTCCCGCCACTATTCCGGTTAGGAGAAAGTCCCTTGTCGATCCCTGAAGTCTATCTGGCCCGCAATCTCGACGCTGCCTGCATCATCGCTCTCTGGATATCCAGCTATCATGCCGATCCCAAACCGCAACCCGTCACCGCCGAAGCCGTTGCCGCGTTGACCCAATACCTGCGCGGAGCCCAGTATTCATCATCCTCTTCGCCACTGGAAGAGCAGTTCGCCAGCCTCGGAATTCAAGTAGTCCGACGCAGCGAGCGCCCCATCGGCGCCCCGGCCGAAGCTTCCACGAACCAATCCATCGAGGACCCCGACCCCTACCGCGTTCGCGAGTACTGCTTCCGGGTTGGAGACATTACCATTTCTGCCCGACTTCCAGCCTTTGCTTAGCGGCCAACCGCCGCCTGAAACGCCGCTAAGCTCCCACCTCTCAGGTTCGCCCACCTCTCGCGGGAAGCCCACCCTTGCACCCTCTGCAAGGGTGGGGATTCATAAACCCGCCGCGCGAAAATCACGCACAGAATGATGATTCACTCCATCCCATCATCCCACTGCCTCCGCGCCGTTCCTCAGCCCACCACTTGACTCCCCGTGTTATCCTTTTTCCCGTACCTCGCGGGCCCCGCGCGGCGTCTTTTTCCGGACTCCGCCACCTACAATGAGGCGGCCCTACCTGCGTTCCCTTTCCTCGCAAGGATAAAGACAGCAGATGGAGGAGTTGCGAGCACATCCGATGTGTGCGTGCACTCTTCATTTCGCGTACGCCCACCGGTTCAATCTGAACAACGCTCAATCTGAACCGTATTCAACCTGGATCACGAATGAATCCAAATATCGAGGAGACTAAAATGAAATTCAACAAGCTCACGCCCAACCTTGTCGTCCACAACGTCGAAGCCAGTCTCAACTTCTACCGCTCCGTGCTCGGCTTTCAGCCCGGCTTCACCGTCCCCGATCAACCTCCCTACGTCTTCGGCTCCGTCACCTCCGGTGCCGTCGAGATTTTCTTCAACGACCACAAAGCCGTCGCCGAAGACTATCCCGCACTCGGTGCCAAGCCCATCGGCGGCAGCCTCACCTTGTTTATCGAAGTCGAAGGCATCGCAGAAGTCCTCGCCGCCGTCCAAAAAAACGGAGCGAAGATCACCATGCCCCTCAAAGACCAGTTCTACGGCATGCGCGAATTCGCCTTCGAAGCTCCCGAAGGCTGGATCGTCACCATCGCCGAAAGAATAAAACAGTAATCTTCGATCACACCAGGCACTGGGGACACTGCGGCCTCCGCCGTGAACCCCCGTGCCCACTGTGGTTCAGCACTACTTCTTCGCCTGAGCGTACTCATTCGCGCCCATGAAGTGCAGCGACACATAAGGCTCCTCGCCCACCACCCAACTATCATGCCCCGGCGCAATATAGAAAACATCGCCCGCCTTCATCTCGATCACGAGTCCATCATCCATCGCCGCAGTCGCCCGCCCCGAGACCACCATGCCCACATGCTCCACCCTGCAACTCTTCGCCCCCGCCGCATCCCCCACGTGCACCGACCACTTCCAACCCGGCTGATACGTCGCGCGTCCAATCGTCATCCCGCCCACATGAATCACCTCGAACTTTCCCTTTTCAAAAGTCCGTAACTCATCCGGATCCTCAAACCGCTTCAGAATCACGTCATCCATGACTTCCCTCCCTGATCAGTCAACAGCATCCATCTCGATCATAATAAAATTCATGTCCTTATCTGGATCGTCTAACCCGCGAATAAAACTCCGGCCGCGACGCCCCGCGCGGCAGACGCAAAAAAGCCCGGCATCTCTGCCAGGCTTCTAAGATTCCAGCGCGCCACTCCGCGCTATTTTCTCGTGAACGGTTCGCTCTTCGCGGCCACCCGCTCCACATCTTCATTTGTATACGTTCGCACCGCGTGCTTCCCCCGCTTCGCCGCCGCGGACGCCTCCACCGCGCTGGCGCTCTGTTCCACTCCCACGTAATACGTCCAGTTCGTGCGCTCTTCTCTTTCGGGCCCGCGCTCGCCCCGCTCGCCGCGCATCCCCATCATTTCCGGATGCATTCCCTCCGCACGCCCTGCCTCCGCATGCGGCAACCACACCGCCCGTCCCACCGCCGGACTTCCTCCCCCCGAATACCACACCACCTCGGTGTGTACCGCGTCCGTGTTCACGGAATTCATCGACATCGTCGCATTCCGCGCTCCCGCCTGCAGTCCGCCCGTCGCGTTGCTCGCTCCCACCGGCGACGACGAAACCGTCTCAAACCCCACGCTCGGCGTAGTCAACAGCGGCACATACGGCCCGCATCCATACGGACAATACCCCGCCACGCCTCGCCCGCCGTCCTGTCCAAACGCCAGCGCCGAGAACACCACCACCGCCAACCCAACCACAAATCCACGCATAACCCACCTCCGGGGAAACCTATCCACACCGCTCGGAGCAGGTCGCGTGCCAGCCCTCAATGCAACCATTCCGCCCCATTCACCGCCTTTTCAGCCTCTTCCGCACTCGCCGCCCATCGCCCACTTTCCCCGATGCGCAAGAACCTGCCTACAAACCGCAGAAAACTGTCTTCTCAAGTTATGCAGCAGAATTACCAACGCCTATGCAGTGAGGTCGCATGTGCAACTGTTCGCACGCAGCATGCGCCACCGTTCACCTTTTTTATCGACAATCCCAACCACCCTCGATCGCAATTAGTGCATAATGTACGCTCTCGTTTTCCGGACCAGCGAGTCCTTGTCGATCACAGGGGGTTCTTGATGCAACTTCGCGAAGCTAACTGCCATGCCTCAGCGCCGCGCGCTAAAGTTGTTCTTTTCGCACTCATGGGCGCACTTTTGTTTCTTGCCAGCGTGTCTCAATCGGCACAGTCCCAAACCTACAGGGTCATTCACAACTTCACTGACAAGAAAAGCGATGGAGCCACACCTTACGGAGGGCTCATCCTGGATCGATCGGGAAATCTCTATGGCGCCTCGTATCTCGGTGGCCTTTACGCCAACGGAAGTGTCTACCGGCTCGTACGCAGCGGTGACTCCTGGACGTACAGTTCGTTGTACAGCTTTAAAGGTCTTTCTGAAGGTGTAAAGGACGGATCGGGGCCAGGCTTCGGTTCTCTGGTCATGGGAGCCGACGGCCTTCTGTTTGGAACCACCGAGAGCGGCGGATACTTCGGCACAGACTTTGCCGTCTGCGACTGTCCCGGCAAGGAGGTTGTCATCCATCAGTTTGGCATCGGCAAGGACGGTGCTCAACCCATTGGCGGCGTGGTGCTCGATCCCGAAGGCAATTTCTATGGAACCACCAGCTTGGGGGGCGCCTTCGGCAATGGCACAGTCTTTAAAGAAACACGTTCCGGGCACCGTTGGACCGAGAGCATAATCTACAACTTCACCGCGGAGAACGATCCCATCAATCCGGCGGCCGGCGTCACCCTTGACCCCCAAGGCAATCTTTACGGTACCGCTTCTCTCGGCGGTACCTTCGGCTATGGCGCCGTTTACCAGCTGTCGCCGTCCGCTTCCGGCTGGACCGAGACCGTCCTGTACAACTTCCAGAACGCGGACGATGGCGCCAATCCAGTTGGCGGCCTGGTCTTGGACGGCGCAGGAAATCTGTACGGCTCGACCTTCGACGGTGGCGTCAACGGCGGCGGCATCGTGTACGAAATGTCGCCTTCCACCGAAGGCTGGACCTTTACCATCCTCTACAGCCTCACCGGCGGGTATAGCGGGCCGTATAACAAACTCACGCTCGACGGCATTGGAAACATTTACGGCTTTACCAACGGTGCAGGTGCGAACGGACTCGGATCGGTGTTCAAGCTAGTTCCGGCCAACGGCGGTTGGACCTTTACCGATCTCTACGACTTCGTCGGCGGCACCACCGGCGGACAGCCTTACGGCAGCGTGGCCGTCGCTAGCGATGGCAAAGTCTTTGGCACAGCCGTCATAGGCGGAAGCGACAACCAGGGCATCGTGTGGGAGATCACGCCGTAAACCCGTGTCGACAACATGAGGTATGACATCGAGATGTAGGCGAGTCGCATCACCTCTGCACCACCACGCCGGCAAAATCGTGGAGCACAGTGTTAGGTACCCTCCGGGGTGACTTTGAAAAGCACTCAAACGGTCACTCGTGGTAGCCCAAAAGGTGGGCCAGCCCCCGATTCATGGATTCTCCTGAGAAATTTTCTGGGCCACCGCCCGAAAAGTTTTGTACTTTTCGCCGAGGAGGACGGCCTCTCTCCGCCCACCTTGGTGAGTTCAAGTTAGTTCGGTGCGCCGTGAAGTTGGTCGTCCTGAAACTTCGAACGTCAGCCTACGGCTGGTAAATCTGCACGTTGCCGATGGCGCTTCCGCTCAGCGTCGCCAAACCTCCAAAGCAGTACAGTTGACCGTTGTCGACCGCAGACGCAGCATACATCGTGCCCTGTGGAATGGGCAGAAGTGTGGTCGTCCATTTGTTCGTCGACAGGCTGTACGATTCGTTCACCGTCGTCGCTGCGCCATCGTTGTTGATGTAGCCGCCAACGTCGTAGAGTGCACTGCTGATGACCCCGGAGCACGACCCCGTTCGAGCCGTAGGATCGGCTGTCAGATCCGACCATGCGTTTGTGGTGGCGTTGTACCCCTCGGTGTCACCGGTGATTTGCCCGGAAGCGACGGCTCCATCGGCAGACACAATCGTCGTCCCAATCAGTCCGCCCGCCGGGTAATCCTTGGCCCCGTCCATGGGAGTTTCCTCTGTCCACGTGTTTGTGGCCGGATTGTAACTTTCGACGGTGGCCACAAAGTTGGCGCCGTTGCCGAGGTTGCCGCCCATGACGTAAACGATGTTCTTCTCCACCACGGCAAGCGTTCCGTTCCGCGCCGTCAGCATGGGTGCCATGCTGGTCCAAGCTCTAGTGGTCGGACTGTAAGCCCACACCGCGTTGGTGGGGGCGGTCACGCCGTTATCTCCGCCAAAAACGTAAAGGATGTTGTTGACTACGGCCGCAGAGCTATGTTGGGTCACCGTCGGCAGCGCCGTGCCTGAGCTCCAGGTGTTCGTGGTGGGGTTGTAGATTTGGACGTTGTCCAGGACAGTTCCGGACGCGTTCGCTCCGCCAATCACATAGATGTCGCCGCCGAGTACCGCTGCCGACGATTGCGCCGTTCCCGTCGGCAGCGCGGCCACGCTCGCCCACGAGTTGTGCACCGTGTACTTTGCTGTGCTGGTCAGCGTGGTTGAGCCGGTAATCACCGTAACTTTCCCGTCGGTCGCGCCTGTCGGCACGATCGCGGTCAGATAGGTTGTACCGGACAACGTGACCGTCGTTGCCTGCACGCCGTTGAACTTCACCACTGACGAAGGCGAGAATCCCTGGCCGAAGATGCCGACCTTCGATCCCACCTTGCCCGACGTGCTCGACAGCGTGATGAACGGCTTGGCGCCGATATTCAGGCTGTAGAAGACTCCGCAGCCATCGCCGCACACACTTGTGTTTCCTTGCGAGTAAGTGGTGCCGTAGAGAGTTCCATTTGTGTTCTGCTTCAGCGGAGAACTCGGAGTGGCGCCGTTCGCCCCGCCGAAACTGAACAGCAGCTTGAACGTCCCACCCGTTGAGATGCTGTAAAGCGTTCCTACATTCGACGCCCCACCGATCTGCGCCGCGCCGTAGAGAGTTCCGTTCGACGCCTGTGTCAGGCCCCAGGGCTCGCCGCCGTCGGTGCTGCTTCCGGTGAAGTTATGGAGCACAGTGTAGGTGCCAGTCGTCGAGCTCTTGAAGACCACGCCTTGGTTGGACGTTCCACCCATGTAGGTGACTCCATAGAGATTGCCGTCGGTAGCCTGGATCAGAGCCGTATACGCCTGGTTTCCGTCCGAGCCGTCGAAACTGTGAAGGGTGGTCACCGTGCCAGACGGCGTCATCTTGAAGATCGCGCCGTCCCCATTGGCGCCGCCGCTCTCGGTCACGCCGTAGAAATTGCCGTCGGTGCCTTGAATCAGGGGAGCAGTCAGGTTGCTGCCATCGGTGAAGGTGTACAGCGTGGTCAGTGCGCCGCTGCTGGTCAGCTTGTAAATCGTGCTCAGACTGCCGAAGCCGCAAACCGTGGATGTGGTGCCGTAGTAGTTGCCGTCCGTCCCCTCGACCTGCCCCGCCCACGGGCATGCCCCGTCCCCTGAGTTTCCAAAGTAGTGCAGAGCTTTCCCTGTTCCGGTCGGCGTCACTTGCCACGCGGTCCCGGGGCCTTCGCCGTTCAGCTTTGTCGTCCCATAATAGTTGCCGTCGGAGCCCAGCGTCACTCCGCTTAGAGGATCGTTCCCAGGGTTGTAGTTGAAGGAGAAAACAAGCGTCATCGCTCCCGACGGACTCATGTTAAACAGAGTTCCCACATTGCCGACTCCACCGGCGGTGCTGGTACTGTATAAATTTCCGTCGCGTCCCTGCGCGATCTCGGCGATCCCACCCGGTTGAAGCGGGTCCAGTGAGACGTTGCCGAAGGTGTACAGCACCCTGTAGGTTTGGGCCTGAGCAGGGACCGCTGCCCCAGTCGCGAGAATGAAAAGGGCAAGCAATGCTGCGATGTAGAACGTCTTAACTCGTTGGCGAATGCAATTCATCGATCGTCTCCTGAGAGTCTGGTCTTTCTTTCACCTTTGGAAAAATTGCTCCTCTGTCAGTGCCGAGCGGTAACCGGCGCTTCTCGTCCCCCCTCTGCTGGCCGAACCTGGCTGCCCTTCGGCGGCAGCACAATCGCGCTCACAATCAGCACCAGAATCGTTGCAGCCAGCACCACCAGTATCCGTCCCAGCGGACTGCCCCGAAATCGAGCCCTATCCATCCCCCGGCAATCGGGGGCCCTCTGCTGAACCTGCGCCGCCGTGCCACTTCGAATGGCACGAATTGGTGATTTCGCACGTTGTCGCACAGACGGTATACTTGTCCGGCTTTTTCCCGAAGGCAAGGGACACAACCGGACAAAACCGGGCATAATCGGGCTTCCGTCCTTCATTTGGGGTTCGGCGGGGCGTTCAGTGGCACAAGGCGGTACCAATATTCCGGATCGTCGTCTGGATTCGTGGAAGGAGATTGCCGCCTTCTTCGGACGGGACGAGAGGACTGTCCGGCGGTGGGAGAAGGATAGCGCCCTGCCGGTGCATCGAGTTCCTAGGGGCGCCAAAGGACGGGTCTTCGCCTTTGAAAGTGAGCTTGCTCTGTGGCTCAGCACTCCCCAGGCACTGCAGAGCACAACTTTGGAGTCGGAGCCGCAAATCAGCCCGCCCCAAATCAGCCCGGAGCAAATCAGCCAAGACCAAATCAGCCCGGTCCAGCACGAGGGCAAGCTCTGGCACTTTGGCGCGACGGGAATGAGGTTGGGAACTCTGGCGGTTTGCGTCGCACTCGCGGTTGGAATCTGGCTCTATCGCAAGAACTATCGCTTTTCCGCCTACGCGTCAGCCCCAAACACGTCCCGCCTCCGCACGCCGGCCCGCGCAGAAGATCTCCGACCGACGACGGCCGGCCCTGAGGATGCCTTCGGTCCCGATTCAGTCGCCGTGCTCCCCTTCACCAACGTACGGGGAGATGCCAACACCGACTATCTCAGCGACGGCATCACCGATTCCTTGATCGGCAACCTTGCCCACCTGCCCCAGCTTAAGGTAAGGTCCCGCGACTCGGTTTTTCGCTACAAGGGAAAAGACATTGACGTACAGACGGCCGGCAGCAATCTCAACGTATCGGTTCTGGTGAGCGGGCGTGTGATGGTGCAGCGTGACACCATTGAAATCAGCGCAGAGCTTACTGACGTTCGAAACAACACCGAACTCTGGGGGCATCGCTACGCGGGCAAGAGAGCCGACCTCATTTCGCTGCAGCAACAAATGGCGGGCGACATTGCGGGAAAGTTGCGCTCCACCCTCAGCTTCGCGGACAGGCAGCAGGTCACCAACCAGGGCACGCAGGATGTCGAGGCCTACTCGTTGTATTTGAAGGGCCGTTACGCCTGGAACAACCGGACGTATAACGAACTGGAAAAGTCCATCTCGTATTTCAATCAAGCCATCGCGAAAGATCCAGCCTACGCTCTGGCTTATTCGGGCCTGGCCGACGCCTATACCGTACTGCCGAACTATGGCGGCAATCAAAACGAAGACTTCCCGAAGGCAAACACAGCTGCCCGCAAGGCGCTGGAGCTGGACCCGGCCCTGTCTCATCCTCATGCCGTCCTGGGCAGCAACGAGATGCAGTACGACTGGGATTTTGCGGCGGGAGAAGCTGAGTTCAAGAAGTCTTTCGAACTCGACCCCAACGATGCCACGGCACACCAGTGGTACGCCGATGAAATTGGCCAGATCGGGGGCCGGGAACCGGAAGCCTTCGCGGAAATCGATCGCGCCCACCAACTGGACCCGTTGTCTCCTGTCATCACTCGTGTGCTCGGAGGCGTTCGCGGATCCGCGCGACAGTTCGACCAAGAGATTGCGATTTGCGGAAAGCTGGCGAATGAGAATCCCACATTCGCCATCGCCCACGATTGCCTGGCGCGCGCTTACTGGGGGAAACGTATGTATCCGCAGGTCATCGCAGAATGGAAGACCATGGGCCGGTTGTCCGGCTACCAGGTCGATGCTGACTTCGCCGCCGCCGCGGATCGAGGATTCCGTTCCGCTGGCTGGAAAGGCGCTCTTACCAAATCCATTGAATTCCGCCAGGCACAACGGAAAACTGGCTACTTCTCAGCGTTCGACATTGCCGCCTTCTACGCCGACCTGGGGGACAAAGAGCAAGCCTTCCGTTGGCTCGACATCGCTTACCAGGAACACGATTGGCCGCTAATTACCTTGAACACCCAGTTCGCGCTCGACCCTCTGCGTTCCGATCCCCGCTTTGCCGAACTGCAGCGCAAGGTCGGCCTGCCTCAGTAATGCCGCGTGACCGTAAGACCAGGCAGGTTTGCCTTGTCATCCTGAAAAAGCGGAGCCGCCCGCGCAGCCAGCGACTCCCGACGAAGGACCTATGTATTAGCCACCTTCACTGCTCGCGCTAGGAGCAAGACCGGGAAGGGCACGAGTTCGTGCCGTAAAGCGCCCATTAAATCAACCCTGCTTCACCCGCTGCGGAACCACCTTGTATTAAGATATGTCATTCCGTCTCTAACGACGCTGCACCCTGTCAAGCGTTTTTGGGCGACACTCCGGCGTCGACGCCGAAAGCCGCGCCATTTCGCTCTAGTAGAACGC